>Ga0114964_10000020_pt1 | contig 108697 bp, 107 predicted proteins | sample C_131016_MF_Meta_FD_92638 | JGI IMG/M metagenome (GOLD analysis project Ga0114964, IMG submission 92638) | Freshwater microbial communities from Lake Croche, Canada to study carbon cycling - C_131016_MF_MetaG | ecosystem: Environmental > Aquatic > Freshwater > Lake | place: Lake Croche... | reverse complement strand
TCATCTTTAAAATGAATTACTCTTGGATCTTTTTCATGAAATGATAGCTGATAGAAGTCTAATAAGTCTCCATTAATTAATATAGAGTCTACATTTTCTTCTTCAAACTTAGTAAACATTGTTTCTAAAGCTGTATTATCATGAAAAGGTATATGAACATCACCAAAAACACCTAATCTCATACATCCTGTAGGAAAAGTAAATTGATTTCTTGTTTTTGTATGTGATTCTGGTAAAACTAATTTAGTTTGTGTAACTTTAACTTTTAGTTCTTTTACAAACTTAGAATTTACACCATTTGTCATTCTATCTCTATGTATTTTACCTATTTGACCTCTGTAATATCTTACTCTACTATAAGTACTTTCAAAAGATGTAAAGAAACCAGTGTTTTCAGAATAGATTTTTCTAGCTAAAGTTTTAGAAGGTGCTTCCGGAAACTTTTCTAGATATTCATGTACAATATCAGTATTTTTGTGTATTGCATGTGTGTTTTTTGAGTGTTTTCCCATTATTAATAATATAAAATAATCAATATGTTTACTGCTAAATTAATTAAACAAAGTGGAAAGTTAGTTTATCTAAATGATAAATCAAAGTTAAATTACCAAATGTTTTTAGATAAACTTTCTGAAGGACAAGAAATAGAAATATTTATGGGTCTTACTTCTAGTGATAAAAGTGTTGCACAGCTTGCAAAAGTACATGCATGCATTAGAGAATTAGCTACAGAATCTGGCTATACTTTTGATGAAATGAAAACATTAATAAAACAAAAATCTGGTCTATGTTATGATGGAGGAGGTGCAATATTATGCAAATCTTTTGCAGAATGTAGTAAGGATGAATTGTTACTAGCTATTGAAGCTTGTGTACAAATTGGTAAAGAAAATTACAATATGGATCTTACTTAGATTCTATATAATCTGGATCTCCAGGTTGTGAAATTTCTCTTTCAACATATGCATTAGTATTTTTTGCTTGTTTTTCAATTTCTGCAAGAAGTAATGCTACTGTATAAAATGATCTTTGCCATTCATTCAAGTCTTCATATTTTTTTTCTGTAACTTCCTTAAGCATGGTTTCTTTATCACCTTCAGGCATATTACTAAATAAATAAAAAGATGTTGCTTTAACCATAAAATAGTATGACTTGTTTACTTTTATATCTAAAAGTGCATCATCTTTCATTTCCGTTACTGTAACTGACATAATAATAATTTTTAACAAATATATGAAACAAAAATTAAATATAGAAGAAATTAAACAAAAATTGTTTGATAAACTTGAACCGTCAGGTTGGGGACAAAAACTTAAACCATTTATATTTAGTGGAGATTTTGATAATATAATTACTCAATTAGCAAGATTATCTATTGATGGTAAAAGATTTACACCACCCTTAAAACAAATGTTTAAAGCATTTGAAGAATGTCCTTATAATGAACTTAAAGTAGTTATAGTAGGAACAGATCCGTATCCAAACATTAATGTTGCAGATGGTATTGGTTTTAGCTGTAGTAATACTGATATTCAGTCAAATTTAAAGTATATGTTGGATGAAATAAACAAAACTGTTTACAATAATCATCCAGAATCTGTTGATGGAGACTTAAGTAGATGGTCAAACCAAGGTATATTAATGTTAAACATAGCATTAACTACTACAATTGGAAAAGTTGGTCAGCATTATAGTATATGGAAACCATTTATTGCATATATTTTTGATTTACTTACTTGGAATAAAGATGGAATTGTTTATCTTTACCTTGGGAAAGAAGCAAAAGATTGGTCAGATTGTGTCAATGATAACAATTACAAACTATTTCTAACTCATCCTGCTACAGCATTTTATACTAAAGAACAATCATGGGATTCTCAAGATTCTTTTAATAAAATAAGCAAATTAGTAAAAGATCAATATAATTATTCAATACATTGGTAATATGCAAGAAATATTTGATAAACTTGTAAAAGAAGAGTTAACACCTAATAGTTTTTATGTTTTATATTCAATATATAATAACATTAAACCATATAAATTTGTTAATAGTAGTTTAGAAGTTACAAAATTAAAACAAGAAGATTGGTTAGATGAAAATTTGTGTGTTACAAGTAAAAGTCTTATCTTTATAACTGAAATTGATAGCTTCTTTAAAAGAAGTAAAAAGAAAACATCTAAAGATTTACTAGGTTCAGAATTTACAAATAATATAATAGTATATGTTGAGTCATTTCCTAATAGGAAACTTGGTTCTGGTAAATATGCAAGAGTAAATCCTAAAAACTTAGAAAATTCATTTAGATGGTTCTTTGAAAATTATGAATATGATTGGGAAACAATAATTAAAGCAACAAAAAAGTATGTGTATGATTATGGATTAAAGAATTATGAATATATGAGAACTTCTCAATATTTTATAAGAAAACAAAATACTGATAAAAGTTATGATTCTGAATTAGCTGATTACTGCAATATGATTAATAGTGTATTAGATGATGAAGTAGTATTTATAAAAGAAAGAAGATTATGATTTTAAAACTAAATGTAGTATTGTTATTTACTGCTATTTTAGGAAGTGTGTTGGGATATTTAATTATAAAAACTTTCATCATATCCATAAATTTAACAGAATATTTAGCAATTGAATTTATTATAACCGTATTTCACTGGTTATATAATTATTCTAAAAAAAGAGTATTACTAAAATCTTAAATTAAAATTTTATGGGTGAATTATATAATGGAGCACGGGCATATTTACCTGTGAGTGAAAGAGACTCATTAAGAAAAGCACTGTTAAAAATTAAAGCAAGAAGACAAGGAGATTTAAAATCCTTAAAAACTTCTTGGGTTAGATTTAATGATGCATTTTGTGATGGTCTTGAATGGAGAACAATTACCGTAGTTGGAGCTAGACCTGGAACTGGGAAAACTTTATTCATGGAACAATTAGTAAATGATGTTATAGAAAATAACAAAGATCAAGTGTTCAGAGTATTAAAGTTTCAGTTTGAGATGTTAGATGAAACAAATGGTATTAGAAAACTGTCTATGAATACAGGTGCTGATTACAATACATTAATGAGTAAAGGTCAATTAATTGATAAGTTAATTTTTCAAAAATGTGTAGAAGTATATGAGAAAACTGCAGCAACTGATATTGTTGATGTAATTTATGATCCTTGTACCGTAGATGAAATGTGTGCTACCATTCATGCTTATATGGAAGAAAATAAAATTCAAATAGGTTTTGATGAACATGAACAACCAATTTATAATTATTCAAATACTTTAGTAACTATTGACCACTCAGGTTTATTCAGAGTTGGTAAAGGAGAAAAAGATAAATTTGAAATGTTATATGCATTAGGAGAAGCTCTTACTAAAATGAAGAAAAGGTATCCTGTTGCATTTGTTGTTTTAAGTCAATTAAATAGAAATATTGATCATCCTGACAGAGCAAAAGATGGACAATATGGAAATTATGTATTAGATTCTGATTTATTTGGTGCTGATGCTTTATTACAACATGCAGATGTAGTAATAGGTATTAATAAACCATTTTCAAGAAAAATAAGATTTTATGGTCCTGAAAAATATATTGTTAATGATGAAGAATTATTAGCATTTCATTTCCTTAAATCTAGAAATGGTCTAACAGGTTTATTCTTTTGTAAACTTGATAGAAAAACAGTAAGAATAGTGGAGATAGATTTCCCACCAACAACAATGTAAAAATAAATAATATGTATGTTTAATAGAAAAGAAAAAGAGAATGAGTTTTTTGCTTATCATTTTGATGATTTCAGAAAACTAAAAATTGTAGATCCCGTATTTATAATTAAAACAGCATTTTTTCAAAAAGGTTCATTTGGTAGACAAGTGCAATTATTTGAAAGAGAGTTGAACAAAGGTATTGATGTATATATTGAATTTGTGGATGTTGTTAGAGATAACAATAATAAAGAAGTAGACATGGTTCCCATGTATTCTGATAGACCACTATTTAAGTATAAGTATAATCCATACTTTAGTGAAGAATATGCAGTAAAAGAAGGTACTAACTCAAAAGGTGAACCTTATTCTGCATATGTAATTCCTGTTTCTGAATTAGTAGCAGTACTTAGTGATGGTACTGAGATTACTTATGCTCTGTATGAGAAAAGAAGAACTGAAGCAGAAGTTACTGAAGAAGCATTACCACAGTTACAAAAGTCTGTAGGTATGTTTCCAGATTTTGCAGATGATTTTCTTAAAAAGGAAGTTACTGTAAAAAGTGATGATGAATCAGTTTCAGATATTCTTTTAAAAATAGCAGCTGAATTTCAAAAATTAGCACAAAAACTTAACTAATATGAGTATTATACTTCCAACTAAAAAAGTAAAAGTAGAAAGAACTAATCCTAAAAGGTTAATTATTTATTCTAAACCTAAAACTGGTAAGACAACTGCATTTGCAGGTTTAGCAGATAATTTAATAATGGATTTAGAAAATGGTTCTGATTATGTTGAAGCATTAAAGATTAATGTAAATTCATTACAAGAATTACTTGAAACTGGTAAAGCAATTAAAGAAGCAGGATGTCCTTATAAGTATGTTACTATTGATACAGTAACTGCATTAGAGGAAATGGTAGCTCCATTAGCAATAAAATTATACAAACAAACATCTATGGGTAAAAACTATGATGGAGATAATGTATTAACTTTACCAAATGGAGCAGGATATTTATATATCCGTCAAGCTTTCTTTCAAGTTTTAGATTTTATTGATACCTTAGCACCCCATATTATTTTATCTGGTCATATTAAAGACAAACAGGTAGATGATAAAGGTGAGATGGTTATGTCTGCAAATATAGATTTGACAGGTAAAATTAAATCTTTGATTTGTGCAAATGCTGATGCAATTGGATATATGTTCAGAAGAGGTAACCAAAGTATTCTAAGTTTTAAAACTAATGATGAAGTAACTTGTGGTGCAAGACCTGAACATTTAAGAAATGAAGAAATATTAATTTCTGAGATGAATGAAAAAGGTAAACTAGTGTTTCACTGGGATAAAGTGTATAAATAATAATTAATAATTAAAAACAAAAACAAAATGGGATTAAGTACAACAGATTTAGGAACAGGTGGTTCAGGAATGCAGAAAACAATTGCACCAGGTAATCATGTATTAAAAATTAATAGCATTGTTCTAGAAGATTTTCAGTATATTGAAGGTGCAAAACATTTAATGTTGCATGTAGAAACAGAACCAATTGAAGGATTTGACGGATTTCTAATTGATGTAAATGATGAAAGTAAAGGTAGATTTGGAGGTCAAATTGGTAGAGTAAAAGCTAGTCAATATGCATTTGCAGATGGAGTTACTAAATCTGGAATTAAAATTCAAAGAGATAAATCAGTTTTAATTTTCTTACAAAGTTTATCTAAAGCATTTGATTTTAATGATTGGTTCATTAAAGAAGATGGAAAACATGCAACTATTGAAGCATTTGTTGATGCATTAAATAAAGCAAAACCTTTTAAAGATAAGTTTGTTGATTTTTGTATTTCTGGTAAAGAATATGTTGGTAAAACTGGTTATACTAATTATGACATGTGGTTGCCAAAAGCAGAAAATAAAACATATGCATATGGTGTAAATGTTATGCCTTATGATGAAACAAAACATCTTAAGAAAATTGAAGTTAAAGAAGTTACAGATTTTGGAGCTGATGATGATTTTACAGTACCAAAGAAAAGTTCTTCTGATTTTAATTTAGATTAATAATTAATTTAATAAAGGGAGACTTAGGTTTCCCTTTATTATTAATACTATATCTATGATTTCAACTAAAAATATAATTTCATCATTAGGAGATATTCCTAAAGAATGGGTATTTGAATATTATTTAAGTTTAACTGAAATTCTTACTGGACAAGATGTAAAAATATTATCCGTGTTTAATGCAAAAGATAAAGTACCATCAATGTGTATCTATACGGATACAAATAATGTTTATAAATTTAAAGATTTTTCTTCAAGTAATCAAGGAGACGGTATACAGTTAGTTATGTATATGTATGATTTACCAAATAGAGAACATGCATTAAATAAAATAATCAATGACTATCAGAATTATAAAAATAATAATACTTCTATTTCTAGGGATGTTTATCAGATACATGATAAATACAAGGTAACAGATCATGAAATAAGACATTGGACATCATTAGATCAACAGTATTGGTCAGGTTATAAACTTGGTTCAAAAATACTTGAGTATCATAATGTACATCCATTATCTTATTTTGTAATGGAAAAAAAAGAATTAGATAATAGTTTAAGTTCAATTAAATTTAATAAACCATATATCTATGGTTATTTTAGAGAAGATGGCAGTTTGTATAAAATATATATGCCAAAGACAATTGATAAAAAGTTTATTAAGATAGAAAATTATATTCAAGGTATTGATCAATTACAATATGAAAGTAAATATTTACTTATTGTTTCTTCATTAAAAGATTTAATGTGTTTCAAAATGTTAAATATTACTAATATAGAGATAATTGCTCCGGATAGTGAAAATACAATGATTTCTGAAGTAATTCTAAATAAACTTAAAAAACGGTATAAATCTATAATTGTATTATTTGATAATGATGATCCAGGAACTAATGCTGCTAAAAAATATAATGAAAAATTTAAATTTCCTTATGTTCAATTAGACTTAGAGAAAGATTTATCAGATTCTGTTAAGAAATATGGTATTGAAAAAGTTAGAGAAATGTTATTACCTTTATTAAAACAAGCATTATGAAAAATTCTATATATAAATATGTTTTTAGACATAATGTAACAAAAGCAAAATTAAGTTTTGAAGCAAGATCAGTACAAGATGCTATAAGTATACTATCTACTATAATAAATACTGTAGCAGATTGGGACATGAAAAGATACAAACAAAAATGAGTTGGATATACAAAGGTAAAGAGTTTAATGAACTAAGTATACCACAACACGGTATTGGTTTTATTTACATTATGACTGCTATCATAGATGGTAAGTCTGTTTCATATATTGGTAAGAAAAACTTTTTTGCTAACAGAAAAAAACCTTTAGGTAAGAAAGCTTTAGCATTAATTACAGATAAAAGAGTAAAAAAGTATACTAGAGAAATAAAACCAGACTTTGTAAATTATTACAGTAGTAATACAATTCTTAAAAATGCTCACAAAGCAGGAGTTTCTATCAAAAGAGAGATCTTGTTGATATGTTACTCAGCTACAGAATTAACTTATCAAGAAGTAAAGCACCAGTTTAAATATGAGGTGCTTGACAAAGATGAATACTTAAATGCCAATATTCTTGGCAGGTTTTACAAAACAAAATAACTATGACAGAAAATGATATGACAGGCCTTCTACTTAAGTTGGCTGACCTTGGTGTTACCGGAATTAAGATATTTTATTCAGGTGGTGGAGACAGTGGTGCTCTTGATGATATTGTATATACAACAAAAGAAATAGAAGATATTGAAGATATCAACTATTTAGAAAACTTTGGTGATAAAGTTCATTACTTGAAAGATCTTGACTCAGCACTTAATGCAGACATAGAAAACTTTGCTACAGAACAAATTTTAAGTGATATTGAAGATTGGTGGAATAATGATGGTGGTTATGGAGTAATGCTTATTGCTGTTCCTTCTGGTAATTATAAAATTGACAACACTATTTATATTACTAATACTGAAGAGTACTATCATGATGGTAATTTAATTAATCAAAGCTTAAACTGATTAATAGTTGGAAATTTAATAGTAGTGCTCAGTATCTTTTAAGAGATGCTGTAATTAAATATTTTAAATTAGAACCTTCTAGTATTTATAGAGCTGTTGAAACTATAGAAGGAACTAATATTATTATGTATAATGGTAAAATATATGAATTAACACTAAAAGAAATTAAAAATGTCACATCCATATGAACATGCAAAATCATCATCTAGAAAGTTTGGTGGTGTAGCAACAGATTATTTAGAAATACATGAATGGTTTGATGAAACTAAAGCATGGATTGGGCACAGTAAGCACAGAATGTTCAGACATCACTCAGAAGGTATTTTTGAATGTGAGAAAAAATTTGGTATTATGATTACTAATTCTGATAATAAAAATGTGTATGTAAGATATGTTGGTGAACAACATGTTAAAGAAGATTGCAATGGATATATTCCTACTGCAAAAGAATGGGTGGATAATATAAATAAACCTACAGAGTGGATGATTAAAACTTTAAAAATTGAAGACTAATGATTTTTAACAAAGAAGAAACAAAGAACTTATTAAACATGTTAAAGTCACCTGATGAAGAAAATGCTATTATAGCATTTGAATCTTTAAATAATGTTGACATAAAGACATATATTGGAGAACTAATTGTATTATATAAATTTGGTAAACAAACAAATGCTGTTTGGGAAGCTAATTGTCCTAAGTGTTTTACTGCTATAAGTAAAGCAATAGATATAAATAGAACATTATCTTCTGGTCAATGTCTTTCAGCCATGACATTTAATAAAGTTAGTATGTATTCTATAGAGCTTTTTATGGAATTATTTACAGAAAATATGGTTGGCTTTTTAGGTCAAATGGGATATCCTGTTGACAAATTTGATATAATATTAAAACTAAAAGATGGACAAAGCACAAAGTCTTAGTAAGACAGCAAAAGAATTAATGTTAAAAGAGCCCTATTATGGGTTCTTTCTACTAATGCTAAATAAATTATGGGACAGTAAAAAAGTTCCAACTGCTGGTGTAAGCAAAAATGGTATTAACTACCAACTATGTATTAATGAAGAATTCTGGATGGGTCTAAGTGAAGATCATAAACTTGGTCTACTTAAACATGAATTACTTCACATTGCATTTGGACATCTTACTACTTATTTTAAGTTTAGTAATCACAAGATGGCTAACATAGCAATGGATATGGAAATTAACCAATATATTGATGAAGATTGGTTACCAGAAGGTGGTATAGATATAAATGACTATGAAGATCTTAATCTTGACAGAAAAGCAGGTGCTAGATATTATTATGATAAACTATCACAAGCTAAAGATGAAAAAGATAAGAATGGTACATCTGGAGATGAAAACTTTGATAAGCTATGTGACAGCATGGATGGAGATGGAGAAGGTTTACCTGATCATAGTACATGGTCAGACTTTGAAGATCTTACTGAAGCTGAGCAAAAGTTAATTGAAAAACAATTACAGAAAGTTTTATCAGATGCTAAAGAACAAACTGTTAAGAAAAGAGGTAATGTTCCTGGAGAAATAGATGGAAAAATTATTATAGAAGAAATTCTACCACCTAAGTTTGATTGGAGAGGATATATGAGAAGATTTACTGGTATTAGTACAAAAGTATTTACCAAGAAGATCCGTAGAAAGGAGAATAAAAGGTATGATGGTAATCCTGGTCTTAAGATCAAGATGAAACAACATATGTTATTAGGTATAGATACCTCAGGTTCTGTAAGTGATACAGAACTAATTGAGTTTATGAATGAAATTCATCATATTTATAAAGCAGGAGTAGATGTCACTATAGTTCAGTGTGACACAAGTATAAGATCAGTAGAACCTTATAGAGGTAAAAGTGATCTTGAAGTACACGGTAGAGGAGGAACTGAATTTGATCCTGTCTTAGAATATTATAATAATAATAACAAGAAATATACAAGCCTAGTATATTTTACTGATGGAGAATGTAGTGCAAGTGTAAAACCAAAAGGTAATGTCCTTTGGGTTATATCAGAGAGATCGGAAATGAATCCTGGTCTTCCTGGAAAAGTAATTAAGTTAGAACTATAAAAAAAGAAAAGTATGAGTCAAGTACAATTGAATGTAGAAGAATTAAAAGATTTTATTAAACACATGGTTAAGAATAACCAACATATTCAAGCTGAAGGTAAAGTACCTGTAGCAATTAATATTGAAGGTGATGCCGGACTTGGTAAAACTTCTGCTATCATGCAGTTAGGTAAAGAACTTGATATGCAAGTTGTAAAGTTAAATCTATCTCAGATAGAAGAATTAGGTGACTTAGTAGGTTTTCCTGTAAAAGAATTTGAGATCACAAATGCAGAAGGTAAGTCTACCTGGATTAATGAAGTTCAGATAGATGCAGCTATGAAGAAAGGATATAAAGTTGGTGCTAAAAGAATGGCACATGCTGCACCAGAATGGATTCAAGGTAAAGGTGAAGGTGGATTTTTAGTATTAGATGATTATACTAGAGCTGATCATAGATTTATGCAAGCAACTATGGAGATCTTAGATAGACAAGAATATGTATCTTGGAAATTACCTAAGAACTGGCATGTTATTCTTACTACTAATCCTGATAATGGTGATTACAATGTAACTACATTAGATGTTGCTCAAAAGACAAGATTTATTTCTTGTGAGTTAAAGTATGATGCAAATGTATGGGCTAAGTGGGCAGAGAATGCAGACATAGATGGTAGATGTATAAACTTTATGTTGATGAATCCTGAGTTAGTAACTCAAAGAATTAATCCTAGAAGTATTACTACATTTTTCAATGCAATTAGTTCTATTCCTAAGTTTGAAGATAATTTACCTTTGATTCAAATGATTGGTGAAGGTTCTGTTGGTCCTGATTTTAGTTCTATGTTTACTATGTTCATTAATAATAAGTTAGATAAGATTATTTCTCCGGAAGATATCTTAACTAAAGATGAAGCATATGTAATGGGAGCTTTGACAAGTGCAGTTGGTGCAGATGATGACTTTAGAGCAGATTTAGCAAGTATAATTGCAACTAGAATAATTAACTATTCTTTAGTATATGCGGATAAAAAGACCATATCTGACGCAATGAGTCAAAGACTGATTAAACTTACAACTGATTGTAATGCATTCACTAATGACCTTAGATACTACATGGTTAAAGAAATAGTGAACGGAAATAAAAATAAGTTTGGTAAGTTAATGATGAATCAAAACGTAGTTAAGATGGCTATCCAGTAGGACTGACATTAAACTGTTCCAAATAAAAAGAACCTAACTACCATTAAAACAAACATAAAGGGAGGTAAGACTCCCTTTTTTAAACCATTAAAAATGATAAAACCAATATTAAGAATATCAAGTGATACTTTATCTTCTGGCTATAGCATTGAAGAACAAGATAGTATTTCATTTAATTTACAAACATTATATGGAACTTTTGATGATGATACAGAAGTAGCATTAAATCTTGTAAAAACACCATATTTACCACAAAAAGGAGATAAGATATATTTCTTACCTGCTGTTAATGTTCCAAGAGTTAAATTTAAAAATGTATGTCTTGAATATAATATTAAAACAGTAAGAGATGCAACTCAGGCAAATGTATTTTTTGGTAACTCAAAGAGTATACATCAAATGACTGATAGTACTTGGCAATATAGAGTTACTGCTGAGAATTTTTTATCTTTTATTGAAGAGATTAAACATAAAATAGATAAATATTACTATGATAATGTTATTACTGCATTTGAATTTTATGAAAATGAATTTGTTGCAGTAAGTTATAATATTATGTCTACAATGAACTCTACACTATCTGATGTTGATTTTACTAGTAGTAGATATAGTGCAAGATTATTAACAATAGAGGGTGACTATATAAGTTTATATGATCATTTACAAACAGTAACCATTTATGATGAAGCTACAGTAATAGATATATTAAATGGTGAAGATGCTACTGTAATAGATGAGGCTATGTATGATCAATTGTCACAAATGTTTGATAGTTCTGATACTGATAATCATGTGTTAGCAATGGAGATTATGGCTAATTCTAAATATACAGAAAGTTTAGTTTATCTTGAACTATTATTTAATCAGCATGAATATAAAATATCTGGATCTAATACTAAATCACATGTTAATTTTAAGTCTCTTGTTAGTTATTTAGATAAAAATAGCAGATATTTTAGTACTGATATTGATGATATTGCTAAATCTTTAATTTCTAAAGGCCAATTTACTACTGATAAAATAGAAATTGTATTAAAACATTTACATAAAAGAATTAGTGCTGGTGGAGATAGTAGATATTTTCATGTAAAAACTGTTACTGTAAATCCAGAATATGTAAATCTTATTGATTCTAATTATACATATGAAATTATTCCTGATTATGTTCCTGAAGTGTCCTCAGAAGACCTATGCAGTGAACCTGCACAGGAAGAAGATGAAGATGAACTTATAGAAGCTGCATTTACTAGTATTGAGAGAAAAGAACTCAAGTCAGAGTTAATTGCTTTAGAAACAGAAAATTCTAATTTAAATCTTGAGGGTACTGACAATACCCTTGAAAAAAATTTAATTAATACTCAAATAAACACAAATGAATCTACAGACATTGACTGGTTCTGATGAACTAAAACAATTTTATAATAAAAAGTTTTACTTTAGTTATAGCAGCATTAATAAGTTGTTATTCTCACCTAGAGCTTTTTACAGTCATTATGTACTTAATCAAAAAGAAGACAGTATAGATGCGCATCTGGTAACAGGGCGTGTCTTACACTGTTTATTACTTGAACCTGATAATTATGATAGAGACTTTATTACAATGAATGCAAAAAATCCAAGTGATAGTAATTTAAAATTGTTGCATAATATTTTTAAATATCATTGCACATTACAAAATGATACACTATCTTTGGAGGACTACTCTCAAGAAATACTTACACATCTACTTACAGTTAACTTACATCAATCCTTAAAAACAGATGAGCAAAGACTTGCAAAAATTCTGACAGAGGACCACAAAGACTATTTTAGTTTTCTTAAAAACAGTCAAGGAAAGACTGTAGTAGATCAAGACACCTTGAGTGGTTGCAAGGAAAGTGTTGAAGTTTTAAAGATGGATACATCAGTTAGAGCATTACTACAACTTGACATGACTGCAGAAGATAAACATTTATCAGTTTATAATGAGTTGCCATTACAAGTTGATATTGAAAATCTTCCATTTGGTTATAAAGGATTTCTTGATAATGTTGTGATAGATAGAGAATCTAAAACAATATTTATTAATGACCTTAAAACCACAGGTAAAAATTTAATAGATTTTCCTGATGCTGTTAAATATTATAAATATTGGATTCAAGCCACTATGTATAAAAAGATGGCATATGTAAAGTTTATCAAAGATTTACCAGATGCTATAGATTGGGATATAGTTGTAACATTTATTGTAATAGATAAATACAACCAAGTATACCCATTCCAAGTCTCTAAAGAAAGTCTAGAGATATGGGGTTTTGATTTTGAAAATATAGAAGATACAATAAGTTATCACTATTTAAACAAAGATTACACACTTCCATATGAACTAGCTATTGGTAATGTAAAATTGTAAATTATGTCATTAAAAGCGCTTTATAGGAAATATTTCCAAAAATCTAAGATATTTTTATATCCACTCTTAGATATTAAAAGAGGTACAAGTATTATTCCAACTGAAACATATCTTAGTTGGAATGAATCATACGGTCCCGAGGATATGAAATTAGTTTGTGTTTATCACACTAGAAAAGATCCAGAGTATTTAAATTTTGAGAAGAATGTTCTTCTTAAACATACAAGACTTTGTGATTATATAGAAGTAGATAACTCAACTAGTGTATTCACATTTGACTTTTCTGATTTGACAGATGACTGGTCTCATTTTATAAATGGACACTACAGTAAAATGCAAGAAAAAACAAAGCGCAAAATTCTAAATTATTTTGATAAACATAGTGCCAACCATGTATATGTTGAAAGTTACTTATTTCCTGAAAATTATTTCAAGGTGTATGCAGACTTGCTAGATGTACCTGAGAGTCTACTAAAAGAAGTAGGTGAACTATGTAATAAACCCGATTTTAATAAAGAAAAATTATTATTAGAGGTAGTTAATTTGGAAAATATAAAAATTCTTGATTAATTTGTATTAAATTTTAAAATCAATAAATATTATGAGTCAAAATTCAATGATTCTTGTGCAGTCAAGCTGGCAAGAAAGTCAAACATTCAGATTAGTTCCAATTACTAATGAATGTCCTTATGTAGAATGTATTTTAGATCCTGCAACAAAAGTTTTTGTTGTGATTTCTAAAATTGTTAAAACATCTTTACACATGATTCCAAGATTAGATGATAATGGTGATGCCATGTCAGTTAAAGGTCAAAGACCTAATGGAAGAACTGTTAAAGAAGAAAGAAAAACAGTAGATACTTTTCAAGAGTATTATGTTGAGGATAAAACAGCTATGGAAGAAATAATTAAACTTGTTGCAATTAATGCAAAAACTTTTGATTATAAGAAATTCTTAGTTGAAGAAATTCCTACAGAAGATTTACCTGTAGCAGGTATATAATAAAAAGTGGGTAGTTATGCTACCCATTTTTTTTGTTAATTAAATAGGGGGAACAGCTTAACTGAACTTGCATATGAAAACAAACTATGTAATGGACTATGAAACCATGTCCAATTTATTTCTTGGAGTATTTGAAGATGTAAAATCTGAAGAAAGAGAAATATTTGTAATCCACGAAAGTAAAAATGAAATATTAGAGCTAGTAACTTTCTTAGAAAGAAACATAGCTTATGATGAATGGCATGTAAGTTTTAATGGTTTAGGTTTTGATAGCCAAATTACTGAACATGTATTAAGAAACAAAGACCAATTACTGGAAATGTCTGGTGGAGATATTGCAAACTTTATTTATGATAAAGCACAGAATGTTATCCAAAGACAAAATGAAGGAGAATTCTTAGAATTTAGTCCTAGAGATTTACAAATAAGACAGTTAGATGTTTTTAAACTTAATCATTGGGATAATCCAGCTAAGAGAAGTTCATTAAAATGGATTCAGTATACTATGGATTGGAAAAATATTATAGATATGCCAATTCATCACAGTACTGATGTTTTTGCACATCAAATAGATTCTATCATAGAATACTGTATAAATGATGTTAAGTCTACAAAAGCAATTATGTTCCTTAGTAAAAGTAGTATAGATCTGCGTAGACAATTAACTGATGAATATGGTATAGATTTATATTCTGCATCTGAACCAAGAATTTCTAAAGAATTATTTTTACATTTCTTAAGTCAAAAAACTGGTATTAAAAAATGGGATCTTAGACAGTTAAGAACTAAAAGAGATAAGATAGTTGTAAAAGATATTATACTACCTTACATTAGCTTTAAAACTGCTACATTTCAAAAATTATTAGATAAGTTTAATGAAGTAGTTATCTATCCTGGAGAAACTAAAGGAGGATTTAAATATTCTATACAGTACAAAGGAATGAAGACTGATTTTGGTCTTGGTGGTGTTCACGGAGCTAGAAGTAGTAAAGTGTATACTTCTAATGAAGACATGGTTATTATGACTTCTGATGTAACTTCTTTTTATCCTAATCTTGCTATTAGAAATAAGTGGGCTCCAGCACATTTACCACAAAAAGAATTTTGTGATCAGTATGAATGGTTTTTTGATGAAAGAAAAAAGATACCTAAAAAAGATCCTAAAAATTATGTATATAAAATTATTTTAAATTCTACTTATGGTTTAAGTAATGATAAGAATAGTTTTTTGTATGATCCTGAATTTACTATGAGAATTACTGTTAATGGTCAACTTAGTTTGATGATGTTGTACGAAAGGATTGCTGAAGAGATTCCTAATGCTGTTCCATTAATGCAAAATACTGATGGTATTGAAATGATTATACCAAGAGAGTATAAAGATAAATATTTAGAGATATGTTCTGATTGGGAAAAAATTACTAATCTAGAACTAGAACATGATACTTATAGTAAGATTATTTTAGGAGATGTAAATAATTATATTGCTATTACAGAAGATGGTAAAACTAAATGTAAAGGTAGATTTGATTTTGAAAATTTAGCATTGCATAAAAACAAAAGTTTTCTGATTATTCCAAAAGCAATTTTTAACTATTTTGTAAATGGTATTGAACCAATAGAATATTTAAAAACTCAAAAAAACATCTTTGATTATTGTGGTGGAGTAAAGATAAAAGGAGATTGGAAATTTTATGAACACTCAGTTGTTAATGGAAATTATACAAAACAACCATTACAGCATACAATTAGGTATTACATCTCACATAAAGGAAGTAAGATTATTAAAACTAACTTACTAGATTCCAGAGAAATACAAGTTGAAGCAGGAAAGTGGATGCAAACTGTTATGATTAAGCATGTTGAAAAAGACATGGAAGACTATAATATTAATTATGATTATTATTTAGAAAAAATAGAAAAGGAAATTAATTCCTTAGAACCAAGAGTTGAACAATTGAAATTATTTTAAATGCCAAAGAAAATTCAAGATTGCACAAAAGCACACTTAATTAGTGTGACATTACCTATTCATGGTGATACTTATACAGTTATCAGTCATCAATCAGTAATAGATTATGTATTTACAGAACTTGCAACAGCAGGTTTTGTAGTTAATACAGAAGAGTATAGAGCAACTGCAGATGGTCAGATTGCTCAGGGGATTTATAAATTAAACTATAATAATGACCCGGAATTAAATATGATGTTTGCATGGACTAATAGTTATAATAAGCAAGTGAGATTTAAATGTGGAGTTGGAGCTTATATAAATAATACAGGAACTGTAATGGTATGTGGTGATATGGGAAGTTGGGCTAGAAAACATACTGGAACAGCTGACACAGAAACAATTGCTACTATTAAAGAGCAAATTGCTGGTGCACAGATGTATTATGATCAGTTAGTAGCTGATAAAGAACAAATGAAAACTATTGTGTTAAACAAAAGAAGACAAGCACAAATGTTAGGTATCTTATTTGCTGAATATCAGATAATTACAACTGAACAAGCAAGTATGATTAGAAACCAAATGGATAGACCAAGTCATATATATGATGATTCTAATAGTCTATGGGCTTTTTATAATTATGTAACTATTGCTCTACAACATTCACATCCTAAAACATGGATGGAAGACCAAAGAGTACTTCATTATTTTATGTCAAGTATTAATAATTTTGCAGTTGCTGCTCCTGTAGTAGTTCCTGTAGTTGTTGAATCTGAGGTAGAGTTTGTTGATCCTAATCAAGTTAACTTACTTAACCAGATTGCTGATATGGAAGCTGATCAAATGGATGAAGATATCAGATATGCAGCTGAAGAAATTATTTTTACTAAATTGCAAGAAGATATAGTAACCTATACTGATGTTGCAGGAAATACATTTGAAGCTATAGATTTTCATAATGCAGTAACTAAAGATCCAGATGATGATGATGATGAGATTAATATTTGGTCAGAACAACACATTATTACAGTAGAAGAAGAAGTAGAAATAGAAATAGAAGCTGACTTAACTAAATTAGAAATAGAAAAAGTTGAAGTGTTAGATTTTAATTTATCTATTGATTTTGTAGATGAAAATGAAGAAGAATCAGATGATATAACTGACTTCTTTTAAAGAACCTGGTTTACAGGGTTAATATATATCAATTAAGGGGTGCAGAGATGCACCTCTTTTTTTTTAGTTGGAACAAGATAAAAACATATAGGGAGAGTCTTAGGACTTTCCCTTATTTTTTTTAATTCATGTTTTCAAATATCTCTTTCTTCTTGATAGACCAATAAGGACTAACATTCTTACCTGATACACCAAATAATGAACCTATGTGATTCCAAATCTTATATACATCTTGTTTTTGCCATGAATATGGACCAACATCTTGTTTATATGTAGCTTTATCACTACCAATTAAGATTTGACCAAGATCAACAAATATTTTTCCATATACACCTAATGTTGGACCTATTACAATTGTAGTTGCTTTACCAAAACTTAACCAATCATTTAAACCTACTCCAGGAAGTGGAATAAAAGATTGATTTTCTTTCTTTACCATCATTAACTGATATAATAAATGGTTTGCCATAAATCCTGCAGCACCATATTTATCTTCACGTGCTTTAATTTTAGCAAATCTATCTTCATCACCTTGATCATAACCAAATAAATAAGTTATTACCATTCCTATAAGAAATAATAACATACCTTCCATAATTACTTGTTTAGCAGCAGCTTTTTCTGAAGGTTTCATAATTGGCCAGTATGTACTAAAACCTTTAATTAATTTACCTGATAGTTGTAAGAATTCTATGTATGTTCCTTTAGTTGTATCATTAGTGTCCCAATCCCATGTTTCATTACCTTTATTACCTTTAGAAGTATCCATTTGAAATCTTTGCAAGAACATACCTGTGGCATATTTTCTTGAAAAACTAAATAGATTATATAACAAATACTTTTCAGCTGCTGGTCCATCAATGTTGGTCATTGTACCATTCAGTTTTTTATTTACTGATGCTATGATTAGTTTAACATCATTAAATTTCTTATTTGTTGAAATTGTTATATCTTCACCTAGTTCCGGAAGTTCTGTAATTTTATTTTTTGATTTTAATTCTTCTGCTGTCATATGGTATTTCTTAGCAATAGAATCTAATGTGTCCCCTACTTGTACAGTATGAGTAAGTTCTTCTGTTCCCCATTCAGGATCAATACCTTTCTTTAACACCATTTTACCTTCTGCATTAGTTTCAAATGCATCTGCATATCTTATTTGTGTTACTGAACCATCATCTTGTACTTGATCAACAAGTTGTTTTTCCATAACTGCAAATCCAAGTTCTAATGCTCCTTCTAGTTCTAATAATTTTCTATCAGAATACATCCATGCACCATCTAATAAATCTTTTACAGCTGTTCTTGTAGTAGATTTACCAAACTCAGATTTAGTTTTTCCTGGATTCATATCAAACTTATCCATCATTTGCATTGGTAAACTTTTCATTCCTTTTGCATATGCACCTTTAGCAGCATATTCAAACATTGCTTTTGTTGCAGATATTTGACCTCTTGCCATTGAAGGATAGTCAATATATTTTCCACCTGCAGAATATATAAGTTTCTGCACTGTCATTCCCCATTTATTTTTTACTGAGGATTGTAAGTTTAATGCATAAAATGCTCTACTTGCTTGACCAACTAAACCTTTTGCAATTTTAGTTGTCATTACATTTTCTTGTTGAAATTCACTAGTAATTTGACCATAAAAAGTTCTGTTAATAAAATCTTCAGCTAACTGTAATCTTTTATTAGTAGATCTTTTTAAGAAAGAAGATGCTTTATCATCTATTTTTGCAAGAGTTTTACTTGCTCTATCTAATTTATCAATTGCATTATCTGGATCTCTATATACATTAAGTAGTGCTTGTGCTAATGGTTCATTTTCTATTAATGCATTTTGTTGATCAATTGAATACATATAATTAAACATTGATCTAAACACATCTGTAGAAACAGTATTAATATCTAAATTAAATAATCCTCTAATAGGAACTTTAGCAATTGGTTTACCTTGTAAGTCTGTTGGAACTAATAAATATTTATTATCAAAATTCAAACTTCTTTCCGGGTCATCTTTAGCTGCAGTAACAGCAGCCTTTAGATTTTGTAATACAATATTTTTCTTATCTTTTATACTTTCTTGAAGCTTACCTTTTTGTAAATATTCAAGATTAGTATCAATTCTAAATCTAGCAAAATCTAAATACATTCTTGATGCAAATTGTGAATCTTCTTGTACATCTAATATATTTTGTTTTAATTTTTCAAGTAATTTATATTGTGCATTGTTTGCTTTTTGAAGTTCAAAATATTTTTTATTCATGTATTTATCATTCACATCTCCAATAGCAAATGTCTTAGGTAAAAAGTTACCTCTGTTATCTACATGCACTCCTACTTTTTTATTAATAGTTTTAGTCTTTGCATCATATCCTGTAAAAAATTCATCTTTAATTTTAGTATATGAATATTTAGCAATAGGAACTCCATCTACTGTAAGTTTATCACCAGTAGTAGGATCAACTAATTCTGTTTTTTTATAAAATGAAGAATCACTTGGTTTACTTATAGTCCATGCTTTTAACCTATAGTACTTATTCATGTACTCTCCGGTTTCTTGATCAAAACTTGGTCTAGTATAATGATTTCTATCAAACCATTCAGCAAATGCAGAACTTTCAGCTTTTGCTTTCATTACATCATTTGAATTAATCCAGTTATCAGCAGTTTCTATTGTTGCAATTGGAACATCAGCATCACCTAATGCATTATTAAATGCAGTGATATAATAATCAGTTGCTTGTGTATCAGTAAGTTCATTAAGTTTTCTATATAAACCTCTTAAATAAGTTGTTTCTTGACCAGACAAACCAAATGCTGTTCTATTGTTAGATAGATTTTGATATTCAGCTTTATCTTCAGGTGTCATTTCATTAAACTTACCTTTACCAATTATTTCTTCTTCAAAGTATTTTAATCTATTTGAATCTTCTTTAGATAAACCAGTTTTTCTATCAAACTGTTCTTGTGCTGCAACAATTTCTTCTTCAATACTTTTAAGTCTTTTGATTTGATCTTGACCTAACATTAAACCATTAGGTTCTCCATCTTTATCAGTTACTCTATTTACTAAATTATATCTTTGTTCATATAAATTAGCTAACTGTTTAGAAATATCTGACCCTTTTGTTTTTTCATTTATTTTTTTAATAGCATCTAATGTTGCATTTCTTTCTTGAAAGTATTCATTAGTATATGCTATCTTAAAGTTTTTACTAGTAAACTTAGCAATCTCAGATTCATATTTTGCAGAATCAGAATCTTTAGTTATACCCATACCAGCTAAAGTTACATTAACAAAATGATCTAAATCTTTTTGTACTTTATCAATATTAGTAGTGCTCTCATTAAATTTTCTAGACTGTTCTCTGTATGCTCTTCTTATTAATACTTTTTCTAATTCTTTACCTTGTTTATATTCACCGTTTAAATTAAACATGTTAAACAATTCATCATATTTAATTTTAGCAGCTTTTGAAGGAGTAAATTCATTAAGATCATCTAATTCAGTAAAGTTTGAACTATTAAATGTTGCCAAATCATCTAATGCAGATTGTCTTTCCATATATGCTTCAATAGAAGTACTTGCAGATATTTTTATTTCTTTTCCTGTTGCAGGATTTAATAAAACATTATCTTGTCTCCACATCTTTTTAACATCATAAACAGCATCTACATACTTCCGTTGCATGTATTTTTCATCAAACTCCCACCGAGCTTGCATAGCTGCTTTTATTTCATCTTTCTTTCCTAAAGTTCTAGCTTTTTCTAAATCAAATTCTAACTTACCTCTATCTGCTCTCCAGTTTTGAAATTTATCAAGATATGCATAGATTTGTTTTTCAATAAAATTTCCATGTTCATCTGTATCTGGTACAGTATCAATAAATAATACTAAATCTGCAATAGCTTTAGTATCATTATGATTTATTCCAACAGCATTTAAATAAGGTTGTAATTCTTCAGCTATCTTATATTGTTTATCTAAACTTTTAACTTCAGCATTTGATAATTTAGATTTCATAAAATTTACAAAAGATCCAAACATATCATTAACATTACCCATAGGAGTTGCAAGTGATCCCATCATACCTAAATCTCTTACATGACCTCTTAAATAATTATCTACTGTTTCTTCAGTAATTTTGTTTGAATTATAATTACCAATTTCTGATAAAATATATTTTGCTCCTTTAGGAATACTTGGTAATAAAAAATCTGATTGTTTTATTCCTTTAATATTATCTATATCTAACTTATTAAATAAATCATCTTTAAATACATCAATGTCATCCTGGGTAAATTTTTCAGCTTTTAAAACTCTATCAATTGTTTCTTCTAATTTTTCTTTAACATTTTTTTGCATTGTTATACTGTTTTCCATAAAAAACCCTTTAACAAATTCAAATGTCATTTCTTTAGCATTTTCAACATTATCTTCAACAACTGCTTTAATTGCTAATATTTTTTTAACTAATTCATTAGAAGGATCTAATGCAAGTGATCTTCTTACTTCATTCAAGAATTTTACTTCTCTCTCCATGAATTGTTTAAAATATTGAATTTTACCATTACCATCATAAGTCATAAACTTATCTGACTTTCTCATATCAGATAGTAAAGTTTGTACTCTTCTTGCAAAAACTTCTAACTCAGTTAAACTATTTATAAATGCAAGTGAACGTACTCTTAAGTCATCTTGTTCTTCACCTAAATTTTTAAATAATTCTTCTAATTCTTCTTCAGTTAAATCTTCTCCTGCAGTTTTATAACCTTTTACATAATCTTTTATATTACGTAATACATCTAATCCTTCTTTTCCTTTTAGTTCTTCTCTAAGTTTTTTAGGAGAATTTTTAAGTACACCAATTTGGAAAGTCATTTCATTATGAAACTTATTAATTGCTTCAACTAATTTTTTAGGTGTAGTATCTTTAAGTTCTTTAATATAATCTTCCGTATCTTTTTTAAATTCAGCAAATAATGATAACTGATATTTTAAATCTTCTATTTGAAAATCTTCATTAAGCATCATATTAACTAACTCATCTCTGGTAGTTGATGTAGATAAGTTTTTAAGATTAATATTTCCTGTTAAAGCTTTAATAACTTTTTTAATTGCAAAAATTAAGTTTTGTATAAACTTAGCAAATGCACTGTCATTATTTTTAACATTTTCAATTTCCATTGCAGCATCCATTTCCATGGCTGTAACAATTGCTTCTTCTTTAAATCTATCTGAATCCTCATCAAGTTCCGGATACTTATCTTTTACTTTTGTTAATGCATCAATTCCAGTATTAGTACTAGTGAGCTGTGAAAACAAATTTTGAAATAACTTTGGATTTTGAAATGCTATACCTTTAACTAATGGGTGAGCAAATTCATGTAATACAGATGCTGCAGTAAATTTACCTTCTATAAAGTAAATAGCATTATCATAAAAAAATGAAGATACATCAGATGTAAATGGTGTTGGACTATCTTCTAATAAGATTGCTGCTTCTCCTGGTGTAATTATAGAATATGAAACATTAAATGCTTTAGCATATTTTTCACCAAGTTTTTGAGCAATTTGTAAGTCTCTATTTTCTATTACTTTAGTTTTGTAATAGTCTTCAGTAAAGTTTTCATTAAAGTTATAATCATTATTATCTGTATCTACATCAAGATTTTCTACTAATACTTTACCTGCTCTTATATCTTCTTGTAGTTGTTGTTCTTCTGCTTCTCTTTCTGCAGATTTCATTTCTTTAATTTCTTCTTGAAGTTCTGCATCATAATACTCATCAATTAAAGATTGAGGAATAGTAATTTCTCTTTCTAAGTGATCAAAGTACTTAGTAAATTTTATAACTTTAGCATCATACTCAGCATTAATATCTGCAGCTAATTTATCAGCAAGTTCTTTTCTCATAAAAAGACCTGCTTGACCTTTTTCAAAAACTTGATTAGTTAAAAATTCTTTTATTTTAATAGGACAAGGCATAACTTAAATTATATTATAAATGTACTTATTTTTATTCACAATCTGATGATGTTCTTTCAATTGGTGGTTTACCATTAGGACTAATTGTTTTAACTATATCTGTAGGTTCACTAGTAGATGGTTGAGTAACAACTTTAGCTGGTACTGTAGGCATTCCTGGTTTTAGATTTTTTACTCTTCTTAAAGTAATAGATAATCTATAACTTCCTTTTGAATAAGTTTCTCCATCTATTGCTGTAGTTATTGCAGGTAAAAATCCATCTTGTTTAGAAGGAAAAGTTCTATGCATTACTTTTCTGTTTTCTCCATTTATTCCAAAAATATATGAGTCTCCAGAATTAAGAGGAGTAGGTTCATATTTTCCAGTTTGTTGTACACTAAAATTGCCACTTCCACCTATATTTAAAACAAGTACAGGATATCCAATAGCATCAGCAGCTTCATCTACATCATTATGAGCACTTATAAAAGTTTTATCTGTATAAAGATTTATTATAGCCCCATCATAATCAGTAGCATCTATACCAGTAGCTTTAGACATTAATGTTTTAATTCTAGGATTAATAGGACCTAATGGTTGACCATTAATAGATACTTCATAATAACCATACTTAGCACTACTTCCAGGTACAATAATATTTTTTATTTCAATAGCTTTATAATTAGGATTATTTGATTTATAATCCCATCTTAAACCTAATCCAATCATTACATTTGCACTAGTAGCTTTATTGGTTGTGGCTCCTTGTTTTTCAATATAAGGTTTAAGAATATTAAATAACTCAAGTTGTTCTTCTTTAGTTATAACATTTCTTTTAATTTCAACACCTGGAATTACTACTTCTGTTTCAACACTAGCAGATGGTTGAGTAAACTCTTCAGCTAATTTATTTAAACCAACCATAAATTTAAGATCATATCCAGAATCTGTTTTAGATAAATCTACAATTTTTTGATTAACATTTGTGTAACTAAGAGAACCATCTTTAGATATTGTAATTGTTAAATCTGGATATATAAAATCAAATGCATTTGCTTTAGCTTTAATTTCAGGTTTTCCAAGTTGTTTTAATACATATTGTTTATAATCATCTCTTGTTTGCTCAGATACATTTGATGGATTATAATTATATTCAACATTAGTAGATGGTTGTACTACAGGAACAGCATTTTTCATTAATAATGCTCTCATGCTATCATCTAATTCTTCAACAGTTGTTACTACAGGATTTGAGAATTCACTAGCAACTGGATTTTTATAATCTTTAGCTCTTGGTGCAACATAATCTTTAAAGTTTGCATTATTCTCATTCATTAGTAAATTATAAATAGAATATAAAGATTGTTCATTAAGAATTTTATCTTCATAAATATCTGCTGCTGTTTGCATTACACCTATAAAATCATTATATGGTAATGCTTCATTAAATCCATATTTACTATATCCTAAACCATGTTGATATATCATCATCATAGGCAACAGACTAAATAATTTACTAATTCTTTTATTATCTTCTATATTAGATACTTTCTTTACAGTTTCATCTCCAAGATCTTTTATATTTTGGTAATATACTTCTGCAAGTTGACCATCTTTTAATTCTTTAACATCATTTAATGTTAAAACATAATTTTCTTTAAGTACCTGACCGTGTATATTTCTTGTAACAACTTTAGGTTTAGTGAATTGATTAACAATTGGATACTTATGTTTTAAGTTAGAAAATTCTTCTACCATATTTAAAACCATATCAGTATATGAATAATCTTCCATACCCATAATTGCTTCTCTATTAAATGCATTTATTAATGCTCTTTGATTTAGATATGCTTCATATGCTACATCAGTTAATTTACTTTCATCTACACCTGCAGATTTAAAATCTGATTTAAACTTTAAATAATCTTTATTAGTTTTTAAAGAATCAATTGGATATAAATGTCTTTGATATTCTCTTTCATATACATATCTTACATAAGAAGATAAGTTAGGGAACATATCATCTTGAAGTTTAAATCCTCTTAATCCAGATTCTTTATAGTTACCTTCAAGTGTACTTTCTCTTGTGTACAGTTTATTTTCAAATTCATTTCTTAGTCTTTCCGTATCTACATATATATTATTACCTACTACTTTTGCTCCATTAGTAGTTCCCGCTACATTTTTTACGGTAAGTTCATTAAATTCAGTTGGAGTATCAGTTAAATTACCTGCTTTATCAATAAAGTGAGACATATAGTTTTGATAAATGTAATTAGGAATTGCATTTTTAAACTGTGTAATAAACTGACTAGCACCATCTTGACCTTTACCAAACTTTTCTGCTATTGAATTTGAGTTTTTATCTAGTAATTTTAAAATAGTTGAAGTAACAACATCATTATTTCTTAATTGGAATACTGGTACTACTAAATCTTTAATTAGTTTGTTATCAAAGAAAGTACCTAGTATTGACTTTTGTAATTTGTCTACTAATCCTGGTTCTAATTTTGATAATTCTTTAATATCTTCAAGTGATAAGTTTCTTTTAATTATTTCTTGAATTGTCTTAGATGTTTTAGTATCCGGATTTGCTTGCATTTTTAATACACTGAATCCTTTTGATGACTTTTCAATTTCTAATAAATGTAAGAAAGCTGCAATTGCTTGTGGTGAAGTACTATCATTATCAACTACATTTTGCTTTAATTCTTCTAATGAAAATTCTTTTTTATTTTCTGTTGCTGCTTTAGCTGTATAATAAAAGTTTGCATTAGATACAGGATGTTTTCCAATTGGTTTGAATATTTTTTCACCAGTTTCATTATTTACCATATAGGTAATTTTTGTTGGATCTATAGTACCATCTTTAATTTCTTTTAGTATAGTACTTGCTTTTTTAGTTTTATATACTTTATTTTCTGCAAACTTTATTTCTGTATCACCTTGTAAACTTAAAACATCTTTAACTTTTAATGCAGTAGCTTTATTAATTACACTGTTAAGATTCTTACCTTCTAATGTATTTTGTGCTGCTGTATATTTAGCAAACATTGGATTATAATCTTCAGGTACAACACCAGTAAGTGTAGCATATGCACTCTTTACTTCTCTTTGTTGTTTTGCATATTCTCTAACAAGTGGTTGTGATACAAACATAATTGCTTGTTCTTTAGGTACACCTGCTTTAAACAAAAATGTAAGCATTGGAATTAATTCATAGTTACCTTGAATAAAGAATATCCATGCATCTTTTTCAACATCCACAGCACCATTTAACATTTGAGAAAATAATTCTCCTATGTTATCCATACCATCAGAAGTTTCAGTTCCAGACAATGAAATTCTACCATCCTTTGTCATATTTGTAGGTAGTAGTATTCTAGTATCATAGTCAATTTTACCATCAATATACTTGTTACCTACATAACTTGACTCTTTATATGTTTTAGGCATTGCTGCACCAATAGCATTAAAGATAGGATGTAATGCATTTTCTACAGCAATAATACCTAACACTCTCTTACCAACCATGTTGGCTTCATGTTTATGTAAATTATAACCTGCTTCTAATACTCTAGTAGGACTAATAACTTTTTGATTTTTAAGTCCTGTTCTATTTTCATTATGTACATTTCCAAATCTATTGTAATCTGTTACATGATCTTGTAACTCATCGGCTATTTCTTTTAATAAATATGTATCATTTGGTCTAATTAAACTAGCAAAATTATCTTTTAGTTCAAGTATACCTCTGATTGTTGCTATTAAATTATTTTCAGATGCGGATTTTTGAGACTTAATTAAATTAGTTGCAAGTTTTTTACCTTCTGGAGTTTCATTAAGTTTATTAACTTTTTTAAGTAACTCCTCATTACTTAATTGACCTTTCACATAATTACCTTTGTAATCTATGTGTGGCATAAATGTAGTTAACTTATCAACATCAAAGTCAGCTCCTGATTTAGCAACAATTTCAGATGGAGGAATAATAATATTTCCTGCAGCTGGATCTAAAAATTCATATACTTCCATAAACTCCATAGAGTTTAATCCTTGTACTGGTATTCTTACAGCAGATAAAGTAACAGACTTTCTATTATCATTTAAGTCTAACCACTTGTCTTCTTTAATCATATCATTTAATCTAGCTCTTGTACCTATAGGTTGACCATCTAAATGATTAAGTTTAAGTAAGTTAACAAAGTCACCTTGTAAAGCAATAGCAACTTTCATAGCTAATGTATTACCAGATGCATCTTGATGATAGAAAGGTAAGTTATTACTACCCATGAATTTTTTAACATCAGCTACTGTAGCATTTTTAAATTTAGTTTTTTGATCCCATATACCATTAGTCATTGCACTGGATACCTGAACTAATGCTTCACCTTTAACTTTTTGTTTAATTAATCTTTTTTCAACTAAAGCAACAAGAATTTTTTCTATCTCATCTGCTTTTAAATGTAATGATAAATCTGTTCTTAAAGACTTGTCTCTAGTAAGACCAACCATTTGAATTAAATGTTCTGGTAAATCTCTTTTTTCAAGTTCAGCTTGAACCACATCTAAAAATTTATCTACATTACCATAATATTTATTATTCTTTACATCATGCTCGTATCCTATTTCATTAAGTAATTCTAATTTTAATAAATTACTATGATGATCTACTGCAGCTTCATATTCTTTTATTGCTTTTGTATTATCAGAATTAATGATTTTACCATTTTCATATAAATTACTAAGAATTAATTTTCTCAACTGTGTTGAAAAAACTGTTTTGTTTTTAAATTTAGATGGAACAGCAGTTACATTTTTTAAATAATCAACATAAATAGTATTTGGAGTAAATTTAATATCTGTTTTTAAAATCTTTTCGTCAGAGTTAGCATCATATATTTGATCTGCTTTACCATTAGAAGTTACACTACCTACTTTAGAACCAGTTTGAAATGTTAAATACTGAATGTTCTTAGACATCATTTGTTGATGTAAAGATTCTAAATCAGTACCTTCTATCATACTAGGAATAAGTGGCATAAGTGCAAATTTATGCATTGCATTTATTGGTGCTAACAAATCTGTATTTGCTAAGTGACCAAAGTTTTGCAATTTATAAACAGGAAACATTTCAGTTATTTCTGTTGCTTCTATTGGTTGATTGTTATTTATTTTTTGGAACAATACTTCTTGTGCATTAGACCAACTATTTTCATTTGTTTTTAATAATCTATATGCATCAAATGTGATCCAACCTTGACCATCACCTTCTTCCATATCTTTATACTTCTTAATTTCTTTTGCAACTCTATCTTCTACAGCTGCAGCTACTTTACTTTTATCAAGTACTTTAGAAAATCTTTTAGTATAATCTTCTCTTAATGCTTTTTCAAAATCTGGATAGTATATAGAAGTTCTTTCAATATCTTTTATGATAGCAGTATTAAAAGTACCATTATAACTAATAGGAGTGGCATTATGTTTTTTTGCATATGATGTATCAGCTAAATATCCATTTGCAAAGTTTTGTGCAGATATATCAGTTCTAAAAGTTCTACCACCAGAAGTTGCTCCAGTATTTCTTTTATGCATCTCCTCTTTATCATGATTGTATTGTACAATGTCACCATAAAATAAACTTGCTGTTTCAAAATTATGAATCCATGCATTATATGTATAAGCATCAACTAAAACTTTATCTTGTGCATCTTCAGTAATATTAAACACATTTAATTTTTCTCTAAGACTAGGACTGATATAATTACTTGTTGTTAACTTATATAAATTTTCACGAGTTTGATCTGCAAAATAAAAGGCAGTTTCTTTTTTAACTGTAGATAATAAAGTTGGATTATTTTTTAAAAAAGTTCCAAGATTAAACAACTCTTTATTTTTTATTGCTTTATTAATTGCAGCATAAATAAGTTCTTTAGTATTATCAGTTAATACATTATCAAATGCAGTAAACTCTTGACCAGCAATTCTACCATTACTAAGTTCTCTATTATAACCTACATAATTTTTAAATGTATCAAGATTACTATTACACTTAAATATTCTTTCTGCTTCAGATTCCATGTATGGTAAAAGATGTGCTGTAAATGCATAGTCATGTGCTATATTTTTTGCAAACATATCTATATCTACCCATAACCTTTCATCACTACCTTGTTTACCAGGTTTACCAACTATACCTCCATTAATTCTTGCTCCAAATGAAGATGACTTAGATGCATGTCTCATAAATTCTTGAACACCACCTTTAAGCATTGTATTCATTTCCTGAAGCATTTTACTATTAACATCTAAAGATGTAGTATTTAAACCTACTGCAGATTGTTCTACTTGTGTACCAGAATTCATAAATAATTCAAGATCTCTATCTTTTAATTTAGATTTCTTTGGATCTCTCATGTCAAATAATGATCTTAGTATACCAGATCTATTTGTAAAACTATTTATTTTTGGGTCTAAAAACTTAGTATAATTAAATTTATCTGATTCCCAAAGATCTGATAATTTTTCAGCATTGTTTAATGCATAAACTATCTTAGTAATACTGTTATTGTCTATGTGTTCAAATACTAAGTTTCTTTCAGCATTAAATACACCAAAATTAGATGAGTCAACACCATATCTTCCTTGTAGTCTTGCTAATGCTTCTACCTTATTTTTTTGTTTAAATATATCAGGACCAATAACACCTACAGGTATAGCCTCTGTTAATGTTTTAATTGGATTAGTTTTAAATTTACTAATCCATTTACTTACTAAAGCACTCTTTACTGGTAGTTTATCTTTACGGTTAAGTACTTTAACAGCATTAAAGATGTATGGTAAACCAAACTGTTGTATGGTAGATTCATCTTTCTTTAATGTATTTTTGATTATACCTATGTCATCTAAATAAAAACCAATAGCTCTTGCAAACTCATAGGATTTTGATATATCTAAATTACCATTTGCATCAGAAAAATCTTTTACTATCTCAGATATGTCAAGTGTTGGAATGTTTTCTTTACCTATTCTTTTAATATATACACTATTAATATCTGCTTTAAATTTATTTTGAAATTTATTTATAACAGTTTTAGTTTCAATTGATGCTTCAGTAACTTCAGAAGATCCCTTTGGATTTTCATCTGTCTTTTTAAAAATTGTAAACTGAATATATGGAACTCTTGGTTTGTTAAAATCTTGCCAAAATGAAGTTATTGCTTTTTGTTCATTTGGATTTTTAGAATTTAACGGATTAGCTAATTTATTTTCTGTCAACTGTTTAAACTCAGGACTGACTTTGCTTTCTTCAACTAATTTATCATACATTTCTTGTGGATCTTGTAGACCACTGATTGCTCTTACAGTATTATTCCAGGTAGTTCTAAAAGGAGCTAATTTTTTATAACCTAATTCATTATACTTTATTTTACCATCAACAACTTCATGTAAACTTTTAAGAATATAAAGTGTTTCTTTTCCAGCTAACTGAATTAAAGACTTTTCTCCAACTTTAGTATCACCATATCTTTCTGTATTGTCAGTATTATTTGGATCAAACAAATTACCTTCTTCATCTAATTCAAGAGTTGTATATTTTTGTTTAATTAAATCAAATGTACTATTTTCTATATGATATTGTATAACACCACTTTTTGAATTTCCATAATTATCTACAGCTGCTTGAAGTATTCTTACTCTATTTTCTAAAACTTCTTTAGTATTTTTATTTTCATCTTTATCATCAAGTTTTTCTAATGTAGATTTATAATGACTTAAAGATTTATTTAAATTAATATTAATTAGTTTATATAACTCATCTCTATTTCTACTATCTAGCAGTATAGCCAAAGTTCCTGATTTATTTCCTTTGATACCATTATCAGAATCAACCAAATCAGAAATTATTGAATCCATACTATCTTTAATTAGATTAGAATCTTGTCTATCTAGTACTTGATCAGTTAATGTTCCTGGTTTAACAATACCACTATTTCTATATAATAAATCAAACATTACATTATCAATAGTAGGAGTATACTTATTAAGATTTTTGTTTAAATATAAATTATCAAATAATTCTTGAACTTTTTTAATATCTCTAACATTTGTAACACTACCTTTTCCAAAAACTTCTCTTAAAAAGTTTAATATTATTCTAAATATAGTATTTCTTACTGGTGAATCAGGTTTAGGTTTAGGATTTTTTGCATACTCTCTAAATTCTTCAGCAATTATTTCTTCTATTTCAAAGAATGATAATTTTTTATTTCTTCCTAATTTTCTTCTTACTTCTTTGTATAAAGAGGTTTTTTGTTTTCTAGTTAAATACAATTGTGAAAATCCGTGCCATGCTTCATGATAAACATCAACCATAGAACCTTTATTTGCAATTTCTATAGTACCTAATGTACCGTTAAGTCTAGCACCATAAGTCATAAATCTTGCATATGCATCAGAATTAACTATGTTTACTGCTTCTTTAAAACCAATATGTTTAGTTAAATCTGACTTAGCCCACCATGTATGAGCATCTTTAATTTCAGATTCTGTTACATTATTAGTTAAATCACCCGACCTAGTAAAAAATAAACTATCTTCAGATGGATGACTTGTGTTTTTAGGATTAATTTTTTCTTCTATTTCTGCATCAATTTCTTCTTGAGACTTTGTTGGTTCAACAATATTTACTTTATCAAAGTCATCTGTTTCTCTTACATAACCAATTACTTTATCTCCTATTCTAACCTCAACAACATCTGTCATTACTTTTCCATTAAAGTCAACTTCTGGAAGTAAGTTTAAATTAGCTTGAGCAACTGTATCTAAATCAGTAATATTATTTGTATGAGAATAAAAATCTATTGTTGTTCCTTTTGCAGTAATAAATTTCCATTTAGTATCTGAACCAAAAGGTTTAGTAATTGTTCCTACTATTTTCTTATCAGACTTAAGTGTATCAACAATAACTTTTTTCTTTTCACTGGGCATTAAATTTTCTACATCAGAAGGTGCGGATAAAGTTTCAAAGAAATCATCTTTTTCTGCATCATTTGAACTGTTTTGTGCTTCTTCTAATTGTTGTGTAAACTCATTTGGAAGTGCAAACTTCATATATGAATTAAAAAATCTTGGATTACTAGTTACACTAGCATCTACCTTTGTATTAGGAAGAGTTTCAAGCAATGGAATATAAGGAATAAAATCTTCTGATAATTCTTTTGTATCTAAATTATAATCTTGATAACCATTAATGTTTAACAAGTCTTTATTATAAGTCATTTTAGCAGAAAAGTAATTACCATTTTTACCTGAAGCTAATTTTAATGCATCATATATTTCTGTGTATGCTGTATCACTATCTAACATAACATCAGTAAACTTACTATCGTATCCTTCTTGAAATGTTTTTTTTGAATAAGAAAAAATCAATTCATCTGTAACAGGAGTATAAGATAAAGTATGTTTTCTTGTTGCAAGAGATGCTTTATTTGCTAAAAATTGTGAATAAAATCTATATCTTAGTTCTTTACTTAAATTTTTATCAGTTAATACTGTTGCAATTTTTTTAATTAAATCATCTGTCAAGTTTGGTCTATCAATTTTAAATTCTTGACCCTCTATAGTAATTGTTGCTTCACCTTTTTTAAACTGACCTCTTGGAGTCTTAATAGTTTGTATTGTTTTAAATACATGATCTGTACCAAACGGATATCTTCTTATATTACTTAATGTAATTTCTTTATTGGTATATTCTTTTATACCTTGACTTACATCTGTTATATTAATTAATGGTATTTCACCTTTAATCAAACGTTGTCTAAAGTTATATAACTGTTTAAATTCTTCTTGTTGTTTTTTATCTAATTCTGCAACTAAATTATTAAATTCTTCTTTACTTAATTTAATTTTTGAATTTTTATCCATTAATGTTGCAAGTTCTTTTGCATTAAGTATCTGATTATCTTTTCCATAAATATCAGTTACTGTATATCTATCACCTTTTTTTCTTGCATCTCTTAAGAATTGATAAACTTGTTTACCACCTTCTTCTTTTGTAGTAATTGATCCTTCATCATTAAAATAAACTGGTTCACCTATTTCATTTGAAATTATCATTAAGAAAATTTCATTTGGTTTAGTTACATTAGGTTGAGCTACACCTTTTCTATTTAAAAATTCTGATCTATTTTGTAATCTTTTTGTTGTTTTATCTAACTCATCTGTATCAGCAGTATCTAGTCTTTGTGGTACTAATTTTAAAGTAACATTTTGATATACAAGTTTACCTAAATTAGGTGTAGTTCCAATAGTTTTTTTAAGTTCTTTAAGTGTTGCATAAATAACTTTTCTATTTACATCAAGTTGTTCATTTGTTGCAGCTTTATCTGGATCTACAGTTAAGAATTCTTGAAATGTAGTAGAAAAAGAGTCATAGGGTAAATAATCAAACAGATCTTTAGTAACAGTTTCAGAATCATTTTCTGGTACAACAAATGCATTCTTTTCTGATTGATCAATTAATTCTTGTTGTACATTAATATTTAATGTAGGATTAAAATAACTAACTACATTTAATAAACCCGCATCTTCATTCTTAAAACTTTTAATTAAAGGTCTTAACATATCTGTTGGCAAACCTAATTCTTCTAAAGATGGTCTAAATGATGCAGTACCAATTAATGTAGGTACTTGTTGTAAAAATTTTGCAGCCGTTTCTACATCACCTTTTGTAGCAATCTTATTAAATAAGTTTATCATGTATCCTTTAGAGTCAAAAGTTTTTCCTTTATTTTGACTATCTAATAGGTGCCCATAAATATTTGCATACAGTTTCTCAATTTGAGACTGCTTTAAAGAACAAGTAATTTTCATATTATTTACAATCTATATCATCCAACAAATCATCATCTAACTCTGTAATAGATTTAGTTGAAGCACTTTTTTCTATCTCATCAATTCTGTTTGTATCTTCAATAAAACTTGATGTTAAATCCGTAGTTTCATTTATTAAAGATTTATCCTCTGGTGTTAATGTTTCTACTGGTTGTTCTGTTGTGCCCATAATTACTTCTTTTAAACTAAAGTTATCATTCAATTCATTAAATGGTATACGCAATGTAATTGATTTACCTAGTACACTTGCAGTAACTACTTTATACTTAGTATCTATAGAGTCTACTACTATAATGTCATTCTGCATAACTGCATCTGATGTATTAGCAAATATACGAGAATCTTTACCATTAATATTATTTTTAGCAATAAGTTCTGTACCTTTTTCTAAATTTTCTGCCTTAAGAATAACTTCTTGTGGAGTAGCTAATTGTGATACTTTAGTTTTAATTGCTTCTGTAATTGGAACTACATCATCTGCAGTAACAAAACCTTGACTTACACTACTATTTAAATCAGCAATGATTTGTTTAACATCATCTATTGTGTTTGCTTTGTCAAGTTGATTCTGTATATCTTTTACTGTTACTCTATCAGCATCATTAATAAATCCTTCTTTACCTGTAGTATCTTCTGGTACTATTGTTTCTTCATCTTCTGATGATTCATTATCTTCCGGAACAACTTGTGATGGAGTTATAATTACTTCTTCTTTAGTTTCTCTTAATGGAATAATAGAATTAATTCTTTCTGCAACTGGCGCTTTATTTAATGAAATCAATGTATCAGATGTAAGTAAATTTTTTGCAGTAGGTTTTCCTGCTGACATTATTCTACCTGTTTCTGCTTCTCTAACCATTTGTATTGGTAAGATTGCAATTGCTGCATTGATACCTAACATTCTATTTAATAAGTTAGCATATGCAGTTTGTTGTAATTGGTAATCTTCTTCCTTAGAAAATTTATTATTAGGATCTTTAAAACCATCCCATTTATTTTTTTCTCCGGACTTAAGATCCACAATAGTAATGTTACCTTTAGTATCCGCTACAAGTAAATCTATCTCACCTGCAATTTTTAATTCAGTATCATATACTCTAATACCTTGAGAAACTACATATAATTCACCGTTATCTACTTTTGTTTTTAATTCTGATAATACTCCTTTAGGACCAAACAAGTTATCAAATGCTTCTCTAGTTATGTTATCTTCATTAAATACAGGTTCTTTACCATCAAATAGATTTTTAACTTGTGCATCTAAGTAGTTACCAGAAATTCTAGATTCTTCATATGTTTTTTCAGAAACATAACCACTGATAATTTTAAGTAAATTTTTATTACTAGTATCTTCTAATGTATTTATATTATCTAATAGATTTGTTAGATCTTTAGTAAGTTCATTATATGTAAAATTACTAAATCCGGATAATCCTCTTTTTCTTAACTCACTAATAAATGCATCTATACTAGTTTGATTAAATCCATTTGAACCAATAGTTAATCCAAATGCAATATTTATTCCCGATTGATCTTTATATCCATAAGGAGTTGATTTTAATTTTGATATTACATTACTAACTCTTTCATGTAAAATATCATTAATTTTATATCCTTCTGTAGATTGTTCAATACCATCTTGCATTGATCTTAACTTTTCAATTAAATCAATAGCAGTTTGCATTTCAGGAGTTCTACCTTGTTTAGCTCTAGTATTAATTAACTTATCAAAGTCTTTTATTAAAACCATGTAGTTACTTTTTAAAACTAAATCATCAGCTGTTGGATTTTTCTTATCTTCTAAAGTTTTAAGTAATGCTTTAAACCTTCTTTGGAAAGTTCTTAATTCTACTAAAGTTTTTATATTTTCAGTATCAAAAGTTTTACCTTGATATATAAACTGAAAGTTTTCTTTTTCTCCAGTTTCCTTAGTTGCTTGATTAACTTGTGCTTCTTTATTATACTCATCAATCATTTGTTTAGCTTCAACATTACCTTGAATAAACTTAATAAATAAGTTTCTTTCTTCATCTTCACTCATATTAGTAAATTCCTCATCACTTAATTTCTTAAGTTGTTTTTCTTGGAATAGTTTATATAAGTTATTATATAATGAAGCAGGCATTGATTCTATATCAATATCAGTTGTAATCGGTACAAATTCTTCTTTTGATTCACTTTCTGTTTTAGCAGCAGTTTCTTCTTTTAATGCATATTCTTGCATTATTTTATTCTTTGCCTCTTCATATCTATCAATGATAGGTTGTGCAAGTTCTGGGTTAGGTTTGTTAACCATTTCATAAATATCAGCAGATACAAAACGTTCTACTGTTTGATCTAATGACTCTGGTATTTTTTGATCAACATTAACATCTGTTAAAGTACCATCTGAATCTTTACGAATAATTAAGTTTCTGCTAACATTATCATCATTTTCTTGAATGAATTTACAATCAGCAAATTGATTAGGTAAAAGTTCATTATCAATATTTGAAAAAGATAAATTTTGACCATTTTCATTTTTAATAGTTTTAATATCTTCTCTAACTTCAATTACAGGAACATTAGCTAATTCTGCTTCTTTTTGTACATCAAGTTTATCTAACTCTTCTTGTAATTCTTTATCAAAAGTTTTTCTAATTGGTGTACTTTTTTCATCTTTTAATTGTGAAGCTTGTTCAAATAACATATAATACTTTTCATAGTCACTTGATCCTTCTGGTATAATTATTTTTTTAGTATTATCAAAAAATTCTGTTGGAGGAATTCCATTATTTTTCCAATTTTCAAATGCTTCAATACTAATATAAACACCTTGATTTGCAAGTGTGTTTAACAAAGCATTATCTGTAACTAAATCTAATTCTTCATTAACCATTTTATCGTACATACCACCTCTTTTTTTATAGAGGTCTTTCATCCATTGTCTATTTCTATCTACCATTTCTAAAAATCCTCCCGGATCATGTAATAGATTGATATATTTCATTAAACCTTTAGATTCATGATCTAACTTATGATGATCCATTAATAATGCAAATGATTCATCTACTTTTTGATCAAATAAATAATCATCATTTAATTCAGCTGTAGTTTTTAAATAACCTTTAAATGCTGATTCATAATCAGAAGTTACTTTTATTTTATTATCATCTGAAAATTCTCCTAATACATTATCTAATACAGCTTCAACTTCTTCATCAGTTACTTCTTCACCACCTTTTTGTTCTTGTAACATTTTTCTAATCTGATCAGTATTCTGATATCTATTAAAAAAATTACTAAATGAACTTGATCCTTTTTCTAATTTTTCCATTGCTGCTAATTTCTTTTCTTTAGAAATTAACTCTTGTTTTGATTCAGGATCACTTAAAGTTTTTAATGTATCAATTTCATTTTTAAGAAAACCAATTTCTTTTTTTAATTCTTTTGGTTGAAATATAACTTCACTATCTCTATGTGTCATAGACTTCAATGGTGATTGTTCTAAAAATCTACCTTGAATATCTACTTTTCTTTTCATTCCATCTTCAAATGCTTCATTAAAATAAATTGCATTTTCAACACCTCTATTCCATGCATGATATAATGAAACTGCATCTTCATACTCTGGAGTATTTTTTGGTGGAAGATTATCATTTGATATTGGATTAGGATGTTTATCTTGATAATACTTATATCTCTGTTCTATTCTTTCAGTTTTCTTTACAACATCATCTATTTTAGCTTGATACTTAGCACCTTCACCTTTAGGAATATTAGGAATGTTATCTTCAAACTCTTCAGGTGTAAGTTGTTTAAGTTCATTTAGTTTATCTCTAAATACACCCATTGCACCCATTTGATTTACATGATTCATTTGAGATAAGAAACCATCTAAATCAGCATCATGTGCTTCTTTCTTTGTACCAGTATTCTTAATACTTGCAACTGCATCTTGTGTTGCATAATTAAATATTTTTGAATCTAAAAAATCTTTCATGTCAATTGCATTAAGATTATTTACTACATTCTTGGTAATATTTAATTTTTCTGTTTTAAATTCTTGATATGCTTTTGGATTAAATACTCTATTGTATCCTACAAACATATGTGGTATAGCTGCATTAAGTGGTGTTGCTAACATACCCATGAAAAAACCTGAAGCAAAAGTTTCAAATCCTTGACCAGTTTTTTGATTTTTTAATTCTTCTTTATAATACTCACCTTTAGATTTTGCACCTTGTGATTCTACATTATATCTACTAACACCTTTAGCATATTCATGTGATCTTATTACTGCTCTATCATATGCATCAGAATAATATTTTTCATTTGCTCCAGAAATAACTTCCTGTAAACTTTCTTGAATACCTTCTGTAAAATTTGATTTAAAATAACCTACAGTACCTTTAACTGATTTATATAATGGTTGTCTTCCATAGTCTTTAACCATGTTAATAAGATTATTTTTTTTAAAAGCAAATAATTTTTTGCTTTGATCATAAACAACTTTACCCAAATTACCAAATTTACCACCACCTACTTCTGTAAATTCCTTAATAGTATTTTTCATAAATCCAGCAACACCACCTTTAGGTCCCATAATATTTGGGAAAGTAATTGCATTAGATCCATAAATTAATGCCGTGTTCCAATACAATGTATCTAATGAACCTTTCTTAGCTTCTTTAAGTAAAGCATATTGTGCTTTATTATCCGGTGCTTCACCAAATTTATTATAATATGCATTGTAACCATTATCATAAATTTGATTTTCTACCATTCCTGCTTCAAGTCTAGCTTCAGATAAAGCCATATTAAAACCTCTAACATCTTTATAAAAACCACCAGCAGTTTTATACATCTTAGCTAAATTAGTTAAGTTGTATACTTGATCACCTTTTTCAACAGTTTTACCTAAACTTGTTAATGCAGTTACTGTATTTTTAATTGGACTAAAATCCATCTTAGCAACATTTGCTGCAGATTTCCAAAAATTTCTTGCATCATTTATATTATCAACTGCTTTTAAAGTTGTATTAACTGCTTTATATCCATCAACTGCAATATCTAATCCTTTTATTGCTTTCATGGTATTCTTTGCAGCATTTGCAGTAGTAAGAAAGAAACTACCTCCTAATGTTTCAGGTGCAACTAATGTACCTACTGCTTCTTCTATTATTGCTTCAGACATAATACCTGCAGAATAACCAAAGTTCATTAACATATTGTTTGTAAAACCCATTACACCACCTTTGGTAGTTTGACCTATAGCAGCAGCATCTGCATATGCTCTTGCATCTTCAGTATCTGTACTAGTAAAATCTCCCTGTGCCATTTTCCATAAACTCTGTGGACCAGCAATGAAACCTCTACCAAACAATGGCCAGAATGAATGTTGCATCATTCTTTTATGGTCATCCCACATAGTAGTACGGGAATTAAATACTGCTTCATTATCTCTTAATGGTGAGAAACCAATTTTGTCAAATGTATCTTGACCATATGCTTGATATCTTTTATAGAATGCATTACCATCTGGACCTGCATCATAAGAATATATTTTACCATATGAACTTTTATCTTGACTAGTTTGTAGTTGACCTCTTAATTGATCTTTAGTACCTTTAACAAAAGCATTATAATCAAATGGTTTATTACCACCTGGTTTATTAGGTGGTGAACCTACAATTGCCGTTCTAACATTATGTTGCGGCATATCCAAACTACTACCAAAACTTGGAGTAACCGGGAAATTAATTTCTGGCATTTTTATTTTGTCACCTTCAAAAGGTGCAACACCTTTACTATCTAATAAAGGTGCATTTATTTTACCATATTCAGGACCTAAAGGATCTAATGAATTAAATCCTGCATCAACATCAGTAGTTGCCATTGGCTATAAGTTTATTCTGGATTTTCATATTATCTATCCATTGTGTAAAATCATCTCTACTGTTTTCCAAATTTGCTCCAAAAACAGTTGAATTATCTACTACTGTTTGATTATCATATGAATTTGTATTTGGGTTCCAAGTTTGATAATTAATTGTTTGCATATAATCACCACCACCTTTTGCACCTTTTTGAATAGTTAAATTATAATTAGGATTTAATGGATCAGTATAAACATAACCACCTTCATGATGATCTACATAAGATTGTAATGGACTTTGGTATGCAGTAGTATATAAACTGTTTGTCATATTTTTAGCATCAGTAATCATGTTCATACCATATGTTGATATATTTTTAAATTGCTCATAACTAATTGTTCCTGGACTATTTTGATTACCATCTTTATCAACATTATATACTTGAGTTTTTAACCATGTTAAATCTGGTTTAATAACTATAGCAACTTTATTTATTGAACCTGCAGCAAGTGGAGATACTGTAATTTTATAGTTACCCATTTTAGATTTTGCAGTATTTTGTTCATTACGCATTGCTTCATATACTTGTCTAAAAGTACTATTTAAATCACCATTACTATGGTTATCCCATGAACCTTTATTAAATCCTCTAAATGATGCTCTATTTTTAGTATTGTCACCCCAGTCTATATTATTATCTAAATCTCTGAATACTTCACCAGCAAATACTGATGTAGGTCCATGACCTTTAGGATTTACTAATATTGTATTTACACGTGGAGCAAATGTACCAGTACCTTCCATTTCACCAAACTGTGCCATTCCAGGTAATGGTTTTTTAATTCTACCACTTGTATATACTTTACCAGCTGCATTTACTAAAGCTTCATAATTATCATACATGTTTCCTTTAATCTTACCCATTTCATAACCATTTCTTAAATTTTCTGGTAATTGATGACGTAATTTAATTATTTCTTGATCAAATGCTTTTAATTCAGAATCATTTGCTTTATGTAATGCTTGTTGAGCTTCAATTCCATTTTTAAAATGCTTACCATTATTATATCTATCTTCTAATAACTTATGTTTTTCATTAGCCAACTTATCTATTTTTGAAACAATAATTTCATGTTTACTTTCTTGAGAATCAATCTTACCTTTCTTTTCCATTATATCAATGAATTCTTCTCTTGTTCTAAGATTACCTCCATTGTCATATAAATAATCAGCACCATGTAGACCTTGTTTTCTTAACTCTCTTTCTACTTCAAATGAAGTTGTTTTTCTCCATTCATGATCTTCTTTTAAATACTTTGTATAATCATCAAATCTAATTGCAGATTTTCTGTATGCTTGATATTGTTCACTATTTAAACCAGACTGTTCACTATTACGACCTAACCAAGTAGTCATTTCTTTTTCTATCTGATGTAAGTTTTTAGCACCAACTTCATTACGCATCCAATTAACACCATACTTATCTAATTTTTTACTAAAACTATCTAAAGAAATATTAGGATTTTTATCATAACCTAAAATTGCAGATGCTTCTTGTTGAGTCATTGAATGTTCTGTAACAAGTTTTTGTATTAAACCTACAGTATTTTTTAGATAAGGTATACCTGTAGTCTGTGCTTGAACATCATTTATACGTTTACTAGTTTCTTTTAAGTTTAACTTGTCAGTATGTGCTTGATCAGAAGGTTCACTGATTATATTTTGAAATGCTTCATATGGTACTACTTGACCTGTTTCTTCATCTAAGTAATGTGTTCCGGCAGCTATTCTTGCAGCATTCAAAGTATTTTTTGCATCACCTGCAACTTTTAATTTAACAGCACGCTCTAAACCTGCATTTCTTGCAGCAATTTGTTGCATACTAAATCTATTTTTTTCTTCTAATACAGCATATGGATTTGCTTCAATATCTTGTTTATAATTACTATAAGCAAATAATTGTGCAGATTCATTTAAATCTTTTTGCATTAATGTAGATGCCATACCATTATCTACTTTCCATCTTAAAGATTCTAAATCTCCATAAGGATTAACAAAACCGGTAGTTGTAGTAGCAGTACTTGACTGTCCACCATTTAATGTTTTTTGTTCTTCTTCAGATCTTGTTAATACTTTGTCATTAATATCTTTATTCATTTTTAAATCAGCAAGTTGTTTTTGTATTTCTGGAGAAGCAGTTTTATCATCTACTTGTTTTTGTAAATTTGCTATCTTATCAGTATACCCTTGTGAATTTTCTTTTAATGCATTATATCTTGCAGTACTTTTTTCTTTAAGTAAAGTAAAACTAGTTTCAAGATATTTCATTTCTGCAGCATTCTTGTCTCCATTAAATTGAGCAGCATTAGAATATGCATAATCTTTTCTATTTACATATGCTTGTGTTTTATATAAAGCTTGTACAGAAGGATCATCTCCTAATCTAGATTCAAATAATTTACTAAGTGGTTCAATTAATTGTTCACCATTTTTAGTTTTTAAAATAAATTTTCCATCTTTACTAAAACTTGGTGTTTCCATATTACCAAAGTCTTTTGCAATTTTTTGTGCTTTTTCACTTACATTTACATAAGGTGTGTAACTAACATTACCAAAATTCATTGCTTTGTCTGAAGTAGTATTTTTAAATTCATCTTTAAGATAATTTAATTCAGTTACTCCTGTTGCCCAGTATTGACCTCTTTGTTTATCATCATATGCAGTTTTTAAAGATTCAGCTCTTCCAACTGCAGCATTATAATTTTTAGTCCATGCCATATCTTTCATTAAACCTTTATCTTGATAAAATGGTTTAAATACTTGTGTAGCTTGATCTACATTTTGTTCTAATGATAAATCTAATTGAGATACTCTTTTTAAATTAAAGTCTATTCCTTTTATATATTGATCTTTCTTATCAGCATTTTCAGTTCTTGTAAGGTCAGCATTATAATACTGACTATACATTGTGTTTAATGCTTTCCAATTAGTATCATACTGACTTTGTTTAGTCTGTAAAATATTAGAATAGAAATTCAGGTCCGGTTGAAACGGCTGAAATTGAGGAATGTAATCTGTGACACCTTGTAAATACGTTGCCATAATTTGTCTTTATATATAGTATAAATATATTAAAATTTTTTAAGTTTACTAAATCTTAAAAGTTTATAATGTTACTGCAGGGAATACTGTGTACACAAAACCACCATGTTCAAACATCTGTCCACCCATTTTTCCATACTTTTGTTTGATTAACAATTTTTGAATTTCTATAGGTTCATCACGGATACTATCAATAAATGAATTTAATGTTTCTTGTTGTGCAGTTTTATCTATTGTCTTATCAGTAGGAGTATAATGTACTCTACCTCCAGAACTTGGATCAACTTGATAGTTAGGTGTCATTTGATTCATTGCATCTGTCTTCCACTTATTTGTAACTCCTGTGTTATAATTTTGTCTTAAGTTACCTCTTGCAGCAAGTTTAGAATTATCAAATTGTTGGTTTGCAATTACATTTTTATCATATACTCTACCTCTCATTTGTGAGTTTAACATAGATTCTTGATTAGCAATACCTGTTCTTTGACCTTCAAATTGATTTGCTATGTTAACATTAGTATTATTAACTCTAGCACTTGTATTTGCTGCTTGTGCTGCTGCATTACCCTGAATACCAGAAGTTCTAGAACCTAATTGTTGTGCACCACCTGCAAAACCTGCAGCTGCATCAGTTGCAATTGCGGCTTGTTCTGCTTGTGCAGCAAGTTCTCTATCTTTATTTTCAAATACAGGTCTTGGTTTTTCAAGTTTTACTGCAGCTTCCCATGGCATTTGTTTTTTTATACTAGCTAAATCACCAAATGCACCCATACTATTTACAGTATCTTGTAACCACCATTTTGCAGGTCCTGCAGGAGGAGCTGGTGGATACTTTGTATCAGGTGGTATTACTTCTTCACACTCTTTACAATTACCATCAGCATCTTTACCTGGATCATACTCAGTACCATCTTCTTTAGTACACACACATGTTTTTATAGTTGTAGATGGTTCACATGAACATTTACCATTAACCATTGGTTTATACGGACCTATTTTTCCAGTTGGATCTGTACATTGACATGGACCTTCTGGTGGTGGTGGTGGTTTATTAGGATCTAACTGTCTAACACCAAACTTTTTATCTACATATGATGCTTGTAATTTTGCAAGTAATGCAGGATCTTTTAATTGTTCTGCAGTAAATGTACCTGTACCATTAGTAGATAATGCTCTTTGATCTCTTAATTTCATTCCTTGTGCTGTAAGACCATGTGTTCCCCACATGTTTCTAATAGCATCTGGATTATTTTTTAATGACCACTCATACATTGCTTTTTGTGCATCACCTTCTGACATATTAGTACTTATACCAGGTATGTTTGTTTCCCAAGATTTTAAATAATCAGGAAGTGCAAGTCCAGTAGAACTAAATTTATCATCAGTTTTCATTGGAGTAACATTACCTTGTGTAGTATTTGCTTGTCCATATGGTGTAATAATACCATCTTTTGCTTTGTATAAGTTACCACCAAAAGCATATGTTCCATAAGTATCATAACCACCCATTTGCATACCATAAGCTGCCATAGGAGCTTCTTGCATCTGTTCCATGGTAGGTTGTTCCATAGTTTGTTCTGGTGCTTGTTCTGGTGCTACAGATTCTTCCATAGAACCTGGCATAGCAACAGGAGAACCATCAGGCATTTCTGTTGGTGCTTCACCTTCTTGCATATCATGACCTGCAGACTCTTGTTGTTCTTGTTGTGGAGATTCACTTGCTTCTTCTTTTGCTTTTTGTGGCATAAGTTGATCTTCACTAATTTTATTTGCTTCCATATATGGTTTAGCAATTTCTGGTATACCTTGTGGAAAACCTTTTTTAGATTCTTGTGCTAATGCTAATGCACCAAGTTTCATTACATAGTTTTTGATCATCATTTCTGCAGTCTTTCTGTCAATTGAATCAGAATTTGGATCTTGTAAAATCTTCCTGTATCTATTCATATCAAATTGCTTTGATAATTCTGCCGGAGTATAACCACCTTTCTTAACAGGTTTGTTATACATCTTTAGTATAAGTGGATCAGATATCATCATAGATTTAGTATCACTAAAAATAAAACTATCATCAGGAAGATTAAGTGGTGTACCTCCATTTACATGTCGTTTACCACCAATAGTATATAATGATGGCATCATAGAACCATCTATGTTTCCAATAACTGTTTCACCTTTCTCAGCTTCTAAATTAGCTTCTTCTCTTGGAACAGGTTGTAAAACTTTTTTTACTTTTGGATTAGGAACTCCCATATAGGAATTATAATCTGCACCACCCATTGCAGGAACATCATTAGCTAATGAACCTTGTACTTGGTATCCAACTTTTGCTTTTGGAACTTTTTTAATTTTTACTTTATAAAACATAGTGTAAATTTATAAATATTCTATTTCTCCTCCAGCTTCTAAGAACTGTTTAATTTGATCTTCTGTCATGTATGCTTCATCACCATCAAAATAACCACCTTGGTCATACATATTATCTTCATTAGATGTTCCACCGTATTGTGCAAATCTACCAGTACTATTAGCACCTTGTTCATCAAATCTTAACTCACCTCTTGCAGAACCAGACTTAGTATAATCTCCTCTGTCTCTATCAGTAGTTGCTGAATATAAATTATCTGCATTAAGATCGTTATACATGTTACGTGTATTTTTACGATTTTGTATATTATTCATCATTCCTGCATAACCTCTACCAAGTGCATTACCTGTTTGTAATAAAACTTCAGGATCTACTTCATACATGTTTTTTTGTTTAATATCTATTGCAAAGTCTCCATTAGGATTATAAACTTTTTCTGCATTTTGACTTTCAATTTGGTTTTTATCTATATTCATTTGTGCAGGATCTTGTGACATATTTCTAGCAGGTGCATTATTATTATTATTCATGAAACCTGTTAGAGAAGATGGATTTAAATCTTGTATACCTGGATTAAGACTAATCATTTGTACATCAGTCATTCCTTCTAGTGCTTTATTACCTGTATAGGTAACTGGTGAACCAACTTCTAATCCTGGTGATGCTTTAGGAATAAATTTATTTAATGCACCACCATCTCTAAGATGTCCAAAAGCACCCATATGACTTTTTATAGTATTTCTAACTTTTACTTTTTGATCATCTGAACGATTACCATATAAAAATCTTGCACCATACTTATTCCAAACATCTTTAAATTCACTTGAATTAATATTTCCTTTAACATCTAAATTAAAACTTTTACTTATGTTAGGATAAAACTCATGCATATATTTTCTAAAGTCATTACCTTCTGTAATATTTTTTGGAGGTGGAGTATATTGTGAACCTGCTTGATCAAAATCAATACCTTTAAAGAATTGTTTATTAATATTATTTAAGGCAATTTCTTTTTCTTTTACAAGTTTATTTCTTGCTGCATCTGTTTTAGCTGCATCAATTGCATTATTATATGCATTTGTTGTTTGAGTAATTTTAGGTTCTATATCAGATTTATAATATTGTTGAGCTGCACCTCTATCTAAGTTATTATAATACTGTTCTCTTCCTTCATTTGAATGATTAAATACTTCAAGTTCTTTATTTCTATTATTTTTATCTCCTTGACGTTTTGATTCATTTTTTATATTAGCTATTTTATGTAATTTTTTCTCTTCAGGTGTTAACTCTTCATATACATAATGCATTTCTGAATCTTTTGGATATGGATTTTCCTTAATATCAATATTATTTAATTTAGTATTTATTTTATTATCAACTTTACTATTACCTCTATTGTTTTGGTTTGTACCTTGTCTAGGGTTTTTATTATTAACAACTTGATTATTACTATTATTTATATTTTGTTTGTTTTGCCAATCTTGTAATTCCGCAGGCATTTCTATTTTATCAGGATAATTAGTATTCTGATCTATATGTGCTTGTCTTATTGGTAAACCTTCTTGTTGTGCATATTGATCTTCATCTATTGCAGATGTAAATTTATTTAATGCATTTGCTTCATTATTATAGTTTGCCATATCACGAACAGTAGGTGATTCTAAATTCTGACTATCTCCTGTTCCATACCAATCACCATTTGTTCCTTGTGCTCTATTTTTAGCATCATCTACCATTGCAGCAAACTCAGGATTAGTATTGTAATTATTCATAAAATCTATTGCAGAATTATTACTACTAATTTTCTGCATTGGTGCTTCTGATACAGCATCAGAATTATCTACATTAGATTCATTTACTGGTTGATCAGTAGGTACATTAATAGGTTCACCTGTAGCTTCATCAATAGGTTGTTCAGCTGTTTGTTCAACTGGTTGTTCAACCGGCATGTCTTTAATATTTGCATTTCTTTCTTTAAATGCATTTGACATCATTGCATCAGCTGCATCTTGACCTTGTGTTGCAAATATATTATTAAATGCTTCTTGTAATTGAGGACCATTGTTACCAAATTCTGCAGAAACATCACCATATTCTCCATATGCTTTTTGTGCAGCAAGTTTAGTTGCTTCTGGATTAAGTTTAATATCTTCTCTAACATTAGATGATTCAGATGGAGATACTGAAGAGAAATCTGGATGATTTTCTATCATTAAGTTAGAACCATCATCAGTCATTGGAATACCATTATTATCTAAAACTGCAGTACTTGTATTTACAACGTTAGAATTATATTTGTTTTCTCCTAATGGAATAGAATTACCTTCTGTATCTATTTGAGTTTGAACATCTTCACGTTCATTTAAATATGGATTATCTCTTGTTTCTTCTGGTACATCAATGCCATGTCTATTTAATCTTCTTTTATTTCTAGCATTATATCTTTCATCATGTCTTCCCCATCTATCATCACTATAGTTTGTATTATCATTTCCATGACCATTTCCAGAACCATTACCTTGACCATCAAGACTAATTAAACCTTGTTTTCTTGGATCCATTTCTGAATTATTAAAATACATAGTGTATTTTTTTGGATCTCCATTTAAACGTGATTTTCTTACATCTAGTTTAGTAAGTTGTGTACCAGGACCAAATCCTCCAGTATATGGTAAACCAGTTTTTGGATCATACATTTTTTTCATTTCTCCGTAAGAACCAACAACTTGTGGTAAATTACCTGGAAAAAACTTTTGTAAAAAATTTGGATTGTAACCACCTTGTTGTGGATAGTATCCTTGAGGATATTGTTGGGTAGTAGTATTTTTAGGTACATAATCAGCACCTACATACTTATGATCTGGATTATATCCAGTATACACTTTACCATTTTCAACTAATCTACTATAGTTTTCTCTATTAGCAGAATCAGGTAAACTTTTATCTCTTTGACCAACAGGTTCCATATATGGATTTGGTGAAGATGCTGCTTGTTCTTTCTGAATTTGTGCTAAAATTTCAGGATTGATTTTATCATATACTGCTGCATCTGCTTCTTTCTGTTCTTCATCAGTTAATTCACCACCACCTTGAAAATATGGATCTGTTACATCTTTAGAGTTACTATAGTTTATATCTTGTTGTGTAACATAAGGATCATTACCACCATATACAAATCTCATTAACTCAGGATTATTTGGATCTATAGTAGATGTATCTATAATACCACCTTCTTCGTGATACCCATAATTACCTTTATTAATTTGTCTTAACATTGCTTTCTGAGATGCAAGTGCTTTTGCTGCTTTTACTTGTGCTGGTGTTTTTGCTACTTTACTAACTACTTTAGCAACTTTTGGTGCTACTTTACTTGCAAGTTTTTTTGCAACTTCTGCAGATAATTTTCCTGCACCAAGTATAGCACCTGAACCAACTGATGTTGGTGCAAGGTATTGCATAGGTCCTACATCATTATAGTTATTACTTTGACTATCAGCCCATTCTTTTTCTGGATTTGTGTTAACCATTTTTTCATACCATGGTTTTGCATTATATTCTTTTACTCTTTGATTAAAATGTGCATTAGTTTCACCAGGATACATTCTTCCTAATGTATGACGTTTTTCACCATTAGGTCCTATAGTAGGATTACTATTTACATTTTTTGCACCACCTTTAGATGGCATATATGTTGGATCATTTTTTTTCCATTCATTTTCAACAGGATTACCTGTCCACACATCTTGCATTTGTGTGTACAAATCATTATTTTTTAAATCTGTTACAAAAGCAACATTACCAATTTTTATTCCTTGTCTAACATTAAATTGATCTTTACTTGCATAACCAGTTTTTGGATCAATAACAACTTCTTCATTAGATTTAATTGGTGTTGAATTACCTGTATTAGATTTCTTATTAGTATTACCTGTTCCAGAACCAGAACCAGATCCACTTCCTGGAACAACTTTTACTTCAGTAGCTTTTTTATTTGGATCAACTGCAGTTGTAGTTGCTGTACTTCCCGGAGTTACTTTTGCTACTTCTTTTATAGCTTCATTATTAACCGTTGATGCAACATTTTCTACTATAACTCTAGCAGGTGACTTTTTTATTTCAGGTGCACCATAACCATAAAAACCTATACCAGAACCTTGTTGACCCGGTAACATTGCACCTTGTCCAAACTCTGCAGTATATCTTCTTGGTCTACCAAACAAACCAGATCTTCTTACATCTAATTTAGTAATAGGAGGCATACCATTACCATAACCAAAATTAGGCATACCTTGTAATCCTTGCATACCAGGTATCACACCTATATTAGTTTGTCTTCTTCTTGGAGTATACATTACTTGACCATTACCATAATTAACATAACTAGGTACATGAGGTGCATAAGGATCAAATCTTTTTGGAAAATTAGTTACATGAGATTCATTAGGATCAAATATTTTTGGATAATTACCTCTATCAATATCTTGTTCTTGTGTAGCACCTAAACCATCATATGATCCTGCATCAATTTGTCTTTGATTTTCATCTCTTTGTTCTTGTCTTGGAAAACAATTAGTAATTACTTGACCATTAGGTAATTGTGTAGGAAAACAACCTTCTGTATTACCACCATACTGTGCTTGAGAAAGTCCAACCATTGGTTGATCAAAAATACCATGTGTTGTATTTGCATATGCTTCTAAATGATGCATAGGATTTTCTGGATCTTCATCCATATTAGGATACATACCACCTTCTTGTGCCATAGGATACATTGGTGGTTGTTGTTGTTGTATCATCATCTGTTGTTGCTGCATCATCTTATCATACTGTTCTTCTGCTTCTTTTTTAGCAATAGCAATTTGACTTTGATTTTTTACTGTACCAATAAATGCTTGTAAATTATTTGTTCTAACATTTTGTCCAGTAGGATCTGCATCATTAGACATAGGTTTTTCTTGTCCACCCATTTGTTTCTTAACTAAGTTAAGAATTGAATTAACAAACTTCCTTTTATCAGTTTTATATGTACCACCTTTTTTATATTCTGATGTATCTGCATTAGGATCTGGTACACGTTCTGCATAATTAGATGCTGTGTCAGTATTATTTAACATTCCACCAGTTGGATCTGGGTATGCTCTATCTGCAACAGTCTGTGTATTTTGTTGATTTATATATTGATCCATACCTGTATTATCAGGTAAGTATGTATCCATACCAGGAAATTGAATTGGATAAGTTTGTGTATTCCAAAGTGTATCATCTATACTTGCACCTTCATCTGCTCTAACTAAACCACCTCTTCTCATTATAAGATCAGATTCAAGAGTTCCTAAATCTTCATTAGCAACATCTAAACCATCATCTTCTTGTGCAATATCTAAACCTGCATTACTTGTGTGATCATAATTTAATGTATCTGGAGTTTCTTCTTCTACAACTTCTTCTTCAGGATTGTCTACAGTTTCTGTTTCATCTGGATTTTCAACACTGTCAATATCTTTTTGTTTTTGATCTTCTAATAATCCAAAAATTTGATCATAAAATTGACTAGCTTGCATTGGATCTAATCCATGTACAGTAGCAAGTTTAACAATCACTTGTTCTTTAGAAATACCTTGAGATATATCATTAACAACTAACTGAGTCAATTGTTCTTGAGTTACAGGAGTTTGCTCTTGTTGACCTGGGTAACCTCTTTCATTTACATCAAGCATACCACCTTCTTGTTTTTTATGCAAAAACTTACCAATACCATCTTGTGCTCTGTATATTCTTACTTTCTTTTTCATATTATTAGTTCTATTATAAATATAATAAATTTTAGTTTAATACATAAACTTGAAAAGTTTAGTTATTGGTATTTACCTGTCATAAAGTTATATACCTTCTTTGATTGTGGTTTAGCTTTAGGTTTAGATTCTCCATATAAAGTAGGAACAATACTATTTATAAAACTATTTTCTGACTTTTTAGCTTTATCTACAGTTTTGTTAGTTTTTTCTTGATCATTAATTACATCTGCAGTCCATTCATTTCTATTTGTAATAGGATTGTTGCCAGAATATCTTTTGTAATTATTTAACATTCCTTTTTTATTATTATTTACAACACTCTTTACAAATGATGGAAATTTATTATATACACCATTATATGCATAGTCAACTAATAACATTTGATTTTTTTGTGGTAATTTATCAAAAGTACCTTCACCATATTTTGCATCAGTTAATCTTTCTGCTTCTGATTGATGTTTTAATACATCTTCTTTTTGTAATGCTAATGCTTCTTTTTCAGTAAGTCCACCTTTGTATTCTGAATTATTTGCTAACTTATGTCCATAAGCAATTGTTTTTGCACCACCTTCAACACTAGCATGTGGATACCATTTATCATTTTTATATCCTTTTTTAATACCATTTTCTAAGTATCTTAAGTCACTCAAATATTTTTTCATATGAACAGGATCTAAATCTTGTGGAGATTCTGTATCCATTATTTCTGTATTAATCATCTCTGTGTTTATATCACCACCTTCAGAATATGTATCAACTTCTTCAACAATAAAACCTTGATCAATTAAATCTTGTATATCTTCATCTGTAACATTTGCTTCTATACTTTTTTGTTCACCACCTAATTTTCTTGCTCCACGTAAACCAGCTAATGATCTTGCAGCACCAAATAAATCTAATGGAACTGATGACATTCTATTAGGTTTTTTATGATATACATTATATATGTCATTATAAATATTATATGGTGCTTTATATGGTGTTAAATTTTGATTAATTAATGAACCATATGAACCAGGTCTTGTTGATAATGCAGATGTTCCATATAATAATGCTCTACCTGTATTTTTTAAAGCATTCATTCCTTGTTCAGTTTTTCTACCTCCTGAATTTATATAGTCACCTGCATCTGATATAATATCTGGAGTTAATGACACAGATTGAGCCATACTTCCTACTCTTAATGAATTATTAAGAGTTGCAGTTTCTTCTAATGCTCTTCCAAGAGTACTAGTACTTCTTGATATACCAACTAATGGTTTATAATTAGCAGCAGATTCAACAACATTACCAAATCTATTTAATGCCCCAAGCATGTTAGCACCAACTGTTGTTGCTGTGTATGGTAAAAATCTTGTAGCATGCATTAGTGCAGCACCATAATTTCCTTGTCCTGTATTCCATGCAACTTTATCACCTGCATCAAAAGGATTTGGTGTATTAGCAATTTCACTAATTTCTGATCCACCTCTTAATGATTTCTCTGGATTAATACCTCTTCTCATTGCATCATTATAATGCCATGGCATATTATTAACATCTCCTGTTGCAACAGAATAATGAAAAGCAGCAAATGGATTTGTTACCATATCCCAACCTCTTTCAATATAATCTGCTGTACCTTTTTTTGGTACACCTCTTATAGTACCTTGATTAGCTTTTACTGTAGCAAGACCCATTAAATAATTTTTAGATATTTCAGCTTGTTGATCTAAGTTTTTACCTTTTAGTTTATTTATATATTTATCTTTATCTTTAGGTGTAAAAGCTGTATTATTATAAATACTGTTTTTATAATTTATAACTAAACCATGTTCATTATTTACATGTTTAACATATTGATTCATTTTATATGGTGCATCAAGTGCTGTTCTTTCTCTAATATTAGGAGTATCTGTAGATTCAGCTGTTGATGCATATACTTTTTCTATTGCTCTTGGTGTACTAGTTGGTACAGCTTGTGCATTTAATGTTTTAGTTCTTGTACCTTTTGGATCACTGATAGCAGTAAACTTATTTCCGGTAGATGCATTTTTAATTAACCAATTACCACTTGCATCTTTTTTATATGTAGAATCTTTTCTACCTGCATATGTATATGTTCCACCATCTTGCATTTGATTTAATGAAGGTACAGAAATATCTCCACCATTAGAATATGCTGGACCATTAGGTCCTACTTTTCCATCTGCATCTACCCAAGCATCTCTAGAATCATCATAGTATGCACCACCTTCTTTATATTCAGTTTCATCTACAGTATATCCTTCTGCTCTATATGCTTCTATTTCTTCTGGAGTTAATTCTGCTTCTTCATAACTACCACCTTCTGCATAATATTTAGCATGTGGATCAAATACTTTATTCTTTCTAGACTTAGGTATTTTAAATAATTTGTTTTCTGTAAACAATCTATTGGTTGCATCTAAACTTCTAGAAAACTTTTTAGATTTTTCAGGTTTATCAGTAGGCATAGATACAGTACCACCTTTTCTTTTTTGAAAATCTTCAGGTTGTTCTAACTCAGGTTGTAATCTATAGTTAGTAGTAATTTCTTCATTAGGTTTTAAATCTCTTGATGCAAATAAATATCTTTTATTATTTATTTTTTCATTATATGCAGTAGGATTTTCTTCATTATGATTATGATTCCTTCCTATTTCTGTAGCAGGTTGATCATTAACATGTGCTAAACCAATTACTTCTCCTTTTTTATATGCAGCTTTAGTAAATAAACCTTTACCAGCTCCTTTTATGTTAGACCTTTTTGTTATATACTTTTTCATTACCTTGGAGATATTTGATTTTTAGTATTTACTAATTTAAGTAACATATTGATATCACCAGATACATCTTTTGTAAGATTAAGGAAATTTATATAATGTCTAAATTTCTTTCTTTGCATTTGTGGTTTATTATAATCAATATTAGCAACATTTAATTTTTTCTTATAACCGTTAGCTTCTGTTATCCAAATGTTTTCATTATCATAATTTCCTAATAGTAAAGTACTTCCAGGAATAACAGGACCTGTAGGAGGATAATTAGAACCAATAGGAAACTCACCTCTATCTCTTGTTATATCCCAGTATTGATTAAACTTATATTTGTTTTCTTCTTTAGAGAATAAAATATCATATGAGTTTTGATTAACATTTAATTTAGGATAATCTAAACTTAAAGTTACATTATTTTTTGGAAACAAATTAAGATTCAAATGTCCTGATACTTGTTCAGTATTAAATATAACTGCTCTATCAAAATTAACATCAAGTACATGATGTTGATCTATACAATTAACTTCTGATCTTCTATAACATTCTAAAACATAATCTATACTTTTTAATGTAGTAATTGTTTGTCCTGTAATAATTGGAAATTCTATTTCAAAAGGAAATGGTGTTCCGTAATAATTACAGAAATTTGCACAAAGATCATTATGTTTCCATATTTGATTAGTCTTTGTTGTTAAGAATTTTCCTTTATTAGGGATAACTAAATCAGGATGCCAGTCATGATAAGATAACCAGAATTCATTTTTAGGATCAAAACTTGTAGTCCATGATGCATCTTCAAATAATAATTCATCACCTAATTGAAACTGACCTGTACTTCCTTCTATTTGGAAATAATCTCCTTGACCTTTTTTCTTACCGGTAGTAATTAATGGTACATATGTAACTGTTCCTACTGGTCTATCTGTTTCCGGTTTTAATTTATAATCTTTTTTACAAAAATATAAGATAGAGTTTTCATTATCATATAATGTTTGACAACCTATACCTGCTACAGGATTATCTTTATAAGGATATTCAGGAAAATCTTCCGTAAGTTTATATGGTAAAAATAAATTAAACCACCACTTTAAACCTATTTGTGATATTTCTTTTAAACCTCCAGCATAACTAAATATCTTACCTTGGTTTTGTGAGATGTAATAAAGTCCAGCAGGTGAAGATATAACACTTAATCTACTTTGAGATGAACCATACTCATATGGTACATCAGCATTAGTTACTGATTGTCCTGGTTGTGAAAATAAACCTCCATCACCAATAGTAATTTTAGTACCAATTTCTGTTTGAAGTGTGTCAACACCTTGATACATTAATGGACTAGCATTTTTAAATGTAATAAATAAACCACTTTTATTAATAGATTTAACACCACTAAGTTGAGACTTAAATTGATTATAGTTATTTGCTAAATATATAAACCATGCATCATTATATGAATCATTTTGTTGTGGATTAGAATAATATAATCTATCTGGATAGTATACATAACACAACTGAGATACATTTGGGTTATAGTTTCTATTTTGCAAATTACCTGCAGAAGAATATTGTGCATTTGATTTAGATATACTTAATGAATAATCATATCTATATACATCTCCTTTAGCAATTACATCAGGATTCATATTAAACAAAGCAGGAAGATCAGTATAGTTATAAGGATCATAAAATCTTTCAGCTTCTACTGTAGTTGGTTTTCTAAAATCTACTATGATATCACTTTCTACAAAGAAATCTCTTACAGATGAAACAGCTAAATAGAAAAATGATTCTTTAACTCTAAATGTACCTGGATAATTTCCATGACTATCATCTTCATAGTTATAGTTTCTATTATCTAAATTATAAAACTTAGTAGGTAATGCTCCAGTTCCAGGAGTAGGATTAGACCAGTTTGTAGGTGCAAGATCTGTTATATCATATGCTTTAGAATTTGCCCAAAATCTTGGTTCAGGAACCATTTGATGCAATAAATAATTAAATTCAAAACCATCAGGTTGACCATATAACCAATCATAGAAAAAGAACATGGTGTTTTTTTCAGTGTATCTATTTACATATGTGTCTCCTCCAAAAAATACTGGAGTAGCTAAAATTGTTTTAATATAAAAATTTTCATTTAAACAAGTGTATGAACTAAGAGCAGTTTTATATGTACTTGACTTTTGTTCACAAGGAGTTATTACTACTTGTTTAATTGAGTTAAGTTGTCCATATTGATTTCTTAGTCTTACTTTTATACCTGCATAATGACTTGCAATGTTTTGTGCAAATGGTATACTGATATTATCAAAACTTGGAAACTGTGCTCCAGTTGGATTTGCTGGTGGTCCCCATGATTGTCCAGCATTACTTGCATGATCATTTTGAAAATATCCTAATGTAACTAATGAATTATCAATATAATTACCTGCAGCATCTTGAATAAATGCTGGACCAATATTTGCACCTGTCGGAAATAATATTGGATTATAGTAATTACCAGTTTTAGTTCTTACAACAACTGTAGGAGATCTTTTAAGATTATTGATACTATATCTATAAGGTACAGTAATAGGTGCGTTAGAACTGTTATATACGTTTCCTAAATAATATGGAACTTCTTGTATATTATCTCTAATATAAAAACTATCTTCCATTTTAAATCTTTGTACTTTATTTATTAATGGAGGTAACATATTATCATAAAAACCATGACCAATTTGTTGTAATGCATATTGATCATATCTAATAGATGCTTGAATTACTTTTAATGCAACATCAGCACCTTCAGAAAAATAATATAAAAATTTTGAAATACCACCTAATACATCAAATGCTATTTGAACTGGAGCAGGAATATAGTCAGTCCAAGTTAATTCTCTATCTAATGCTGGAGCTGTATATGTACCATATTGACCACCATTTTTATTAAAAGTATTTAAATAACCATCTAAAAAATCAGTTCCTGTAAAAGCGTCAAGTATACCTTGACCACTATTAAAATATGCATTATATTTTTGTTGATATATAAATCTAGGTCCTAGGGGTCCTAAAGTATATGCATTCCATTCTGCACTATTAATAGATTGACTAACAGTAGTTTCTCCATATATAAGTTGTTCAAGTTGTCTTTGTTGTGTAAAAGATGAACCTGGTTGATTATATACTCTTTTACCAATTATACTTATAATAGCTTCACCTATACCAACAAGTGTTGCAATTAATACAGCAGCATCAGCTAAAAGTTTCCATTTTGGATGACCATTAGGTTCTGCAAAATATTGAGATGATTGACCTTGTAAATGACCATATAATTTTATTTCAGTACTATCTAAGAAAGGTGTACTAAACATTAAATCTGGTGAATGGAAAGTAATAATATCAGTTGGAATAGTTTGATTATCTACAACTGAATAATCATTAGGTTTATGTGGCATTCTAATGAATGGATCATTATATGCATAGTTATTATCATTTGTATTAAATAAGTTCATAGGAGGTATGATAGTATTAAAAGGATAGTTAGGATATAATCCTATTCTATTTCTTTGTACTGATCCTTTTATTTCATATGTTCTTAAGTTATTTATCATTCCTTTAGCAATGATACTTTGATTACCTTCTCTTGAACCTCTTAATATTTCATAACCTACAATTCCTGTTATATCTACTCCATCATTATCTTTTGGTAAAATAATATTTTCAAATCTAACACCCATTAATCTAATTGCTAAACCTTCATTAGCTTGTGGATTTGGTGGACTTGTTACTGTATTTTTTCTAAAGTGAACTGTATTAACATTTAAATAATTATCTGGAAATTTATGATGTCTAATTGGTTTACCACATAAATCATATAATCCTGATTGTCCAATTGGTCCTGTCCAACAATGTGAACTTGAATTCCAAATTTCTGGTATAGTATCAGGATATACTTCAGTAGATTCCCAATAACCCATATCTCCTGAATCAAGTATAATACCACCATCATCTGTTGTAGTTCCAATTAATGTTGGTACTCCAGTAGAACTTGCTGTGTTATACATTTCAAATAATTGATCTGTATTATCTAATGTATTTAAATCATTAATATTATCAGTAGTTTCATTACCAGAAACATTTCCATTAGTAAAGTTTCTTGGTGGTCTTCCTGGAATATGGTATGATGCAGATTTGTCACCAGTATCATATATCCAACGGATAAAGAATGCATATACTTCATCTCTTAAGTAACTTGTTTTATTACCACCTTTAGTATAATAGTTTGATGGATATTCTACTGATGTCCATTTAGCACTAATTTGATTTGCTAATGGTTGGTAGTTAAAGTCAAATTTAGATGTTGGACCTACTCGTAGTAAGTAACTATTTACTTCTGCAATTTGATCTGACTTTTCAAAAATTGGAGTTTGAATAGGTATGAATGATAATGGTACAGTTACTAAATCCATTGGTAACTGATCTATTTGTATAGTTCTTGTTTTAGTTGAATATATACCAAACTTTTTTGCTATAGTAGCTTCATTTACATTTTGTACTATTACTAAACTAAACTCACTAAAATTAACTGAGTCAGCTTCAACATCTATTACAAGTGATCCTCTTAAATCATCTGGATGATATACAGGTTGTGAATTACTAGGTGAAAAATAATCTGTTACTTTAATACCTTTTATTAAATAAGCAATTACAGCAAAGTAAGTTCCATTTTTTAATGTACCTCCACCAGGACCTAATCTAGTTTTAAGACAAGGTGTATCCATTAATCTTGCTAATCTACTTTTTTCACAATCTAATTCATTTATATTAGTACAAGTAATACATGAATTTACAGTTGGACAGTTAGGTGGCCATACTCCGGGTACTAGTTGTACACATCCTACATTATCATCACATAGTTGTTTCCATTTTACACCTGGCCAAAGTATTTGATTACCTAAATTATCTACATAATAGTTAACAGTAGATGGATTTGTAATTGGTAAACCTAACCAAGTATATTCATTTGGTAATGGCCATGTTTGTGGATCTCCTACATTTATATATCTGTCAGGATTTAAACCATCTGCCCAATATGCTTGCCATGAACAATCTTCTTTTTTTCTAGATGATCCAGATATAAGATATCTTTTATCAAAACCTAAACATGCATCTTGTACAATAGGTCTATACAAACAACTTGATTCTTCTAACAATCCTATTTCTGACATTACTGGTATTCCAAGTGCATTGTGTCCAGCTGTAAATATTAACCAATTACCTGAAAACAAATGTATTACACCAATAATAAATTTTTGTTGTGCAATAAGTGGCATTGTACTTCCTGCTGTAGCACAAAGATAATTTGATGTATCATTGGATAATGAACCTAAGTCACCTTCTTTTGAATTGTTTACAACATTCCGTGCATGCGTCCACATACCTTCTCCAACAAAAGATGGATCAGAATCTTTATTTAAACCTTTAGTAAAACTATGATTTAATTCTTTTGATGTATTCTGAAATTGTCCCATATTATATTAATCTATTGCGACCAACATAAGCACTAGCATTTGAATAACTTTTAAACATATCATAGTACTTGCTATACATTGCTCTTCTATTAGTCCACCACATATTTTCTAGTTCCCTAAAGTTAGGTGTATTAACTAAACTAAGTGCAGCATTTCTTGATGCTTTTAATTTTTGTTCTATCAATCCTAATCTTTGAGCAACATCTTCACCATTCATATATAAGTTTTCAAGTATTCTTTGTTTAAAAGCATACTCATAGTACTCATTGATAAGATCATGGTCTGGTACAAGTAAATTTCCTTGACCATCTTCCATTGCACCTTGGTAATTTAAATATACTTTACAAGTATCTAGAGTAGTAAATAAAAATCCTCCTTTAATCCAACCTTCATTGGCTGAATTTACATATAAGTTTGGACAGTCACATTCTATTTCTTGACTTGATCTCATTCTTAATGAAATAAGATTAGAATATACTCTTGTTGTTCCTGCAGTTAATACTTGAATGAGTTCATATTTATCTCCTTTACAGTTCATGAATACTCTTGGTGGTATACAAGTATCACCATATGGGTTTAAAGGATCATATGCAACAGGTATTGGATCTACTATAGGATGATTAAGATCACAACCTGCAGTATGATTACAAGGATTAGCATTACATGTTCTACAGTTAACACTTATTGGTGAACATACATCTACTGTACTTGGTACTTCTGTATATGGTACTTCTTGTATATTTGTTCCACCAATATCATAACCTGTTTTAACAGTAACATCACCACAGATCATTGCATAATTAAATACATAAAAATCATCAGGTAGTTTTACTCTACCATGACATACTTCTAATATAACTTCCTTAGTTTGATTTACTCTTAAACCTAGATCATAATTTAACTTCTTAGCTAGTTTAATAAGAGTTTGAGGCTCTATCATGTTTTCAAGAGCAAAGGTGTTTAGATCTACTGAAACATCTTCTAAAAGTTGATCAAAAGTTCTATATCTAAGTGTGTAATTAAAATCCATTATCTTAAAGTATTTTGACTATCATCAGGACCATCAGATGGAATAGATAATGACATTGTTAATTCTTTAACTACATATTGTTCAGCTTCTGAAAATAAGTATTCTGGTAATGCAAATTGTTGATCTTGTTTTACTTGACATTCAACTGCATCACATGTATCTAACTTACCTTCAAAGATTGCTTCCATTCTTATTGCATCCCAATCTATATTAGGACAATAGATATATCCATTTAAATACCAAAAATATTTTCTTGTATTATATTTCCATGTAGTTGTTCTTATCATTGATACCCAAGTTCCCGGATCTGTTCTAAACATTTCTATAGAACCATCTATAGAAGATGTAGTACGTATAATAGGACCAAATACACCATCAAGTATGGTTGGTAATTTTTCTTTTGACCTTTTAAAATAACATTCAGAATAAACACCAAGACATCCTGCTTCTACTTTATCTACATCTATTAATTCAATATAAGGTAATACAGAGAAGATAGAACTAATTTTCATTAACCTAAATTGATTGTCTTCTCTTTTAATAAGAGATTGAGAATACTTTAGTAATGAATAATATATAGTTCTATCAGTTAAGAAAGGATCTTCCTTAACTGCTTTTAGAGTATTTCTTACTCTTGATATTGCTTCTCCAATTGTTGTCATAGGTCAAACTCATTATAATTTTCTAAAGCTTTATCTTGTTTTGCTTTTAACATATTTTTAAAAACTGTATTTTGATATATCAATCTAAGTTTTTTTGTTGGATCTACAGCAACATACATATTCCAATTTTCAGGATATGTTTTTGCAACTGATCTTTTAAAATCTCTACATGCAACAAAACTCCAGAATTCAGCATTCTTCATTTTATGTTTAGGTGCATGATTGGTAAAAAATATCTTAGCTAACTTACCATCAGTTTCCCAGTTCTTATTAGTTACAGTAACTCCATATTTATTAGATTTAGCAAAGTCAATGTTTTCTTTTTTACTTTGATTACATGTTCCAATAAATATCCAACCTATAGATTCAGGTAATTGAATACCATCCCTTGTATCTATTACCTTTTGATAAACAAGATTATTAAAAGTTTTTGCTATCTTTCTTAAATCTTTATTATCTAGGTTTTTATACCTAGGATACTTTTCTTTAAACTTGCTAAAAAACTCTTGACTTAAAATATTATAAACTTCTGGTCTAAATCTTGGTGCTTTAACATCTGGTTTTCTAAACTCCCTCATACTATATATATTAATATACTAAAAATAACTGACTTTAACAAATGTAAATATAGTATAAAAAAACAAAACCCCCACAAGTGTGAGGGCTTTGCCGTTGTTGTTACAGAAACCAACAAACTGCAACTTCTTTAATTATATACTCTTATCTCTACTGATACTGGGGAACCCCAATCATCATCATTTGTACCAGCAAAAGTACTTTGAGTTATAGGAATAAGACTTGGGGTTAAGAATCCAGCAGATAAAACATTTCCATTTGTACCATTTGGCTCTTGTTGTATAAAAATTACTGTTTTATTATAAATAAATAAATTTGTTGAATTTATATAATAAACTCCTGTAGTTATATAACTAAATGTAATTGTGCCTAATGTGTTTTCTAAAACAACTGCACTTGGTGCAGTTGCTCCAGTTCTTGTTAATAGAGCTGTATATACTTTATAAGCAGGATTATTTTGACCAGGTATTCCCTGAATTCCTTGAATACCTTGAGCTCCTGTTGGTCCTGTTATACCTTGTATTCCTTGACTACCTGTTGAACCTGTAGGACCTTGTGGACCTGTAGCTCCTGCAGCACCAGCTATACCAGATGCACCTGTTGGTCCTGCTGGACCTACAGCACCTTCTGATGCTAACAGAGCCCAGTTAGTTGGATCACTAAGTGGATTACTTGCAGATGGACCAACAGCATTTAAACAAAACCATGAAGCACCATTAAATCCTACTGCATCATCAGAAACATAAATTCCTGTAGCAGACCATGAACCTTGCCAATTTAATCCTGCTGGACCAACGGGTCCTGCGACACCTTGTATACCTTGAGGTCCAGTAGCACCTGTTGTGCCAGCACCACCTGCAGAACCACTAGTTCCTTGAGGACCAACTGGACCGGCTACACCCTGGACTCCTTGAATTCCAGCAGGTCCCTGTGGACCAGTTGCACCACCACCACCACCATTAGCACATAAATATGTAATTGTATCAACTAATGCTACTTCTATGTTTGTATCAGTAGGAACTACTGTATCTAGACCACACATAATTGGAGCACCTGTATATATTATACATTGTGAGTCAAATGTTTCAGAACATGGTTCTGGATCAGGACATCCTGCAGGAGTAGGACATGGAGGTGGTGAAGTTAAGAAGTCATCTTGACATCCACATTTTTTACATGTTGTTGTTGCCATTTTATTTATATTTTATAAACATGCTTGTACTGGTACATCAATTGTACAAGCATCTAAGTATGTTATTAAACCATCTAATTTAAACATAAACCCACCTAAATCATTTTGATTTGCACCATCTATAGTAATAGGCCATACAACATTTGTTGCATCAGAAACTAAAGGATAATTTGTGTTTACAGATGCATTATGTATATATGTACCAGAACCATTATAATCTGGAACAAAGTCTCCTAATCTTATATTACTAGTAGTGAGTCTAGGTGCTGAATAACCTTGTAAACTATTTGTGTCTAATGTATTTATTTCTAAATTTTGTAAAGCTGTTACTGATAACTTTTTATCAAATGTCATTTCTACATTAACATATGCATTTAAAAAAGCTGTAGCAACACCAATACCATTTACCATTTCAAGTTGTCTTGTAGCATTGTATGTTGATACTGCATATGTATCATCAAAGTTTTCAGGTGCTGCCATTATTGTTACAGGAACAACTGAAGAATCATTATTAAATACTATATTATTAGACGCATCATATGTAATACCACCTGCTCCTGTAAAAGGTGTTGATTGTATTACTGTTCTACATGCATCTGTAGATATCATATTAACTACAGTACCTGCACCATTATCTAATGGAATATATACACTACCTCTAAAATGTACTACATTACCAATTCTTCTTGCTTGTGGTTTTTGAATACCTGTGTAATAATCAAATCCTTCAAGATCATTCCAACCAGTATCTACCATCTTAGCAGTAATTCTATATACTGGACCTGCAGAAACAGAAACATCAATTGAAGGAGTAGTTACACCTACTACACTTAATGTACTTGTATAAGTATAAATGTCACATAGTACAATCCATAAATTATTAATAGCATCAGCTACTGTATTTAAGTTTGCTGTTGCTACCCATGTTCCAAAATAAGCTATAGAAAATTGTGTTCCGAATACTAATGAAAGATTTGTATCTGCAATACATTGAGAAATTACAGATGCATATAAAGCAGAAGGTAAACCGGTTGCACTAGTAAGTGCACAATACCCATAAGTACTATCATTTACTAGTGCATCTAATACTAGATCAATTTGATATGATCCTGGAGTTATAACAGTACCACTTAAGTTACAGTTAACTGCCATAGAAGGTAATGTAAAAACTGGTGCAGGTGCTGTTTCTAATGTTGTTACTCTTATATTTAAATTAACAATGCTAGCATTGATAATATTTATTTCTTGAATAATACCACAAATTTTAACTCCTGCAGCTCTTGTATAATCTACTAAACTCATTACTGAATTTATTCCAACTACAAAACAATCCGCTACTGTTACTAATGTATCTGCTGCAGATTTAGTTGTACCTGTAGTTGTTACAGTTGCTGTTCCAGTACTTGTATTTAAAGCACAAATTTGACTAATCAAAAATTGTAAAAGTTCTTGAAAAGTACTTGGTGGACAACTTACTATATTAAAACAAGCAAGATCATAACTAGTAACTTTCAATGTATCCATTACTGCACAAAGTTCTGTTGCTAATTTAAATACAACATCAGAAATTGTATCTCCTGCACATAATTTAATACATGGAAGATCTGGACCTTGCCATATAACACAGTTAGATGACATTGGACTACAAGGAGAATTATCTAAATTTAAAGGTTTCATACTTTTACTATTAATATAATATACAAAATTTTATTAAGAATTACAAGTCTTTAATGGTGAACATCCACAATTAGGTGCTTCATTACAACATGATGTAGTTATTGCACAAATATAATCTGGATCAAGTAGTGCTGCTAAATCAATTAATTGTTTTTTAATTAACCATTTTTGATCATCATCAGGACAACAGTTTGTAATTCCATATCTTTGTTCTAATACTTTTTTATACATAACTTCTGCAGCTCTACAAGAAATTTTTTCATATTTTTCAATTGAACATGCTGGAGTATTATAACCAGGAGTTACATATCTCTTAGGATAAATAGGAGCAGGACAATCATAAGCATCAGAAAAATATGTACAGTCTCCAAAATAAGTTACCGTATCTGTAGCAAATGTAGTGTTCCATTTTATTAAACATGTTTTAGGACTGGTTTCTCCAGGTGCTAATGTATAAGTTTCAATGTTAGCAGAACAATTAGTATATTCATATACTTCAGTTGTTGTACCATGATTTGTAACTGTACTACATATACAAGGAAAACTTGTTAAACAACTTACACATGTTGTAAAGTTTTGATTAACAAATACAACACCCGCATTTAACCATTCATTAGTTGTACTAACTCTCCAACAAATACTTGGACACCAATCAAGTGTAATTACTTGAGCAACATATGCTGATAAATCTGTATATGTAATAATTGATTGTTCAACACCGTTACAATCTGTTAATTGATAAAAATTTGTATTACAAGTTTTACAGTCTTTATATGAAAGAGTTACTGTAATAATTATATCACTTGGTGGAATAAAATTTAATTGTTCAACTAACCAACATCCTGCACATCCAGTTCTTTCAACTACTTGATTAACATATAATGATAAATTACTTGTTGTATAAACTATTTCACCTGTTGTACATTCAGTTAACTGATATGAAACAGGTTCTTTACAACTTGCACAATCTACAAATGTTTGTGTTACAACTACATTGATTGAACAATTACATACTAATTCTTCTGAAATTAACCAACAAGTTTTAGATCCTTCAATATGTATTGTTGTATTTAGTATAGCATATATACCTAATGATTGTGATGTTGTATAAATTGGATCTTCTATTCCATCACAGTCTACTAATTTAAAACATAAGTCTGGACATAAACCATCTACACAAAGACCATTGTCAATTATATAAAATGGATCTTGCATTACAATACCTTGTAAATAAGGATATGATTTTGAACATATCTTTACTTCTAATCCTGTAAGTAATCCTGTCCATCCTAAAGTTCCATCACACTTTACATATAAACAATTTTTTGCACTTGCTACAACTGAATAACAAATACAGTCACATACACAAGTACCAACATATACTACTGGTATTGAATTATTACATGTAACTTCTACTGGAGCAATTAAAACTTGAACACATACTGTTCCAATATCTGATGCAGATACTTGTATAGATTGTCCTACATAAGCTGACAAATCTGTAGTAGTAGTAAAAGGTACAGTTATAAAATCACAACTAACTAATAAGTAACAAACTTGAGGACAAGTGGGACATTCTAATCCTACACAACTTGGACTGTTAACATTAATTGGAAATAAATTTGAATATCCTTGAGAAGGTACTATGTTTAAAAAAGAATACTCAGTTGAATTTTGAGGAGCAGGAGATGGTAATGTACCTAACTCAGCTATAGTAACACCATAACATTGACCAATATATAAACCACCATAACCAGGTCCATCAATTGCTCCTTCATATATAAATACTTTATCATAAGTTCCGGGAACTATTCCAGGTCCACCAGGTTTAAAATAAATTGGATCAGCTCCACAACATGGAGTATATACATAAAAAAAAGTAGTAGGAGCTGCCATTATTTATTTTATTTTATTATTGTATTTTATTTACTCCAGTAGGTTGAGTAGTTGGTGTTTGACCTGCTACTTTAGTTATTGGATTTTTCATTGACTGTTGTGCTTGATAATTTGTAATACAATTAGTACACACAGACTTTCCATCTGTTGCCGTTCTTTTCTGACAACCACAAGAAAGATTTTTTTTACAATTTGAACATTGAGCCATTGGTTTTGGTTTTAAAGGTTTAACAATTAGAACATTCAAATTTATTTAATAGTTTTAATGCATAGTTATAAAGTGACATTCCTTTCTGAGGTTCATGACATGTCTCTACTTTAGATTTTGCTGCTAATAAATACATATTAATTAATCCGAGTTGTTCAAGTTTTTGTTTGATCTTAAATGGTGGATCACATGCTGCTGCATCTATATCACACAAGATCTTATTATATTTTACTAATGCTTTACTAATTCTTAAATGATTATATTCTACATAAACTAATTCATTAGGAGATACACTATATTTAATTATATATATTCCATCAGGAATTTCTAAATATTGAGTACCACAATTACTTGTTTGCAATTGTAAATCACATGCTGTTAAAGTTAACTGACCATAAGTAACAAAATTACTCATTGTTATCCCTGTAATTTCATTTGAATATGCAAAACCTGGAACAGTAACATCTAATGTTGGACATGTAACAGGCATATTAAGTGCATACACACTTGTATCAAACATCTTTAAGATGCATGGATTCATTACTGTTGGTACTTCTAAACTTAAAACATGATTAGCCATGATAATATTTTAAATAAAAAAAGGGAGAGGAGTTTAGAACTCTTCTCCCCCTTTATTAGTTAGTAATTAATTACATTCTATTAGTAACAAGAAACTACATTGTAAGGATTGTACTTAGGTACAGCTGGGAAGTTCACTGGAACATCACATACTGTATCACAAGAGTATTGATCAATCTCACAAACACCACAAGAATCTAACCATCCAGCAGTATCATTAGAAAATGTAGTAAGAGGTGCTATAGAGAATACTTCTAACAAGTATTGATCAGCATCAAATGTACCAGAAGGATTATAATTTCTTGGAACATTGTGTTGTAAAATATATCTGTAGTATAATTGACTTCTATCAACTGAACTAATAATTTGGTTTCCTTGAGTAATCTCACGGATCCTAAAGTCAGTTGCTAAGAAGTTTTGTCTGTAAGATTCTGACATAGTCAATTCTCTTACTACTGTTTCTCCTAAACCTTGAACTTGAAGACCTTGACATTCTGTTACTACACAAAGAGTAGTAAATGTACATGGGTCACCATTATAATCTACTTCAGAAGCATATAATCTTACTGGCTCTTTTTCATAGAAATCAGAAAGTTGGAATGTACAATCTCCAAACTTAGTATCTACATAAGCACCATTTAAGATTAAACCTGCACATGCACCTTCTACGTGTCCTGGAGATACATAATTATTCCAAGTATCAGCACCATTAGCAGCTAACCAAGTAGCAGATGTTCCTGGAGCATACCATAATGTTCCGTCTTCAGCTTGCACAACAATTTGTACAAAAGGACCAACAATTGGATTGGTAGTTAAACCATTTGCCCATAAAATCATTACTGTAGTTGAGTCAACTGCAACTGGAGCAATTGATCCATCTGGACAACATCCTGTATAAGCATCTTGTGTTGAATATGCATTGTGATTTAAAAATCTTAATGCAGGAGAACCTTTTACATCTAAACGTAAAGAATAAGTCTCACCACAATAAAATTCTTTACAACATTCTGGAGAAATACCACATCCTACTTGAGCATGAGCATCAGTTACTGTATTAATAGTTAATGTAGCATCATTACCACCACCAACTAAAGTTACTACATCACCAGCAGTATATCCTTTTCCTGGATTAATAATTGTAGCTGTTAGAATGTTTCCACCACCATCAGCAGTAAAAGAAACAACTAATCCTTCACCTGTACCACCAGTTACAGTAGTAACACCTGTAAGAGCATAACCTGAACCATTAACAAGAATAGTTTCAGTTAAAGCACCACCACCTGCAGTCCAATATGTTGAACCAATATGGATTACATTGTTTTGTGGAGCACATGGTGCTACTGAATAAAATCTAGATACATACTTAGGGTTAACCATTTTAGACTTGTTAGTCTCTTGGTAACCACCTGTTAAAGGACCAATCTTGTCATTAGAATAAATTGCTGAACCAGCAAGATATAAATTACAACAAGGTGCAAATCCTTCACCATTGATATCAACAGATAAATTTGATTTTGGGTTAAACCATCCAATATAACCATCAGTAGTTGCAGATGCAGCATTTGCAGATAACTGGTTAAGTGCATAAGTTGGTAAACCTTGAGTAGTTAAATAACCTTCAGATGTAGTAGCTGTTGTAGTACTAGCATTAGGATATGTAATTACTGTATTAATTTGTGTCCCGCCTGTGGCAAGAAATGCTTTCTTAAAAGCATGATTAAAATAAGCCATTTTGTTTTGTTTTTAGTTAATAATATAATATACTATAATATAGTAAAAGTTTTTGATATAACAAAATTATTTCAAGAACTTTAATTTATATTTAGCTGAGTTTAATGTAGACTTAACTGTGTCAAGTTCATTTACTATTTCTGAGTATGGCATTTTAGATTGTAAACTATCTACCATTTCAACTAGCATTCTAATATAACCAAGTCCATCTTCAACAGTATTTAATGTTTTAGGTGCAACATCATTATATTTTAAAAGTACTTCTGCTGCTCCTTGAAATCCTTCTGCTAATGCATCTGCATGATCAGGTAAAGCATCATATAATTCATTAAGAGCTTTGTGTGCTGCAAATGATCCAGGTCCTGTTACTTTAAGATGTAACTTATGAATACTTGTTGCTCCATTCATCAATTCAGATACACATGATGCAGTAATTTGTTCTAGTGATCCACCAATATATCCTTTTTCTGGAGTACTTGTTGTTGTATCTCTTTTTAACATTCTAGGTTTTTCCATTATTTCTTTTATTAATTATTACGTTCTGCTGTTTCTGTACCTCTTGAGAACTGATTTCCAGATTCAATATCTCCGGCAAGTATACTTACTGCCTCATCTATTATTACTTCTACAACATCATCTTTAAATTCACAATTTACATTTACTAATGATTCAACTCCTGTATAAGGATCTACACAACCCTTAATCTGAATCTTTACAGGTTGTCTGTAGTATATTAAAGTAGTTTGATTTATTTCAAAATCTTTATTTGTATAAACATTTACATGATTACCTTTTAAAGTAGCAAATGTTTCTGCCCATTCAAAATTAGGTTGTTTTTGTTTGTCTCTTAAAAGTAAATTTACATTACCTTCTTCTGCAAAATAAACTGTCATTCTTCTATTCTCACAACAATCTTTTTTTGCAAATACATCTACTCTTTTCCATTGTAAGTAATCAGTAGGCATAGTACACTCATAGTAGTACTCTACATCTGCAATTGGCATTGTATAACTATTCATTAAAACTTGTAGATCATCTTTTCTTCTAGTAGATTGTTCATCACCTTCTTTTACTAGGTTAATACCATGTAACTGTCTACGTGCCCATTCTACTTGTGCTTTATTAAATACCTCAACTATTTGCCAACATTCAATGTTGTCATAATCATTAGAATCTAATTTGTTGATTCTTTGTTTGATTTTAATAGTAATGGTACTATTTTGCATTTGTTATTTTTTTTTAGATTTTATTGTTCCACCTTTTCTTTGTAAACCAAATTCTGTATCAATGGATTTTTTATAATCATTGTTTGCAGTACGTGCAGCTTTACTTTCTTTTGATAATGGTTTTAATGTTTTTACATAACCTTTTACCATAGCTTTTGCATATGTAACTTTTTCTTTTAACTTTTGTTTTGGTGTTAACATAAGTTTTTACTTAACTCTTTTCAAACGTGGATTTGCAATTTTTGCTTTTACACTTGCTTTTCTAGTAGATGCTGCTAATATTGCAGATGCAGCATTTTTACTAATACCTTGTTTTGAAGCAATCTTAGATGCAACTGCTTTAAATCCAGGATGTTTAACACTACCACCTTTCTTCATAGTTTCTGTAACAGAATTTTTGTTAGGTCCTGTCATTCCACTTTGAGGAATACCATAAAATTGTCCAGGTTGTTTTGCCATTGCAGAACCAGATAAAGTAGAACCACCTTTAGCCATTTTCTTTGTGGTACCTCCACAACTCATACATTTTTTCATAACTATTTCTTTTTAGTAATTGTTTTTTTAATAATTCTAGCAGGTTCTCTTTTACCAATAGCAGTATATCCTTGGTCATTAGATGATCTAATTTTACCTATCTTTCCAGGTTGTACATTTACCGGACCACCAAATTTACTTTTTGGTTTTGCACCAGCTGCTAACTTTTTTGAAAGTGTCTTTGAAGTTTTTTCAAATACATTATTTTTATTTTTTGGTGGTGTAAGATCATATGCACCTTCTGGTGTTCTATAGTAAACAGTATTAACAGGACCAGTACGCAAACTTTTTGCCATTGGTGCTGGTTTAAATTCTTCTGCAATTCTTTCTTGTCTTGCTAATGGAGATTCTTTAGCACCACCTTTCTGCATTTTTTTAACCATACCACCAGTTTTGCGCAAAACAGTATTGCTATATTTCATTTTATTACCAGCCATTTTTTTAGCATCACCTATTTCTTTTAATTTTTCACCTGCTGCTTTTTGTGCATCACCAAGTTTTTTCTTTGCTAAACCTTCTGCATTTAATTGAGCTCCAGATTTACCTGCAACACTATTATTAGAACCTTTAACAATTTGCATTTTTGTAACTGTATGATCACCAAAAGTACCTGGTGTTTTTAATCCTAAAGATTGACTCTTAGATTTTTCAGCAGCATCTTTTAACATAGCACCTTTAATTGCTTTTTCATCACCCCACAGTTTTAAAGCTTGACCTTTAATTTTTGAAGGAGATGTTGTAGATGTAGAAACGTTAGGTTTAACTGGAGATTTTGTAGATCCACCATTTTGCATTTTTTTTACTGTACTAACTTTTTTCATTTTAAAAATTTTAAGATTTTTTTGCTTTAACTTGTTTCTTGATACCAGTAATAATTTTCTTATTTACTTTAGCATCCATATCTTTTTGTACTTTTTTAAATGCACTACCGTATAAACCAGCATCTTCTGCAGATTTTTTAATATATGAACCAGTATCTTTTAAAATTCTTACAGGATCTTTTGCTGCATTTTTTACTTTATTATATGCATCATCCATACCTTTTTTAATGGGTGTAATTAAATCTGGAAAATATCCCATATTAGGTACACGATCTTCTTTTGAACCACCCTTCTGTGCTTTTACTAATGAAGTTTTAAATTTTTTCATTTCACCACCAGCTTTCTTATATGCATCACGGTTATTGTTACTAAAAACAGTTGCTGCACTTAAAACTTTTTTATTTGAAATTCTCATTATCCTTATTTCTTAGTAAATGAACTTAATACATTAACTTGTTCTTGAGCAAGTTTTTTAACATCTGCCATCATCTTAGTGTTCTTTCTAATTTCATCTGCTCTTTTTAATGTACTTAATGCAGATTCTATTTCCCACTTTCTCATGTCAGCTTTATTACTACCCATAAGTGATATACCAATAGATGATGTTTTCTTAACAGGTGTTTTTTTAACTGTTGTAGTTTTCTTGATTGCCATAATAAAAAATTTAAAAATCTAGGTATTTTTACATACCTAGATCAATTATATTAACAATTTCCTTTTTTCATACCACCAAACTTTGCTTTTGGTATTGCTGATTTTGGAGCTTTAGTAATTCCACCTATATATTTTTTAGCACTTTTATCTGCAGTAACTTTTGGATTAACTTTAGATACTACACCTTTAGTACTAGGAGAAACATCATTCTTAACTTTTGAATTAACGTTAACTACTACACCACCAGATTTTTTACTTTTTGTTGCTATTTTTTTCATTATATTTAATTTTTAAGAGTTCCATAATTTTTCTACAGCCATGTTAAGATCTTTAAGAATATCTTCATTTAAAGGATTCTTCATGTACTCAACTACATCAGATACATTTCTACCAAGTAAAGCATTTGACTTTGCATGATAAATATAACCATCAGGCTTATTAATAATATACTTAAAAAATACGGAATCTCTAACAATTGATTTAATTTTTAGTGTTTCCATATCCATTGTTGTTGCTTCAATGAAAGATTTTGCTGCTCTTTCCTTGTTGCTTTCTCCACCTTCACCATTAATGTACATGTCCATATTCTCATATATAACATCATTTGGTGTTGACTTTCTATATTGTGTACTATTTAAATCTACAACTTTTGCTATGTAGAATAACTTAGTACTGTTTTTATCAAATAATTTTTGAAGTTCAGCAAGTGCTTTGTTACGCATCTTTTTGTACTCCGTTCTAACCATAACAGTTTCTTCTTCTTTATCTAAGTAAAACTTAGGTGGAACTGCTCTTGATCTTGCATCATCAAAACTTTTAGCAACTATAGAGAAACCTCCTGCTTCAATTGCATGTAATTTAATTCTGTCATAAGGATCTTTTGGATCTAGAAACAACGGATCATTTCCACATGCAATTGATATTTTATTCCAAAATTCTTTATTATCCGGCTTAAGTATTTTAACATTGTTCCAAAACTTTGGATCATCAATCTCTAAAACATTAGCAGCAAGTTCTTTCTCAAGTTCTATAATTGCTATTCTAATTTCTTTTACTCTAGCATCTCTTTGTTCTACTGGTAATAATTTAATTTCAGGTGCAAATTCATTTAAACCTGTTATGTATCTTATTACTCCATTGTTCTCTAAACAAGCAAGTTGTTCAAAGTGTTTCACTCCATCATAGAGTGACATACCATAATTTTCCAGCCCCATATTAGTTGCTGCATTATCAAAGAACGGTCTTACTGCAATAGCAGTTTTTTTATTGTTAGCTTTATTGGTTTCCACCATTGTGAAATCTTCCATCTTGTTTGGTTTTTAGTTGTTGGTTAAAATTTTTTTAATTAAAGAAAGGGAGAACTATTACATTCTCCCTTTAGTTTTATTTATTTAGATTAGAATGATCCACCAGTAATTGGGTTTCTCATAACAATCTTCAATACCTTAGTTGGATCTTTTACCCAAATAGCTGGCATTGTTTGTGACATCATTACACGGTATCCATTAAATTGTCCAGAAGACTGGAATCCTTGACTACGTCCCATATAATCCATTGTACCATTTTGGTACCACCACTTCAATTGGTTATCCCAAGATAATTTCAACATGAAGATATTATCATTAGTATTATCAGTGATATCAAAGATAATGAATGAATAAGAACTTAATGGGAAACCATCAATAATTGGATTCTCAATATCATTTGTGTGAACATTGTCAAATGCAGGGTTCAATACAAACTTAACATTTGCCAAGAAAGGAATAACATAAGAAGTGTAAGAGAAACCAAAATTCAAGTCCATACCTTTACCAGTGATAGCACCAATGTCAGCAGCTTGAATTAATAAACCTGAAGAAATTGCCTCAGTTCTAATAGCTTCATTTACCATTCTCATTCCACCCATACCAGTTTGAACAACTAATGATCTCTTTGGATCTGGACCTTGGAATTCAACCTTACCATTGAAGAAGTTATAGATTTCTCCACGGAACAAATCAAGTGTAAAGTTATTCTTATTGTATACTCTTTTGAAAGAGTTATCTAACTGCTTCCATAAACCTACTGATAATCTAACATCATCTGGTCCATCTTGACGAACTCTACCACCATGACCCCACATTAAGTAAGTCTCAATGTCAGTTGCTACCTTAGAAAGGTGAGCAGCTTCCATATTAGTTAAGAATGTTCTAGATAAATCACCATTGTCAAATGCTTTTTTAACTGCATCTTTACCCATAGTTTTTACCATGTCCTCTAATGAGTTGATAGAAGGATCAATGTTCTTATCAAAGTTTCTCCAGATTTCAGTTACAGGAACTGTACCATCTGCATTCATTCCACCTTTGATCATTAAGTCTGCTCTTGAAGATACAGAATAATGTACGTGTGCTTCAGCACCACCAACATAGTTATAGAATTCACGGAATCCTGCATTTGTGATGATGTCAGAGAATCTTTCACCATATTCACCTCTTGCGGAACCTTTACGGAATACTTTAGTACCATTGGATAAGTACTTGTTATCAATGTACTTGTAGTTATCATTGTTAACTAACTGTACAGTGTAGATAAATCCATCACCCATTGGAAGAATATCTTCTGCAGTGATGTACATCTCAACACCATTGTATTTGTCATATGTGATAATATCACCATGTCCAAATTCTCTCTTGTTTAATTTGATACGGAAGGTTGTACCATCTATACCTTTAAAGTTGTTATCAGATTCAATATCTTCAATGATGTATGGAAGGTCAATGGAAACTGGTGTTTGCCATTTGTACTCTCCACGAGCATTGTCTACATTAATTACATTTTTACCACCAAAAGATGATAATTGGTAAAGAGGCATTTCTACCCTTTGTGCCATTGCCCAAAGGTCTACTGGACCTAAGTCCATTGGTTCTGCATCTTTTAACATATTCACCAGGTGGTATGAATCCACATGGGAACTTGCATTGTAAGCGGTATCCCGGAGGAAAATACCATTGTTCATTACTGGAGTTGCCATTTTTATTTATTGTTTATTTGTTACTAATTAAAATCTCCTAAACATGTTGCCAGTGTTTCTAGAGAGGGTTTGTTTTGGTTTATTACTTGGTCTTCTGTCATTATCTCTTTCTTCATTTACTGAAGAAGTTATTTTTCTTGACTCTTCTGTTTTTAATTGTCTTACTACTTTTTCAGTAGCAATCTTACTACCTTGTTCTCTTACTTTACCTTTATATCCATCTGGATCTGCAAGTAACCAAAGTGCTTCTGCAATAAGATCATGTCTAGGTTCTACAAACTGATACTTCTCTAATAAGTGTCCTAACATGTTTGTAGGTTTCCCGGAAATAGAAGGGTAATTAGGTTGTACCAATCCTGAATATAACATACCTTGTGTTTTTTTATCCAGTTTAATACCTCCTATGTCTCCTACTGAAAGTGTATTATATACATTATCAGTATACACTCTTGCTGCATCTTGTTGTTTCTCTTTCTTTTGTTCTTGTTCTGCTAGTTGTCTTGCAACAATCTCTTCTTGCATTCTATCTAACTTAGGTTTAAACTGATTAGCTTTTTGCTCTAGTTTACCCATATCATACCAATCTTCTATTTCAGATTCAATTTCTTCTGCAGTTCCAAAATTTGTTGTGTACAAATACTGTCTTGCAATTTCTGCTTGATCATACTCATTAGTTGGATCTAACTGAATCATTTCTTCTACTTGTGCAAGTGTTCTGAAAAGACCTTTAAGATCTTGTCCACCATCAGCTACATACTTTGCAGCAATCTGAAGTTCTTCTGGTAAAGCATTAAAGAATTCTTTTGGAGTATTTTGTCTTACTTTATTTACTTTGTCTTCAGTATTTGCTTCAAATAATTCTCTGAAATCTTTTGTAGTATATTCTTCAATTGGTTTATCATCATCAAATGGAATTAAAGATCCTTCTTCAATCATTTTCTGTGCTAAATCTAAAAGACCTGACTTGTCTACTTTTGGTCTTCCTTTATTACCTGCATCTTCTTCTTGAGAAATTAATCCATCAAGTTCAGCAATTGCTTCTTCTACTTCTTCTTTCTGTGCTACATCCTCTTTAGAAGGATTAATAGACTTGTCAAGGAACGTCATGTCTGTATTTTCCTTTGAGAATACAGATTTAGGTTTATCATCTTCTTTGCCATCTGCAGGTAACATTACATTTTCTGCACCTGGCATTCCAAACATCTCATCAATGTTTATATCTGCTTGTCCTACCGTTGTAGAATCTTGTAACTGAGTTTCCTCATTTTTGTCATTTGCCATTTGTTTGGTTTTTTATTGGTTGTTATAATAATATAATAATTAAATTTTAAAAATTTAAAACTTCTATTTTAATTTTTAGCACTATATGGCTAAACCTTATTTCTTTTTATCTGAAGACTTAGAATCAAACTTGTTTTTGTTCTCTCTAGCAATTTGTAACTGTTTATTTGCTATATCTTGTTGCACTTCTAACTTCTGTCTATCAATATCCATTTTTTGTCCAGATCTAAGATTTTCATTATTTTGTTTTTCTCTTTGTAAATCAGTCTGTTGTTGATATTGTTGAGACTGTCTTATTTCTTTCATAGAGTCTTCATAGTCAGATACTTTATTTTCATTGATATCTTTCATTGCACCAAAACCTGCAGATCTAATTTCAGCTACAGTAATTTCTTTCTCTATCATCTTATCATCTCTTTCTGCATTTGCTTGTATCTCCATCTGTTTTTGTTTTTCCTGAGATGCAAGTTGTTCTTGTTGCATTTGTTGTGCAGACTGTTGTTCTTGTTGTTTCTGTTCTTGTTGTTTAGATTCAGATGTTTTCATTGCAGTATTAAGTTCTGCTATTGAATCTGACTGAACAATTTTACCAAGATCATAAATAGAAGCACCAGTAGTATTATTCTGTAATGCCATTCCTTTAAGTTGTTCTAGAATAGCTCTATGGTTTGCAGTAGTACTACAGAATATATTAAGATCTCTCATTAATAAATCTGTACCATTAATTTGAAAATTAACTTTTTCATCTGCTGATGTAGTATATGTAAGTCTTGCAGATGGTTTAGTAGAATTATAAAATTGTGCTAAGTCAGTTCTCATCTGATGTACTCTTGGCATTAAGTAATCACAGTGTTGTATAAAGAATACTTCTGTTTGTGCATAAGATGATGCTGCTGCTTGTTCTACTCCAGTTGCTGTCATTTGAGATAACTGTTGTCCCATTCTTTGTGGGTTAACACCAATTACTTCATATGCTTGTTGTTTAAAATGGTTAGCTAGCTGTATCCTTGACATTAGTCTTTCTGTTTGAGATAGATCTAATTTTTGGAAATGTTGGAAGTTTAATGCATTTTCAGTATTAGCAATACTGGTATCCAATGGTAACATTTGAAAGTTCTTCATTGCCATGTATGCTTTTGCATAATTACCTTTACCCCAATCTTCTCCTAAAGAGTGCTTAGGAAGAGTGTTCTGGTCTAACATGATAATAGTACCTAACTCATCTACTAATATGTCAGCAATCTGGTTGTTTACTATGTTATATCCAATCTGGTATGGTTTCATTAAATCAAGTAAAGCTGTAGACTTAGTATTTCTATCTGAAAATACTGCACCTTCTACTGGTAACTTACAACCATATAATGTATTATCTCCTTTAAATTGAAACTTAAGTGATCCAATTTTGTTTTTTTCTACTCCAATATATATAGGAGAGAATCCACCTGGATTGTTCATACCCCAGAATGAAGGAATATTTGGTCCAATTTTTACACCACCCCATACTTCATTTATCCAAATCCAATCTATGTGGTCACCAAAGATTAAGTTATCTTTATTTTTGTTTTTAAATAACCTAGTATCATAAATAGGTTTATCTTCTACCTTATAATCTTCAGTTATAATTTCATTAACAACTTCCCCATTATCAGTAATCTTAGTAAGGTGTCCAACTTTTCTTTGTGTTTTCCAATATACAGTTGATACTCTTAATAAATATGCAGTACCTTGATCATAATAATCTTCTCCTTCTGCTAAGATTTGTTGTATAATATCTCCACCAGCTACATTTGCACCAGCAACTGCTGATGTATATTGTCTAAATGCAAGTGATGGCATATTAACATTCCAATCATGTGACTTAGTTCCATCATAAAAAGAACCATCATTTTGTTGTCCTTGAATAGTATATCCTGCAGATCTAATAGGATAAATAGCTTCTAATGCTGCCATTTGTTCTGTAGTCATAAGATAACCATATTTATCAATAGCATCTGATGGTGTCATCATATCTGTTTTACCTACCCAGTTAGATTGAGATATATATCTTGCATCTGGAGACTTATGGTAAAAACAAACTACAGGATTCCATAGTTCTACTTCATAGTCATCTTCCATCATTCTCATGTGCCAGAATTCTCTATCAGTAATAAGCATATCTCTAAATGCTCTTTCTTCTAGTTCATCCATTCTGAATCTTTCTATATCTACCTTATGTTGATGTGATGCCCATTCTTCTACCATAGATCTATAATCTTTTTTAAAGAATTGTTCTATCTCTGGTAATGTTTTTAATTTATCTGGAGATACTTCCTGTTGTGCTTCTGGAGATTCCGGATCTAAACCTTGTTCTAATAATGCAGATGTAATTTTCATTTGAGCATTAGCCATAAGTACTTCTTCTACTTGTGCTCTTTTTTCTTCCATCATTTCATTATATGAAACTTCATCAACGGAACGGTATGTTAACTTAGTTGATCTTTTAGCAAACTCAGCTACTAGAACATTAATAACATTTGGTATAATTGGATAGAATTTTAACTCTAATGCAGATGCATCTTCTCTAGTTAATAATTCTACAACATCTCTATAATCATTATTATCTTCTACAATATAATCAGACTTATCTATAATACCTTTTGCAAGTTTATAGTTCTTCATAAGTCTACGTGCATTTCTACGGATTTGTTTTAAACCTTGCCATTCTATCCAGTCTAAATTCCATGCTGCCCATTCTTCATCTTTTTCTTTTCTAGGAATAAACTGTAATGGTTGCGTAATACTACCTAATCTATTATGTTCGGTTTTTGCACCATTTTTAGCTTGTAAAGCATTTATTATTTGCATAACTTTTTATTTAATATTTTTAAATGCAGATTTTTTGAATCCATTGTTACCCATATTCCTCATTCCACCACCTAGATGTCTAAACGGACTCTTATTTAATTTAAACAAATTTTCTGACTTTTGCAAGTTTTTAGCTGCATCATCCATTATTACTCTTTTAGTATAACCTCTATTTGCTTGTTGTATTCTCATAAATGCTACCATTGCAGAAAATGCAACAAGTCTATCCACATTCAGTCCATCTGTATATGCATGCATTTCTTTTAGTAACATTATATCTGGTATTCTTTCTACACCATATATTGTTTTTACTATAGTACCATCAGGTTTAGTTACTGTGTCTAATTCTTCTTTACAGTATTCTATTACATAACTTAGTAAATGATGTTTAAATAGTACTCCGGTATTTCTCCAACCATACTCCTGGAAGACGTTAGCATTTGCACCTAAGTCTTTTAAGAACATTATTTGATTTTTAGGTACTAAATACTTTTGTCTTTTTCTAGATATCATATATAAAATAAACAAAGAAATATTATTTTCAATTACAGTCTGAGCATTATACCATTCTATAATCATTTCTAACCTTTCATGTGTTTGTTTGATATCATCAAATCTTCCACACCATGCAGCTACTATTCTATCTTGTTCTATATAAGTATCTGTTTCACCATTACTAATTTTAGTTACTTCTACAGGAGCTTTCATAACATAAATAGAACATAGTGAATCACTAGTAGTAGTTTTACCTTCTGCTACAGGGTCAATAGATGCGTAATACTGACCATATCTGGGATCTTTTACAGGTCTTTCCCATACAACTAAACAACCAGTTTTATCTTCAGTCTTTTTACTTATTGGGAATTCAGATATTGGTAACTTATTACTATCCTTAACTTTTATTTTTCCTGTTGCATCTCTTGATATATCCAAGTATTCATATGCATATTCTTTATCTTCTATTCTTCTTATCTGTGCAGTAACAAGATGTGATGGAAACTTAGATATTTTTCTATGTTTAAATGCTTCTGCAATATTTCTAGGATGCTGAGATATTTCTAACTGGTAATCCTCAGGGTCCATAGATTTTTTTATTTTTTCAAAATAATCATCTAATGCTTGTAATGCATCTTCTACAAGTGAATTACCATAATCATCTATATAAGGTGGCATTGACCATTGCTCAGGAATAAATAAACCTGACTTACCTAAAGTACCTTGCTCATCTAGTAAATCTGTTTCTACTGAGTAAATATCATTTGCTTCTGGATCTAGAATCATTTTCTTTAATGGTTCACATTGATCTAAATCACCCACAGATCCTGCTGCAATAAATAATCCTGTAGTGATCATACCTGATTTAAGAGCTGGTTTAATATATCCAAATGTTGTATTCATCTTAGGAGCAATACCTGCTTCCTCATGAAAGAAGTATTTAACTGGTCCACCTACTCCATTTGTTGGATCTTTATCAAAAGACATTCCTTGTAGTGTTCCTTTTAAACCAACTTCAGCTTTTCTATCTCCTTTTCTTATTTCAATTTTTTGTTGCCACATCATTACTTTATCTGGAGACATAGGTCTATACCAAGCAGTATGTTCATTTAAAAATGCAGCATATTCATTTAGAAACTTCCATGTACCTTTCTCATTAATGTAATCTTTAAGACTTGCTCCCATTTTAAGTGTGACTCCGGCCTCAAACCATAACTGATTAATTAATTTACCTGCATGAAAATAACTAGATGCAATCTGTCTTTTTTTTAGTATAGCAGCATGTAAATAGAATAGTTCTGCAAGTACTTCATATAATGCCATATGATATTGTGCATCTCTTATCTGAGCAAAGTCAAACTTCTGTTGTTCCTTATCAAAAATAGGTAAGAAGTTTAACCACATATAATAGTCTCTAGTAAGATACCATGTTTTATTATCTGACTTAACTAATACTCCTAGTCTGCATTTGATTTTCTGGTCATCCCAGTAATTAATAAAATCTCTAGATTTAAATGGAGCAGTGCAGTATACTTTAGTTTCTCTAAACTTTCTAGACTCAGCAATAAATACTTCATTAGTTATTTCATTGAATTCATATTTACCAGGTTCTCTAAATAAAGAAAATAAAAAGTCTCTCCATTCATCTCTTGACTCAAAAGATGTTGTTGTCCATGTACCATTATCCCATGTAGGAATATCTTTATAAATGTCATCCATAATTAACTATCATATGCAAGACCTTGACCGCCTCTAACTTTACTTTGTTGTTCTTCTTGTAGATCTTTATATACTCCTTTAAATGATGCTCTAATCTGGTCAAAGTTTTTAGCTGCAGCAACTATAGAATTAATGTTACCATCTCTACCATCTGTAATAGCAGTATTCTCCATATATCTACCTAATCTATCTAACATAGATGCAATACCTTTATATGCTCTAGATGTTGGTGTCTCATACATTCTTTTACAAAACTCTAATGCAGTATGTATATCATCATCTTCTAATGAAAAATCTCCATTTATTTCTTTCATGATTAAATACTCTTTATCTATATCAGGTGCATAAAAAAAAGGATTCATATCTGGATTAGGACATGTCATATAAAACAAATACAAATAAATCTTAAGATGTTCTTCTGGATAGTTATCCATTATATCTTTTAAAGCTTTTAGTGTATAACAGTGTTCTGTAGGTATTACAATACCATTTTGAACATCAAACAATCTTACTATCATTTTCTTTTAAATATATTAGTATTAGACTTTTTCTTGGTTTTAATTATTGTATTATTATAAATAAAAACAAGAGCATTTATTAATGAAGTTGCTTTATATTCCTCATAATATATATGATGTTTTAAAAGAACTGACCACTTTGATTTTTTTGAAATATTATAATTAGTAAACTCAGCATCTTGACCTGTAGAAGGAATTTTATATAAATTTTTTACTAAAATATATTTAGAAAATTTCCATTTTACATTACCTACAAGAATTATATCTTTATAAAAATTAAAAAATTGTATCATAATTATTTCTTTTTAATTGGGTTATCTTTAATATAGTTAATAATTGCTATAACCTCATCATATAGATAGGGTACTTTTAATACTACTACTTCTTTTACTATTGGATCACCATTACTATTATAACTTGTAATAGGATAACCATATTCATCTTTACCTTCTTCTTCAAATAAAACATGATGTATATGCATATACCCAGGTTTTAACTTTGGGTTGTGTTTAAGTATGATATACATGTAAATACTTAACTGTAATGCATAGTGACTAAAGTTACAATCATCTAATGAAGATATAGGAGAACTCATTTTATCTGATATACCTTCCCAGTTTTTATATGATTCAGTTTTAATTTCTTTATTAGTTTTATAATCTATTATGTTTACTCTATCATTGATTACTTCTACTAAGTCTGATTGACCACATAAACCTGCTGACTTAAGATATACCATATGTTCAGGATATATTCCAGGATCTAGTTTTTGTAATGGTGCATATCTTACACCATTGTTTTCACCACTAGGAATAAATACAGGAACAGTTATACCTTCTCTTTCTATTGATGCTAATGAACATAAGTCATCTTCTCTTTGGTTATGATAAAATGTACCAAGAGTCATTGCTCTATCAGACTCTGCATTCCATATAGCTTGTATAGCTTTTGGTTCTATACCATACCATTTAGATTTTTTATTTTTTGAAACTTTTTCTGCAACTGATTTTGAGTCAAAAGATTTTTTAAAATTAGAAACTAATGTAGTTACACTTGTCCAATTTATACCTTCTGAATTATCTATACTTTTATAAGTATGATCTGATGCTTGAAATACTATACTCATAGTGCATCTAATTTATCTTCTTCTTCTTCTGTAGTAATGGCAAACCATTTAGCTCCATTAGGATGAGGACATGAAGATGATAATGATCTAGTTTTAAGAGCTAATGAACATCCACATTCATTACAACAAGGTGATGTACCTTTAACTGCACATTTTTTTCCTTTAAGGTCACAATCATCACAAATGTTATGTCTTAATTTTGCAACATCTTCAACAAATTCATCTCTAATTACTGCATTCTTAATACCTTCCATTATTTGAGATTTGTTATCCCATATTATCTTTAGTATATTTTTCATTTTTGGTTTTTTTAAATTCTTGTTTTTTTAAATCTAATTCAATTAATTTAAGTTCCAATGTAAGTAGTGCATCTAATTTAGTTTCAATTCCTTTTTTATTAAAGTATGCACTAAATGTTGATGTATCATGTGATTCTAAAACTTTAGTATATCTTGGTATAGCTTTTCTAATTATACCAGTTTTTGCTACAAAATGACCAAGACCATCAATGTTAATTCTAGGATAAGTTAAACCTGTTAAGTTTTTTCTAATTTCTTTATAATAATATTCTATAAAATCTTCAACTAAATCAACAGTAATATTTAAATCTTCAGATACATCTTTATATAATAGAGTTGATTTCTTGGGTATCATTTACCTAAAAATTTATAATCTAATAATATACTACCTGTTGTCTGTATCTTCATATCAGGATTAACCATAATAATTTTTTTATTAGTAGCATCCTTAATTATCAATTTATTTTTTTCACATTTGTTTATACAGTTTCTTACAGTTTGTGATGATTTAAATATTGCATGTTCTTCAAATGCATCATAACAAAAATGTGTAAGTTCAATTGGACCAATAACACTGAGTAGTGCAACACATTCTATATCAGAATTACTCACCATTATCCTATTAAGATAACAGTGAGTTAATATCTGAAATTTAATAATATCTGGTGTAGACATTATAACACGTTTTTGTACTTGGTTAACTAAGGCCATTAGTTCTGTTTCTTAAGTTGTCTTTTAACAGTTTCTTCTGAAGGTTCATTTTCATCTGATTCTGGTTCTTCAACTTGTTCTTGTTGTGACTGCATCATCATTGCATACTGCATTTGAATACTAGATCTTTTAAATCTTGCTTCATCAATGTCACATAACATTTTTTCATAAGATAACTGTGCATCTAAATAAGGCATTGATTCGGTATAAAACCTTAACATTTCTTCTTTTCTAGCTGCTAATTCTTCTGGAGTCATATCCATTTCTTGTTGGTTTTCCATTACTATATTTTTTAAGTTTAAACAAATATATATATAATAAGTTTAAATCAAATATATTTAAACAAAAAAATCCAAGTAATTTAAGTTACCTGGATTTGTATGTGTAAAGAAGGTTAATTAAAATGCTCTTTTAATTTTTCTTGCAACATTTTTAGCTCCCCATCTTATTTTTCTTCCTAAATGTTCAAGACCTAAATTTCTTCCACCACCATTACTACTTCCACCACCATCATCATCATTACTGGTTTCAGTACGTGTAGTTTTAAAAGTAGTAACTTTTTTACAACCTTGACCAGTACTAGTCCCACCTTCTTGATATTTAGTTTTACTCTTTTTTTTCTTAGGAGTAACTTCAAAACTTCTCATAGATCTAATGATCTGATTTTTGTCATCTATCATGATTACCTGTTTTTAAATGTAAAATTCATTACTGTTATTAAATAAAAGTCTCTTGAGATATCTATTTCTACTGTTAATATATCTAATGAAGAGACTCTTAATCTAATCATTAATTTATCCCATTGTTTTGATGCTGATTTCCAACTATTTCTAAATTTCATAATTCTATATCTTTTGATTCTATTAATGTATATGTAAAAGAATTACCATGTGTATCTTTTGCTTTATGCATAATACTCATGAACTCATTAAAGTCTTTTGCTCTTTTAAATACTTGGCATCCTTCTGACCAATTCTCTACATATGTTGATTCTGTTTTAGGATTACTTCTATGTATATTAATTCCAAATAAACCTTTATCAATTATTTGCATATCATGGAGAAGATTCTTATTGTTATCTCTCCAGATTGTTACTGCATTTTTTTGTGTTAATGCTTCATACTGTCCTTTATGTAAACCTATACAATGAGAACCTCTAAACTGTCCTAGTGCTAGTCTTGCTACACCTTTAGGATTATGGTATTCTTTCATTGCTTTGTTTCCAGGATCTGTTGTTATTGGCCATTCCTTATATATCCAGTTACCATTCTCTTTATAAGATAGTGTCATGATATCATCAAAAAGGTTACTAACTGAAGTTCCTGTTAAAGAATTTCTTATACCTACCATATTGACATCATATCCTTTATTAACTGCATCTTCAAAGTATGCATAATTTTTAGACTTGATTGTAGTTTCAATTTGTTCTCTTGTATAACTCATCAGTCTTTTTTAAAATATAAGTCAGCTTCATCATGTCTTCTTCTAACTAATCCTGCTAATGTAACTCCTCCTGCATTTACCCACTTCATAAATTCTTTTCTAATGTCTGGATCATTTGGATCTGCATTAACTTTTTTTAACAGTGTAGAAGATTTTAATGCTCCGGTTCCTAAGTTATAAGCAAAAGAAACTAATGCATCAAATTGATTCTGTGTGATTGTATCTATGCAATAACTATCTACTGCTCTTTCATAAGTACCTAACATATCAGCAAGTAATACTGTTGCTTCTGCTTTTGTTATAGGAGCATCAGCCATAGTAACTTTTTTTATCTTAGTGTAGTATGTTGCACCATATCCTATTGTAGGAACTCCTGCTGGACATCTGTAAGGTTTAGCACTAAATCCTTCAAATGATTTTATTAACTCAACTCCTACAGGACTTAACTTAAGTATTTTCATTATAATTAGTTTTTAATATTCTTGTATGTATCTGACACAGCTTCAACTCCTGATCTAATTTTCTTAATAACATCTGATGCTGATTTAAGAATATTATTACCAGTAATATCAAACCAGTTTTCATTTATAGATGCTAACTCTATGATAGCAAATATACATAATAATACATTTGTAAATAAAGCAGGAGTTGGAATAGTAACTGCATATCCTAAAGTTTTAAGAATTGCATTTGAGAATGGAGTTAATGCATAATAGTCTAATGGAAATACTGCACCAGCAAAAATATAATATCCTGCTGCTTTAAATATATAACCTCTTCTAAGTATTTTAGATTTAAATACTTCTCTGTATTTTCTTTTTTCAGAACAAGCTATTTTTTTAAGTGATATAAGTTTAACTATAGTATCTATAAATATAATAGTCATTAATATAATAGAGCAAAGTTCAACAGGTGCAAAGATGGAGAATATAGACAATACTGTAAGTGTTATTTTTGTTTTCATGCTAAAGGAATTTGAGATCTAATGATCTTAATAATAATATTAATTAATAAAATAATTAGTACAATCCCTCCCACTACAGCTAAGAAGTTTACCCACCAAGGAATATACTTTATCTTTTCTGGTTTCAATGTTTTAGTTACTACTTTAGTAAAATATTTAGTATTGCCTTTTATAGTTTTATAAATAGTATGTACTTGAGCTTTAGTAGTATATACATTATTGCTCAATCTTGTTTCTAAAGTAATGATTTTACCATCTTTGTCTCTTAGTCTATCACCTAACTTAGATATAACATGTCCTAAAGAATCACAGTATAATGTATCTTGAATATATACAGTTTCTCCGGGAATAGTTATTGTAGTATCTCTAACTTGAATAACTGTTTGAGTACTGTCCTTTTGAGTACACAAGGGACAGTACTTAGCTAACCTCTTTTCAAGAGAACAAGATGATAATAGTACAAGTAATATAATTAAGTATTTCATATTTATTTTTTATTAACCTGCTAAACAGTCTACACAATTACGATAAAAAGCACCATTAGATTGAATTGTAGCAGGTCCTGATGTTGGAATAGTTATTTGATAACAACCACCATTATTAATATCTCTTGTGTATAGTCCTGCTTGATCATCATTTACAAATATAATTTCATCTTGTGAAAAATCACAAGCTACAGCAATATAAAAACCAGACAATGAACAAGCTTGACAACTTTTAGTATCTTGTGATACTGTAATAGTTGCAGGACCTGAAGTTATTTCACCGTTACTATACCAACATGTACCATCATCAGTTACAAATGAATAAGGTAGACCAGGAATAGTACCATAGAAAACTGCAGGTTCAGATGCACCAGTACAATCATATGCTATATAAAAGTTAGGACAAGTTCCACACTCTTGACAATCTTTATATGTACCATTAAAAGTATCAATAGTAATGGTTGGAGTAGTTGTATTATCCCAATCAAGAACTGTATAACATGTAAATTCCTTTGGTGTTAATATAGTTGAAATGCTAATAGTATCATCTACATTAAGTCCAAAGTTATATTCAACATATTCTATTACTCCTGAACAACAATTTTGTATTTTGTAAATTACAGGAACATTACAGTTATTTAAATCAGTGAGACATGTTTGACATGCATAATCTCCAGCACCATAATTAGCTGTTGCTTGAATAAATGCTCCATTAACAGTAACACCTGTCTCAGGTGTAGGTTTTATTTGCCAACAATATCCATATTGATCCATAAATGTATCTCCACCAATTACACCAGAACCAAGAAGATCAAGTGTTGTATATAAAACTAATCTAACTTCATGACAACAAGAAAATATTTGATAAACATCAGGACATGCTCCTGGTGTAGTAATACAAGTTTCACAATTTTCAGATACTGAAAAAACTGTTACTAATCCAGTTATTGGACCAGATGTTTCTTTTGTTACATTCCAACAGAAACCATAAGTATCTATAAATGTATCACCTACATTAATTCCTGGTAATGATCCTGTAAATCTTTCATCTTGACCACTACAACATGATTGAACAACTAAGTTCATTGGACATGGATTATCTTGAAGACATAAAGCACAGTCATTGTATGGATTAGCAACAAATCTTACAGTATCTACAGGATCTGATGTTGTTTCTATAATTGTCCAACAGTTACCTTCTGTATCTGAAAATGTTCCTGATGCTGGTAAATTTTGAGTACCTAAACTTATAACTTCAAATACTGCTTGTTCACAACAGTTTTGAATTCTTACATTTGTAAGTGCTGGTATTGGTGCACAAGATTTAGTAATATCAAGTGTATATGAAAAATTACAACTAGCAGGAGGATTATAAAAAGTAGGACAATTTACTCCAACAAATAATAGTGTACCTGCTGGTAATGTTACACCTGTTGTTTCTAAAGAAAAACAAGTAGTAAAAATAACTGCTGGTGTTTGAGGAAATAATTCTGCAGGGATTAATGTAAATACATTAACATTTCCTATAGAATTTGCAAACTCATTACAATCTACATATGATACACCTATTAAGAATTGACAATTAGCACCTCCTGATCCACTTCCAGTAGCTATTCCTTGTAAAGTTATGATATCATTTACATCTACATCTACAGGTAATATAATTGCCATAGATGCACTACCTGATTTAACATTTAATATATTACCACCTAATGCTATAGCATACTCATTTGTAGGATTAGACATCCAACTATAAGTTCCACCTATAAAAGCCCAACTATCATCATAATCTCCACTACCATCCGCAGTATTAAAACTACTAGCTAATGTTGCTACTTTAATATGATCAACTTTGCAATTATCTTGCACAGATGTAAATATTTGTGTGCTCATCTTAAGATAAATAAGTAATTAAAAATGTAGTTCCTGTTGCATTATATGAAATGCCTTCTAAAAAGTTATTTAGTTCAGCACTAAAATTAACTACTACTCCTGCAGGTACTGAAACTCCGTCAACTGTTCCTGCTGCATTTCCTACATTTGCTATAGAAAAACTATATGTATTAGGAGGAACTACACCAGCACCTGTAGCAGATACAATATTAGTACTTCTTTTTTGTGGTGGACAACAAGTTCCTGCTGTTAAAGCATCAATAATACCTTGTAATCCTTTTAACATTTGTAACTGCCACGGGAAATTATTTCCTTTATTTCCGTATGACTTAGTATTTCCTATTGACATAGTTTTTTATTTACTTATTAGTTATATAGCTTTTTTAGGGTCTGCAGGAACAACTCCACCATTATCTTTTCCTTTTAATAAAAACTTTTTTATTGACATAATTTTTCTATCAATTCTTTCTCTATTAGGATTATGTTTTTTTACTCCAACTTCTATTACTCCATCTTCTGCTGATATTAATATGTTTTCTTTTTTACCCCAATTTTCTGGTATGTATGAATTTGTTTTCATGATATATATTTTTATATTAATTAATAAACTGTAAATGTAGGAGCACCAGAAACAAAATCTGCATTTAAAAATTCTATTTCAAAAGTTACTTCTGCTATAATAGTATTTGAAGTACTAGCTCCCCATACTAAATAAAAATCAATTCCTGTTGAATAAGCATCATGGAGTATATACATTTCAGAACTAACAGTAAGCATTGTTTGTGTATCAGTTACATATGCACCATTTGCTAATGCTGTAATAAGATTGTTATTAAAATTATCATCAAATGCTGTAACAGATCCTGTTAATTTCCATGGCAACTCAGTATTAGTATTTTCAAGTGTTCCTAAATAAACCAAATCATTAGGTAATACATTGTTTAGAGAAATTGCACCACCTATTTTGTATCCATCAAGTTTTTCATTTAATGGAAACATACCATTACCAGTTTGTTTAACTGAAGTACATGTCTTAAGCATTGATGGTAAAATTGCATAAGGATATGTTTCAAAAATACTTGTTTTGTATTGATTGTTTTCTTCACATACTGATGTTACAGCATCTGATAATGGCATAGCATATGTTTGATAACCATCTCCTCTTTTTGTAAAAGGTACTTCAGCACCTAATACAATTAAGTCTGTCTTAGAGTTATTAGGAGTTGTCCTAATAAGATTCTGAGTTTTTACGTAAATCCAGTTTAAAATGTCCATGATTGTTTATATTTATTTATTATTATTTCTTTTTTGATTCTAATGCTTCTACTTTAGAAGACAATTCTTTAATAGCTTTAACAAGGATAGGAATTAATTTTCCGTAGCTTGCTTCAAGTTTTTCTGGATTCTCTTCATATACTAAACCTAATGTTTCAGCCATGTCATGTTTTTCTTGAGTAGCTTTCAAGTCTTGTGCAATAAAACCAAAGTCTTTTACACCATGCTTACCAGTTTCCTCTCTGTCATTCCAAACAAAAGATACAGGGTTAAGTTCTTTAACAAATTCTAAACCTGCTGCTAATTCAGCAACATCTTCTTTATCTCTTGAATCTGAAAGAGCAGTAATAGATGTTACAGCACATCTAAGAACAGTATTACTAGAATTACCTAAAGTAATTGCATTACTTGCAGTAGTTGTAGCTCCAGTTGAAGTATCTCCTAAAAAAATATTATTATTACCACTAGTTGTTAAATATCCAGCTGAACCTCCTACAAAAACATTATTATTTCCTGTAGTATTTTGTGCTCCTGCACCACCACCAATACATACATTTACATGTCCTGTAGTGTTTGCATTTCCTGCAGTATTTCCAACAAATACATTAGAATATCCAGTTGTATTGTTATATCCAGAATTAGATCCTACAGCAGTATTACTTCCACCAGTATTAGTATGTTGTAATGAACTACTACCTATAGCAGTATTACTAGCAGCTGTAGTATTATATTGTAAAGCAAATGCACCTAATCCAGTATTTGCTTGACCTGATGTAGTATTTAATAATACTTGATATCCTATTGCAGTGTTACTATTTCCTGTTGCTGAAAGCAAGTTATTAATACCAAATGAAGTTTCATATATTCCTGTATTAGTTGCAAGAACAAGTGGTGATCCAACTCTAATTTGATTTGATCCTCTTGATTTAACAGGTGCTCCTGCTACTGTTACATTTTGATATACATTAGATGAATAATCTATTATGTCTACGTTTAAAGTTGCTGGTGTCGGCATGATTTTATTTTTTAAGTTAAGTTAAATTAAGGTACTATTGTTAATGTTGTTCCTGATGGAATAGTTAAAGTTTTTCCCGCACACATTGCTAGCGGACTTGTATATTGTAAAGTTGCATTATCTGGTAATACTATATCTTCATCTATACAACCTACAACTCTAAAACCATTTGCCCAGATAGAAAGACCTACTACTGCTACATCAGGTTGTATATTAAGTTGTGTAATAAAATCAGCTATAGATATAGCAGTAGGTTTATAATTGCCACCATATCTACTGTCTCTTGTACCTAAAGGTAATAAGTCAGTTGGTTCAGCTATTTTTTTTATCATCTTACCGGTGATGATATTAAAAAAGTTTGATAAGTTATTTAACATTTTTTTTATTATTTATATTAACAATAATCTAATCCTATAAAATCAGTTCCATTAAACAAAAAAGGAATTATAGTTATTCCAGCATCAATATCATGATCTGATGGTGGAGTATCTGGTCCACAGTCATTAAACATTAAATTTCCAGTTGATGTAATAGTATTTGAACTTGTAGCACTACTTATAATAAGATATAACTTATCTCCAAGTACACACTTTACTGGTATAACATTAAGATTAAAGTCTACTGTTATATCAGAACTAAATTGTACAATAGTTTCAGGTGCAGATAAAAACAAATCAATAGTATCACCATTAGATACTGGATTAGATAAAGTAACTGCTTTTCTAGAGTTTCTTATAAATGCATAAACTCTTTGACTCATGTTTTGCCACATAAAAATTAGTGGACTCCTATATTCTTTCATAATTATATTGTTATGATATATTATAATATACAAAAAATAGTTTAGATAACAAAATTAATTAAACATTATATAAATCAATAATCCATTCATTAATGTTATTAAAAAACTTATTATTAATACTTACTGAAGTATCAAAAAATATATTTCCTAAATTTGTGTTAATGTGACATTGATTATCTGATAATATTTCATATTCTAAACCTTTAAATAAATATTGAAAATTTTGTTCATCTATTGTAAAACCATTTTCTATTTTAGTTATATTCATCTTATAAAGTTTTAATAATTAATTGTTGCTGCAATTAAAGAACCACCTTGGTTTAATGTTACTATTATATAACTTTTAGTAGCAGCACCAACACCAACTACTGAAAAATTAAATGAACCAGTTGCAACCAAATCTGTAGATAATGCAAAACTATCCGCTCCAATTAAACACCAGTTACCCGATCCATCATTAGTTAATGAAAATCTGTGTTGATATCTAACCATAGTATCAGCCAATCCAGTAATTGTAAAATTTCCAATTTGAGTTGCTCCAGAAGTTGATGCACTACTATTAATATAAATTCTTAATACAGTTGAAAGTCCAGAATTATTTCTTGCTAAAAAATCTACATCTATTATTTGTCCTAAAGATGAAAGAACATTAGCACTAAATAATATTGTATTTCCTACTCCAGCAGCTGCAACATATTGATTAAATGAAGTAGTAGGAGCTTGACTTACCTTAGCACCACCTGCAACAATATTACCACTACCTAAAATTGAAGTTCCATTTACTGTTTTAATATTTGTTCCTGATACTAGTGTAGCTTGTACAGCTACATCTCCACTACCTAATAAAGTATTCGAATTTACTGTTTTAATATTTGTTCCACTTACTAATTGTGATTGCTTATTATTAAAACTAGTCCAATCAGAATTAGCTAAATAACCATTTTGAGAACCGCTAGCTACTTGAATTGAAACAACAGGAGCTGGACCTCCAGATACAGAAATTGGAGTTGTTCCACTAACTGATGTAACCGTTCCAGTACCAAGTATAATATCACCACTACCTAACAAAGAAGTAGAGTTAATTGTTTTAATGTTTGTGCCTGACACTAGAGTTGGCTGGTATGTATTAGTATCAAGACTAAATGTTCCGGAAGCAGTCATTTTTACAAATGGTGTTCCTGCGCTCCAAGTTGGATAATTTAAAGCACCCCAAGTACCAACAGTTGGTATAGTTGGAAATGTTGCTAATGATAAATCACCTCTAAAGTATTGAGAGATTGTTCCAGTAGTTATAGCAGCCTGCTTTGCATTCCATGTTGTAGCACTTGCTATTCTTGAATCAGCTAATGTTCCTGTCCATCCTAATGTTAAACTAGTTGCTTGTAATAAAGATGTGGAAGGACTACCTCCTAAGGTTAGGGTTACATTGGTATCATCAACCTTAGTTAATGCAGCAGGAGTTACCGTAGGTATACTAGGAAAGGTAGCAAGTGTACCATTACCTCTAATATATTGTGATATAGTACCAGTAGGTATTGGATAATATGTACTTGCTGCTATTGCAGATGTTAAATAAGGTAACAAAGCTGCACTTGTAATATAAGCTGCTGGATTACTAGATAGTGGATAATATAATGAGTTATAAGTACTTGTACCATTATTCCATACTACTGAAGGATTAGGATATATACCAGAAAGATCTCCACCTGCAGGTCCACTAGGTATACCTCCTCCATTTGAAGTTTTAGGTTTACCATCTGGACCAGTTATTTCAATTCCTGCACCAAATATATTACCATCTTTATCTACTACTTGCATATGTTAATTATCAAAACAACGTACATAATATTCTGTACCAACAACATCAGTAAATACTTCAATGTAATCTCCATCATTTAATGAATATGTAAAATAATCAGTTACTACATCTCCTGCATCTAAAGTAAAGTCAAACATCTGTATTGTACTGGTAGAAGAGTTTTGGTAACTAAATAATTGTAGGACATATGCGGCTGGATTAAAAAATCTCATAACTACTATCTTAGATCCATTTTTTCCACCTGTGAATAAAATAGTTCCTCCTACTGATACTTCTCCTTGTTTTATAACTTCACCTGCCATAGAATAATATACTAAAAATTATTGACATAAAAAAATCCCTAGCGTCAACTAGGGATCTGTTTAATCTAAAGTGTAGAAAAACTTGGAGAGAATTAAGACACTACTATAGATCAAATCCATGCACCTAATAGAAAGGTAAGTAATAACATTATCATTATACAGATGTTGGCTAGTTCTATTCCTGTTTTATCTATAATAAAATTTTGTGTTACTTTATCAAAAATAGGTTTATACATTATATGTGATAATAACCACAAAATAATTATAAATACTAATACTATTGTTACGGCTATAATTTTCATAATGAATCAATTCTTTTTTGTAAATATACTAAAGCTTTTTCTAAGTCTTGTTTAACACTGTCAATATCAGAACTTTTTTTACCAGCTCTTACTACGTATTTAATTACATTACCTAAATAAAAATCTTTATCTAATTCCCACTCTTCCAGTACATTAAATACTTCATAGATATTATCTTTACCACCATAGTACTGAGGTCTTGTTGGATCAGATAAATCTACAACTCTTTTATTTAATTCTTCACAAAGGGATCCTTTAATATTTGTATTTTGTTGATCACGAGTCCACACTTTTGTAATAGTAGAACTATAAGTAGGATGATCATCATGAGATATATTTACCATGGCTTACCAGATTATTGCAATGTCCATTTCATTCAACATCAGTTTTACACTTCCGTCAATGTCAACTTTTTCTGCATGTTCTAACTGACTAACTGCAATATATACTACATCTCCAACAACAACATCTTCTACTTTATCACCAATAGCAAATATAGTAAGTCTATTCCATTGCTTCATTGCTTCATACATCATTGCATCTTCATCTTTAGCAGATAATGTAATACTTGATTCTTTCTTAACAGGTACTTCAATAAGTATCCTTCTTCCTCTTAGGGTTTTAAACGGTTTCATATTTTGGTTTTTAATAATTTACTTACACACATTTGAGCATTAAGGATTTCTCCTATAGTATGATCAAATACTAAACTCTTTACTGGAGATCTATCTTCTGTAGTATAGTTAGTTAATACTAGTTCTGCAATTTCTGCAAATTTTCTTCTTACTTCTACTTCTACTGATTCTTCAATATCTTCAGAATCTAAACCTACTAAGATTTCTCCAAACTTGTAGACCTTAGTTTCTTTAATTATAACATTTTCTTCCATAACTATTTACTTGGTTTGTACAAATATATAATTATTTTCCTTGACCTCTATATAATTTTTTATATTTTTTTGAAGACTTCAACTGAGAGGTTCCACTCTTAGCATGTATTCCTGGTCTAGAGATACTTTTTTTTACTTTAGTGTTCATTCCACTATCCTTAATCTTTGCCATAACTTTTTATTTACCGGTTTGTCTAAATACTATTGATATTCTTTTCTGTTTTAATTTTTCTATACTATGTTTCCAATGTGTTCTATATACTCCTTTAAGTTGTATAATAGATCTGGAAGGTAATAATATAATTTGTTTTTTAGAACCATATGTTAAAATAAGTTTTGCTTCAGATAACAAACTTAATATAGTTATCACAGGTCCTGCATCTATCTTATCTATGTGGGGAATTATTTTGTCTCCTGGATAATAAGTATTTACAGTTATATCTTCTGGAATACTATCTAGTATTTTTTTATCAATTAACTTATTGGATAAGTCTAATAAATATTGTGGTATAGGATCTAGTTTATCATGACCATAAACTGAATTACCATATCTTATTAAAGTTCTATCAGTTGATCTTATACCTTGTTCATTTAATAACTTATCTAATAAATCTTTTTCTTCTTCTATAGATAGTATATTAAGTTCTGGTTTTATAGTTAGCAGTTCCATTTTCTTAATGCAAGAGTCTTTCTTGTTGGTTCACCATTTGGTTTTTTTGCAGGACCCGGCATACCAGACATTCTTGCACAAAAACTTTTTCTTCTATTAGCATCTTTACTACCTGGTTTAAGTTTAGATGGTTTAGTAGTAACTGCCATCTTAAGTTTACTACCAGGGTTAGCTGCTCTATAACTTGCTACACCTTTTGCATTCAATCCTCCTGCAGGATTTTTACCTTCTTTTCTTTGCCATGCTGCTGTCTTTGCCATGACTAATTCTTTACAGGTATGATAGTTCCTACTGGATATGGTGCTCCAACAGGTGCTTGTGTAATTGAAGTTTGTCCTTTATGAACTCTCATTGCTTTCTTTAAAGGTACCGCAGCTTCATTAAGAGGACCATAACATTTAACTAATGTAATTCCGTTAACTTCTTTAAAATATTTACATGGCATACAGAACATGTTACTCATTCCTCCACCTAAGGTATCAGATACTACAAAGGATCTATTTACTGTAGGAAGAACTTCCCATGTTGGTGCTTGAGGTACAGAATCTGAATACCAAAAGAATGACCATACTGTACTATCTGTTCCATCTGGAGATACAGAAGGATCCGGAACTAAATAAGAATTACCAATAGACGGACCATCTAATACAGGACATACTGAACATCCTTCTAAAAATGTTCTACCTTGAACAGTAATTAGTTTACCGGTAGGGACTGCAGCAGATGCACCACAAAATGCAAACTTACCTTTGTAAATATAAAGAGCATGATTCTGAGTATATGCTAAACTAGATACTGATAACATTAATAGTAATATAAACTTTTTCATATTATTTCTTTTTATTTTTCTTAGCACCTGCAATTCTATCTGCTGCTGTTGCTTTATTATATGGAGGAGCTAATGCTGCAAACTTAGTTGCTTTAGTAGTTCCACCCATTTTCATTTTAGAATTAAGCATTACTTTACCATTTGGCATTTTATGTGTACCACCTGTTTTCTGATATGCATTACTTCTAGCTTGCATAGTTCCAGAATTTTCAGGTGAAAGAGGTGTATTAGGTTTTGGTTTATTAGTTATAGATTCCATATATGCATCATATATGTCATTTTTTTTAGAATTATAATCTCCTAATATTACAGGTCTAGGAACATTATTAGATGGTAATATATCTTTTACTTTTTGATTAACATCTATAACATTATTATACGGTCTATTTATAGTATCATTTACTGCTATACCTGTCTGTGCTTTTGTTAATTTTTGTTTTGGTTCAGTAGTATTACCTGAAGTAATTGCTTTATGTCTAGCTTCCGCAGATTTTCTAAAAAATTCAAGTGGATTAACTTTGTTTGTTTTTTTCATGTTGAGTTATTTGTTATATACTAATATACAAATAATTATTTAATTACTCTACCAAAGGTTATGTTATTTTTAACTCTTATATCTTTATGAGTATACTGCCATAGTTCTCCGGTAGCATTTATAATTACTGTATAGATAGTATCAGTCTCATGACCATAGTCAGTTACTAACCATATTGCACCTGGACCTTTTGGTGTATCAACATCAATTCTATTATTAGGTTCATATATCATATTGTAAAAGTATTAATATGATCAAAGAATATTTTCATGTATTATGGGTATGTAACTTTAGTTATAAAAGTTCATCTTTATATTTATTAAAATTATCATCAAACTTACTATAGTTTTCCCAAATTTCATCACCTATATTAATATCTTTAACAGCATATACTTTTCCATTTTTATATTCTGTATTTGGAGTTATGCTATGATTTACAAATTTACCTAAATCATTAAGTAAGTATAACCATTCATTTTGTACATAACCATACTTGTCACAAAAATTTTTTTGTGCTGCATTTAAGTCATCATATATTGCTAGGGGAACTTTAGCATCAATGTGTTCTGTAAATTCCCATACTATAGAATTCATTGGTATAAATTCTTTAGCAAATAAACCCATATCACATTTAGGGTTTTTACTTTTTTTAACTTCTACATTAAAATTATACATAAGTAAAATTGTTTATATACTTAATATACTAAATTTTTTGGTACAAGTAATTATGATTATGCACAAATGTAAATTTTGTAAGGTTATACCCTTAAAGTTTTGCATATTAAATAAAGCTATTCCCTTAAATTTTACATATAATGCTATATATAGTTTACAAATTGTAGACTTTTTTGTTACTTATAAGTTACATTATGCATGAAGATTTTGGAAAAATTCATGCACTTTATATACTTATAGTGGAAGATTTCCATCACTAAACTAGTTATATTCCTGTTATGGTGGAAAATTCTGTCTCAAATATAGCAGATATTTGCGACACAATCTTACATAAAAATTTTCACCATGTCTATGCAGTAGAGGTAGGTAGACTGTTACAGGTACCTCAGAATAGCTAGACCCCCCCGGCATTTTACCACATAAGTATCCCCCCAGAATGTCAAGTTTCTTGCACCATTTACTGGACAAATTACTGGACAAATGAACTGGGTAAAATGAAAATTTAGTATGTGAGATATGGAAGTGGACCCCTATCAGGATGACCCCACCCACTTGCCGGAATGGGTGTACCCCCTGCTGTTTTGTATAGTAGCCTATGACACACAGGAATAATTTTCAAAAGATTTTTTCCAGAGAAAAGAAACTACAACTTCATACTTCTATGGAATATTAAAAAATATAATTATGATAACTTTGATAATAGTATGTAATTGGAAAGGAACTCGGAAAGAAAAAATTCAGATGTTCTTTACATCACTTGCTTTGGATAGTATGTATATTATACCAATGATGTTAGACTATATAGGATAGAGATATCCTATTAGTTTTTATTATACAGCTTAATACTTCTAATGAGAAAATTCCAATATGATAAGTGGAATGCACAATTAATATACACCACATCTAAAATTAAGTGCACGTAGTAACTGCGGGGTTTTCTCTTTTATTATTATACAACTTAATACTTCTAATGATTATTAATTTTTAAACTTATTTAAAATGAAAACAATTAAAGAAATTGCAATAGAAAATAAGATAACTAATATAGATATCTGTGAAAGATCAGTATATCATAATGACTATTATAGTTCATATAACAATAGATTTCCTTATATAATAATATTAAGTAATGCAGATAACCGCATTAATATATTAACACATAGGAAACTAAGAAGTATAGACTTATTAGAATTTATGGATGATTTAGTAATAGAAGATTTATATCATGAAATTTTAATTCTAAAGTAATGAAAGGGTTAATTCCCTTTTTTTTAAAATGCCTTTGGCAGCTTTCATTAATACAACTTTAAACTACTATGGATATAAATTATTATTAACCCATAATCTAAAAAAAATCTTATGGAAAATTTAATCTTAAAAGGTGTTCTTAAAACAGTTTCTAATGAAACTAAACCTAATGTTAACGGAACTTTATTTCGTTCTTGTACTGTTGATATCAACGGAACTGTATACTTTGCTAAAGTTTGGGAAAAATCTTTCCAAAACGGAATCAAAGTTGGCAGTACCTATGATGTTGAAGGTATAGTGGACGGTGATAAGTTGTGGTTGACACTACTTAACGGCACTAAAGCTGTTGTAGCAACACCAGAAATGTTTGCACACTTAACTGTGTAAACCAAACTACAGAAGCACTCTATGAGTGTTTCTTTTTTTTAAATGCTTTCAGCAGCTTTTAGTATACAGCTTTCAACTACTATGGATAATAAATGTTGCCATTGACTACGTGTTAAATGATGTTACAATGTTTATTGCAACCCTTAACAAATTATATATACACCTGAAAATGGTGTATATATTTTTTTTTAAACTTCTTAGGTCACTATCCACTTGGGTTACACAGTTATGTCTGCACCTAATGTTTTTGTGTTTGGCCTGCGGCAGCAAATGAAATATACAGCTTCCTACTATTATGGATATAATTTCAGGAAAGACCTGAAATATTTAACCCTAAACCCCTACAGGTATATGGAAAAAATGTTAAGTGGTTCACTTACATCATTTTCTGATACAGTTAAGGCCAATGTAAATGGAACTATGTTCCGTTCTTGCATTGTTAACATTGGTGGTACTGAATACTTTGCTAAGATATGGGAGAAATCCGTATCTAAAGCAACAGTAGGAAATACCTACAATGTTGAAGCCATAGTAGATGGTGACAAGTTATGGTTAACTGTTCTTACGGGAACTAGTGCAACTATTGCTACACCTGCTATGTTTGCTGATGTATTAGCATCATTGTAAGCAACTGCGATAACTGAATAAGATTCGGAGGACTACTACACCTTGGCAACAGAAGTAGACAACATTAATGAACTACATAGAAATATGTGGTTCATTTGTTTTTAACAACAGCCTGCGGCAGCAAAGAAATACAGCTTTCAACTTCTATAGGTTATTAATTACAGTTAACGGTCACACGGTCACAAGTTTATACAAGTATCACCACAAAATTATTTAAGATAGTTGTGATGTTTGTACATAAATAATAGTTGTCTCCACCGTGTGTAACAAGTAGACTTTGGTACTGATAATCAAGCAGTTAAAAATTGAGAACTGTGTAGAAATGTGAGGAATTAAGGTGTTGACAGTAAAACTATCCTCATATTATTAGTGAGAAATGAATAAGAAAATCAGGTGTGATATACACATACTAGATAATATATAGCTAATACAGTGCTCTTATACAGAAGTGATAAGGTAATTCTATTCTTAGCAAATAGATATACTGAACAATAGATTTATCTATTAGAACTGTATTGTATTACTATATACTACTTATAGTTAGGATGAGATAGTAAGTTACTCCGGAATTAAATAAATTTAAAACTATATATATTATGAAAGATTTTATTCACACAGGTTGGTGGGCACCTACATTAACTACCACTGAAGATCCTTGCTTGAAAGTTATTGAAAGAGATAATGGTAATTCTTGGACTATGAACTTTTATGTTGGTGATCATTTAATTGATTGCATTAATATGGAAATGTTAGGTGGTACTAAACTAAACAAAGATGTTCTTAGACTTCTTGTGTATAGTGATGAAGGTATACTTTTAGGTTCTGTTGAAAATAGACTAAAAGATGCTTACCATATAATGCATTAAGTTACTAATCAGTATCCTTGAACTAATGATAGGAACAGATTAAAAATGCAAGAATATACAGAGTGTGAGGCAGTATTCCTCTCCGCAACTGTACAACTAACCAATAATGTTGTACCAAATTACTCTCATCCAAGCAGATTAGACATTAGCCTTGTGCGGGTCTTCTTATAAGAACGTGGAAATGTTACTTATAATTCAAGGGTTGCAACCTTGTGAGAGTACAATAGGATTTAATGACCAAGGTCAGCAAGTACATTAGTATATGTTATTTTACCACTGCGGGATGATAACTATCAATACTTAAAACTTAGCGTGTTATTAAGTCCTAGTAATGTACCATTTCTACTTCCCAAGGGTAGACAATATGTGACCACTTAGTGTCTTAACATATCCGTGATAAATATTTATAAAATATAAGTACTTGTACTTGACCACTTAAGGTCTTAATATATTTGTGATGTAAATATTTAGGATATGCATATTGAGTACAGAGGGATAAAGTGTGGGTTGTTACACTATAATGAAACAACTATCCAGTAAGTTGCTGGCGTGGGATTGTCCAGTATAGTTACAAGACAATAGGTTTTGGTCTAAATACCTTAATGACCATTAAGTATACAATGTTGTTACCCTCAGAGTTTAGATACTCATGGTGTATACGTTAAGTTTCCTTGTGGAACTACTGAAACAACAGGTCAGCTCTCGTGACCATAGGATAAACCAGTAATGGTATAAAGTGATATGTTGGTAACATATTGCGCAGAAGTAATTCTGTCTACAGAAGAGTATTGTAACTACCTACATTTTGGTGTGCTTGTGGCCTAACGGTTGATGCATAGAGATGTAGACTTTCTAACAGGTAGGAAGTTGAGACAGAAATGTCAATAGAAAGTGCAATAGGTAACAATAGTACATCTTGCCAAGATGGAAGTTGTTATTAGTAAGATGTTCCGTATGCTACTAGAAATAGTGTGTATTTACATCAAACAGTAAGTAAGCTTGGCAGCTTAAAGCAATGTGAAGTTATAACTAAGGTACTCAAAAGGTATTATGTTATATAAAGTTGGAACTACTTCACATTATTTCCTGAACCGCATTTAAACTAAAAACTTAAAAGCAAAAAATGTTCTAGCACTTATTAGTGAAAATGCTCTTATTCTACTGAAATATGTAGATACAGAAGACCCGCAAGGTTTATGTAAAAGGACTGATTAATATCTTAACTAGCAGTAGACATACTGTTAATCCCGTAAGGAAGTTGGTATGAAAGGAAATTTATTGCACTAATATGTAAAAGTATGATGATACTATAAATCATTGAGCATGTTGTTTACTTGTAGAAATATAAGTGTGTATGCGGAGAAGAAATTTTCCAAAAATAACAACATGAAAGGTCAATACTCATCCTTTCAAATATTAATGCACCACAACTCACTTCCCAAGGGTGAGCAGTTGTAATAGTAAGAGAGCAGGTTGCTTAGTCACACCTGCGGTAAATAATACTAAATCTTACATATTACAACTGAGTGCAGAGGGATATTAAATAGTAATCAACTAACTTATATATTATGGACACAGAAACAGTATTACAAATTATTGCTATGCTTGATACAAGAATTGAAACAGCACAGTATAAGTACTTAGATGCTTACACACAATTCAGAGATCACTTACAAGAGTACATAGAATCTCAAGTAAATTATGCAGAAAATGCATTAGGGGAGTGATCCCCTTTTTTAAAACTTCTTTTTACTATTAATAATCTTAAACTATATATTATGCAAATAACATTTAACAATCAAAAAGAATTAGATGAATATGTTAAAGATAAAACTTTAGATATTCATAAAGAGTGGAGTAACAATTTTGATTTAATAATTCAGGCTTGTATTAAAGAGAAAGATCTTTTAATACTTGCTCAATATTATACTCAAGATCCAGGAATCTTAAATAAAATAACAGGGGAGTAATCCCCTTTATTATTAACTAACTAAACTAAATATTATGATGTTTGAAGATGTTTATGATATGGCTATGTTATATAGTATATCTCCGGAATTAACTTGCACTTGTGATGAACTTCATGAGTGTCAGCAATGTTATGAAGAAAGAAAAAAAGAAAGAAATGAAAAAGATTGAAGTTACAATGCAGGAAATATGGCAGGTTACTAAACCTGTCATTTACAAGAATAAGAAGAAATATACAAGAAAAGATAAACACAAACTTAACAGGTGAAAGTCCTGCTTTTATGATTATTAACTTAAAACTTAAACTTATGAATAGATCACTACCATTTGGTTACAATCCTATAGGAAATGTGACTGTAGTAAAATTAAATGTTAATTTAAACTGGAATGATGCATTAACATTACAAGAAAAATATAAAAATATTTTAGTTTGTAGTACAGGCAGAAAAAATATTAGAAGACTTGAAGGTGTTCTTTCATATGAAGATTTTCAAGGTTTTCATAAAGATCTTGAAATCTTTAAAATAGACTATAAAGTTGGTGCTTTACTTGAAAGAAAAGTAGCAATAGTAAGTCCTATTCCTAATGATTTAGTATATATGAATGATTTTCCATTTTAATTATGAAAGAATTTAAAGATTTAGAATTTCAAAAGAATGGTATGGAGAGTGTAAGTGCTACACTTATGTTTGACAATGATTACGGTATATCAGTTGTCATGGGTCCATTTACTAAAGGTGGATTACTTGGTAAATTTGAGATTGCCGTAGTTAAAATACCACCAGGACAGACCTTTACTGTTATATGTTATGATACTCCGATAGCACAAGATGTTATTGGTCATTTAACAATAGAGGAAGTTACTGACTATATGGCTAAAATACAAGAATTGAGTAAACCTTAACAGTTAAATGGTGAAACTGTATACTTATTTATGATTTAAAAATATGATTATGCAAAATTCAAATGAATTAAAAGCTTTTATTTATAACAGCTTATTAAAGGAAGTGTTTGACATTATTAATGAAGAATATAGACAACAAATAATAAATATTCTTAATGAAAAAATGGAAAATTACAAAGAACTAGCCATAAGTACAGATATGGATATAGAAGATGTAAGAACAAAATATAATATTTATTCTGATTTAAAAAAATTAATATGAGAAACAAGAAAATTAGTTTATTCATTGCCGGTCTATGTACAGCAATGACAGGTGTAAGTTTATACAATGTACTAACTGCACAAACACAAAATGACCTAATAATATCATTAACAACATTTTGTTTATGTATTATGATGGCTTGTGTTAGTTTATGGGATTATGAACACTTATCTAAAAAGAAATGAAAGTAAATAACATAATCTTTAAAATGACCTTATCTATATTAGTAGCAATAGGTTGTCAGTTTTTTATAGTAGGTATATTTACTCTTAATACAATTGATTTTTCCGGGTTTGGAATTTTCAATTGGATATTAGAAAGTGTATATTTATTATGTGCAGTTACATTTAGTATTTACAATGAAAATTATTAATTATGAAAAAGAAAGTTAATTTAGTTGCAGTAGTTTATGCTATATTTATTATTACAATTAGTATTTTACTTGGAAGTTGTGCAGTTTCACATACTACATGTGATGCATACAGTCAAGTAACTACTATTAATCAAAATGATGTTGCATCTAAATAATTTAACAATTATTGATGCATTATAAGAGTCCGGAAAATCTGGACTCTTTTTTTTTAACTTAAAATTACTCTTATGTACAGAATTATTAAAACAAGAAGACTTCTTAAACAAAAAGAAGCATTAGAAAATAGATTATATGATTGCTTACATGCAAAAGTAGAAAATCCTGAAGTAGTACAGGCAGCAATGTCTGATTTACACTATAGTATTGTTAAAGTAGAGAATGAATTATTTTTATTACATGCTATGAAACCATTTAGACTTGCTATATATGCATTTATAGTTGCATCTTTATTGATGATTGGTCTTGCATTGTTTAGTTTTACATATCCTAAACCTTATCCAATTCCTGAATCTTATACTAAATTTGAAAAAAGATTTATAAGAAACATTATGTTACATCATATGGAATCTGTAATTACTATTTATAAAGTAGAAACAGGTGAAATTATGATTGAATTTCCAACTAAAGTGTTTGAATTAGGAACTGATGGTTATATTAAAAATGTTTGGATTCTTGGTGATGATGAAGAAACATGGGAATTATTAGATCCAAATGATTAAAAAAGTTGCGTGCACCTCTATCCGCATTAAACAGACAAAAGGTGTAATAGTCTGTTTTCTTTAACTTAAACTTATAATTATGGATGATGTTATTAATTCAGTATTAGGTTTTGATTTTAATATAACTATCAAAGATACTGATGAAAAAGAAATTAGAACAGGTGCAAGATCAACTTATTATCCTGATGAAGTTACTGTAATAAATCATAGGATACCTGATAAGAAATGGTTTACACATTATAATGAAGGTCTAATAGATAAAATTATGGATTACAGAAGATTAAATGATTAACTATGACTATATCAGTAAATTATGAAGATTCTGATGTTGCTAAAGCATTAGAAAAAATTATTAAAGACCCAAATAGTGCAGAATTTGTAAAGTTACTTACTCCTATGTTATGTAGTAGTAGTCAAGCTATACAACATTTCTTTAAACTAATGATAAGTGGTAAATTACCTAAAGTACTTGCAAAAGGTACACTGTGTTATATGCCTATTAATCAGGTAAGTTATAGTGCAAATAAAGTATTAATTGCAGAAAGTGATTTGTGTGTTAATGACACTATTATTGTATCAATTCAAGATTTTAGAGGATACCATGAATATTCTGATTATACAGTAGAATATACTAATATTCTAGAAGATGGTAGAAGAAAGAAAGATGTTACATATACTTCTAGTGAGTATCTTACAGTTATAGAGGAAATTTAAGATAGTATGTTCTGTGAGTATACTTTTCCAATAATAATAAGGGAAGTTTAGGCTTCCCTTTATTATGTAGCTATATATTGCTAAATATTATATCATTAGTGTATACTTGTCATTAATTAACACGTATTTTTACTAATAGATATGTATATATAATGTTTTATAACTTACCAAACGGAAAAGTAGTTTATCTTTCAATAGAAGAGTATTTAGATCTCACAGATTTAGATATACAATATCTCATGTCTTTAGATTACGGAGAACACGTAGTCAATCCATTTACAGGTTCAGCAATAGATAATAATACTAAAGAAAAGTATTATGACTTTGATTACCTTGCTGAAGAAGGTGATGTTAATGATATTATATCAGATGATGAACCATTTGATGATATAATAGATTTATCAGGTCCACTGGATAATTAATATTTTTTCACGGAATATTACAACTTATTACTAATTGAGTACTAGTAATATAGTATCTACTCACACAATCAATTATTTATTTATTTATTAAAACTTAGTTATGAATTCAAACGTAACCGTGGTTGCTGATGCAACTACAAATGCTGTAATTAGTATTTCTGCAAATAATCCACAATATGGATTTGTTAGATTTCAACAAACAAGAACAATGATTGATGAATCAGGATTTCTTAGAAGAAGAACTGTATCATCATTAATTCATGCACCAATTTTAATGTTGCAAGAAATGAAATATTATTCAGGTCAAATTATTCCAGGTAATATTGTTGTAAAAGAATCTATGATTCCTTTTAACAAAAAAACACCAGAAAGAGATCTGAAAGTTGCAGGAGCAACAGGTATTGTATGTAGAGTAAATGGTGAACCTATTTACCGTAAAACTACATATTCTCAAAATCCAAATAGTGTTGATGAAATAATTGCACATGATAACATAGAAGAATTACGTAATGCATATGCTGCAAAAAATAATACTTCTAGTAAAGCAATGTCACCGAACACAGATTTTGATTTAAAATAATTAAAAGTTTAAAAGGGGAGATAATTGGGATGCAGTAATGTGTCCCTTTTATTATTTATTTATGATTAAAAAAAATATGTATTATGGAAAAGTTAAAACAAGAGGTAAAGAATTATCAGATGAGATCACAAACTGTGATGTCATATGAGCAAGATAGTTATTCAAACTATCAAAACTATTTATACAAAAGAGCTTTGTATGGTTTAACAGCACTTAATGATAATGAGTTATCAGTAATGTGTAGTAAAAAAAGACAAAGGATTATTAATGTTTATAAGAGAGCCCAAGTTGTAATTAACAAACTTAAGCAACAAGTAACTATTGCTCAAAGCAATTTTATCTTTGAAACATTATTTCCTAACAGTCCTATTACTGAGTTTTTATTATCTGAGACTGAAACTGATGAAAAATTTAAAAATACTTTAACTTTTAAAGATTTAAATATCAGTAAAGACCAGATTATCAGTATCTTTATGGCTGAAGGAGTGTTGCCAAAAAACTTTTTAAGTTTAGAAGTACCACAGAATCAGTTACCAAGATTAAGAAATGATAAAATTTAAAGAGTGTGATGGTTGTCAAAAGATGACTGTTATATGGAAGAACCATGAGGGATTTAAGTATTGTAAATATTGTTGGAGTTGCCACAATCCCAAGAATAAAGATAATATACAGAAACCAACTGATTATAAGATCCCTCAGGTTTCTTCTAAAAGAAAAAAGAAAGATACAGAATATCTCAAGTTAAGAGAAAAGTTTCTTTCAGAACATTCATTTTGTGAACTTAAGTATTCTTGCTGTAGTAATGGTGCATCAGATGTGCACCACACTTTTGCAGGAGCTAACAGAGATGCATTCTATTTAGTACAAAGTACTTGGATAGCAGCTTGTAGAGCATGTCACAAACATTTACATGAACATCCTGCAGAAGCAAGAGTTTTAGGTCATTTAAAATAATATTATGAACAGAGAAGAAATACAAACAGCAGCATTAAAAGCTACTGATGGTAAACAAAAATGTACAATAGTTTTAGGAACTGGTGTAGGTAAGACCCTTGTTGGTCTAAAACATAT
>Ga0114964_10000019_pt1 | contig 108972 bp, 99 predicted proteins | sample C_131016_MF_Meta_FD_92638 | JGI IMG/M metagenome (GOLD analysis project Ga0114964, IMG submission 92638) | Freshwater microbial communities from Lake Croche, Canada to study carbon cycling - C_131016_MF_MetaG | ecosystem: Environmental > Aquatic > Freshwater > Lake | place: Lake Croche, Canada... | reverse complement strand
GTACATGAAGCTGGCGATGAAGGCTTGATCTCCCTGGACTTCAACGAAATAGCCTGTGCCGCTCTCTTGATCGTTCCACCACCAACCGTTTTGAAAACTGCCCTTGGATGGCTCAAAGCTGGGAGTTGCAAATGCAAAGCGGGAGATGGGAATAGTTCTGTTGGGCGCACCGTTGGAGAACGTGATGGTCATCGTCCCGTTGTCTGGCTTCGGGAAGGATGCAGTGGCAGTTGCAACCACTGATGTGGCGGAGGGCGATTTGTAGGATCCGAGCAAACTCTTGCCGCCCACATAGCGGGTCATGTCACCCTTGTATGAGCCATCGGGTTGCAGAGTCAGTAGGGTGGCATACCAAGTAGCTGCACCACTTGTTTCATATAGAAAAGCAGCCATGAATATGGAGTTGCCTTGACGCTCAATGGCATAACCGCTGCCGCTCTCAGTTGGATTCCACCACCAGCCGTTCTCGGGTGCAACTGCGAAGGCCTTGCCAGACAGAGTCAGCAAGATACACAAGAGTATGTAAATTATTTTGATCATGCGATAGTATTTTTTGGATTTAAAAACTTAGCTTTTTGTAAGCATCAATGAATTTCAGACAATAAAAATGAAACTCCGAAATAAAGTCCATAGGGATTTTTAATGGTAATTAGTTTTGGATCACCAAATACACCTATCATTAGAAAATCAGTAATGCCATCATTATTCATTTCAATTGGTATTATGTATTGGTAATTATCAGAATGAAACTGTGAATTCCAAATTATATTTGTATTTGGAATGCTGTAGTTTTTATATACTCCATTTTCAAATATCAATCCACCTCTTAACCCATACTGTAAAATGCTATTGCGATCAATAAGCTGCGTATGCATGAATAGATCAGGTGCACCATCTCCATTCAAGTTGGATACAAAAAATTCATTAGAAACCCAGTCTTTAAATGGTGCGGTTGCTACATTTGGTAATTTGTATGTAAATGGAAGATTTAGAACAGCATTGGCATTAGTAAAATCACCATTAGATTGTTGAATGAATGCAATCAATCTACGCTGACTTGCCCCTCCACCACCTTCAGCTAATGCAATAAAGTCGTCTAGACCATCACCATTGATATCTAAAACATGAATTGCATTATAACCTTCATTATAATACATACCGAAAGTTAAAGATGTATTACGAACATCAATACACTGAACCTTATCCACTTTTGATCCGTCTGAATTAAGGGTAATTATTGATCCTTTGTCTGCTGCAGACCAAGGAGGAGTTGCTGTATATGGCATGGAAATAACCCCGGTACGATTATTTGCCAATTTAATTAATGCCGATGAGCCACTGTTAAAAACGAACTCATCTTTATTCAAGCAAATATATTTTGTTAAATCGATTGAATTTGGTTTTCCTACAATCTTATTTGAAAGAAAGAGAACTAGTTTGTTATTATTCGAATCAGATAAAAGATTTGAAGCAGCAAAATCTAATATAGCGTCGCCATTTATATCAATTGGATTATTGCTTGAATGCCAAAAATTCTTACCAAGCTCTTGTCCGAATTCAGTTACTTGCCAATTTTTATTTTTTTTATCTATTCTCCATAAGTATGATTTTTCAAAATCAGATATATTTGTTGCAACATTTTCACGACCTTGGTCTATGAAAATTAGACTTTCATCACTTCCTCCAAAATCACCTTTTATGAAGTTCGTCACAAATCCAGCCACATATTTAGTTTCAAATGGATTTTTTTCCTGAATAATATTATTGTTTGAGTCAACTGAAAATATTAAAAAGTCATTATCATTTTGTGACCGGGGGGTATTAAATTCCCCTCCGGTTGGAAAGAAGAATGATTTGTAGCCTTGATCAAAAAAATTAAATGTACTATATCCATTTCTACTGCGGTAATTGCCAATCGAACTGTAATCTACAGTCAAAATGTTATTTGTTTCCCTCCAAAAAATTTGTGGACGCTGTGTAAGAGTTGGGGCTATGACTTGTGCTGTCACAAAGCTTGGAGCGCTGGATGCTCTTCCATCGTTCACAACCAGTTTCAGTACATAGTCGCCAGCAAAATCAGCAGTGAATGATGTTTGAGCCTCATCCTTTTTCAGTAGAGTTGCTGAACTACTGGAAGGTTTGCTAACCAATGACCATTTGTAGGTCAAAGAGTCATTGTTTGCGTCTGAACTTTGACCACCATCAAACGTGATTAGCTTGCCTGTAATGGCGTTGATGTTTGAGCCTGCGACAGCTACTGGGGCGACGTTAATTGCCGCTAAAGACGGAGAAAACAAAAAACGCTTGATGGTAACGTTCTGACCATTTGGTAGTGTTAGAACACCATTTTCATTATTAGAAAATCTGATAGTTAAATTTCCCGCTGAAGCAGGAGATAGAGTTGGTGCTTTGTAATCCCCACTCAATGACTGACCATCCTTGTATTGCTGAAGTGCACCCGTTGCAAGACTTGGTGTTAGAACGTTTGCCAGCATTGCATACCAAGTCGGCTCTCCTGTTGAGTCGTACATGAAACTTGCAATGAATGCTTGAGAACCTTGCGTTTCTATAAAGTAGCCGCGTCCGCTTTCAGACTCATTCCACCACCAGCCGCTTTCATAACTGCCATTTGAGGGGGCGAAGGGTATGGGAGCCCAGAATGGGAAGCGCTCAAGCTGTAGAGTTTTAGGCAGGTGACCGTCTTTGAAAGTCAATGCCATTTGCCCGGTATTTTGAGTGTCAAAATTCACAACCGCTTTCGCGACCACTGCTGTTGATGTGGGTGCTTGATAGGGGCCCAGTAGGGTCTGCCCGCCAGCGTATCTGGTCATATCGCCAGTCCAACTGCCATTAGATTGCGCATCCAGAATGCTCACGTACCAAGTTGCAGAGCCTGAGTTCTCATATAAGAAACCAGCCAAAAATAACTTGTCACCTTGACGTTCGATTGCAAAACCACGACCACTTTCAGTTGGATTCCACCACCAACCGTTCATTGGGGTGGCAGCTATGCAAGCGCAGGAAAATAAAATCCATGCTAAGAATACAAACAGTCGCTTTGAAATCAATGGCATTTTTGGTCTTCTTTCAAGCATTTGTGAGGTCAAAATCAATCATGCAGACCATTCGTGACGGCTATGTGATTACGGGTTTGGGCCAGACTAAATTAAGCTTGCAAGTAATGTAGAAGAAGTCTGCTTTCAAGCTCTAAACGGTTACCCTAGCTCAGGGATTTTTTTAAATGTTTTGTAGTATTTAATTTTGTAATTTTTTCTAAGATCAGCTGCTGATCCGATGAGCTTAAGCTTTTGAATCGCCCCGGGTTTTTAGGAGGCTCCAAACTTTGAGAAGATGGCGCTATAAAAAAGAAGTCAAATCGTTTTTCACCAAAGGTGCTTGAACGCGCTGTTCGGATGGTGCTTTAGCATAGGGGTGAGTACCCATTCCTTTAGGGTTGAATTGAATCTATTGCACACAAGTTCGGCTGCGTGCCCCAAACGCTCAACGACTGGGTCAAGCAGCAAGAGGTCGGCACAGTGACTCGTTCCATAGGGCGGGTAAACCTTGACCTCTTGAGCTTGACCGTGTCCTTAGAATCTATTGCACTGCAGCACGATTCTTTTTTCTGAAATTGTGGTGCCCTTTGAGGAATTTAAAGTGCCCGCTAAATCGCCATCTCCCAAATCATCCGCTGCACCTGCGGGCCGTCGCGTCATTAAAAAGTACCCCAACCGCCGTTTGTACGACACCAACACGTCAACTTACATCACTCTGGGCGAGATCAAGCAATTGGTCATGGACAGCCAGGACTTTGTCGTGACGGATGCCAAATCAGGCGAGGACTTGACCCGATCGATGTTGCTGCAGATCATTTTGGAAGCAGAAGCTGCGGGTGCGCCGATGTTCAGCGAGGCGGTTTTGGCCAATATCATCCGGTTTTATGGGCACGCCATGCAGGGTTTTATGGGCAAGTACCTCGAAAGCCATGTGCAGTCTTTCATGGACATGCAATCGCAATTGGGTGATTCAAAAAAAGGGGTGAGTCCTGAAATTTGGTCACAGTTCATGCAAGTGCAGCCGCCGATGATGCAGAACATGCTGGGTGCTTATGTGCAGCAATCTCAATCGATGCTGGGTCAAATGCAAGAGCAGGTTCAAAAACAAACCGAGCAGATGCTGGGTGCCTTGGGTATCAAAAAATAGCGGGTCTCCAAATGCCTGCTTTTGCTGGGACAATGGGGGCATGAGCGAAACCCTAACTTCCATGTCACCCCCCAAGATGGGCCCAGCGCCGCGCATCGGCTTTGTGAGCTTGGGTTGCCCCAAAGCGTTGACCGATTCTGAGTTGATTTTGACGCAACTGAGTGCGGAGGGTTACCAAACTTCCAAAACCTTTGACGGCGCTGACTTGGTCATTGTGAACACCTGCGGGTTCATTGACGATGCGATCAAGGAAAGTCTGGACACAATTGCCGAAGCGCTGAGTGAAAACGGCAAAGTGATTGTGACCGGCTGTCTGGGGGCCAAGACAGGAGAGGACGGCGGCAATATGGTTCGCCAGATTCACCCCAGCGTTTTGGCCGTGACTGGCCCACATGCCACCCAAGAGGTGATGGACGCAGTGCACGCGCACTTGCCCAAGCCCCATGACCCTTTCATCGATTTGGTACCGAATGCTTTCGGTGAGGCGGGGCTGAAACTCACGCCGCGCCACTATGCCTACTTGAAGATCAGCGAAGGTTGTAACCACCGCTGTACGTTTTGCATCATTCCATCGATGCGCGGTGATTTGGTCTCGCGTCCTATTGGCGATGTGCTGAAAGAAGCCAAGGCTTTGTTTGAAGGTGGCGTCAAAGAACTGTTGGTCATCAGCCAAGACACCTCCGCCTACGGCGTGGATGTGAAATACCGAACGGGTTTTTGGGACGGCAAGCCGATCAAGTCGCGCATGCTGGAGCTGGTTCAGACTTTGGGCGAGATGGCGCAAGCTTATGGCGCATGGGTCAGGTTGCATTACGTTTACCCCTACCCCAGTGTCGACGATGTGATTCCATTGATGGCCAGCGGTTTGATCTTGCCTTATTTGGATGTGCCCTTTCAGCACAGCCACCCCGATGTGCTGCGCCGCATGAAGCGTCCCGCCAGCGGTGAAAAAAATATGGAACGGATTCAACGGTGGCGCGAGTTGTGCCCGCAGTTGGTGATACGCAGTACCTTCATTGCCGGATTTCCGGGTGAGACGGAAGAGGAGTTTGAACACCTGCTGAGCTTCTTGCGCGAAGCGCAAATTGACCGCGCAGGTTGCTTTGCTTACAGCCCGGTGCAAGGTGCTGCGGCCAATGCCTTGCCAGGCATGTTGCCAGAGGCTGAGCGCGAAGACCGGCGCTCGCGCTTCATGGCCGTGGCCGAAGAGGTGTCGATTGCGCGCTTGCGTCAGCGCATGGGTGCCACCATGCAGGTTTTAGTGGATTCGGCACCTGCCATGGGACGCAAGGGTGGTGTGGGTCGAACTTATGCGGATGCACCAGAAATCGATGGCGTGGTGCAATTGTTGCCACCCGAGAAGATGAGTAAAACACTCAAGCCCGGTGAATTCACTTCGGCCCGCATCGTGGATGTGCGTGGCCATGATTTGGTTGGAGTGCCCGTTTGAAACTGATCGCAAACGAAAAAAAACCGCACAGGATGCGGTTTGATTTTGTTTGTATTGACGTTCAAGCGTCATCCAAGTTCAACGAAAATATGTTACAACTTGGTGCCCAGGAAGGGACTCGAACCCCCACGATGTTACTCGCTAGTACCTGAAACTAGTGCGTCTACCAATTCCGCCACCTGGGCTTTCAGGAAAGATAGGATTGTATATCAAAAAAATGACTACACCCAGCAGTTTGCTGGAAGAAATAGAGGGCAATGTCCAAGGACATCGCGATGGTCACGGCTTCGTTTTACGCGATGACGGATTGGGTGATATCTACCTGCCGCCGAACGAAATGCGCGCCGTTTTGCACAAGGATCGCGTCAAAGTTCGCATCGTGCGCCAGGACAGAAAAGGCCGCCCAGAGGGGCGTGTGGTGGAGATTGTTGAACGTCCTGCCCATCCCATTATTGGCCGCTTGCTGCACGAAAGTGGCATTTGGATCGTGGCCCCCGAGGACAAGCGCTACGGTCAAGATGTGTTGATTCCCAAACTGGCCATCGGAACCGGTAAACCCGGTCAAGTGGTGGTGGTGGAATTGACGGAGCCGCCGGCTCTTTTTGGGCAACCTGTGGGTCGCGTCAAAGAAGTCCTGGGTGAGATTGATGACCCCGGTATGGAGATTGAAATTGCGGTGCGCAAGTACAGCGTGCCGCATGAATTCTCGGACGCTTGTATTGGATTGGCGCGCACCTTGCCTGACAAAGTCAGGGCCCAAGACAAACTCAATCGCATTGATTTGACTGACGTGCCTTTGGTCACCATTGACGGTGAAGATGCGCGAGATTTTGATGACGCGGTTTATTGCGAGCCCGCCAAAGTGGGGCGCGGCAAAGGATGGCGATTGTTGGTCGCGATTGCCGATGTCAGCCACTATGTCAGCACCGCAAGCGCCATTGATGTGGACGCCTATGACCGTGCCACCAGTGTGTATTTCCCGCGGCGCGTCATACCGATGCTGCCTGAGAAACTGTCAAACGGTTTGTGCTCACTTAACCCCGATGTAGAGCGCTTGTGCATGGTTTGTGACATGTTGGTCACCGCCAAAGGGGATGTGCATGCCTACCAGTTTTATCCCGCGGTGATGTTCAGTCATGCCCGCTTCACTTACACTGAAGTAGCCGCTATTTTGGCGAACACGCGAGGGCCTGAGGCCAGCAAGCGAAAAGCACGGATTGACGATTTGCTTAATCTGCAAGATGTCTACAAAGCGCTATTGGCTTCACGTGCAGTCCGGGGCGCTGTGGATTTTGAAACCACTGAAACACAAATTGTGTGCGATGAAAGTGGCCAGATTGAAAAGATCGTTCCGCGCACGCGCAATGAAGCGCACCGCTTGATTGAAGAGGCCATGCTGGCTGCCAACGTGTGCAGTGCTGACTTTATTGAGCAAGGCAAGCACCCGGGTTTGTTTCGTGTGCACGAAGGCCCAACTCCTGAGAAAAAAGACATTCTGCGCAATTACCTCAAAGCACTGGGTTTGCCATTTGGCTTGAGTGACGACCCCAAGCCTGGCGAGTTTCAGAAAATTGCACAAGCCACCAAAGACCGCCCGGATGCGCAGCAAATCCACACCATGCTGCTGCGCTCCATGCAGCAGGCGATTTACACGCCGATGAACAGCGGTCACTTTGGTTTGGCATACGAGGCTTACACGCATTTCACCAGTCCAATTCGCCGTTATCCTGATTTGCTGGTACACCGTGTTATCAAGGCGATATTGGCGCGTCAAAAATACCAATTGCCCGCATTGCCTACGCCGGGTGAAGCCCATGCAAAATTGGCCAAGCGATTGCAAAAAAACAAGGCTGGTGTGCAAATGGAAGCGTCGGCTCCCAAGCTCAAGATGTCCTTTGCAGAGCAGCAAGCGTGGGAGGCGGCCGGCTTGCATTGCAGTGCCAATGAGCGCCGCGCTGATGAAGCCAGTCGCGATGTAGAAGCTTGGCTCAAATGCAAATACATGCGAGAGCATTTGGGTGAGGAATACAGTGGCTTGGTCACGTCGGTGACCACCTTCGGTATTTTTGTCACCTTGGATGCCATGTATGTCGAGGGCTTGGTGCATATCACCGAGTTGGGAGGCGAGTACTTCAGGTTCGACGAGGTGCGCCAGGAATTGCGTGGCGAGCGGACCGGTATCCGTTATGCCATTGGAACCCGTGTTCAAATTCAAGTCTCCCGTGTGGATTTGGATGGCCGGAAAATCGATTTTCGATTGGTCAATGACCTGGAAGACATGGCCTTGCGCAGTCTTCGCGACAAAGGCGGCCCTGGCAAAGAGCGCGCTGTCAAGGGCCGTTCAGAGGCAACAGCCCCTTTGCGCGAAAACCCGGCTGCTCAGTCCAAACGCCGCAAAGACCATGTGCGTGACCGCGCCAACGGGCCTGCCACGGCCAAAAAAGCGCCAGCACCCAAGGCCCTTTACAAAAAGAAAGTCGGTAAAGTCAGACCTTCCAAGCGCTGAACTTGAATGATTCGAACACCAGGAGACCCTTATATGAATTCAACCCCCAAAGTCGCGATTGTCACTGGAGCCGGATCCGGCGTGGGCAAGGCCGCCGCTTTAGCGTTGCTTAAAGACGGTTGGCGGGTTGTATTGGCCGGTCGCCGTCCCCAGCCTTTGCAAGAAGTGATTGCCGAGGCGGGTCATTCTGCGCACGCCTTGGCTTTCGCTGCGGATGTGTCGGACGAAGCGGCTGTCAAAGCATTATTTGACGCGGCAGTGCATAAGTTTGGACGCGTTGATTTGTTGTTCAACAATGCGGGTGTGAACGCACCTGGCATTCCCTTGGAAGAGCTGACCCTGGCCCAATGGAAGCATGTGGTGGACATCAATCTGACCGGGATGTTCTTGTGTATTCAAGCCGCGTTCCGTGTCATGAAGGACCAATCACCCCGCGGTGGTCGCATCATCAACAACGGCTCCATTTCAGCAACAACGCCGCGTCCCAATTCGATTGCGTATACCTCGACCAAGCATGGTGTCTCTGGTTTGACCAAGTCTGCATCTTTGGATGGCCGCAAGTACGATATTGCCGTGGGGCAGCTGGACATTGGCAATGCAGCCACCGACATGGCCATGCGCATGGCCAAAGGTATTCTCCAGGCCAATGGCGACATTGCGGTGGAACCTTTGATGGACGTCAACATCGTGGGTCAGTCTTTGGTCTACATGGCCAATTTGCCTTTGGAAGCGAACGTGATGTTTCACACCGTCATGGCCACCAAAATGCCATTTGCCGGACGAGGCTGAAGTTTCAGTTCATTTGACTTGCCAGTCGACTGGCGGTCAAGCGGGTTCCACATGGCCAATCGTCTGCTGCTTGTCCGTGTTGAAAAACAGCTTGAGAGGCCGCTTCAAACGCTGGCAGGCCTTGCGCCAGTTTGGCGCCTATCCATCCCGCTAAAACATCGCCAGTGCCCGCTGTGGCCAGTTGTGCGTTGCCGGTGAGATTGATCCGGCTGACCTGACCTGGGCAGGCCATCACAGTGCCCGATCCTTTGAGCACCACAGTGCAAGCAAACAATGCGGCCAATTGCACTGCACTTGAGATCCGGTCTGATTGAATATGTGAGGTGCTGCAGCCCAGCAACCGGGCTGCTTCAAGGGGGTGGGGAGTCAAGACCGTGGGCAGGTTGCAAGCACTGCGATGCTTGAGCAAAGTTGCCAACAGGGTGTCTCGGGCAATGGCGTTGAGCGCATCTGCATCCAAAACCAGGCTGCGGCTGCGCTGCAAGACTTCGGCTAAAACCCGGCCAACAGCCATACCGCCTCCGCAGCCGCAGACCACTGTCAACTGCTTCAAGTCCAAGGCCTGAAAATGGCGCTGCATCAACTCGGGCTGATGCAGTGTTATGTCTGGTGAATGGGTATTTTTTTCAGATGCGAGCAGACTGATCAGCACGCGACCCGCTCCTGCCTGCAATGCAGACGTCGCTGCCAGCACCGCAGCGCCAGTCATGCCCATGCCCCGACTTGAGAGGGATTCTCCGCCCACAATGGCCACGTCGCCGTAGCTGCCTTTGTGGCTGTTGTGCCGACGAAGCAGTGGGGTGGGTTGCGGATTGAGCTCGCAGTGCGCTTGAAAGCCTGCCATCACGGTGTGTTCGGAGTCGTTTCGCATCAAATCATCCAGCCACAGTTGGCCGGTTGCATCGCGACCCTGGGCCATCAAGGCACCAGGCTTGGCGGTCAGCAGCATCAAGGTGTGATCAGCGCGAACCAGTGCCCCCTTTTCACCGTTGGCATGCGAAAAGGCTTCACCCGTGTCCGCATTCAATCCGGTGGGCATGTCGGCGGACAAAATCAGGGCCTCGCTTGTGTTGATGATCTCGACCCAATGCGCCATGGTGCCGGCGATTGCTCTGCCAGACCCTGTGCCCAGCAGGCAGTCCATGATCAAATCCTGTGGACCTAAATCCCCAGGCGGCTCGCTGATGTGAATGCCCAAGGTCATTGCCTTTTGCATTGCTGTTTGTGCGTCTTGGGGCAAATCTTGCTGTGAGGCCAAGCACGAGACACGGACGTTCATGCCGGCGTGGTGTAGAAAACAGGCCGCTTGCCAGCCGTCGCCACCATTGTGGCCTGGCCCGCAGGCAATCCAAATTTTTTGTGCATGGGGTGCAATCGCCAAAGCCAGTTTCCCCAAGGCTGCGCCCGCTCGCTCCATCAAGGTGTGCGCAGGCAAATGAAGGGCCAATCCTTGCTCGACAAGTCGAGTGCCTGCGATGTCAAACAATTTGCAGGCTCGGGCAGGGTCCAGGCGTTGCAGGTTCATGCATTCAATTTCAAATGGTGTTCAATGGCCAAAGACACATTGAGCACCACATCATCGGCCATCGGGCCTTGCCAAACCATCAGGCTCACAGGCAGTTCGCCGGTGTGGTGGCACGGCAATGAAAGGGCGCAACCGTCCAGCATGTTGACCACGCTGGTATTGCGTAACAACAAAGTGTTGGCTTTGAAAAAGGCCGTATCGCGCTCGACACCGGGCGCCATGCTTGCAATCGTCGGCGATGTGATAGGAACCGTGGGTGACAGCAGGGCGTCATAACCCTGCATGGCTTGTTGCATGCGTTGGATCCAGGCCGCCCGGCCTTGTTGCAGCTCCAAGTACTCGAAGGCCTTCATGTGTGCGCCGCGCTCAATGCGCTGTGCGACACGAGGGTCGTAATCGGCGGCGTGTTTCGCCAGCAAATGGCGATGCCAGGTGAAGCTCTCTGCCGCACTGAACCCGCCAGTGGCCAGCAGACCGGGCAGATCGTTGATTTCAGGCAATTGGATTTCGGTCAACTTGGCGCCCGCTTGTGTCAGCAGATGCAAGCTGCGCTCCCAAGCTTTTCTCACCATAGGGGACAGGTCGTCCAGCATCAAAGTGGTCGGAATGGCTATCTTGTAATCAGACAAACTCATTTTGAAAAGAGGCACCTTGCGGTGAGCCAGAATTTCATGGGCCAAAATGCCATCTCTGACACTGCGGGTCATGGCGCAAATGGTGTCCATGGTGGTCGACAAGGGCACGGCTCCCTGGGTTGAAACGCGTCTGGCTGTGTTTTTGAATCCCACAATGCCGTTGAGCGCCGCAGGAATCCGTATGGAGCCGCCCGTGTCAGAGCCCAAACCAATGAACGCGGCACCTGTGGCCACAGAAACAGCCGCACCCGAGGACGAACCCCCGGGTACCAAGGGCTCAAATGGCGCAGTACTTGAATTCGTTGGCAAGCCTGCCCATTCATTGGACACAGCATCCCACGCGGCCGGCGTACCGAAGTGGGGATTGATGCCCACGCCCGAAAAGGCGAATTCCACCATATTGGTTCTGCCTATGAGCGATCCGCCCGCCGCGCGCATGCTTGCAACTGCCGGGCAATCTCGGCTTGCCGATGGCTTGTTTTTCAAGACAATGGATCCGGCCGTTGTGGTTTCTCCTTCTACATCGAACAGGTCTTTGGCAGAAAACGGCAGTCCTGCCAACGCGCCTTGCACCTTGTTGGTGCCTTTCAGGGTGTGGGGCAACTCGGCAAGAAGCGATAAGAAGACATGTTCGCAAGCCGGGCTGAGGGCTTTTTCTATGCAGGTTTGCAGAACCTCTTGGCGTGTGGTGAGGCCGCTCGCAAGCGCTTGGAGTGTAGAGATGAGGTCCGCTGGCGTGTTCATGTTGTGTTCTGAGTGGAGTAAGTTGCAGACAGGGTGCTATAATTGAATGGCTAAACAAGGGCTTGCTGGCAAGAATGCTGCAGGTGTTTGTTCAGTCGTGTTTGTTCGTTCAATCAATCGCAAACCAGCCCCTTCAAGGTGTTGTCTGCCAGTTTCATGGCGGGTGATCAGTGGGTTGGATTTAAGACTTAACCTTTGGAGTTTATTATGTCCGTTACCATGCGCGAAATGCTGGAAGCTGGTGTCCACTTTGGTCACCAAACTCGCTTCTGGAATCCCAAGATGGCCCCTTTCATCTTTGGTCATCGCAACAAAATCCACATTATCAACCTGGAAAAGTCTTTGCCGATGTTCCAGGATGCCACCAAGTTCGTCAAGCAGTTGGCTTCGAACCGCGGCAACATCTTGATGGTCGGCACCAAGCGCCAAGCGCGTGAAGTCGTGGCCGCTGAAGCCGCTCGAGCCGGCGTGCCGTATGTCGATCAGCGTTGGTTGGGCGGCATGCTGACCAACTTCAAGACCGTCAAGACCTCGATCAAGCGATTGAAGGACATGAAAGCCCAGCAAGAAGTTGGCCTTGAAACATTGAGCAAAAAAGAACAGTTGATGTTCAAGCGCGAGATGGAGAAGCTCGAAAAAGACATCGGTGGCATCCAGGATATGGCTGCTTTGCCAGATGCGATCTTTGTGATCGACGTGGGTTACCACAAAATTGCGATCTCGGAAGCCAAAAAATTGGGCATCCCCTTGATTGGTGTGGTCGACACCAACCACTCACCTGAAGGCATTGATTACGTGATTCCAGGCAACGATGACTCGGCCAAGGCTGTGGCTTTGTATGCACGCGGTATTGCGGACGCGATCATTGACGGCCGTGCCAACGCGGTCAACGACGTGCTTAAGGCTGTGGCTGCCGCCGAAGGCGAAGACGAGTTTGTGGAAGTTCAGGAAGCGTCTGCCTAAGGCCTCTTGTAACTTGATGAAAGGGGCTTTGTTGCCCCTTTTTTTTAATCTGACTTTGAATGGAATACGGAGAATTAACATGGCAACAATTACAGCAACGATGGTCGCGGAACTGCGCGCAAAAACAGATGCACCCATGATGGAGTGCAAAAAAGCTTTGACTGAAGCTGAAGGCGACATGGTCAAGGCCGAAGAGTTGCTTCGCGTCAAATTGGGTACCAAGGCCGGCAAGGCCGCTTCCCGCGTGACCGCGGAAGGCGTCGTGACCAGTTTCGTCAATGGGAACACCGGTGCGATGATTGAAGTGAACTGTGAAACCGATTTTGTAACCAAAAACGACAGTTTCTTGGCTCTGGCGCAGGCTGCAGCTCGGCTGGTTGCCGAGCACAACCCTGCTGACCTGGCCGCGCTGGGCGCATTGGCTTACAGCCAAGACAGCTTCGGTCCAACGCTGGAAGAAGTACGCAAAGGTTTGATTGGCAAGATTGGCGAGAACATGAGCTTTCGCCGTTTCAAGCGAATTTCCGGCGCTTCCAAAGTGGCCACCTATTTGCACGGCACACGCATTGGCGTGCTGGTTGAATACGATGGTGAAGAAGTTGCAGCCAAAGACGTTGCCATGCATGTTGCCGCCATGAAGCCCGTGTCATTGAGCAGCGCCGAAGTGCCTGCCGATTTGATCGAAAAAGAGCGCTCAGTGGCCACTGCCAAGGCGGCCGAGTCGGGCAAACCTGCTGACATCGCAGCCAAGATGATTGAAGGCTCTGTGCAAAAGTACCTCAAGGAAGTGTCTTTGTACAACCAGCAGTTCGTCAAGAATGACAAGCAAACCGTTGAACAAATGCTCAAAGCTGCAAACACTTCACTCAAAGGCTTCACTTTGTATGTGGTGGGCGAAGGCATTGAAAAACGCGTTGACGACTTCGCCGCTGAAGTGGCAGCGCAAGTGGCTGCCGCGCAAGGCGCTGCAAGCTGATTGTCAGGTCCGATTCAGTTCTGATTCCATTCCTTTTTACCTCGTTCATCCAAGGAGCTTTTCATGACCCTCGCCAAGCCAGCCCATAAGCGTATTTTGCTCAAGCTGTCGGGCGAGGCTTTGATGGGGGATGATCAGTTCGGTATCAACCGCGCGACCATCGTTCGCATGGTCGATGAGATCGCCGAAGTGACCCGGTTGGGGGTTGAGGTGGCGATCGTGATCGGCGGGGGGAACATTTTCCGTGGCGTGGCTGGCGGGTCGGTCGGCATGGACCGCGCAACTGCCGACTACATGGGGATGCTGGCCACGGTGATGAATGCTTTGGCATTGGCCGATGCCATGAACAAGGCTGGCTTGACGGCACGGGTGATGTCCGCCATTGGCATTGACCAAGTGGTGGAGCCTTACGTTCGTCCCAAAGCCTTGCAATACCTTGAAGAGGGCAAAGTGGTGGTGTTCGCTGCAGGAACGGGCAATCCGTTCTTCACCACAGACACAGCGGCCGCTTTGCGTGGGGCTGAAATCGGCGCGCAATTGGTCTTGAAAGCAACCAAGGTCGACGGTGTGTACACCGCCGATCCGAAAAAAGACCCCACCGCCACGCGTTACGACAAGATCAGTTTTGACGAAGCCATTTCGCAAAATCTGGGCATCATGGATGCCACCGCTTTTGCCTTGTGCCGTGATCAAAAACTGCCGATCAAGGTGTTTTCCATCTTCAAAAACGGCGCACTCAAGCGGGTGGTCATGGGTGAAGATGAAGGCACTTTGGTCTACGCCTGATGGATTGACTTGCGCTGGAGAAACTCATGACTATTGCAGATATCAAACAAACCACTGAAAGCAAGATGGACCAGTCCATTGCCGCATTCAAAAACAACCTGACCAAAATACGCACAGGCCGTGCCAACCCGGCCTTGCTCGACTCTGTATTGGTGGAATATTACGGCTCGAGCGTTCCATTGTCGCAGGTTGCGAATGTCGCCTTGATCGATTCGCGCACCATCAGCGTGCAGCCATGGGAAAAAGGGATGGGCGCAAAAATAGAAAAAGCCATTCGTGAAAGCGATTTGGGCTTGAACCCAGCCTCCATGGGCGATTTGATCCGCGTTCCTATGCCCGCGATGAGCGAGGAGCGCCGCAAAGAAATGACCAAATTGGTCCGCAACGAAGGCGAAAGCGCCAAAATTGCAGTGCGCAATTTACGCCGCGATGCCAATGAATCGGTCAAAAAACTGGTGAAAGATAAGCTCGCTTCTGAGGATGATCAAAAGCGTGCAGAAACCGATGTGCAAAAAGTCACCGACAAGCACATTGCCGAGATCGACCAACTGGTAACAGGCAAAGAACAAGAAATCATGGCAGTTTGAACCGTGATTTCACGGCGCTTATCTGTCCGCGTTTGTTGATGACACCGCCCGGGTGATTTGCAGTCGAATCATTCAACTGAAACACCCCCTCTAAGAGAGACCTGATGCTCAAACAGAGACTCATCACAGCCTTGATTTTGTTGGCCTTGCTGTTGCCTGCTTTGTTTGCGCCCAGTCCAGAACCTTTTGCCGCATTGACCTTGATCCTGATGGCGGCTGGCGCTTGGGAGTGGGGTCGCATGAACGGTTGCGCGCGGGTAGCTTCATGGGCTACGGGTGCATTGGCTTTGCTGATATGCAGCCTGTTTTGGCTGACGAGCTGGATACAAAATACAAACCCCTTCGTTTGGCTTTTCACGGGTTCGGCCTGGGTTTTGATGGGTGCTTGGATGCTGTCACGCGGTGTTGCGGCTTGGGCGCGCTGGCCGTTTTTCATGCGTTGGTTGCTGGGACTCTTGGCCTTGTGCTTTGCGTGGTTAGCCCTGGCGCAGGCCCGATGGACAGGTCCCAATTTTTTGCTGTCTGTCTTGGTTTTGGTGTGGGCTGCAGACGTGTTTGCCTATTTTGCAGGTCGTGCCCTGGGGGGGCGCTGGAGTCATTCCAAATTGGCCGCATCCATCAGCCCCGGTAAAACCTGGGAGGGTGTATGGGGCGGCATGGTCGGGGTTCTTTTGGTCTCTTTATCTTGGATTCAGGCCGATCGGTACTTTGAATTCGCAGATCCGAGTTTTCACACCCATTTGTGGCGCCAAGGCTGGTGGTTTTGGTTGGCCGCATTGATTTTCATGACGTCGATGAGTGTTGTGGGTGATTTGGTGGAGTCTTTGATCAAACGAAGTGCAGGCGTAAAGGACAGTTCTGGCTTGCTGCCCGGTCACGGCGGGGTTTTGGACCGGGTGGATGCCTTGCTGCCTACCTTGCCTTTGGCCATGATGATCATGGCTTGGTCCTCGTAAACTGGCAGTCTATTTAGGAGAACCCATGCAACAACTCATTACGGTTTTGGGATCGACCGGCTCCATTGGAGGCAACACACTCGATGTGGTTGCCAGACACCCAGACCGCTTCAAGGTATTTGCTTTGAGCGCATCTACACAAGTTGATTCAATGTTGGCGCAGTGCATTCAGTTTTCACCTGAATTTGCCGTGATGGCCCAAGAGGATGCGGGTCGGCGTTTGGCAGAAAAAGCCAAGTCCCAAGGTCTGAATCTGACGGTCTTGTGGGGCCCCGCGGCTTTGATAGAGATTGCATCGCATCCCCAAGTCGATGCCGTCATGGCGGCCATTGTCGGGGCAGCCGGATTGGCGCCTTGCATTGCGGCAGCGCATGCGGGTAAGCGGCTTTTGCTGGCCAACAAAGAGGCCTTGGTCGTTGGTGGGGATGTTTTTTTGTCGGCCGTGAAACGGGGCGGCGCAACCCTTTTGCCTATCGACAGTGAGCATTCGGCGATATTTCAGTCCTTACCGGAGGATTCGGCCACATGGGCGGCGCGAATTGACAAAATTATTTTGACGGCCTCGGGGGGACCTTTCCGGACTCGAGCGGTTGAAACTTTGCGCGATGTCACGCCAGCGCAAGCATGTGCCCATCCCAATTGGGTCATGGGTCGCAAAATTTCGGTGGACTCCGCCACGATGATGAACAAGGCCTTGGAGGTGATAGAGGCGCGGTATTTGTTTGGGGTGCAATCCAATCAAATTGAGGTGGTGATTCATCCTCAGAGCGTGATCCATTCGATGGTTCAGTTCAAGGACGCATCGGTGGTGGCTCAAATGGGCACGCCCGATATGCGGGTGCCAATTGCCTATGGTTTGAGCTGGCCAGAGCGGGTGGTGTCTGGTGCATCAGCGCTGGATTTTGGGCAACTGGCACCCGTGACTTTCGAGTCCCTGAGTGAGCATGACCATGGTTTGCGTTTTCCGGGTTTGAAATTGGCTTGGGCGTCGCTGGAGGCCCGTTTTGGAACTTGCGCTGTTTTGAATGCAGCCAATGAAGTTGCTGTTGCTGCATTTTTAGAAGGTCAAATTCGGTTCGACCAAATTCATGCCGTGAACCAGTCCACTTTGGCCGCAGCATCTTTTGCTGTTCCAGACTCCTTGGAGGCCTTGTTGGCCCTGGACCAGGAGAGCAGGGCGCATGCATCGGCTCAAGTCCGCAAATGCCAGACCTGATGTTGACTTTGTTTGCTTTTGTATTTGCATTGTTGCTCTTGGTTTCGGTGCATGAATGGGGTCATTACCGGATGGCGTTGGCTTTGGATGTCAAGGTCCTGCGTTTTTCGATCGGTTGGGGTCGACCCGTTTTGCGTTGGCGCGCATCAGATCCACAAGGTCGGCAAGACACCGAAATGACCATCGGATGGTTGCCAATAGGCGGTTATGTGAGCCTGTTGGATGAGTCCCAAGGCCCAGTTGAATTGGCGCAGCGTCACCGCGCATTCAATCGCCAAAGCCTGTCGTCCCGCACCTTGATCGTGGCTGCAGGACCTGCGGCCAACCTGCTTCTGGCCGTTTTCTTGTTTGCCGTCTCGGCATGGTGGGGGCAATCAGAGCCATTGGCCATCTTGTCCACCCCTGTAGCCTCTTCAGCCGCTGAAAAAGCCGGTTTGTTGGGTGGAGAGTTGGTGACGGCTGCCGCCTTGGTGCAGCCCGGTGAAAGCCTGAGCCCCGAAGTTTCAAGCGCCATTGCTTCCTACAAGGACTTGCATCAGGTGGCCTTGGAGGCGGGCAGCAGCGCCAAGGATTTGGTGTTGGAAGTTCGTAACGCGCAAGCGCCTGCAGATTCCGCCCGTTGGGTTCGTTTGTCCTTGGAGACCACGCAGTCACCTTCTGCGGTGGATCAATGGTCGCCGATGCTTGTCTGGGGTTTTCAGGGGCCGCGCGCACCAGCCATCATTGGTCGGATCGAGCCTGATAGCCCCGCCGCCAGAGGCGGTTTGCATGTCGGAGACAAGGTGTTGAGGGCGAATGGCCGGATTGTCGCGGATGCACAATTTATCCACCAGTCGATTCGCGCATCAGTGGACGCTGGGATAGCGCAAGCGCTTGACATAGAGGTTGACAGGGGCGGGCAAGTCATGACACTCGCATTGCATCCCTTGGTTGTCCTCCAGGACGGCATTTGGGTTGGCCGTATTGGGGCTGTTGTGGGGTCAACACCCGCTTCTATTTGGGTAGACCATGGCCTGCTCGACAGCTTGTATTTGGGCTTTCACAAAGTCGTTTCCCTGACCCGTTTCACGATTCAAACGCTCTCAGGCCTGGTGACAGGACAAGGCAGTCTGGACCAACTCGGCGGGCCTTTGGCTATCGCCGATCAAGCCGGCCGCTCAGCCCATCACGGATGGACTGCTTACTTGGGTTTTTTGGGTTTTCTGAGTGTCAGTTTGGGTCTGCTCAACCTGTTACCTTTACCACTGTTGGATGGTGGGCACCTGATGTATTATCTTTGGGAGTTGCTGACGGGCAAACCCGTGTCTTCGCGCTGGGTTGAGGTATCGCAAAAAGTGGGGCTCATGTTGCTGCTCGGGTTGATGGCAACCACCTTGGTCAATGACGGAATGCGCCTTTGGCGATAATGACAAGACCACTTCCCGGCTCTCAGTTCAGCTTTCGAATTTACTGAAATTTCATCTAATGACACTGCATTTCAATTCTTATCGCCTACACCAGTTGGTTGCTGTGGTCACGCTGGGCTGGGCCTGCATCTCTGGTTGGGCCGCGGAACCCTTCTCGGTCAAAGATATCCGTGTGGAAGGTCTTCAGCGGGTCGAATCCGGAACTGTTTTTGCGTCCTTGCCCGTTCGCGTGGGAGAAATTTACAACGACGAAAAGGGCGCTGCGGCCATTCGCGCGCTGTTTGGCCTGGGACTTTTTAAAGATGTCCGGTTGGAAATTCAGGGTGATATTCTGGTCGTGATCGTGGAAGAGCGTCCCACAGTGTCGGGCGTCGAGTTTGCGGGGCTGAAAGAATTCGACAAGGATGTGCTTTCCAAAGCACTCAAAGAAATTGGACTGTCTGAAGGGCGCCCTTACGACAAAGCATTGACGGACAAAGCTGAGCAAGAGCTCAAGCGTCAATACATCAACCGCAGTCTTTATGGCTCCGAGGTGGTCACAACTGTGACCCCGATTGAGCGCAATCGTGTCCGATTGACTTTCACAGTGACCGAAGGAGGGCCTGCAAAAATCAAACAAATCCGCATCACAGGCCAAAAGGCTTTTGACGAAGGCACTTTGCGTGACCTGTTTAATTTAGACACAGGCGGATGGCTCAGTTGGTACACCAAATCTGACCGGTATTCGCGAACCAAACTCAATGCCGATTTGGAGTCACTGCGGTCTTACTATCTTTCCCGTGGTTATTTGGAGTTCCGCATTGACTCGACGCAAGTGGCTATTTCTCCTGACAAACAAGACATAGCGGTGACCATCAACATCACTGAGGGTGAGAAATTTGTGGTGTCCGAAATCCAGCTGGAGGGCAACTATCTGGGCAAGGAGGATGAGTTCAAAACTTTGGTCAAAATGAAGCCCGGTCAGCCCTACAACTCCGAGACCGTGACAGAAACGATCAAGGCTTTCAACGACTACTTTGGTCGCTTTGGTTATGCCTTTGCGCGGATCGAACCGCGTCCCGTCATCGATCGGTTGAACAATCGCGTGAGTTTCGTGTTGCAAGCGGAGCCTTCGCGCCGCGCCTATGTGCGCCGCATCCTGGTTGCGGGCAACAACCGAACCCGGGATGAAGTCATTCGCAGGCAATTCAGACAACTGGAGTCGGCTTGGTACGACGGCGACAAAATCAAATTGTCGCGTGACCGGGTTGACCGCTTGGGTTATTTCACCGATGTCAATATTGAAACGCAAGAGGTTGCAGGTACAGCGGATCAGGTAGATTTAACCATCACTGTGGCGGAAAAACCGACGGGAAGCGTTGCTTTGGGTGCTGGTTATTCTTCAACTGAAAAAGTGACGCTCACCTTTGGTATTCAGCAGGACAACGCTTTCGGTTCAGGTAATTATTTGGGTATTCAGGTGAACACCAGCCGCTACAACCGTGCGTTGGTCTTGAGCACCACGGATCCTTTCTTTACACCTGAAGGCGTGTCTCGGACCTTTGATCTTTTCCAGCGCACAACACGACCTTACTTGACCGATTTGAACTCCTACAACCTTGTCAGCACCGGAGGCGGTGTTCGCTTTGGCGTGCCAGTCAGTGAGCGCGATACAGTCTTTGTGGGTGCGAACTTTGAGCAAACCACGATCAATCCTGGCAATAACTTGCCCAACACGTACATCGACTTTGCGCAAAAATTTGGTTACAGCAGCAATGCACTTCCTTTGACTGTGGGCTGGGCCCGCGATGGTCGAGACAGTGCCTTGGTGCCTACCTCTGGGCAACTCCAACGCTTCAATGCGGATGTGAGTTTTGCGGGTGATGTCAGGTATGTTCGTACCAGTTACCAGTTCCAACAGTACATTCCTATCACCAAAAAATACACTTTTGCGTTCAACACAGATTTGGGCTACGGTCAGGGGCTTGCGGGCCGTCCCTACCCCATTTTCAAGAACTTCTACGTCGGGGGCTTGGGCAGTGTGCGAGGTTTTGAACAGTCCACCTTGGGGCCTTCGGACACACTCAACAGCATTTATTTAGGCGGGTCTAAAAAAATAGTGATCAATGCTGAACTCAACGCCCCCTTCCCAGGTGCAGGCAATGACCGAACACTTCGCATGTTTGCATTTACCGACGTGGGCCGCGCCTTTGGCGAGCATGAGGCTGTGACGGTCAAGGAGTTGCGTGCGTCGATGGGCATTGGCTTGAGTTGGATTTCACCCATGGGTCCGCTTCGTTTTTCTTACGCCATACCTGTTCGCAAACAGAGTACGGATAAAATCCAACAACTGCAATTCCAAATTGGAACCTCTTTCTAATGAAAACCTTACGTCAAACCCTGTGTTTCGCCATCGCCGCAGCTTGTTTTGCAGTGACCGCGCATGCGCAAGAATTCAAAATTGGCTTCGTCAATACCGATCGAATTTTCCGGGAAACCAGTTCGGCCAAAGCGGCTCAAGCCAAGCTGGAGCAAGAATTTTCTCGCCGTGAAAAAGAGTTGGTCGAGACGGGCAATACTTTAAAGACGGCTTCTGAAAAATTCGAACGCGAAGCGCCTACCTTGTCCGAAAGCCAGCGAAACGCACGTCAAAAACAACTGATCGACCAAGACCGTGAATTTCAGCGTAAGCGCCGGGAGTTTCAGGAAGATTTGAACACCCGTAAAAATGAAGAACAGCAGTTGGTCATTGAACGCGCCAACCGCGCTGTCAAACAAGTGGCTGAAACTGAAAAATACGATGCGATTTTTCAAGAAGCCGTTTACATGAATCCCAAGCATGACATCACTGAAAAAGTGATCAAAGCGCTGAACGCTTCCAGCGTCAAGTGAGTTTGAGCGGCGCCGGTTTGAATGAAACTCGTGCGCGTACAGCTTGGCGACATCATTCAATCCCTCGGCGGGACGCTCTACGGCAATCCCGAGATCGCGATCGACGGCTTGAACTCTCTTGAGTCGGCTACCCATTTGCAGATCAGTTTCTTAAGTCACGCCAAATACCAATCTCAATTGCCTTTTTCTTCCGCCGCCTGTGTGATTGTGGCGCCTGAATTTGAAGATGTGGCCCGTGCCCGCGGCGCATCTATCGTGACACCCGACCCTTATCTTTATTTTGCGCGCCTGACAAGATGGTGGAAGAGTCGTTCTGAGCCCACAGCACCGACGGGCATCCATCCCAGCGCAGTTGTTGATCCTTTGGCGTCTATCGATCCAACCGCCACCATTGGTCCTTTGTGCGTGGTAGAAAAAGGGGCGCGCATTGGTGCCCACACGCACCTGAAGTCGCGCATCACCATAGGAGAAGATTGTCTGGTGGGCGATCGTTGTATCCTGCACTCAGGTGTTGTGATTGGTGCAGATGGATTTGGTTTTGCCCAGCATCAAGGGGCTTGGGAAAAAATAGAGCAACTGGGCGCTGTACGGATTGGTAACGATGTTGAAATTGGCGCCAATACCTGCATCGACCGTGGTGCATTGCAAGATACCGTCATTGAAGACGGTGTGAAGCTCGATAACCTGATTCAAATCGGTCATAACGTGCATGTGGGTGCCCATACGGCCATGGCCGGTTGCGTGGGTGTGGCAGGCAGTGCGCGTATTGGGGCACATTGCACTGTCGGGGGCGGGGCGGTGGTTCTGGGTCATTTAACTGTGGTCGATGGCGTGCATGTGTCGGCAGCTTCTGTCGTGACACGCTCGATACTCCAACCGGGTCATTACACCGGTATGTTCCCTATTGATGACAATGCGACTTGGGAAAAAAATGCGGCGAGTCTCAAGCAGTTGTACCGACTGCGCGAAAGGCTGAAAGCCTTGGAAAATTCGAATAAAAAGGAACCCTCACCATGATGGACATTCATCAAATTCTCAAGCAGCTGCCGCACCGCTATCCGTTCTTGCTTGTGGATCGTGTCCTGGAGATTGAAAAGGGGGTTCGCATTCGGGCACTGAAAAATGTGACGATGAACGAGCCTTTTTTCACGGGTCATTTTCCCCACCGCCCTGTCATGCCAGGGGTGCTGATGCTCGAAGCCTTGGCGCAGGCTGCTGCGCTGCTGGCATTTGACACCCTGGGCGAAACGCCTGATGACAACACTGTTTATTACTTTGCGGGCATCGATGGGGCACGTTTTAAGCGACCGGTTGAACCGGGTGATCAGCTTATTTTGGAGGTGACTTTGGACCGAATGAAAGCGGGCATTTTCAAGTTCAAGTCCCATGCCATGGTCGGAGATCAGTTGGCTGTGGAGGCCGAATTGATGTGCACCATGCGCAAAATTGCCTGAGGAAAAGGCCATGATGCCTCGGATTCATCCCACAGCCATCATCGACAAGGGCGCTGAGATTGACGAAACAGCCTCGGTGGGTCCTTACAGCTTGATTGGCCCGCACGTCAAAATCGGAGCAGGGACTTCTGTTGCTGGTCATTGTGTGATCGAGGGCCACACGACCATTGGCGCGGAAAACCGAATTTTCCAATTCAACTCCTTGGGTGGTGTGCCGCAGGACAAAAAATACAATGGCGAGCCTTGTGAGTTGATCATTGGAGACCGCAACACCATTCGTGAATTTTGCACCTTCAATATTGGCTCTCCCGGCGACAAAGCCGTGACCCGTCTGGGCAGTGACAATTGGATCATGGCCTATGTTCACTTGGCACACGATTGCCAGATCGGCAACCACACGATTTTCGCCAACAACACCCAGTTGGCCGGTCACGTGGTGGTGGAGGACTGGGTCATTTTGGGTGGCTTTACCGTGGTGCATCAGTTTTGTCGTCTGGGGGCGCACAGTTTCACGGCAATGAACGCCTTGCTGTTTGCCGACTTGCCGCCTTTTGTGATGGCACAGGGTCAACCGGCCAAAGCACGTTCCATGAATTTTGAAGGCTTGCGACGACGTGGTTTTTCCGCGGATCGGATTGCGGCAGTCAAAGCACTTTACAAATGTTTGTACCGAGAAGACCTGACGTTGCAGGCGGCTCAAATCAAAATGGCCACCTTGGCTGATCGTCATCCAGAGGCAGGACAAGATATTCAGATGATGCTTGATTTTTTGGCTGGCGCAACGGCGCAGCGCGGTATTGTTCGATGAGTGCGTCCATGTCCGCGTTTGTGCTTCCTGCCCAACAAGCCCCCTCGGGGGCTTTGTCGTTTGCCATGGTCGCGGGTGAACCATCCGGCGATGTGTTGGCTGGTTTGTTGATGAAAGGTCTTGGCGAAAAATGGCCTCAAAGCCACTCCTTTGGCATCGGCGGCCCCAACATGAAGGCCCTCGGATTCGAGGCTTGGTGGCCCTCAGAAAAACTTGCAGTGCGTGGTTATGTCGAGGTGCTGAGACATTACCGCGAGATTGTGGGTATTCGTCGCCAGCTGCGTGAGCGGCTACTCAAGAACAAGCCCGATGTGTTCATTGGTGTGGATGCGCCTGATTTCAATTTGGAGTTGGAACGTCATTTGAAAGCGAAGGGTGTGCCGACCGTTCATTTTGTCTGCCCCTCCGTATGGGCATGGCGTGCGGACCGCATCGACACCATTCGACGCAGCGCGGACCATGTGCTGTGCATTTTCCCTTTCGAAGAAGCCTTGCTGGCCTCGCATGGCATCGACGCCACTTACGTCGGGCATCCCATTGCGCAGACCATTCCAATGCAGGTAGATCAGACGCAGGCGCAGCTTGCATTAGGCCTGGACAAGGACCGTCCCGTGGTGGCATTGCTGCCCGGCAGCCGTGCTTCTGAAATTGATTATCTGGCCGATCGCTTCATGAAAGCCAGCCGGCTGATGCTGAAGGTCCAGCCGCAATTGCAGTTTGTCTTGCCCGCGATTGCGGCCCTCAAAAGCCGGGTTGAGGCCGCAGTGGCCAGACACGGCATGGCTGCGCACATCCGTGTTATCGCTGGGCAGTCGCACTTGGCCTTGGCCGCTTGCGATGTGACTTTGATCGCCAGCGGCACAGCCACTTTGGAGGCGGCGCTGTTTAAAAAACCCATGGTCATTGCGTACAACATGAATGGGTTAAGCTGGCAGCTGATGAAGCGGCAAAAGTTGCAAGCTTGGGTGGGTCTGCCCAATATTTTGTGCCAAGATTTTGTGGTGCCGGAGCTGCTTCAGGCGCAAGCCACACCCGAGGCGATGGCCCAAGCCGTATTGGACTGGCTGACCCAGCCTGCCAAAATACAAAGCCTTCAACAGCGTTTTACGCAATTGCACCAATCCTTGTTGCGTAACACCCCTGAACTTGCTGCCCATGCGATCCAAAAAGTCATTTCCCGTTGAGCAGTCCGCATTGGTCTGGGATGCGCCCGGCTTGATGGCGGGTGTGGATGAGGCTGGTCGCGGCCCTTTGGCTGGTCCCGTTGTTGCGGCCGCCGTGATTTTGGATGACCTGCATCCGATTCATGGATTGGCAGATTCCAAGAAGCTCAGCGAAAGAAGGCGTGAAAAATTGTTTGATGAAATTCGAGCAAAGGCTTTGTGCTTCTCTATTGCCCAAGCCTCAGTTGAAGAAATTGACACCCTGAATATTTTGCAAGCGACCTTGCTGGCCATGAAAAGGGCGGTGGAGAGTTTGCGTCTGAAGCCCCACATGGTTTGGGTGGATGGGAATCGTTTGCCCAAGCTGGACATTTTGGCGCAAGCCATTGTGCAGGGGGATGCCAAAGTCAAAGCCATTTCGGCTGCTTCCATTTTGGCCAAAGTGCACCGTGACCGCTTGTGCGGCTCCATGCACCAGGAATTTCCGCAATACGGCTTTGACCAACACAAAGGCTACGGCACAAAGCAACATCTGGACGCTTTGAAAACGCATGGAGCCACTCCCTTGCACCGTCGCTCATTTGCGCCGGTCTCCAAGGTGCTTTGATGATTGAAATCACTTCTCGCGATAACCCCTTGCTCAAGAACATTCGGCGGCTTGCCCAAGACCCTTCGGCCTATCGCAAGCAAGGCAAAGTTTGGCTTGAAGGCGATCACCTTTGCCGGGCCGCACGGGATAAAGGGGTCAAGCCTTTGCAGGTCGTGCTGACACAGGGACTTTGGCAAAGCGCTCCAAACGAATGGAGCAATGTGTGTGAGCAAGTCTTCGTGGTGTCTGACGCACTGTTTGCAAGCCTTAGCAGTTTGGAGTCGCCGGCGCAGATGGGCTTTGTGCTGGACTGCCTTGAAGAGCCGCAAGTTTTGCCCAATATGCCGACAGTCGTTTTAGACCGTGTTCAGGATGCTGGCAATGTGGGGGCTATCTTGCGCTGCGCATCGGCCTTTGGTTTTAAACAGGTGTTGGCCATGAAGGGCACGGCGGCATTGTGGTCTGCAAAAGTGCTTCGTGCAGGCATGGGGGCTCATTTCGGCATGAATCTGCTTGAGGGGGGGACCAGGGACTGGTTGTCCCACTTGGACATGCCTTTGATTACGACCAGTTCACACCAGGGACCGTTTTTGCACCAATGCGTTGCTGACAAGGCCTTGCCGTCAGTTTGTGCTTGGGTGATGGGCCACGAAGGGCAGGGGGTGAGTGCGGAGATCATGGCCTTGGCCCAGTTGCAGGTACGCATTGCGCAGCCAGGCGGTGAGGAGTCTTTGAACGTGGCCAGCGCTGCTGCTATATGCCTGTATGCCAGCGCCTGTAGCAATCTGGTTATCGATCTGTAAGCGCAGATTTTTGTCTCAGCGCACAGGACCTCAGGGGGCTGAGGCGGCTATAATAAGAGGCTTACCCGCATTAACCCGTACGCACCAGCTCACCAAAGCCAACTCCCACCTGAAGCAGTCGCTCTGAGAGTCCCACTTTCTTGCGTCTGGGGCGTACCCGAAACCAACCGGAGAACCCAGTGCTTTTGTCTCTTCAGGGAACCTTCCCGCCCGCCATTTTGGCGCTTGCAGACGGCACGGTCTTTATCGGCAACTCGATCGGAGCGACAGGCTCCACAGTCGGCGAAGTGGTGTTCAACACCTCGCTTACCGGTTACCAAGAAATCCTCACTGATCCCAGCTACTGCCAGCAGATCGTCACGTTGACGTACCCGCACATCGGTAACTATGGCGTCAACCTGGAAGACATCGAGTCTGACAAAGTCCATGCCGCTGGCTTGATCATCAAAGACTTGCCTTTGGTCGCCAGCAATTTCCGCTCGTGTCAAACCTTGTCGGCCTACTTGGCAGATGCAGGCACCGTGGCCATTGCCAACATCGATACCCGGCAACTCACACGCCACTTGCGCACCCAGGGCGCACAAAACGGCGCGATTGTGGGCTTGGCCCATGGCCAGGAGGTGACACCCAGTTGGATCGATCAGGCCCTGTCCGCCGCCCAGGGTGCAGCCCACATGGCTGGCCTTGATTTGGCGCAAAAAGTGACGGTGGCTCAATCCTACGAGTGGTTGCAAACCGATTGGACATTGGGTGCAGGCTACGGCACGCTGGACCTGCCCAAGTTCCATGTGGTGGCTTATGACTTTGGCGTGAAGAAAAACATCTTGCGGATGTTGGCCGAGCGGGGATGCAAAGTGACGGTGGTCCCTGCCCAGACGCCGTCAGCTGAAGTGCTCAAGCTCAACCCTGATGGCATCTTCTTGTCCAACGGCCCTGGTGACCCCGAGCCTTGCGACTACGCGATTTCGGCTGCCGCGGACCTGATCGAAACCGGTATTCCCACCTTCGGTATTTGCCTGGGTCACCAGATCATGGCCTTGGCCAGTGGCGCGAAAACTTTCAAGATGAAGTTTGGCCACCATGGTGCCAACCACCCGGTGAAAGACCTCGACTCAGGTCGCGTGTCCATCACCAGCCAAAACCACGGTTTTGCGGTGGACGAAAAATCATTGCCCGCCAATTTGCGTGCCACCCACGTGTCTTTGTTCGATGGCACCTTGCAGGGCTTGGCCCGCACCGACAAGCCTGCATTCTGCTTTCAGGGTCATCCCGAAGCATCACCCGGCCCACATGACATTGCTTATCTCTTTGACCGCTTCATCCACTTGATGGAGACAAAATAATGCCTAAGCGCACCGACCTTCAAAGCATTCTCATCATTGGCGCGGGTCCAATCGTCATTGGCCAAGCCTGCGAATTTGACTATTCGGGCGTGCAAGCCTGCAAAGCTTTGCGCGAAGAGGGTTACAAAGTCATCTTGATCAACAGCAATCCTGCCACGATCATGACCGACCCTGCCACGGCAGACGTCACCTACATTGAGCCCATCACCTGGCAAACGGTCGAAAAGATCATTGCCAAAGAGCGCCCCGATGCCATCCTTCCCACCATGGGCGGCCAAACGGCGCTGAACTGCGCGTTGGACCTGTGGCACAACGGGGTACTCGAAAAATACAAGGTCGAGCTGATCGGCGCGACGCCCGAAGCCATCGACAAAGCCGAAGACCGCCTGAAGTTCAAAGATGCCATGACCAAGATTGGGCTGGGGTCTGCGCGGTCAGGCATAGCCCACACGATGGACGAGGCATGGGATGTGCAAAAAAGTTTGGGATTCCCAACGGTCATTCGCCCCAGTTTCACTCTGGGCGGCACGGGCGGCGGCATTGCTTACAACCCGGAAGAGTTTGAAACGATTTGCAAACGGGGTCTGGAAGCCTCTCCGACCAAAGAGCTGCTGATTGAAGAATCCTTGCTCGGTTGGAAAGAGTACGAGATGGAAGTGGTACGCGACAAGGCAGATAACTGCATCATTGTTTGCTCCATTGAAAACCTGGACCCCATGGGCGTGCACACCGGTGACTCCATCACAGTGGCCCCGGCCCAGACCTTGACCGACAAGGAATACCAAATTTTGCGCAACGCCTCCTTGGCCGTGTTGCGCGAGATCGGTGTGGACACGGGTGGCTCCAACGTGCAGTTCTCGATCAACCCCCAGGACGGGCGCATGGTCGTCATTGAGATGAACCCCCGTGTGTCACGTTCATCCGCACTGGCTTCCAAAGCCACGGGCTTCCCGATCGCCAAAGTGGCGGCCAAATTGGCGGTGGGCTACACACTTGACGAGCTGCGCAACGACATCACCGGCGGCGCCACGCCTGCTTCTTTTGAGCCCTCGATCGATTACGTGGTGACCAAGATTCCGCGTTTTGCGTTTGAAAAATTCCCCACAGCCGACAGCCGTTTGACCACCCAAATGAAGTCGGTGGGCGAGGTCATGGCCATGGGTCGCACCTTCCAAGAGTCCTTCCAAAAAGCCCTGCGTGGTTTGGAAGTGGGCGTGGACGGTATGAACGAAAAAACGCAAGACCGCGAAGTGCTCGAAAAAGAACTCGGCGAGCCCGGTCCAGATCGCATTTGGTATGTGGGCGATGCCTTCGCCATGGGTCTGAGCGTGGACGAGGTGTTTGCCTTGACCAAGATCGACCCTTGGTTCTTGGTACAAATCGAGGAAATCGTGAAGATTGAGTTGGAAGTCGAAAAGACGACGCTCAATGCCATCACGGCTGATGAGTTACGTGCCTTGAAAAAGAAGGGTTTCTCAGATCGCCGTTTGGCCAAGTTGCTTCAAACCACCGAGCACGTGGTGCGTGCGCGTCGGCATGAATTGAATATTCGCCCTGTTTATAAACGTGTGGACACCTGCGCGGCGGAGTTTGCCACCGACACCGCTTACATGTACTCGTGTTACGAAGGCCATGGCCATGGCGAATGCGAAGCGGAACCCACTTCCAACAAGAAAATCATGGTCCTCGGCGGTGGTCCCAACCGCATTGGACAGGGCATTGAGTTTGACTACTGCTGCGTTCACGCAGCGCTTGCCCTGCGTGAAGATGGTTTTGAGACCATCATGGTTAACTGCAATCCGGAGACCGTGTCGACCGACTACGACACATCGGACCGTCTCTATTTTGAGCCTCTGACGCTCGAAGACGTGCTCGAAATCGTGGACAAAGAAAAGCCCACGGGGGTCATCGTTCAATACGGTGGTCAAACCCCCTTAAAGCTTGCTTTGGATTTGGAAGCTGCAGGCGTGCCCATCATTGGTACCAGCCCCGACATGATCGACGCGGCCGAAGACCGCGAGCGTTTCCAAAAGTTGTTGCAAGCACTGGGTCTGCGCCAGCCGCCTAACGCCACAGCCCGAACCGAGCCAGAGGCCTTGGAAAAGGCAGCCGTTTTGGGCTATCCCTTGGTGGTTCGACCCAGCTATGTGCTGGGCGGCCGGGCCATGGAAATCGTGCATGAGCAACGCGACTTGGAGCGCTACATGCGCGAAGCGGTCAAGGTGTCCCATGACTCGCCTGTGTTGCTTGACCGCTTCTTGAACGATGCCATTGAATGTGATGTGGACTGTTTGCGTGATCCACAAGGCAAGACCTTCATTGGCGGGGTGATGGAGCACATTGAGCAAGCGGGGGTCCACAGTGGTGACTCTGCTTGTTCTTTGCCCCCATATTCTTTGTCAGCCGCGACCGTGAGCGAAATCAAGCGCCAATCCGCAGCGATGGCCGGTGCTCTGAATGTTGTGGGTTTGATGAACGTTCAGTTCGCGATTCAACATGTGGACGGCAACGACGTCATCTACGTGTTGGAAGTCAACCCCCGCGCCTCACGCACCGTGCCTTTCGTGTCCAAAGCCACAGGCATTCAGTTGGCCAAGGTCGCGGCGCGCTGCATGGCGGGTCAAACACTCGCATCTCAAGGCATCACTCAAGAAGTGACGCCGCCGTATTTCAGCGTGAAAGAAGCGGTCTTTCCGTTCGTCAAGTTCCCGGGTGTAGACACCATCCTCGGCCCTGAGATGAAGTCCACCGGGGAAGTGATGGGTGTAGGCAAAACTTTTGGTGAAGCTTTCGTGAAGAGTCAGTTGGGTGCTGGCACCAAGTTGCCTCGTCCACGCGATGCCGATGGCCGTTCCACAGGCAAGGTGTTCATCTCCGTGAAGAACAACGACAAACTGCGAGTCATTGAAGTGGCGCGCCAGTTGGCCGCTTTGGGTTTTGAGATGATGGCCACCAAGGGTACGGCGGCAGCGATTGTGCAAGCGGGCGTCACTTGTGATGTGGTGAACAAAGTGACTGAAGGCCGCCCGCACATTGTGGATGCCATCAAGAACAACGAAGTCGTTTTGGTCATCAACACCGTCGAAGAGCGACGCAACGCCATTGCCGACTCACGCTACATTCGCACGACGGCATTGCTCAATCGCGTCACGACTTTCACCACCATCGCCGGTGCGCAAGCGGCGGTGGAGGGCATGAAGTACATGGACACGTTGGATGTGATTTCTGTTCAAGAAATGCATGCACAATTGACGGTTTAAAAGCCAGCGGGCTGTCGGCTGCTGGCTTGTGCTAAGGCAACTTTTTTGCCGCCGAGAGGTGACGCTCGGCGGTTTATTTTTTGGAGACAAATTCGATGGCTACCATTCCAATCACCAAGCGTGGTTCTGAGCTGCTCAAAGCAGAGTTGCATCGACTGAAAACCGTCGAGCGTCCTTCGGTCATTGCTGCGATCGCCGAGGCACGGGCGCAGGGCGATTTGAGCGAAAACGCTGAATACGATGCCGCCAAAGATCGCCAAGGTTTCATTGAGGGGCGTATCCAGGAAGTCGAAGGCAAACTGTCTGCCGCGCAAGTGATTGACCCCGCCAATGTCGATGCTGGCGGGCGGGTTGTGTTTGGTGCCACGGTCGACTTGCAGGAAGAAAGTTCTGGCGAGAACGTGACCTATCAGATCGTGGGCGAGGACGAGGCCGACCTGAAGTTAGGCTTGGTGAACATCAGCAGCCCCATTGCGCGGGCATTGATCGGTAAAGAAGAAGGCGACTTGGCCGTTGTTCAGGCGCCAGGCGGTGCCAAAAGTTACGAAATTTTGGCCGTCCGATACGCCTAAGTCAGACGGTTGGGCTTATTCATGCCAGTGGTCTGCCACCCAGCTTGCCGGCTGGATGAATCGCCAGCGCCGGTTACGATGGCCTGCCAGTGCATCAGGCGGATTGCATTCTCCATGAAATACAACGATGCGTGCATCTTTGGGAACGAACGGCGCTTTCCAGTAATTGGCTGGCCACGTCGGAATGCTGTGGTACTTGAAGCTGGGGCACCATGAGGCATTCCAATAGCGCAGTTTGCCTTGGCGGTGAAGAAAGTCAGATAAATAGGCTTGCTCGTTGCGGAACTGGTGTCGAATTTCATCCACATGGCTGCGAAAATAATCCAGAACATCCGAATGCGCCCCGAGCTCAAATCGGTAGACTGAAGAGTTGCCAGTGATCCGCCAAGGACGCTTGTAATCGTGAATGATCAAAAATTCGCCGGGCTGTTCAAAGAACACTTCCAGGCTGCCCACAATCACCACATCCACATCCAGAAACAGGGCAGTACCTTGGAGGCCGTGCAGATCGGCTGCGAATGACACCAACTTCGTCCAACCCCGTTCAGGTATGCCGGCCGGCAGATCCAAAGGGGGAATCGGCAGGCAAGTGACTTCCGGGCGGATGCCATGGGCATCATCGGTCAGGCAGACCATCTGAAAATCACCTGACAAATGACGCCGCACCATGGCGAACAAGCGGTTCACGTATTCAGGACCGTATTTGGTCCCCCACTTCATGCAAATGATGTGGCGATGCTGGGATGGTTCTGTCGCCCCTGACATCTCAGGCGCCTTGGTTGCGCTTTTTGACTGATTTTTGTTTGACTTTGGCGCGTTTGACCTGGCCTCCCGACGTCAGACGTTGGTTACCCAGAACCCGCAGTGTCTTGACCTCAGGACGTTGGCCGCCACGGGAGCTGTATTTCAGGACCTTGAAATCCCGCGGGCCAGACATCCGGTCTTCGTCCACGGTTTTGGTTTTTTCGGGCTGGGGACGCCACAGGATAAAGAGCTTTCCAATGTGCTGAATGGGCGCCGCACTGAGTTGGTTTGCCAAGTCGAGGTACATGGCTTCGCGAAGGGCGCGATCGTCACCTAACACGCGAATTTTGATCAGGCCGTGAGCGTTCAAGGCGGCATCCGCTTCTTTGATCACGGCCGGTGTGAGCCCGCCATTGCCGATCATGACAACAGGAGACAGGTGATGCGCCTCGGCGCGGTGAAGCTTGCGCTGGGCAATGGTGAGTTGAATTTGGGACATGGCGCTATTATCCCCGCATGGAAGAGAGAATATGAAAGTCAAAACTAAAAGTAAAAAAGTCAACAAGTCATGGCTCAATGACCATGTGAACGACACCTACGTCAAGTTGGCTCAAAGGGAAGGCTTTCGCGCACGTGCCGCCTACAAACTCAAAGAAATTGATGAGACGCTGGGGCTGATCAAGCCGGGGCATTTGGTGGTGGATTTGGGCTCAACGCCAGGCGCTTGGAGTCAGTACGTGCGTCGCCGGCTCTCACCCCTGGGGGCAGCTTCTGGCACTTTGAACGGGACCATCATTGCCCTGGATTTATTGCCCATGGAACCGATCGAAGGTGTGCAATTTTTGCTGGGAGACTTTCGAGAGGCCGAGTTACTGGATCAACTTGAAGTCCTGTTGGCAGGTCGCAAAGCCGATGTGGTCGTGTCAGACATGGCGCCCAATTTATCGGGCATTGCTGACGCTGATGCGGCGCGAATCACCCATTTGGTCGAATTGGCTGTGGATTTTTCCAAATCCCACATGAAGCCAGAAGGGGCCTTGGTCGTCAAGTTGTTTCACGGCGCAAGTTACAGCCCCCTGGTTCAGTTGTTCAAGGCCTCTTTCAAAGTGGTCAAAACCATCAAACCCAAGGCCTCAAGGGACAAATCCTCGGAAACCTTTCTGGTGGGCATTGAAGTCAAGCCCAACGATCCCATGTGATCGGTGTGTGAATTGTGTTATTTCCTTGTGTTTTTAAGGCTTAGCTTCAAATTTATCGCCTCAAGGGTATTGGCGAGGCCTAAAATACAAGATCAATTTGAAGCTTTTGTGACTGGAGTCCTGCTTGAATAACCAGTGGTTTTCTAAAATAGCTGTTTGGCTGGTAATCGGCATGGTGCTTTTCACCGTGTTCAAACAGTTCGACACCCGCTCTGCCTCCGGTGCAGGCTACGTTGGTTACTCCGACTTTTTGGAAGAGGTTCGCGCGAACCACATCAAGAGCGCCACCATCCAGGAAGGACAGGGCGGCACCGAGATTGTGGCCACGACCAATGATGATCGCCGTTTGCGTACAACGGCCACCTACTTGGACCGTGGCTTGGTGGGTGACTTGATTGCCAACGGCGTGAAGTTTGACGTCAAGCCCCGCGAAGAAGGCTCTTTGCTGATGACCTTGCTTGTCAGCTGGGGCCCCATGTTGCTCTTGATTGGCGTTTGGGTTTACTTCATGCGCCAGATGCAAGGCGGCGGCAAGGGCGGTGCTTTCAGCTTCGGCAAGAGCAAGGCGCGTTTATTGGACGAAAACGCCAATCCGGTGACCTTTGCAGACGTGGCCGGTTGTGACGAAGCCAAAGAGGAAGTCAAAGAAGTGGTCGACTTTCTCAAAGACCCTCAAAAGTTTCAGAAACTGGGCGGTCGCATTCCACGTGGATTGTTGCTGGTTGGCCCGCCAGGCACAGGCAAAACTTTGCTCGCCAAGAGCATTGCGGGCGAGGCGAAAGTGCCGTTTTTCAGTATCTCCGGCTCTGATTTTGTCGAGATGTTTGTGGGCGTCGGCGCATCTCGCGTTCGCGACATGTTCGATAACGCCAAAAAGAACGCGCCTTGCATCATTTTCATTGATGAAATTGATGCGGTCGGCCGTCAGCGCGGTGCAGGCTTGGGCGGCGGGAATGACGAACGAGAGCAAACCCTCAACCAGATGCTGGTCGAGATGGATGGTTTTGAGACCAACCTGGGTGTCATCGTCGTGGCAGCGACCAACCGGCCAGACATTTTGGATGCCGCCTTGCTGCGTCCAGGACGTTTTGACCGTCAGGTGTATGTGACCTTGCCCGATATTCGCGGCCGCGAGCAGATTTTGGCTGTTCACATGCGCAAAATCCCCATTGGTCAAGACATGAACCCCGCTGTCATTGCCCGTGGCACTCCCGGCATGAGTGGCGCTGACTTGGCAAACCTATGCAACGAAGCCGCCTTGATGGCGGCCCGTCGCAACGCCCGTGTGGTTGAAATGCAGGACTTTGAAAAGGCCAAGGACAAGATCTTGATGGGTCCCGAGCGCAAGAGCATGGTGATGCCAGAAGAAGAGCGGCGCAACACGGCTTACCACGAAGCCGGTCATGCCTTGCTGGGCAAGTTGCTGCCCAAATGTGACCCCGTGCACAAAGTCACCATCATCCCGCGTGGGCGAGCCTTGGGCGTCACCATGAGTCTGCCTGAAAAAGACCGCTACAGTTACGACAGCGAATACATGTTGAACCAAATCAGCATGCTTTTTGGTGGCCGCATTGCCGAAGAAGTGTTCATGCACCAAATGACCACGGGCGCCAGCAATGACTTTGAACGCGCCACCTCCATCGCCCGGGACATGGTGATGCGTTACGGCATGACCGCTGCTTTGGGCCCCATGGTGTACGCTGAAAATGAGGGCGAGGTATTTTTAGGTCGCTCGGTGACCAAAACGACCAACATGTCCGAGTCAACCATGCAACGTGTTGACGCTGAAGTTCGGCGCATCATTGACGAGCAGTACAGTTTCGCGCGTCGCTTGATTGAAGAAAACAGCGACAAAATGCATGCCATGGCCAAAGCACTGCTCGAGTGGGAAACCATTGACGTTGAGCAACTCGATGCCATCATGGCCGGCCGTGAGCCCCAAGCTTCCAAAGACTGGTCTCCACGCATACCTCCCTCAGGCGGCGGCGGGACGCCACCTGCGGTTCAGCCCGATCCCGCCCCTACCGCCGCTTAACGACCAAGGGGGCTTTCGCCCCCTTTTTCGACAAGCCCCGACCTGCCCCAAACTGCCTATGTTGTGGCAAACCACGCGTTTTTCCATTGAGCTTTCTACGCCCAAGGTGATGGGCATTTTGAATGTTACGCCCGATTCATTTTCTGACGGGGGAATGCACAACAGTGTGAAATCCGCCATGGCGCGGGCGGAGCGAATGCTCAAAGATGGCGTCCATATTCTGGATGTTGGGGGCGAATCATCCCGGCCTGGTGCACCCCTGGTCACACTGGAAGAAGAGTTATCTCGCGTGGTGCCGGTTTTACGCGAGTTGCTTCAACTTGGCGTGCCGGTTTCTGTGGACACCTGCAAAAGCGGCGTCATGCAAGCCGCACTTGAATTGGGGGCTGACATTGTCAATGACATTTGGGCCTTGCGCCAACCTGCAGCGCTGGCACTTGTGGCGTCGCACCCCCGATGCGGCCTGTGCCTGATGCATATGCACCGCGATCCGCAGACCATGCAAGTTCAGCCCATGCAAGGCGACGTCGTACCCGAAGTGAGAGCATTCTTACAAGCACGTTGCTCGGCGTTGATTGATCTGGGCGTGTCCCCCCAGCGGGTGATCCTGGACCCCGGTATCGGATTTGGTAAAACTGTGGCGCAAAACTTCAGTTTATTGGCGAGACAATCTGAGCTTTTGACGCTGGGTTACCCTTTGTTGGCGGGATGGTCCCGCAAATCGGCTTTGGGGCATGTGATTGATGGAGGAGGGGGGTCCACGAAACCCAATGAGCGCGTCGCTGCCAGCGTGACTGCCGCTGCGTTGGCGCTTGAGCGAGGTGCCCGGGTGCTCAGAGTCCATGATGTCAAAGAAACGGCAGAGGCTATCAAGGTTTGGCAGGCGGTGAAGAATGCTGGTGCGGGTGAAGGTGCGGGTGAAGGTGCGGATACCAAGGCTGCTGATCACAGGGCCTCACCGGGATGAACCATCTTGCCACGGGTAAAATACACTTCTAATAATAAAAGCAGCCCTCCGTATGCAACGACACTATTTTGGCACCGACGGCATCCGCGGGACCGTCGGTCAAAGTCCCATTACCCCTGATTTCATTTTGCGTTTGGCCCATGCTGTGGGCCAAGTACTCAAATCCAAAGAGGCACATCCGACGGTGTTGATTGGCAAAGACACCCGAATTTCGGGCTACATGCTTGAAAGCGCGCTGGAGTCGGGATTCAATTCAGCAGGCGTTGACGTGGTCTTGTTGGGGCCCGTGCCAACGCCTGCCGTGGCTTATTTGACCCGTTCACAGCGCGCATCTTTGGGCGTGGTGATCAGCGCCAGCCACAACCCCTTTGATGACAACGGCATCAAGTTTTTCAGCGCCCAAGGCACCAAACTCAGTGACGAATGGGAGTGCCAGGTGGAAGAGGCGTTGGGTCAATTGCCTGTTTGGGCACCCTCTGCTTTGCTCGGGAAAACCCGTCGACTTGACGACGCTGCGGGTCGGTACATTGAATTTTGCAAAGGCACGTTTCCAAATGATTTGACTTTGAAGGGTTTGAAGATTGTGGTGGATGCAGCGCACGGGGCTGCTTACCAAATCGCACCTAAAGTCTTTCACGAACTGGGTGCGGAAGTGATAGCTCTGGGCTGTTCGCCGGATGGTCTGAACATCAACAAAGAGGTGGGTGCAACATACCCCGCAGCCTTGAGCCAGGCAGTTGCAAAGCACCAAGCTGATTTTGGTATCGCTTTGGACGGTGATGCGGATCGTTTGTTGTTGGTCGATGGCAGCGGTCGTTTGTACAACGGTGACGAGTTGCTGTACTTGATCGTGGCCGATCGCTTGTCCAGAGACGAGGTTGTACCGGGCGTCGTGGGCACCTTGATGACCAACATGGCGGTCGAGGTGGCGCTGCAACGAAAAGGCATTGAATTTGTGCGTGCCAAGGTCGGCGACCGCTATGTTTTGGAGGTCTTGACGGAAAAAGGCTGGCTGTTGGGTGGCGAAGGATCGGGTCATTTATTGGCCTTGGACAAACACACCACCGGGGATGGTTTGATCAGTGCCCTGCAGGTGCTTCAAGCCTGCGTGGCGAGTGGTAAAACCATGGCCCAATGGTTGGACGGCGTGACGCTTTTCCCGCAAACACTGATCAATGTTCGGTTGCAGCCCGGGCAAGACTGGTCTTCAAATGCGTTGTTGAAATCTGAAATCCAAGCCATCCAGGCCGAGTTGGGTCACGACGGAAGGGTTCTGATTCGCGCCAGTGGAACCGAGCCTTTGGTTCGGGTTATGGTCGAGGCGCGCACGTCCGTGCAAGCGCAAATCTGCGCTCAACGTCTGGCGGATACCTTGGCGGTTTGATCAGATTTCAGTAAATCAGGCTTTCAGGTCTGATCTCCTGCAAGATGGTGGTGGCAATTTCTTCGATGGATTTTGTCGTGGTGGACAGCCACCGGATGCCCGAGCGGCGCATCATGGTTTCGGCCTCGGCCACTTCCATTCGGCAGTTGTCCAGACTGGCGTACTTGGAGTTCGGCCGCCGTTCAGCCCGTATTTCCGAGAGCCGCTCGGGCTGGATCGAGAGTCCAAAAATTTTCTTGCAATGCGGCAACAAGGCAGGGGGCAACTGTTTGCGTTCAAAGTCTTCCGGTATCAAGGGGTAGTTGGCTGCCTTCAGACCATGCTGCATCGCCAGATACAGGCTGGTAGGCGTTTTGCCGCTGCGACTGACGCCCACCAAGATCACATCGGCTGTGTCCAGGTTGCGGTTGGACTGTCCATCATCGTGGGCCAGCGAGTAATTGATGGCTTCAATTCGATCATGGTATTCCTTGCTTTTGCTCACATCTGAGAACCGTCCCACCCGGTGATGGGACTTGATGCCCAACTCTTTTTCAAGCGGCTGCACAAAGGTGCCAAACATGTCCAGCAACATGCCTTTGCAGCCATCTTGAATGACTTTGAGCACGTCCATATTGACCAGTGTGGTGAACACAATGGGTTTGCTGCCTTCAACCGCGGCGGTGTGATTGATTTGCCGCACAGCTTGGTGCGCCTTGTCCACCGTGTCCAAAAATGGCAAGCGAACGTGCCTGTTTTTCATTTCAAACTGCGCCAAGATGGCGTTGCCGAAGGTCTCGGCTGTAATTCCTGTGCCGTCAGAGATGAAAAAAACGGTGCGGTTTGGCATGGCTGATTGATTTAAAGAATGAAGAAGGACGCAATAGGTGCGGGTCCACCTAAAATGGCTTTCATTATCTCTGTGCCAGTTCGGCAGGGGCGCTTTTAAAACAACAAAACAGCCCTTCACGACTCTGGCGCAACACCGGTTTTTAACTTTGGAGCTTTTGATGACCCCTCTTTTCGCCCAAGAGGCCCTTGTGGTGCCCTTCGAGCTGTTGCGGATGACAGATGTAGACGCTGTTGGAGGCAAGAACGCCAGTTTAGGCGAGATGATTTCCCAACTGCCTTCGGGCGTTCGTGTGCCTACGGGTTTTGCCACCACGGCCCACGCATTCCGGGCGTTCCTGGGCTTTGAGGGCTTGGACCAGCGTATCAATGCCTTGCTGGAGGTGCTGGACACCGATGACGTTCGCACTCTGGCCACAGTAGGCGCTCAAATTCGAGCGATGGTTGAAGCGCAGCCATTTCCCGCCGATCTGGAACAAGCCATTCGGCAAGAGTTCATGCGTTTGTCTGCGCAAAACCCCAGCGCGTCCTTTGCTGTTCGCTCCTCGGCTACAGCCGAAGATTTGCCCGACGCCTCCTTTGCCGGTCAGCAAGAAACCTTTTTGAATGTGGTGGGCATTGAAGATATTCTGGACAAAATGAAAGATGTTTTCGCCTCTTTGTACAACGATCGCGCCATCAGTTACCGTGTACACAAAGGGTTTGCGCATGCGGATGTGGCTTTGTCTGCGGGCGTGCAGCGTATGGTGCGTTCTGATTTGGGGGCTGCAGGTGTGATGTTCACCATCGATACCGAGTCTGGTTTTGAAGACGTGGTGTTCATCACATCGAGCTATGGCTTGGGTGAGACGGTTGTGCAAGGCGCTGTCAATCCGGATGAGTTTTATGTACACAAACCCATGTTGTCTGCCGGCAAACGCGCGGTGATTCGACGCAATTTGGGCTCCAAACTGATTCAAATGGTGTTTGCAACCCCGCAAGCCAAAGCCGCCAATGGCCGCTTGGTGGAGACGATAGATGTGCCCACCGAACAGCGCAACCGTTATTCATTGAGTGATGCCGATGTGGAGCAACTGGCGCATTACGCGATGGTGATTGAAAAACATTACGGGCGGCCTATGGACATCGAATGGGGCAAAGATGGTCACGATGGTTTACTCTACATCCTGCAGGCTCGGCCTGAAACGGTCAAAAGCCAATCCAAAGGGACGGCAGAACTGCGCTACAAGCTCAAAGGCAAAGGCGCGGTTTTAGCCGAAGGCCGCGCCATTGGGCAGAAAATTGGGACGGGCCCCGTTCGCTTGGTGCGCAACATCAGCGAAATGGACCAGGTGCAAGCTGGCGATGTGCTGGTCACAGACATGACAGACCCGAACTGGGAGCCTGTGATGAAACGGGCCAGCGCCATTGTGACCAACCGGGGTGGCCGCACCTGCCATGCAGCCATCATTGCCCGTGAACTGGGCATTCCAGCGGTGGTGGGATGCGGTGACGCGACCGAACACCTCAAAGACGGAACCCTTGTGACAGTCAGTTGCGCCGAGGGTGATACGGGCCGCATTTACGACGGGCTCTTGGAAACCGAAATCACCGAGGTTCAGCGCGGCAGCATGCCCGAGATTGCAACCAAGATCATGATGAACGTGGGCAACCCTCAACTGGCTTTTGACTTTGCGCAGTTGCCCAATGCAGGGGTCGGTTTGGCCCGATTGGAATTCATCATCAACAACAACATTGGCGTGCACCCTAAAGCCATTTTGGATTACCCCAATATCGATGCTGATTTGAAAAAGGCCGTTGAGTCTGTTGCAAGGGGCCATGCCTCGCCTCGGGCTTTTTATGTCGACAAAGTTACCGAGGGTGTGGCCAGCATCGCGGCTGCTTTTTGGCCCAAACCGGTGATCGTGCGCTTGTCTGACTTCAAAAGCAATGAGTACCGCAAACTCATTGGCGGCAGTCGTTACGAGCCCGAAGAAGAAAATCCGATGCTTGGATTTCGAGGCGCTGCGCGGTACCTCAGTGCAGACTTCGCAGAGGCCTTTGCAATGGAGTGCGAGGCCATTAAGCGGGTGCGCGGCGAAATGGGTTTGAACAATGTGCAGGTCATGGTGCCATTTGTGCGGACCTTGGGCCAGGCCGAGCGTGTGACGCAGTTATTGGCTGGGCACGGGCTGCAAAGGGGGCTGGATGATTTGAAGCTGATCATGATGTGCGAGGTGCCCAGCAACGCCATTTTGGCGGCGCAATTTCTGGCATTTTTTGATGGATTTTCAATTGGATCAAACGACTTGACGCAATTGACTTTGGGCCTGGACCGCGACTCTGGCATGGCTCTGCTGGCCATGGACTTCGATGAGCGAGATCCTGCGGTGCAAGCCCTGATCAGCCAAGCTATTCAAGCCTGTTTGGCCCAGGGTAAATACATCGGTATTTGCGGCCAAGGCCCGAGCGACCACCCTGATTTCGCGGTATGGCTCATGAACCAAGGCATCAGCTCCATTTCCCTGAACCCCGACACGGTTGTCGAAACCTGGACGCAACTGGGCAAGCATTGAGTTGATGACCCGCTGGTGACCGACTGCGCTATAATCTGAGGCTTCGCCTTGCTGCACCCCGTCAGACGCCGGGGGCAGCTTTACCAATGTTTTGGGTTACCCACAAGGAGTTTGAATGCGTCACTACGAAATCATATTGCTGATCCATCCGGATCAAAGCGAGCAAGTTCCAGCCATGCTGGAGCGCTACAAAGGCATGATCACCGCCGGCGGCGGCAAGATCCACCGTGTTGAAGATTGGGGCCGTCGTCAGTTGGCTTACCAAATCAACAAATTGGGAAAAGCGCACTACCTGTGTGTCAACATCGAGGCCGATCAGGCTGTGATGGCTGAACTCGAGCATGCTTTCAAGTTCAACGATGCTGTGCTGCGTCACCTGACTGTGTCCAAGAAAAAGGCCGATGCCGGCCCTTCTTCGATGATGAAAACAGTCGAGCGTGAAGAAGCCCGCAAAGCCCAACAAACAGAATTTGCAGGATAAACACACACACCGTGAAGGAGTGAACAGCACCGAACTGTCCGCCAGTATCACAGAGCTGAATGCTTTGCGTTACACCCCAGCGGGACTGCCAGCCTTGGACTTTCGACTTGAACACGAGTCTTCAGTGCAAGAAGCAGGACTGACCAGACAGGTCAAAGCCTCGGTGAAAGCCGTGGCCATTGGTGCAGTTGCAGAGCGCGTTCAGCGTCAGCCCATTGGCAGCGTTTGGCGGTTCAGCGGTTTTTTAGCCACACCCCGTAACGGCAAAAGTGTTGTTCTGCATGTGCAAGAGTTTCAGCAAGATTAATATCAGGAGGCCCCATGGCCACGTTCAAAAAATTCAACAAAGATAAGCGCCCAAAGCGCAACACCCAATCCCTTTTGTTCAAGCGCAAGCGTTTTTGCCGCTTTACAGTGACAGGTGTTGAAGAGATCGACTACAAAGATGTCGACACGCTGCGTGACTTCATCGCCGAAAACGGCAAAATCATTCCCGCCCGCTTGACTGGCACGCGCGCCATCTACCAGCGCCAGCTCAACACGGCTATCAAACGCGCTCGCTTTTTGGCCATGTTGCCTTACAGCGATCAGCACAAAGTCTAAGGAGACCGACCATGCAAATTATTCTGCTCGAAAAGGTCGTGAACCTGGGTAATCTGGGTGATATCGTCAAAGTCAAAGATGGTTATGCCCGCAACTTCTTGATCCCCAGCGGTCAAGCGCGCCGTGCAACCGAAACGAACAAGGCCGAGTTCGAGGCCCGCCGCGTTGAATTGGAAAAAGCTGCTGCAGCCAAATTGGCCGAAGCGCAAGCCCAAGGCGAAAAAATGTCAGGCATGGTGGTCAAATTGACCCAAAAGGCCGGCGTAGACGGTCGCTTGTTTGGTTCCGTGACCAACCATGACATTGCCGACGAATTGAACAAGCAAGGTTACGCTTTGTCAAAAGCCCAGATTCGCATGCCGCATGGACCGATCAAGACGGTCAGTGAGTCCACGGTTTCTGTGTCGCTGCACACCGATGTGCTGATCGACATCACTGTCTCTGTCTACGGCGAAACCGCTTAAATCGCGCTTTCTTGCCTTCAAGCCGCCGTGTCGAGAGACTTGGCGGCTTTTTCATTGATTCTTCGGTCGGCCGGTTGTGCACATGAATTGCTCCATTGCGCAGGCTTTATGCACAGGTTTATCCCGTGACTTGCTTGGCAGGACTGCGTAAGATCGAGCCCAACTTGATTCACACCATGTCGGCTGTTTATTCTTCACATTTGTCAGGCTCTATTTTGACCAGTTCGCAAGACGCGCAGGTTGCTCAACTGCGTGTACCGCCACATTCTATTGAGGCCGAGTCCAGTGTGCTCGGCGGACTTTTGCTCGATAACCAGGCTTGGGATCGCGTCAACGATTTATTGGTCGATAACGATTTTTATCGGCACGAACACAAGTTGATCTTCACTGCCGTCGGGACCTTGATCAATGGTGCCAAACCGGCCGACGTGATTACCGTCTTCGAGCACCTGCAAAACCAAGGGAAATCTGAAGGCATGGGTGGGCTTGCGTATTTAAACTCCTTGGCCCAATACGTGCCCAGTGCAAGCAACATCAGGCGGTACGCAGAAATTGTGCGAGAGCGGGCCATTTTGCGCAAATTGGTGACTGCCAGTGACGAAATTGCCACCAACGCTTTCAATCCGCAGGGCAGGCCGGTGGACAAAATTCTGGATGAGGCCGAGCAAAAAATCTTCAACATAGGTGAAGAAGGCTCCCGCACCAAGCAGGGCTTTCAGTCGATGGACACTTTGGTGGTTGAATTGATGGACCGAGTCCAGGAGATGGCCGACAATCCGAACGACATCACTGGCGTGCCTACCGGTTTTTACGATTTGGACCGCATGACTTCCGGCCTGCAGGCGGGTGACCTGGTGGTCTTGGCAGCACGTCCTTCCATGGGTAAAACCGCACTGGCGGTCAACATTGCAGAGCATGTTGCACTGAACGAGGGCTTGCCTGTCGCCGTTTTTTCGATGGAAATGGGGGCCTCGCAGCTGGCTGTTCGCGTGGTGGGCTCGATTGGTCGGATTGACCAAGGTCATTTGCGGACTGGCAAGCTGAGCGATGAGGAATGGCCGCGCTTAGCCGATGCCATCGACCGCCTGCGCACGGTCTCGCTGCACATCGACGAAACGCCAGGTTTGACGCCCAGTGAATTGCGCGCCAATGCCCGCCGCTTGGCGCGGCAATGCGGCAAATTGGGCTTGATCGTGGTGGACTATTTGCAGCTGATGAGCGGCTCAACCACTGGGGGAGACAACCGGGCAACCGAGCTGGGCGAAATTTCACGTGGCTTGAAAATGCTCGCCAAAGAGTTACAGTGCCCCATCATCGCATTGTCGCAGCTCAACCGCAGCGTCGAGCAACGCACCGACAAGCGGCCCATGATGAGCGACCTGCGCGAGTCAGGTGCCATTGAACAAGATGCTGACATCATCATGTTCATCTACCGCGACGACTACTACAACAAAGAATCCAAGGAGCCGGGTATCGCCGAAATCATCATCGGCAAACAGCGCAACGGCCCCACTGGGACCGTTCGCTTGACGTTCTTGAAACCGCTGACCCGCTTTGAAAGTTTGGCCAGCGGCGGCATGGGCGGCAGCGGCGACTACTGATCAAGCCGGCATCAGAGGACCTCACTGGCAAAGTCAGCCAGACGAGAGCGCTCGCCGCGGGCAAGGGTGATGTGTCCGCCGTGTGCCCAGCCTTTGAAACGGTCTACCGCGTAAGTCAGCCCTGAGGAGCCTTCGGTCAGGTAGGGGGTGTCGATTTGCGCCAAGTTGCCCATGCAGACGATTTTGGTGCCCGGCCCAGCCCGTGTGATCAAGGTTTTCATCTGCTTGGGGGTCAGGTTTTGTGCTTCGTCAATGATCACATATTTGTTCATGAAAGTGCGGCCTCGCATGAAGTTCATGCTTTTGATCTTGATGCGACTGCGGATCAACTCATTGGTCGCGGCGCGGCCCCATTCGCCTGCATTGCCACCATCCCCTTTGGCCAAAAACTCCAGGTTGTCGTCCAGCGCGCCCATCCAAGGGCCCATTTTTTCTTCTTCGGTACCTGGCAAGAAGCCGATGTCTTCACCCACACTCACTGTGGCGCGGGTCATGATGATTTCGGTGTAGCGGCGATCGTCCAGGACTTGGGTCAAACCGGCAGCCAGGGCCATCAGGGTCTTACCTGTTCCGGCCGTACCTGCCAAAGTCACGAAATCCACCTCTGGGTCGGTCAGCAGGTTCATGGCAAAGTTCTGCTCGCGGTTGCGCGTTGTCACGCCCCAGACCGCATTTTTGAGATGCGTGAAATCTTTCAGGGTGCGAAGTACTGCAGTTTTGCCGCGAATTTCTGTGACACGGGCATAAAGACTGGGCTCACCGGGGGCTTCTAAATACACAAATTGATTGATGAGCAGGCTAGGAACGACCGGACCACTGATGCGGTAAAAGGTATGGCTGCCTTGCTGCCAACTCTCGACCGCTTTGCCATGGCGAGACCAAAAATCTGTGGGCAAGGCCATCAGACCTGCGTACAAAATATCGCCGTCTTCCAGAACCTTGTCGTTTTGGTAGTCTTCAGCGGCCAAGCCCAAGGCGCGCGCTTTGACCCGCATATTGATGTCTTTGGACACCAGAACGACTTCACGGGGTGCCATCTGGCGCCCCAGCGCCTGCACAACCCCTAAAATTTGGTTGTCAGCTTTGCCTTGAGGCAGGCTGATCGGAAGGCTGACATCGAGTGATTGGGTTTGAAAGAACAGTTTGCCTGTTGCATCGATATGACCCGTTCCCGCCAAGGCCAGGCCTTGGCTGATGTCTGCACCTTGCGCAGCCAAAGCATCCAAAGAACGACTGGTTTGTCGCGCGTTACGGGCAACTTCGGTCATGCCTTTTTTGTGCCCGTCAAGCTCTTCTAGAACGATCATGGGCAAGAAAACGTCGTGTTCTTCAAACCGGAAAAGGCACATCGGGTCGTGCATCAAGACATTGGTGTCCAGCACGAACAATTTGCTCGGGCCTGTTTTCTTGGCTTTGGTGCTGCGCTTGTTGTTTGTCGAGGCGACCTGTGGCGGGCTGACAGGCCCAGAGGGCATGGAAGGCAATTCGCTGCGCGGCGCTGATCGTGTGGAGCGCGCCTTCTTGACTGCTTTCGTCGTTTCGATTTGTACAAGTGGATGATCTGCATCCTCTTGCAGAGTGGCTTTTTGGAGTGGGGCCATTTCATTCAAAGCATTGTTTTTCTTACCACGAGGCAAGGCGGTGCTGGGCGTGCTCTGGACAAGTTCAAAAGCCGCGTTGGAGAGCAAAGTTGCGCGTTGTGTGGGTGCAGGTGGCAATGGCATGAAACTGGGCCTCTAAAATAAAAAGGAGGGATACAAAACAAAAAGCCGCCTGGTGACCCAGGCGGCTTTGAGTGAAGGAATTGTCGAACTTGGAGTCAACTGCATGCAAACATTATGCACGAGCCTCACATCCGTTTCATGACAAATTCAAGCGGTTGTCGTCGTCGCTGGAACGGCTTTCTTTAAATCTTTCACGGCTTGCAAAACTTCTTCCACGTGACCGGGCACTTTCAGGCCACGCCACTCCCGCTTGAGCAATCCATCCGCACCGATCAAAAAGGTGCTGCGCTCAATGCCTTTGACCTTTTTGCCGTACATGATTTTGTTTTTGACCACGCCAAACATGTGACACATCTTTTCTTCGGTGTCAGCAATCAATTCAAAAGGCAACTCTAAGTTGGTCTTGAACTCGTCATGCGATTTCATGTTGTCACGTGAAACGCCGAACACGGTCGCCCCGGCTTTGGTGAAATCCTTGAATTTGTCCCTGAACTGCATCGCCTCGGTCGTGCAACCGGGGGTGTTGTCCTTGGGATAGAAGTACAAGATGAGCGTTTTACCATGGTGAGAGGTATTGGATACCTTCAGGCCGCCGGTTGCGTTCGCTTCAAATTCAGGGAGTGGTTTGTTGACAACGATCGCCATAGAAATTTAATCTCGGGTAACTGAATGAGGCCAAAAGCAGATTTACAGCCCTGGTTAAGGCTGCTTGATCCATGGGTAATTCGCTATTTTATCCTAAAGCGCCGGTTACCGGCTGCGCCCGTCACAATCGACGCCATATGGCGAGCACATGGGCTCAATGGGACAGCGGTAAATTCCCCAGCGGCAAGAGGGCTGCAACGACTCGGCGGCCTTCACTGGCCAAAATATTGTAGGTTCTGCAAGCCGCTGCTGTGTCCATGGATTCAACACCAATTCTGTGGTGCATCAGACCAGCCAACCAAGCGGGTTTGGGGAAACGCAGGGAAGTGCCGCTCCCAAAAATAACCAATTCGGGGTTGAACTGCATCAGGGTGTTGAATGCATCGGCATGGAGGGTTTCAAATTGGTCAGTCGACCAAGGGGTGCAACCGCTTTCTGAGCTGACGACCAGGGCGCCGGTGTATTTTTCGCCATTCACCGCAATCCAGCCACTTTCGTAGGCGCTTATGAAGGGGGCGTTGAACTGATCCGGTTGAAGTTTCATGGAGGGTGGTGATGGACTGGCCGTATTTGGTGCGCACAATTCGGGCTGGCGACCGAATTGTGCGCTGATCTGTGGTCAAATTATAGGTTTTCCCCAATGACGATGCCCTGGGAGGGACTTTGAAGACCATACTTAAATCGACAAAACTTGCGAATGTCTGTTACGACATTCGGGGCCCCATCATGGATCGCGCGCGTCAGATGGAGGAAGAGGGTCAAAAAATCATCAAGCTGAACATCGGTAACCTCGCGGTTTTTGGTTTCGATGCGCCGGAAGAAATTCAGCAAGACATGATCCGCAACCTGCCCAATTCGGCCGGTTACTCTGACAGCAAGGGCATTTTCGGCGCCCGCAAAGCGGTCATGCATGAAACCCAAAAGCAGGGCATCAAAGGGGTGACGCTGGACGACATTTATTTGGGCAATGGTGCCAGCGAATTGATTGTCATGGCGACCAATGGTTTGCTCGATAACGGCGATGAATTGCTCTTGCCTGCACCCGACTATCCCTTATGGACGGCCGCTACCACTTTGTCGGGCGGCACGCCCGTGCATTACATGTGCCAGGAAGCCAATGGCTGGATGCCCGATGTGGACGATATTCGCCGCAAAATCACGCCGCGCACCAAAGGCATTGTGGTCATCAACCCGAACAATCCCACCGGCGCGTTGTATGCCGATGACTTGCTGCAAAGCATTGTCAATCTGGCCCGCGAGCATGGTTTGGTTATTTTTGCAGATGAGGTTTACGACAAAGTCTTGTATGAGGGCGTGAAGCACACACCGATTGCCAGTTTGAGTACGGATGTACTGACGCTCACTTTCAATTCTCTGTCTAAGAGTTACCGCTCTTGTGGCTACCGTGCGGGATGGATGGTGGTGTCTGGTGATAAAAAACCGGCCAAGGACTACATCGAAGGCTTGAACATGTTGTCCAACATGCGCTTGTGTGCCAACGTGCCTGGGCAATGGGCAATTCAAACCGCACTGGGCGGTCACCAAAGCATCAATGAACTGGTGGGTGAGGGCGGACGACTGCGCAAGCAAAGAGACTTGGCCTACGAGCTGATAACCGCCATTCCCGGTGTTTCGTGTGTGAAGCCCCAAGCGGCTTTGTACATGTTTCCCAAATTGGACCCCAAGGTCTATCCCATTGCAGATGACCAGCAATTCTTTTTGGAGCTGTTGCAAGACACCCGGGTGATGTTGGTTCAGGGCACGGGCTTCAATTGGCCTCAGGCGGACCATTTCCGCATCGTGTTCTTGCCGCATGAAGAAGATCTGCGTGAAGCCATTGGCCGCGTGGCCCACTTTTTAGCCGGCGTTCGAAAACGCTTAGGCACTTAATTGACGACAGAAATTGACCAAGATATGAAACCGATTCAAGTAGGCCTTTTGGGTATTGGCACTGTGGGCAGTGGAACCTTCAATGTGCTGCAGCGCAACCAAGCTGAAATCATGCGCCGTGCCGGGCGCGGCATTGACATCACCATGGTGGCCGATCTGGATGTCGCAAGGGCGCAGTCGCTGGTGGGGCCTGACGTCAAGGTGGTGAACGATGCCCGATCGGTCATCGCCAACCCGGATATCGACATCGTCATCGAGTTGATCGGAGGCTACGGCATTGCCAAGGCCTTGGTGTTGGAAGCCATTGCAGCTGGCAAACACGTGGTCACAGCCAATAAGGCCTTGCTGGCTGTGCACGGTACTGAAATTTTCGCTGCAGCCCAGGCCAAGGGTGTGATGGTGGCTTTTGAGGCGGCGGTTGCTGGTGGTATCCCGATCATCAAGGCTTTGCGTGAGGGCTTAACTGCCAACAGCATTCAATGGGTGGCTGGCATCATCAATGGCACTACGAATTTCATCCTGTCCGAAATGCGCGACAAAGGTTTGGATTTCAGCGTGGTGCTCCAGGAGGCTCAACGATTGGGTTATGCAGAAGCAGATCCGACTTTCGACATCGAGGGTGTGGATGCCGCCCACAAGATCACTTTGATGAGTGCCATCGCTTTTGGCATTCCTGTGCAGTTCGAAAAAGCCTATACAGAAGGCATCACCCAACTGGGTGCTGTGGACATCAAATACGCAGAGCAACTGGGTTACCGCATCAAGTTATTGGGCGTAACCAAGCGGACTGAAAAAGGCATCGAGTTGCGTGTGCATCCCAGCTTGGTGCCCACCCAGCGTTTGATTGCCAACGTCGAAGGTGCCATGAATGCCGTCATGGTTCATGGCGATGCGGTGGGGACCACTTTGTATTATGGCAAAGGTGCCGGCTCAGAGCCTACCGCCAGTGCCGTGATTGCAGACTTGGTCGATATCACCCGTTTACACACGGCCGACCCTCTGCATCGCGTTCCGCATCTGGCTTTTCAGTCCAATGCCATGAGCGATTTGATGGTGATGCCAATGAGCGAGATCGTGACCAGTTATTACTTGCGCTTGCGTGTTGCCGATGAGGCGGGCGTTTTGGCGCAATTGACGGGCTTGCTCGCCGGGGCCGGTATCAGCATCGATGCGGTTTTGCAGCGTGAAGCCGATCAGGTCAGTCAAGCTGGCGAGAACCAAACGGATGTGATCATCTTGACCCACGACACCCGCGAAGGCACGATGAATGACGTGTTGGCGAAAATGCAAGCCCTGCCAACGGTTATGGCGCCCATCATCCGTATTCGCAAAGAAGAGTTGAACTGATGCTTTACCTGTCCACGCGAGGTCATGCCGACCGCAAACGTTTTTGTGAAATCTTGCTTGAAGGACTTGCACCGGACGGTGGCCTGTACCTGCCCGAGCAATATCCGCAGCTTGATGGGCAGACGCTGGCCCTTTGGCGAGGTATTTGGGAAAACCAAGGCTATGCCGGCTTGGCTTTTGCTGTTTTGTCTCTGTACATCGACGATATTCCTGCGGCGGATCTGAAGGCCTTGTGCGATAAAACCTACACGATGAAAGTGTTCGGTTCGCCCCAAATTGTGCCGCTCAAGCCTTTGCAAACGGCAGGCCATTGCGCACCTGAGTTGTACCTTGAGGCTTTGTCCAATGGCCCTACACTGGCTTTCAAAGACATGGCCATGCAGTTGCTGGGCAATTTGTTCGAATACGAATTGTCCCGGCGTGATGAGCAGCTCAATATCCTGGGGGCGACCTCGGGTGACACCGGAAGCGCCGCTGAATATGCCATGCGCAGCAAAAAGGGCGTGCGGGTTTTCATGACCAGTCCGAACGGGCGCATGAGCCCATTTCAGCAGGCGCAAATGTTCAGTTTGCTCGATGAGAACATTCACAACATCGCCATAGACGGTGTGTTTGACGACTGTCAAGACATTGTCAAAGCGGTGTCCAACGATCTCGCATTCAAACGCAAATACAAAATCGGCACCGTCAACTCGATCAACTGGGCGCGCTTATTGGCCCAAGTGGTTTACTACTTTGCAGGCTATTTCCAGGCCACAAAAACCAATGCTGAGCAGGTCAATTTTGCTGTGCCCAGCGGCAACTTTGGCAACGTCTGTGCGGGCCATGTGGCCCGTATGATGGGTTTGCCCATTGCGCATTTGGTGGTGGCCACCAACGAAAACGATGTACTTGATGAGTTTTTTCGCACCGGCGTTTACCGCGTTCGGGGAACGGCCGACACCCATGAAACATCCAGTCCTTCGATGGATATTTCCAAAGCCAGCAATTTTGAGCGCTTTGTTTTCGACCTGCTCGGCCGCGATGGAACGCGGGTGGCCCACTTGTTTGGCCCCGCCATTTTGGAGCAAGGTCGGTTTGACCTGAGCCGCGAACCCTTGTTCAAACAGGCCGCATTGCGTTATGGATTCCTCAGTGGCAAGAGCACCCACGCGGATCGCTTGGCAACCATAAGGGATGTGTTTGCCCGCTACGGCATGATGATCGATACCCACACCGCCGATGGCGTGAAAGTGGCGCGTGAACACCAGCAAGCCGGTGTGCCCATGCTGGTGCTCGAAACCGCTTTGCCCATCAAATTTGCATCGACCTTGGTCGAAGCTTTGGGCCGCGAGCCCGATCGCCCGGTTCAGTTCAACGGCATCGAAGCCCTGCCCAAACGGGTGCAGGTGATGCCAGCGGACGTCAACCTGATCAAACAGTACATCGTGAAGCACTGCGATTGAACCGATGATTGAGCCCCTTGTCACTGCGCCTGCCCGAGCCGGTCTGATGGGCCTGGACGATGCCCTGTCGCAATTGCTCGCGCATGCCTTGCCGCTGCAAGGCGGGGAGACTGTGCCCACTTTCGATGCCGATGGGCGCGTCTTGGCACAAGACGTGGTTTCTGCTTTGCAAGTTCCCCCCCAAGACAATTCTTCGATGGATGGGTATGCGGTGCGGTGCGCCGATGTGATGCAAGTGGGGGCGGCTTTGCGCGTGACCCAACGCATTCCTGCGGGGCAGCAAGGCTTGGCCCTGCAGCCCGGAGAGGCGGCGCGCATCTTCACGGGGGCCCCGATGCCTGATGGCGCTGACGCGGTCGTCATGCAAGAAGACACCCAAGTTGTTTCCGATGCCAATGCACTGGGTGGCTCTCAGATTCTTGTTCAGGTTGTGCCACAAGCTGGGCAATGGATACGCCGCAGTGGTGAAGATGTTCGGCATGGCGACATCGTCTTGAAAAAAGGCGAACGGCTTGCGCCGGCCAGTTTGGGTTTGGCGGCCAGCATAGGCTTGTCGCAACTTCAGGTCTGCCGCAAACCGCGCGTGGCTTTATTTTCAACCGGGGACGAATTGGTCATGCCCGGCGATGTGGCGCCCGAGGAGATGAAGCCCGGTGCCATTTACAACTCCAACCGTTTCTTTTTGCGGGCTTTGCTGCACCGTTTAGGCTGCGAGGTGAGTGATCTGGGCATCGTGCCAGATCGCCGAGACCTGACGGTGGCCGCCCTCAAGCGTGCCGCCGATCAGCATGATTTGATCTTGACCAGCGGCGGCGTTTCGGTCGGCGAAGAAGACCATGTGAAACCCGCGGTGCAATCGCTGGGACGGTTGGATCTGTGGCAAATCGGCATGAAGCCCGGTAAGCCCTTTGCCTATGGACAGGTCTACCGAGAAGGGCAAAAGGGCAGCGCGCATTTCATGGGCTTGCCTGGCAACCCTGTTTCCAGCTTGGTGACCTTTTTGCTTTTGGTGCGGCCCTTCATTTTGCAAATGCAAGGTGTCACGGTGGTTGCGCCTGTGCGTGTGATGCTGCCGGCGCATTTTGAGCTTCCCAAAGCGGATCGCCGACGCGAGTTTTTGCGAGTCCGCCGCAATGCGCTTGGTGGGCTTGATTTGTTTCCGAATCAAAGCTCGGGCGTTCTCACCTCGGCCGTTTGGGGCGATGGCCTGATTGACAATCCTGCGGGGACAACCATTCAAAAAGGCGATGCGGTGACTTACATCGCATTCGCTGATTTGCTTTTGTGATGGTTCCCGTCCATGTCAGAAAGCAAGCCGTGATCACTGTGCATTTGCGCTATTTCGCATCCATTCGCGAGGCCCTTGACTGTGGCAGCGAAGACTGGCAAACCTCGGCAACGACGGTTGCGGGCTTGCGCGGCGAATTGTTAGGGCGAGGGCCGGCTTACCACTGCCTGTCGCCAGACAAGCCGGTGCGCATGGCCCTCGATCAAGTCATGTGCCAGGACTCGGCCACACTCAGGGATGGCTGTGAACTGGGTTTTTTCCCGCCCGTCACAGGGGGCTGATGCCATGCAAGCCCGCGTGCGTGTACAAACTGAAGATTTCGATTTGTCGCATGAAATCGACCTGCTGCGCAAGTCAGACTTCCGCGTCGGTGCCGTGTGCAGTTTTGTGGGCACGGTGCGCGATACCCGGGCCTTGACGGGACATGCTCTGGATGCGGTCCAGTCCTTGGCGCTGGAACATTATGCGGGAATGACCGAAAAATCGATTGAAGCCATGATCGATGAAGCGCATCAGCGCTTTGACATTTACCAAGCCAAGGTGATTCACCGTGTCGGTGAATTGGCGCCGACCGATCAAATCGTGATGGTGGCGGTCACGTCTGCCCACCGAGGTGAAAGCTTCAAGGCCTGTGAGTTCTTGATGGACTACCTCAAAACGCAAGCCCCGTTTTGGAAAAAAGAGCTGGGCCCACAGGGTGCCAAGTGGGTCGATGCGCGCGTGTCGGACGATGCAGCACTTGCGCGTTGGGGCATATTGCCCTGAGACTCAGGGTTTTGCAGGCGCCGCAGGTGCCTTGCCCGTGTTGGCTGGGCCTGGGGGGCCGGGCGGTTTGCCGCCTGGCGGCAGGGCCACCACAGGTGCGACCACGACAGGAGGCTGAGTGCCCGGGTTTGGGACGATCGGTTTGGGCGCATCGGCCCCTCCAGCGCTGGCCATCAGCGAAGACCGGTTGGCGTCTGTATTGACCGGTGCTTGTTTGGGCACAGCGCCAGTGGCAACTTCGATGAACTGGTCCATGAGCTGCCCCAGCGCAGGTGAGTCAGCATGGCCAAACCAGTTGGGTCGATTGCCATTGATGTATTGCAGTTTTTCAAGCGAACAAGAAGGTCCATTTTTTTTCAACCATTCTGAGACGGCCAGATAGCGCTCGCTCGGATGGTGTGTGCTGAAAGCAATGCCCCTGATTTCAGCGACCAAACATTTTGATTTTTCTTGCACGGCAGCTGATTTTTGCGCGGCAGCCGGCAGGGTGAAAGCCAACAGCCAGCCGCAGGCAAGCAAAGAAAGCCTCAAAGCGTAGTTCATAAAACTCCTTGGGTGGTACAAGTTCAGTGCGCGTAAACAGGCCGCGCAGGCTTATCCGGTTCTAACGCATCGGTGACGTTGAGTGGTTGAGGTGATTCCATGCGCCAATTGGCTTTTTGCAAAGCTTGGTCCAGTAAGTGCAACAAGCCATGCAGCAAGGCCGACTGTAATGCCAGTTGACATGAACGCCCGGTGGCCCCTTCACCGCTCTTGTCCTGGAGCACCACATTCAGGGTTCCACTGGTGTTCACATTCAATTGCACATCGGTCACCAATATGGGGTCGGTTCCCAAAGGCAGTGCTGTGGCTTCACTTGAAAATGGGGTTTTGAAGTCGGCTTTTTCCAGAAAGGTTTCACGCTTGAGCTCGGTCAGCATTTGCTGCGCCGTCGGGTCCGACACCGTCACTTGCGGATCGCGGGTTTCCAGTTGAACGACACATGCCTGCAAGTGGGGCAGCAATCGGCCCGTCATGCGGCGCGTCAGCCACAGTCGAAACTCTTGACCCTCTTGCGTGTTCACCCGCAACAGCAAACGGTCATCGCGTTCTGCATAGTTCACCGACATTTGGTGGATATTCATTGTTTGATTTTAGACAATTGTCAGCCACTTGGGGCACTTGAAAATGAGAGAAACAGCACAAGCTGCAATCAAACAGGAGTTTCAGCCATGCGAATTGACAAGCTAACCACCAAATTCCAGGAGGCCTTGAGTGAGGCGCAAACCTTGGCACTCGGGCAAGACCATGCGTACATCGACCCTTCGCATGTGCTGTCAGCCATGCTCAAACAGGACGATGGGCCCCGTGCCTTGCTGGAGAGGGCCGGGGCGAATGTGGCGGGCCTTACTTTGGCTGCAGACCAAACCGTCAAGCGTTTGCCGCAAGTCAGCGGGCAAGACCAAGTCCAGGTGGGGCCGGACCTTGCCAAACTGCTTCAGGCGACAGAAAAGGAGTCGATCAAGCGCGGCGATGCTTTTGTGGCCAGCGAGCTCTATTTATTGGCCTTGTGCGACAGCAAGTCAGAGCTCGGCCGTGTGCTGAAAGAAAACGGTGTCTCTCGTAAAAGTCTGGAGTCGGCCATCGAAGCCGTGCGGGGCGGACAAGGCGTGAACAGCGCCGATTCTGAAGGCCAAAGAGAAGCCCTGAAAAAGTACTGCATCGATCTGACAGAGCGAGCCCGCATGGGCAAGCTGGACCCGGTCATCGGTCGGGACGATGAAATACGCCGTGCAATTCAGGTGCTGCAGCGTCGCACCAAAAACAATCCGGTGCTGATTGGTGAACCTGGCGTTGGTAAAACCGCCATCGTAGAGGGCCTGGCGCAGCGGATTGTTGCGGGCGAAGTACCTGACTCTTTGCGAGGCAAGCGGGTGTTGTCGCTCGACATGGCGGCTTTGCTGGCGGGTGCCAAGTTCCGTGGTGAGTTTGAAGAACGTCTGAAAACAGTGCTGAGTGAGCTGGCCAAAGACGAAGGAATGACCATTGTCTTTATTGACGAACTGCACACGATGGTGGGCGCTGGCAAGGCCGAAGGTGCCATGGATGCGGGCAACATGCTCAAGCCGGCATTGGCCAGGGGCGAGCTCCATTGCGTGGGCGCCACCACGCTGGACGAGTACCGTAAATACATTGAAAAAGATGCCGCCTTGGAGCGGCGCTTTCAAAAAATCTTGGTGGGTGAGCCCAGTGTCGAAGCCACGATTGCCATTTTGCGAGGCCTGCAAGAAAAGTACGAAGTGCACCATGGTGTGGATATCACTGATCCTGCCATTGTGGCGGCGGCTGAATTGAGTCACCGCTACATCACGGATCGGTTCTTGCCTGACAAGGCCATTGATCTGATCGACGAAGCCGCAGCCAAGATCAAAATCGAAATTGACTCCAAGCCTGAGATCATTGACAAGTTGGACCGCCGTCTGATTCAGTTGCAAATCGAACGCGAAGCCATCCGCAAAGAAAAAGACGAAGCCTCACGCAAGCGGCTGGAATTGATTGAGGATGAAATCGTCAAGCTGAGAAAAGAGGCCGCTGATTTGGAAGAGATCTGGCGCTCTGAAAAGGCCCAAGCCCAAGGCAGCCAGGTGGTGCGAGAAAAAATAGACCAACTGCGTCAACAGATCGAAGCGCACACCCGCAAGGGTGACTTCCACAAAGTCGCAGAACTGCAGTACGGACAATTGCCAGAATTGGAAAAGCAACTCAAAGAAGCCCAAGCCAAAGAAACCGGTAAAACTGCGGGAACAGGCCATCGTTTACTGCGCACCCAGGTGGGGGCCGAAGAAATCGCCGAGGTGGTCAGCCGTGCCACAGGCATACCGGTTTCGAAAATGATGCAAGGGGAGCGCGAAAAATTATTGCAGATGGAGTTCAAACTGCATGACCGCGTGGTGGGTCAAGACGAGGCCATCAGCGCGGTGGCCAATGCCATACGCCGTTCGCGTTCTGGCTTGTCTGACCCGAACCGTCCGACGGGTTCTTTCTTGTTCCTTGGCCCAACCGGTGTCGGCAAAACTGAACTGTGCAAAGCGCTGGCCGGTTTCTTGTTTGACAGCGAGGACCATTTGATTCGCATCGACATGAGCGAATTCATGGAAAAGCACTCGGTTGCACGTTTGATTGGCGCCCCACCCGGCTATGTGGGATACGAAGAGGGCGGCTATCTGACAGAGGCTGTGCGGCGCAAGCCCTATGCTGTGCTGTTGCTTGATGAGGTCGAGAAAGCGCACCCGGACGTTTTCAACGTGCTGTTGCAGGTGCTCGACGACGGGCGCTTGACCGACGGACAAGGCCGCACTGTGGATTTCAAAAACACGGTCATCGTGATGACCTCCAATATAGGTTCGCAAATGATTCAAACCATGGTCGGCAAACCTTACGAAGACGTCAAGGACGCGGTGTGGGGCGAGTTGAAAAATTACTTCCGCCCCGAGTTTTTGAATCGCATTGACGAAACTGTGGTTTTCCATGCTCTCGATGCTCAGCACATCGAGTCCATTGCCAAGATCCAAGTTCAAGCCTTGTCTGCACGGCTGGCCAAGTTGGAGTTGAACCTTGAAGTTTCCGATGCGGCTTATGCCGAACTGGCCAAAGTTGGTTTTGACCCGGTTTTCGGTGCCAGACCCCTCAAGCGGGCCATTCAGCAACGGATTGAAAACCCGCTGTCCAAGCTCTTGCTGGAGGGGCGCTTTCCTCCCAAAGCAATCATTCCTGTGGATGTGGACCCGGTCCGAGAGCCTGGTGTATTCAAGTTTGACCGTGTCATGGGTGTTGCGCCCTCGCCCCAAGGGCCGAAGGTTCAGGCGGGGTAATTGAGTGTCAAGCCGGGAACAGGCCAGTCGTCGATGGCGATCAGTCTGCCGCTGCCCGACAAGGTCACAAAGACCGTTCGCTTGTCCGGCCCGCCAAAGCACAAGTTGGTGGTGAAGCGGTCCGGCAAGCTGACATGGGATTGCAATTTACCGTCGGGCGAAATAATGGTGATGCCGCCATGGATCAAGGTGGCCACACACACATTGCCCAGCGCATCAATTGCCATGGAGTCAAACCGCTGGTAAAGCCCACCTGGAGAGGCTGCAATCAGATGCGCTCCCTGCGGTGAGGGCCAGCCTTCCTTGTGGACCTGGCCTGCACCGGTGACATCGAAGGCCCAGACCCTCGCACCCTCGGTTTCTGCGTAATAAAGGGTCTGTCCATCGGGTGAAAGCGCAATGCCATTGGGCGTCATTACCGGCCTGGCGATCACGCTCGCCGCGGCACCCAGAGTTGTGCCGTAGTAGATGCCACCGCGGTCCATGTCGTTGTGGCGTGCTTTACCCAGGTCTGAAAAATAAAACCCGCCATGGGCATCAAACACGATGTCATTGGGGCCCCGCAGGCCCAAGCCTTCCACGGTGTCATACAGGCGATCGAACTTGCCCGTGTTCAGGTTGACCCGCTCGATGCGCCCCCCACTGTAATCACTGGCTTGAGCGATGGGTCTGAAGCAGCCATCGGACTCCGTGGTGTAGTTGAAACCGCCGTTGTTGCAGATGTAGACCGCACCGTCCGGGCCAATGGCGGCGCCGTTGGGTCCACCGCCCAAATGGGCCACCACGGAAACTTTGCCATCGGGCGTGACCCGTGTCAGCGTGCCACGGGCGATCTCAACCAGCAATACGGAGCCATCGTCCATGGCAATCGGGCCTTCAGGAAATTGCAGGCCCGTAGCCATTTCGCGGATCTTCATGTGCATCTCCATGTGTAGGGCGTTCAGTGTCAGTAACTTCTTTTCTTGCGTCTGTCACCTGTGTTCACCCGCGCTGAAACCCCTGTGCTGGGGTGAGGCCATGATTCTGCTAATCTCAGAGGCAATATTCTCAAGAGAAAAGCATGAACAACACCGAAATACAAGCTGTGATGGCCGGCCATCTGTTGGTCGATTGCCTGATCGCACAAGGGGTCACACATGCCTTTGGCGTCCCAGGCGAAAGTTATCTGGCGGTGCTCGATGGCTTTCATGCGCATGCCGACCGTATTCAGTTTGTGACCTGCCGGCAAGAGGGCGGCGCCGCCTACATGGCCGACGCGCATGGACGCTTGACTGGCCGACCTGGCGTGTGTTTTGTCACCCGAGGTCCGGGCGCTACCAATGCGTCCATCGGCATCCACACAGCCTTTCAGGATTCAACCCCTATGGTTTTGTTTGTTGGCGATGTGGCCAGTGAGACCCGCGACCGCGAAGCTTTTCAAGAACTTGATTTTTGCGCCTTTTTTGGACCCAGTACCAAAGGCATGGCCAAGCGGGTTGAACGCATCGACGACGCCAAGCGGATACCCGAGTACGTCGCCCGCGCCTTTGCCACTGCTATGAACGGTCGCCCGGGTCCCGTAGTGCTGGTTCTGCCCGAAGACATGCTGACGCACCGTGTGCAAGTTCAGCCTTTGGCACGCGTAGAGGCGGTGGAGGCTTGGAGCGACCCCGGCGCCTTGCTTCGTCTGCGTGACATGCTGCTGCAAGCACAGCGCCCCTTCGTGATTGCCGGTGGCAGTGGCTGGACGCCTGAATCTGCACAAGCCTTGCAGCGTTTTGCGGAAAACTGGAAGTTGCCCGTTGGCAATGCTTTTCGATTTCAGGATACTTTTGATAATTTTCACCCGCAGTACGCGGGTGACGTGGGCATCGGCATCAATCCCAAGCTGGCAGCGCGTATTCAAAACAGCGACCTGATCCTCGCCATTGGACCCCGTTTGGGCGAGATGACAACGGGCGGATACACCCTGTTGGTCCCTCCCAAGCCGGTCCAGAAGTTGGTCCATATTCATGCCAGCCCAGAAGAGCTGAACCGCGTCTACCAAGCCGATCTGGCATTGTGCGCAACCATGAACGCCGCGGCCCGCAGTTTGGCAGTGCTGAGCGCACCGACGTCTTTGCCCTGGGCGGCTTGGACCAGTGACATACACGCGGAATACGAAGCCAATGTCCTGCCTCAACCTTTGGCAGGACTGCCTGCAGACAACGAGGATGGATTGGTCGACATGCCCTCGGTCATTGCAACACTGCAAAAACACCTGCCCAGCGATGCGGTGTTGACCAACGGCGCCGGCAATTTTGCCAGTTGGGTGCACCGCTATTTCAAACACCATGGACTGGTCAAAGGGCACAAGACACAGCTGGCCCCGACAGTGGGCGCCATGGGCTATGGCGTGCCCGCAGGCATTGCTGCGGCCATCGTGACGGGCAGGGTGGTATTCACCATAACAGGCGATGGTGATTTTTTAATGAACGGACAGGAACTGGCCACTGCTGTGCAGCACGGTGCGAAATCCATCATCGTATTGCTCAACAATGGCATGTACGGCACCATTCGGATGCACCAGGAGCGTGAATACCCCAAACACATATCGGGATCGCGCTTGATGAATCCCGACTTCGCCGCCTTGGCACAAGCTTATGGTTATGTCGGCACGCGCATCTCACGCACGGCGGAATTTGAGCCTGCCTTGCTTGCGGCGCTGGCCCGTGCGCAAGGTAGCTTGATTGAAGTGACACTCAACCCTGAAGTCATCACAACCCGCGGCACACTGAGCGCCATCACAGCAGCTGCAGTGCGCAGCTGAGTGGGGTTTCAAAAAAAGTGTTTGATGCATTGGCCCGTGCTGGCCTGCTGCGAAAAAAGGCTGAACATCTTGCGATGTTCAGCCTTTTCAAGTTCTCAACGATGAGGTTTACTTCAGGTGCTTGCCGATCAGGCCAGCCAACTCAAACATCGTGACTTGGGCCTTGCCGAAAATCGCTTTGAGTTTGTCGTCTGCATTGATGTTGCGCTTGTTAGCGCTGTCTTGCAGGCCGTGATTCTTGATGTAAACCCACAACTTGCTCACGACTTCTGTGCGTGGAAGCGGGGCTGCGCCCACCACGGCAGCCAATTCGGCGCTGGGTGTCAATGCTTTCATGAAGGCCGCATTGGGGGTGCGTTTTTTAGCGGGTGCTTTTGCCGCTACTTTGGGGGCCGGTGCTGCTTTTTTTGCGGGAGCAGCTTTCTTTGCCGGGGTTTTTTTTGCAGTTGCCATGTTGAGATTCCTTTGTACGGAAGTTGGTTCGAAGCTGGAAACACTGATTTGGTCCAGCTGCGGTCATGCTAATGGAGAAAACCAAGGTTTCCAAGTGAAGAAATTTTTTTTTAACTTCCCAATGCCCTGTTTGTTGCTGATTTAGCCACCTGGAATGCAACTTTATTCCTGCATTGTGAAATTTGGATTTTATATGGTGAATTTTCAGAAGCTTATCGACCCGTTGAATTTCTCAATATGAGAAATATATTTTCATATTGCAATAATTTAAATGTAAGTTGTTGAATTCAAACAAGTAAAAAAATGTCTTGTATAAGACATAAGATTATTTTAAGTCTTATACAAGAGCTAAGATGAGGCACCGATTTGCAAACTGCAGTCGTCATGCCAACCGATTTATTCACCTGACTGGAGCTCACCATGCCACACCCCTTGACAGCACAACTCAGCCGCGAACAGCAAATCGCCGCCCTTGAAAAAGACTGGGCCACGAACCCGCGCTGGAAGGGCGTGAAGCGTGGTTACACCGCGGCCGATGTCGTTCGTCTGCGCGGCAGCATGCCCATTGAGCACACGCTGGCCCAACGGGGCGCAGAAAAGTTATGGGACAAGATCAACGGTGGCGCCAAGAAAGGGTATGTCAATTCCTTTGGCGCCATCAGCGCGGGTCAAGCCATGCAACAAGCCAAAGCGGGCTTGGAAGCGGTGTATTTGTCCGGCTGGCAAGTCGCCGCTGACGGCAATTCATCAGAAACCATGTACCCAGACCAATCGCTTTATGCCTATGACTCGGTGCCCACCATGGTTCGCCGCATCAACAACACCTTCAAGCGCGCCGACGAAATCCAGTGGGCCCGCGGCGTGAACCCCAGCGACAAAGAATTCATCGATTACTTTTTGCCCATCGTGGCAGACGCGGAAGCCGGTTTCGGCGGCGTGTTGAATGCTTTCGAATTGATGAAGAACATGATCAATTCCGGCGCAGCAGGCGTGCATTTCGAAGACCAATTGGCGGCAGTCAAGAAATGCGGCCACATGGGGGGCAAAGTCTTGGTGCCAACGCAGGAAGCTTGCGAGAAGTTGATTTCTGCACGTTTTGCTGCAGACGTCATGGGCACATCCACCATCGTGTTGGCCCGCACCGATGCGGAAGCGGCCAACCTGATCACGTCTGACCACGACGCCAACGACAAGCCGTTTTTGACCGGCGAGCGAACACCCGAAGGCTTTTACCGTGTCAAAAACGGTTTGGAGCAAGCCATCAGCCGCGGCGTCGCTTACGCCCCTTACGCTGACTTGGTGTGGTGTGAAACAGGCGTGCCCGACATTGGCTTCGCCCGAGAATTTGCACAAGCTGTGCATGCCGCTTGCCCAGGCAAGTTGCTGTCGTACAACTGCTCGCCTTCTTTCAACTGGAAGAAAAACCTCAACGACAGCCAGATTGCTTCGTTCCAGGAAGACCTGTCGGCCTTGGGCTACAAATACCAGTTCATTACTTTGGCGGGCATCCACATCAACTGGTACAACACATTCCAGTTTGCACACGCCTACGCCAACGGCGAAGGCATGAAGCACTATGTCAACATGGTGCAAGAGCCTGAATTTGCTGCGCGCGACAAGGGTTACACCTTCGTGTCACATCAACAAGAAGTGGGCGCAGGTTACTTCGACGATGTGACCACCGTGATCCAAGGCGGTTCGTCCTCTGTCAAGGCCCTGACCGGTTCGACGGAAGAAGAACAGTTCCACTGAGCTGCTCTGGGCGTTTGAACAAGCGCTTGCCAATGATCTGCCACCTGGTGCCAAGGCTTCAGGTGGCTTTTTTTCAGGCTCAAAGCAAGGTCCATTTGATCGGAAATTCCAGCGGCAAATCGACATTGCGCCCCGTAAGTGGGATGTGAACCCCACCCATTCACTTGCCACCCACTTGTCCCATTCGCGTCAGCATTTGACCCGTGGCCGTTAAAAAGGGTGTGATTCGATTTGCAGAATGCTTTCAATCATTGGGTTTGATGCTGCGTGTGCGAGCCGATCGGTCATGAGGGCTTGAAGACGGTCACAAGTTAAAATGTGCAATTGACTACCTCAGCACGGCCCAAGCCGTGCGCTTTAAATTGCAATCTCATGGTTCAGATCACACTTCCCGACGGTTCCTTGCGCGAGTTTCCCGGTCCTGTCACCGTGGCCGAGGTGGCGGCTTCCATTGGCGCTGGTTTGGCCAAAGCTGCGCTGGCCGGTCGAGTCAACGGCCAGTTGGTGGACACAAGCCATCAAATGACCGCCCATGCCGATTTGGCCATCATCACTGCCAAGGATGAAGCCGGTTTGGAGGTGATCCGTCACTCTACTGCGCACTTGTTGGCCTATGCGGTAAAAGACCTGTTTGCGCAAGCACAAGTCACCATCGGCCCGGTGATTGAAAACGGCTTTTATTACGACTTTTCTTACAGCCGCCCCTTCACCCCGGAAGATTTGACCGCCATCGAAAAACGCATGAGCGAGTTGGCCGCCAAAGACGAGCCGATTGTTCGACGCGTGTTGCCCCGAGACGAAGCTGTGGCCTATTTCAAAGGCCTGGGCGAAAGCTACAAGGCTGAAATCATTGCCAGCATTCCCGCTGATCAAGATGTCAGCCTCTACCGTGAAGGCGCTTTTGAAGACTTGTGCCGCGGCCCCCACGTTCCTAGCACCGGCAAACTCAAGCATTTCAAGCTGATGAAAGTCGCCGGCGCGTACTGGCGCGGTGACAGCAAAAACGAAATGCTGCAGCGCGTTTATGGCACCGCTTGGGCCAGCAAAGACGACTTGCAGCAGTACCTGACCCGCTTGGAAGAAGCTGAAAAGCGCGACCACCGCAAACTCGGTCGCGAACTGGATTTGTTTCACATTGACGAACATTCGCCCGGCACGGTGTTTTGGCATCCCAAGGGCTGGACCGTGTGGCAAGAGGTGGAGCAGTACATGCGCCGCGTGTACCGCGATAACGGTTACTTGGAAGTCAAAGGCCCGCAGATTCTGGACAAAGGTCTGTGGGAAAAAACCGGCCACTGGGACAAGTACCGTGACAACATGTTCACCACCGAGTCGGAAAAGCGTGATTACGCTTTGAAGCCGATGAACTGCCCAGGCCATATTTTGATTTTCAACCAAGGCATCAAGAGCTACCGCGACCTGCCCTTGCGTTACGGAGAGTTCGGTCAATGCCACCGCAATGAACCGACAGGCGGTTTGCACGGCATCATGCGTGTTCGCGGCTTTACCCAAGACGATGGCCATATTTTCTGCACCGAGGCACAGATATTGGCCGAGTGCGTGAACTACACCGCATTGCTGCAAAAGGTGTACCAGGACTTTGGTTTCACCGACATCATTTACAAAGTGGCCACCCGACCTGCGCAGCGGATCGGCTCTGATGAAAGCTGGGACCGTGCCGAGCAGGCCTTGATTGAAAGCCTGAAGGCCTCGGATTGCGAATATATTCTCTCCCCCGGCGATGGTGCCTTTTATGGCCCCAAGATTGAATACACGCTCAAGGATGCGATCGGCCGGCAATGGCAGTGCGGCACGATTCAGGTGGATTTCTCCATGCCCGAGCGATTGGACGCCGAGTATGTCGGGGAGGACGGCGCGCGTCACCGTCCGGTGATGTTGCACCGCGCGATTGTCGGCAGTTTGGAGCGTTTCATTGGTATTTTGATCGAACAGCACGCGGGCGCTTTGCCGGTTTGGTTGGCGCCCGTTCAGGTTGAAGTGCTCAACATCACGGACGCGCAGTCCGATTACTGTCGTGAAATCGCTGCAAAACTGCAAAAATCAGTGGCAAATCAAGGCCTTAGGGTCAATTTGGATATGCGCAACGAGAAAATCACGTATAAAATACGCGAGCATTCGTTGCAAAAGCCGCCTTACATCCTTGTCGCCGGCGACAAGGAAAAAGCGGCAGGTACCGTCGCAGTGCGCGCCCGGGGCAATATTGACCTCGGTGTGATGTCGATAGAAGCGTTCATTGAACGCATCACCGCCGACATTGCTTCTAAAGTTTGAAGGCCTTTCCCTCTGTGGTTTGTTTTTTTCAGCTTTAGCTCGCGAGAGCAGGGCGGTTTGACTGTTTCTAACAGTCTCTAATTAGTAAAGGATTTGAGCCATCGCTACCGAATTTCGTGATCGTCGCCAGCGCGAAGAACGCAAACATCGCCTGAACCGTGAAATCAGCTTTCCAGAGGTTCGCCTCTCGGGACCCGACAACGAGCCCATGGGCATCGTGTCACTGTCTGAAGCGCTTCGCATGGCTGGTGAGCTGGATGTGGACTTGGTTGAAATTGCTGCCACGGCAACCCCCCCGGTTTGCCGCCTGATGGATTACGGCAAGTTCAAGTACCAAGAACAAAAACGTGCTGCCGAAGCCAAAGCCAAGCAGACGGTCATTGAGATCAAGGAAGTTAAATTCCGACCCGGTACCGATGATGGGGATTACAACATCAAGATGCGCAACATCAAGCGGTTTTTGGCCGATGGTGACAAATGCAAGATCACTTTGCGATTCCGTGGCCGTGAAATCACGCACCAAGAAATCGGCATGGCCTTGCTTCAGCGTATTCGCGATGAGTTGGTCGATTTGATTGTGGTGGAGCAGTTTCCCAAGTTGGAAGGCCGCCAGATGATCATGATGATCGCGCCGGGACGTAAAAAACCGGCCGGCAAGACAGCCTCAGAAAATACGCCAGTTTTGGCTGTGGAGTCTTAACCGGTCAAGGTTTGCGAAGGGCCGCAAGGTCTTTCCAAAACAACAGTTCGCTTTGGTGAATTGTTGAAAAAAGTGGCTCGGGGCCAACAAGGCTGCAAGGAGTTTGCAGACGCCTCACGAGCACAAGTAAAGGAGCATGAACATGCCCAAAATGAAGACCAAGAGTAGCGCTAAGAAGCGTTTTCGCGTTCGTCCAGGTGGTACCGTTAAACGCGGCCAAGCCTTCAAACGTCACATCCTGACCAAGAAGACCACCAAGAACAAGCGTCATCTGCGTGGCTCAACAAGCGTGCATGAGACCAACATGGGTCACATGGCACAAATGCTGCCATCGGCTGGCTTGTAATTCACTGACGATCAAGGAGAACACACATGCCTCGCGTTAAACGTGGTGTAACGGCACGCGCCCGTCACAAAAAAGTCCTGGCTCTGGCCAAAGGTTTCCGCGGTCGCCGCGGTAATGTCTTCCGAATCGCTAAACAAGCGGTGATGAAGGCGGGTCAGTACGCATACCGTGACCGTCGCGCCAAAAAGCGCGTCTTCCGTCAGTTGTGGATTGCCCGTATCAACGCCGCTGCGCGTGAATGCGGCATGACCTACAGCCAATTTGCCAACGGCCTGAAAAAGGCTGCCATCGAGATCGACCGTAAAGTGCTGGCGGACATTGCCGTGCACGATAAGGCTGCTTTTGCTGGCATCGTGAACCAAGTCAAAGCCACACTGGCCGCCGCTTGAGTGCACGAGCGACAGGGGCTTGCGCCCTTGTTTCGCGCAGTAAATCAAAGGGGTTGAGGCTTGCGAAGGCTTCAATCCTTTTTTTATTTCGCTCTCCCTTTTTGAGCTTTGATCGGCTCTTTGAAAAGCACTTTTATGAACGAGTTGGACACCCTGGTTGTCAGCGCCCGCCAAAGCTTCGCGCAGGCCCAAACCTCCGCAGACCTTGAGAACGCCAAAGCCCTGTACACCGGCAAATCCGGTCGCATTACCGAAATGATGAAGGGCATGGCGTCTTTGAGCGTGGGCGAGAAAAAAACCCTGGGCGCCGCGATCAATCTGGCCAAGCAAGCCATTGAAGGCGCTTTGAACGAGCGCCGTCAAGCACTGCAGGACGCCGAGTTGCAACGCCAGCTCAGAGCCGAAGCCCTTGACGTGACGCTGCCGGGTCGTGTGCGAGGCCAAGGCGGCTTGCATCCTGTGTCCTTGACCTTGGAGCGCATTGAGCAGATTTTTGGCTCCATGGGCTTTGAAGTGGCGCAGGGTCCCGAAATCGAAACCGATTGGTTCAACTTCACGGCGCTGAACACGCCGCAAGACCACCCGGCCCGCTCCATGCACGACACTTTTTATGTCGAAGGCGGCCATTTATTGCGCACCCACACCAGCCCAATGCAAATTCGGCATGCGGTGCAGCACGTCAAGCGGTATCGCAACCAACTCGACGCCGGTCAAGGCATGCCCGAAATCCGGGTGATTGCCCCTGGGCGTACCTACCGCGTGGACAGCGACGCCACCCACTCCCCCATGTTCCATCAGTGCGAAGGCTTGTGGATCGGCGAGAGCATGAGCTTCAAAGATTTGAAAGTCGTTTTCACTGATTTTTGCCGCACATTTTTTGAAAGCGACGACCTGGTCTTGCGCTTTCGGCCCAGCTTTTTTCCGTTCACGGAGCCCAGTGCCGAGATCGACATCCAGTTTCAGACGGGCCCTCTGGCGGGCCGCTGGCTTGAAGTGGCAGGTTCCGGCCAAGTGCATCCGAACGTGGTGCGCAACATGGGACTGGACCCCGAGCGTTTCATTGGCTTTGCCTTTGGCATGGGCCCCGACCGCCTGACCATGCTGCGTTATGGCGTGAACGATTTGCGCTTGTTCTTTGACGGCGATATTCGCTTCCTGAGTCAATTCCAGTGAAGCCACCCGCACCGCCAATTCCTAAGCCAATGACCGCGTGGATGTCCCGGCGCAAGTCCCAGCGCATGGCCCCGCAATTTACCGAGTAGAGAGCATGCAATTTCCTGAATCCTGGTTGCGCGAATTTTGCAACCCCCCCTTGACGACCCAGCAATTGGCTGACACCTTGACCATGGCCGGCTTGGAGGTCGAGGAACTCGAGCCTGTGGCACCGCCCTTTACCCACATCGTGGTCGGCGAGATCAAAGAAGCTACCCAACACCCCAATGCCGATCGCTTGCGTGTGTGCCAAGTCGATGTCGGGCAAGGCAGTTTGCTCAACATCGTGTGTGGTGCACCCAATGCCCGGGTGGGGATTCGCATTCCTTGCGCCTTGGTGGGTGCTCAATTGCCACCCGGCGAAGACGGCAAACCTTTTGTCATCCAAGTGGGCAAGTTGCGCGGGGTGGAAAGCCAAGGCATGTTGTGCTCGGCCAAAGAATTGCAAATTGCCGACGACCACGGCGGCCTGTTGGAACTGGCCATGGACGCGCCCTTGGGCCAAAGCATTCGCCAGTACCTGAATTTGGACGACACGCTGTTCACCCTCAAGCTCACCCCTAACCTTGCGCATTGCTTGAGTGTGTTCGGTATCGCCCGCGAGCTGTCGGCTTTAACCGGTGCACCGCTGAAACAAGTCGCATTTCCTGCCGTTCAATCGACCGTGGCCGATATCCTGCCCGTCACAATCGAGGCGCCTGATTTGTGCGGCCGCTTCAGTGGCCGTGTGCTCAAGGGTGTCAATCCGAAAGCCACCACGCCCGCATGGATGGTGGACCGCCTGGCCCGCTGTGGCCAGCGCAGTGTCAGCGCGCTGGTCGACATCTCCAACTATGTGATGTTCGAGTTCGGTCGCCCCTCGCATATTTTTGACCTCGGCAAAATCCACGGCAGCCTGCAAGTGCGCTGGGGCCGTGAGGGCGAGCCACTCGCGCTGTTGAATGGCCAGACCGTGACCGTCGACAGCAAAGTGGGTGTCATCGCCGATGACCGCCAGGTCGAGTCCCTTGCGGGCATCATGGGCGGTCACGCCACAGCCGTGTCGGATGACACACGTGACATTTACATCGAAGCCGCTTTCTGGTGGCCAGCTGCGATTGCAGGTCGCTCACGCCGCTATAACTTTTCGACCGACGCCGGTCATCGCTTTGAACGTGGGGTTGACCCGCAACAAACGGTCGAACACATCGAACGCATCACCCAGTTGGTGATCGATATTTGCGGCACAGCGCAAACGCAAATCGGTCCGATGGACGACAAAATCGTCCACCTGCCGGAGCACCCGCCTGTGACCCTGCGCGTGGCTCGAGCGGTCAAAGTCATTGGCATGCCGCTGACGCAAAAGCAGTGCGCAGATGCGCTGCGGGGCTTGGGCTTTGCCGTGACCGAAGGCGAAGGCACCGTGACGGTGAACCCCTCAAGCTGGCGCTTTGATTTGCAAATCGAAGAAGACCTGATCGAAGAAATTGCCCGCATGGTGGGCTACAACAACCTGCCCACCACGCCTCCTTTCGCGCCTATCACCGCCAAAATTCGCGCTGAGCAGCAGCGCAGCCCCTTTGCTGTGCGCCGCAGTTTGGCCAGCTTGGGTTACCAAGAAACCATCAACTTCAGCTTTGTTGAAGAAAGTTGGGAAAAGCAATTGGCAGGCAACGCCCAGCCCATCCGACTGCTCAATCCGATCGCCAGCCAAATGAGTGTCATGCGCTCGAGCTTGATCGGCTCGCTGTTGCAAGTCGTCAAGTTCAACACCGACCGCAAGGCCGATCGCGTGCGCGTGTTCGAGCTGGGCCGCGTGTTTTTGCGCGACGAGTCGGTGCAAGACACAGACACGACGGTGAAAGGTTTTCATCAACCCATGCGCGTGGCCGGTATGGCGTGGGGCCCGGTCGAGCCCACGGGCTGGAGCGGCAAGCCGCGCCAAGTTGATTTCTTTGATGTCAAAGCCGATGTCCAAGCCATGCTGGCCCCCGTTCAAGCCACATTCGAAGCTGCAGAGCATCCGGCATTGCACCCTGGTCGCTGCGCACGGGTGGTGATCAGCGGCCAAGCGGTAGGCTTTGTCGGGGAGTTGCATCCCCGCTGGCGACAGGCTTGGGATTGGGCCATCGCACCGGTCGTTTTTGAACTTGACCTGGAGGCTGTCTTGCAAAAAACTGTGCCCATGGCACAGCCTGTGTCACGCCATCAGGCGGTCGAGCGTGATTTGGCCATCATCGTGGCCGAAAAAGTCAGTCACGCTGATTTGATGGCTGCAGTCTGGTCTGCACCCAGCCAAGGCCTGCTGCGTGACGCTGTGTTGTTCGATGTCTACCGCCCACAACCCGGCAAGCCCCCTGTGGGCGGTTTGAATGAAGGCGAAAAAAGCATGGCGGTGCGCTTGACCTTGAACAGCGATGAAGCGACACTGACCGAAGCCCAAATCGACGCCGTCATGACCGCGCAAATGGCGCACCTAGGTGCTCAGCTCGCTGCGCGCTTGCGCGCTTGATCTGACTTGGGTCTTTGAAAGAACAGCATGGACTTTTCAGTTGACAGCATGGAAACCCCTGCGCTGACCAAGGCGCATCTGTCCGATTTACTCTTTGAGAAAATCGGTTTGAACAAACGCGAATCGAAGGACATGGTCGATGCGTTTTTTGATTTGATATCGCAAAGCTTGGTGCAAGGCACTGACGTCAAAATTTCTGGTTTTGGCAATTTTCAGATCCGTACCAAAGCACCTCGGCCCGGTCGCAACCCCCGCACAGGCGAGTTGATTCCGATTGAGGCCCGCAGCGTGGCAACCTTTCACGCCAGTCTCAAATTGAAAGCGCAAATACAGGGCGATCCTGTTGAAAACCTTGAATCCTGAATCTTATTGGATGCGCTGATTTTCAGTATTGATGCCAATTGATTTACATTGAAAAATCGCGCTGGACGAAGCTTACCCTGTTGGAGTAAGCTCGAAGGTTTTCCACGCAAGTTACTGATTCCAATGGAGAAGTCACTCCCGCCCATACCCGCCAAACGCTACTTCACGATCGGTGAAGTTGGTGAGTTGTGCGACGTCAAGCCACATGTGCTTCGGTATTGGGAGCAGGAATTCACGCAACTGCGTCCTGTCAAGCGACGCGGCAACCGCCGCTACTACCAACACCACGAAGTGTTGATGATCCGGCGCATTTCGGACCTCTTGTATTCGCAAGGCTTTACGATCAGTGGCGCCCGCAATCAACTGCAAGATTTGCTTCAAACCCAACGCAAAGGCGCATTGGCTGAGGAAGATGAACTGAGCATGGGCGAAGCGGCCGAATTGTCTTTCAAGCATGAGGCGACTTTGGCCGTGAGCGTTGTCGCCGACCACCCCTTTGGAGCCCACGAAATGCAAGCTGCCGAATGGGGCAGTCTGCGCCGCGAATTGTTTGAAATCCGCGAACTATTGGCTGTTTAAGCCCTCAAGGCAGGCTATAATTGAAAGCTTGTCGGCGTGTAGCGCAGCCTGGTAGCGCACTTGCATGGGGTGCAAGGGGTCGCGAGTTCGAATCCCGCCACGCCGACCATTTGATCTTCAAAAAGGCCTCCAATTGATTCCAATTGGAGGCCTTTTCTCATGGGCAAAAGCGGTTGTCCATTGCCGCCAGTGCGCTGATGGATGGAGGTGATCAGTTGCGTAACAAGCGGCAAACAGATTCCAAGCGCTGCAATGGATCTTCTAATCCCATCAGCTGCAGCTTTTGTTCCGCATTCAGGGGCATGGCCTCCGCATAGCGGTTGGCCAGCCAGCCGCATTGGTCCAATTGGTAGGGGGCAAAAATGGGCAGTTTGTCGATGACGCCTTGCTGCTGCGCTGCGGCGATGACTTTGCCAAGCCGGTCCGCATGGGCTTGCATTGCGGTGGGCACTTCGACTTCGGGATCTTGCGCCAGATAAGTCACGCTGCCTTGCCACACGCCGTAGGGGCCGGTTTGCACGTCATGCAGTTGAAAGCGCAATCCGCCTTGGCACACGATGCGAAAGAAGGTGGGATGCTCGGCTTCGAATTCTCTGATGTGCGCCATGCATCCCAGGCTGTGCAGAGATGGCACTTGGCCAGGGACTTGCACTTCCTTGCCTTGTTGAATCCAAGCCACGCCAAAGGGTTGTTGCTGTTGGTGGCATCGTTTGATGAGGTCGAGGTAACGGACTTCAAAAATTTGAAGCTGCAGCATCCCATCAGGAAACACGCCTTGTGTGAGCGGAAAGAGGGGAATGGTGTCGTTCATGGTGAGGTCTCGAAGGGTGCGTGCTCAACACGGCATTTTACGATTGAACCCATTTGTGGCGTAGCGTCTGTCCATGAACGCATTTGACGACGCTGCATTGTTGCATTCTCGGGCCAACAATGTCTTGCAGCTGATAGCCCTGTTCGAGGTGGCCAAGGGACTCGCTGCGATCGCCATCAGTGTTGGCTTGATGACCTTGGCCCATCACGACCTTCGGGCCTTGGCTGCGGCTTTGATCGGTCATTTTCATTTGGACCCGAGCACCCATTACCCCCGACTGTTTCTGGCCGAAGCCGAGCAATGGCGTCATACCGATTTCTTCAAAGTTCTGTTGTACGCGGCGGCCTATGCGGGTTTGCGGTTTGCACAGGCTTACGGGCTTTGGCGAGACCGCGCTTGGGCCGAGTGGTTGGCCGCCGGCTCGGGGGCCGTGTATCTGCCCATCGAAGTCACGCATTGGAGGGCTGACGCCAGTGCCATCAACGCGGGGGTGCTCTGCTTCAATGTCCTGATTGTGGTTTACATGTGCGTCAAGCTTTGGCGGCGCAGGGGGGCCAAACAGTGATGGATGCCCTTACACTGGTGCCAAGACGGATGTGTTGAAGGAATCGCATTGAATATCCATTTCATCCAATCCACCTTTTTGGCCTTGCTGTGCGGATCGGTCATTGGCCTGGAGCGCCAATGGCATAGGCGGCTGGTGGACCTCAAAACCAATGCGCTGGTGGCGCTGGGGGCTTGCCTGTTCATTTTGGTGACCGACAACGGCAAAGCGTTTCAGGACTATGTGCGCATGGCTGGACAAATCGTGGTCGGGGTGGGTTTCATCGGTGGCGGTTTGCTGTTCCGCGAGGGTGCTCAAACCAAGGGCATCAACACCGCTGCCACCCTATGGTGTTGTGCTGCGGTGGGAATTTTGTGCGGTATCGATCGCTGGATGGAGGCTGTTATCGCCACCTTGACGATTGTCAGCGCCAACACCCTGTTGCGCCAGGCAGCGCTTTACCTGAATTTGAAAATGGGCGCCAACGACAGCCTGACTGAATCGGTTCAGCTGGTGCTCGGTTGCACGACCACCGATATGCCATCGCTGCAAAACCAGGTGTTGGCATTTTGCGAAGCCCATCATTTGGAAATCAAGTCCTCCAAGTGGGAGCACGACCTGGGGATGGCGCGCTTGACTTACACCGTCCTGTTTGAACATGCCCGTTACAGCCACGAAGGGCAAACCCTTCTTCAGCCATGGCATCCCGTCGGGGCGTTGAGCGTCTCGTGGGCAGCCGTTTGATCAGGGGTCGTGTTGTAAATTCAGCGAGCGTTTGATGACCACCGGTTTGCCGCCCAGCTGTTTTTTGCACATCCAATGTGACAGCGCTGAATCCAAATGGGTGACATGGGCTGGGAACCATTTGGCCAATTCGTCGACCAAGGAAGCGCCAATCTGCCATTGACCTTCAGCCAGCAATTGACGAACCTCTGACACCGACTTCAATACGGCCGTGTGTTCGTCGATGTGACATTGCCGGGGTGGAAATTGCGTTTCCTCCATCATTTTATTTTCGGAGTCGAAATGCGCATCTGCAACTTCGGCAAATTGATCTAAAAGCTGCGGCAGTTCATCGGCGGTTGCATTCTGCATGCGCTCAATCATCACGACAAAGGCATGGTGCTCATCATCCATGGGCTTGAAGCCCACGAGCATGTCATCGGACCATCTGATTGTTTCGGTTGTTGTCATCTTGGTGATCTGTCTCTTTGCATCCATTCGAGGCGCAAAAGTTTCATTTTTTAGCAAATCCGTATTTGGTCAAAACTTCTTTTTGCTCTTTAACAGATCGCTCCGCAAAGGCCCTGAAGGTTCTGGCATCCGCAAACAAAGGCTTTTGCTCTACGCCTTGCAGCATGGCGATGACACTGGGTTGTTCCATTGCAAATTTGAATGCAGCTTCCAGTGTCGATGCAACGTGTGGGTCCAGGCCTTTAGGGCCTGCAATGCCCCACAGATTATTGACTGAGATGGAGGAGCCCAGTTCACGCAGGGTCGGAATTTGAGGCCAACTGGGCAAACGTGCATCTGTCGCAACAGCCAGTATGCGCAATTTTCCACCCTTTATCAGGGCGGCAGTTCCTGCGATGGTGTCCACGGTAAAAACGATTTGTCCACCGAGCAAGGCTTGAATGCAGTCTGTGGTGCCCCTGAAGGGTATGGGGGTCCATTTTAAATTTTCTTTGGCCGCGACTTCTTCCACAAAAAGATGGGATGTGTTGCCCAATCCAGCTGCGGCACCGTACATCATTTGGTTGGGATTTGCCCTTCCCCAAGCGAGTAAATCTTTCCAGGTTTTGAAAGGAGAATCCTCCTTGACAACAACGCCGAATGGAATGTCGGTGATCCCCGCCAGGTACTGAAAATCCTGCAGAGGATCAAAGCTGACATCCTCAATGACGGGCGCCCTGAATGCAGTGATGGTCACAGGCGCAATGGTGTAGCCATCAGGGGAGGCTATCTTCAAGGCGTTGTAGGCCAAGGCGCCACTGGCGCCAGATCGATTTTCAATCATCAAAGTTTGGCCTAATTTTTTGGACGCTTCAAGCGCCACGCCGCGCATGATCAAGTCAATGGCGCCACCGGCTGGAAATCCGACCAGAACTTTGATGGGCTTATTTGGAAATTTATCCTCGATTGCGTTGACCTTGTGGGCGGCCCAAAGCGGGCTTGCACCCAGTGCCATGTGGAGAAGCGATCTCCGGGACAGCGTCGACATTTTTTGTACTTTCACAGAACTCATGGCGAGGCCCTCATGCCTTGATGTTCAATTTCCATGATGAAGCGAGTGATCAATTCGCCAACATCATCTTGGGGACTGCCAATGCTCAAAACAGTCGAGACATGGTTATGGTCTTTCAGCCATACAAGCGGGGGACTGGTCTGCTGCGTTTGAGTCAATTGACTGGCCAAAGCCAGGGTTTGCACTGCCATGCCAGGGGGGTCGTATTGGGCAAGTGTCAGCAGAACCGGGGTCTTGATACGGGAAGTGGCCAGGATCGGCGATCTTTCTTCGCACTGAAGCGAATTGTCTCCAAAATAAGATCTGGCGCCGGGACTCATGGCGCCACGCGCGTCATAAAAGCCACTCATCAATATGGCGCCAGCGATATGGGTTGCGGCGTGCGCGTGAAAATCGTTCCCTGTGAGGTAGGTCGCCAAGTGGCAAGCGCCTGCAGATTGACCCACGATGTAAATACCTTGATTTTGGGCGCGGTTGACTTTGAGCCAGTCAACAGCTTTTGCAATATCTTCGGCCGGGTGAGGCCACCCAAATTCAGGCGCCAAGCGGTAGTTCATCAATGCCGTAGCAACGCCGCGATCAGAAAAGTAGTTTCCCAGATTGCTGTAAAACTTGGCATTGATGTGTTTGCCGCCACCTACAAATCCACCGCCATGGACAAACAGCATGACAGGAGAGGGGTGTGCGCATGGGTAAAAGTCCAAAACGTTCCGTGGGTGCGAGCCGAAAGCCACTTCGCGCTCTGCACTTTGCGAGGTCGGTGCTGCTTGCACATAGGGGTCATATAGCGCGATGGTTCGCGCCAGAATGTCTTCGCTGAAATGCGAGCCCATTGCAGCCACACCTTGCTGGAGGGCGTTAACCATGGCGTCTTTAGGATTTGTCTGCACTGTGAAGTCCCTGTTGAGCGGCGTGTTCGCGCCATTGAGTTCCGTCCGGTAGGTCGATATCAAATCCAATCACATTGGTCATGTCTTGCAAGTTCAAACCAATGGGCTCTTCGCCCCTTTCCATTTTCTTTAAGCAATCCAGCAATCTTTTTCTCAGGCGCACGATAGCGGCATCAGCGGCTACCAAGTGTTCTTGAGTGCGGTCATAAATGGGGCCCATCGACGTTGAAATGACCGCGTCCTCTTGGGTAATGCCCTTGAAGCCACTCCAGTTGAGTTTCTTTTTCATCGCATCCCGGTCTTGCCCATAACTGTTATCCCAGTTGGCGACAAATGTGTTGTTCGCATAAAAACGCTCCTCGGTCATGCCGGACCTTTTTAAACGTTCTTTCAAATCAAGTTGACGGCTAGCGCTGGCGTCAATCAAATAACTGGCGGTGTGTTCGTCGTCCATCGGCACATCAAACACAGTGGTGAAAAAGTCGGGAAATTGAATCACCCGGCCGTGCGGCAAAAACAAGGGCACGAGTCGCACGTTGTGCCTGGGATGGGGTCCGCCGACCTGGCGGATGCTGGCGTAATGGAAGCCAAAAGCTGTGTTTTCGATGTCCAGTTTGGGGGACATATCATCCCAAGCATCACTGACCATGTCATTCAATTCGGGTGCGAGGGTATTGTCTCCCGCTGCAAGCCAGCCAGGACGTGTCAGGTTGCTGTGCAAAATGCCGACGTGCGAGGAGTCGGTTCCACCTTCCCACATTTGCAGGTAATTGGCGTTGGTGTTGACCCGAAACACAATGCGGTTGGCTTCGGGTACTTCATCCAACGCCAGCGTTCTGAACGGTGGCTGTTTTTCTTTCGGGCCAATGTAGGTCCAAATCAATCCGGAGCGTTCCACAACAGGGTAAGCCGGGGCTTTCAGTTTTTCGATGTAGGTTGAGTCGGCATTGTTGGACATGTCCATGATCGTGCCATCCACCGCAAACTTCCAGCCGTGGTAGATGCAACGGATGCCGCCTTCTTCAACCCGGCCTAAGGCCATGGAAGCGCCTCGGTGCGTACACAGTTCGTTGAGCACGCCGACTTTGCCCTGTGTGTCACGGAACACCACAAAATTCTGACCCAGCAGGCGCGAGCGTAGAGGATCGCAATCAGCATGGGGTAACTGCGCAGAGGTCGCTATCGGATGCCAATAACGCCGCATCATCTCCCCCATCGGCGTACCAGGTCCCACTTGCGTCAGGCGATCATTTTCTTGTTGAGTCAGCATGGAATTCTTTCAAAAGTGGCGCTGGCGTATCGGCGCGTCATTATTCTGGCTTGGCGCCTGAAGCTTTGACGACAGCACGCCAGCGCTCGGTATCTTGGGTGATGTACTCGGCAAATTGTTTGGGTGTTCCGCCGCTGAGCACCAAACCTTGTGAGGTCAAGGATTGTCGTAAAGCGGGATCTGACAAGGCCTTGTTGAACTCGGTGTTTAACTTCTCGACTGTTGCAAACGGGGTGCCAGAAGGTGTCATGATGCCCTGCCAGCCTACTGCGACATAGTCTTTCAATCCGGCTTCTGCCATCGTGGGAATTTGGGGCAGCGTGGGTGCGCGGCTTGAGCCTGTGTAAGCCAAGGCTCTGAGTTTCCCGGACTTGACATACTGCGACCCCGTCAGCATGTCATTGCAAAGAACCTGAACATCGCCGGCCAACAAGGCATTCAATGCAGGCGCTGCGCCTTTGTAAGGTATGTGTGCAATCGAAATACCTGCCTGCATTTTGAACAGCTCGATCGCCAGGTGGGGAAAAGTTCCACTGCCTGCAGAGGCATAGTTCAAGGACTCTGGTTTGCTTTTTGCCAAGGCGATCAGCTCTTGAAGGGTATTCACCGGGGTTTTGTCTGAAACCATGATCAACGAAGGCACATAAGCCAGCATGAGCACGGGTGCCAAAGCTGTTGACGTGTCGTACGGTAACTTGCCATATAAACTTGGATTGATGGCAATGTTGGTGTTGGCAAACAACAGCGTATGCCCATCCGGATTGGATTTGGCCACAAAATCGGCCCCTGCTATACCGCCCGCGCCGGGTTTGTTGTCCACCACAACGGCTTGTCCCATCGAGGTGGCGAGCTTCTCCCCAAGGGCTCTTGCAAGCAAATCGGCGGAGCCGCCTGGTGGAAACGGCACCACTATTCGAATAGGGCGATTGGGAAAGCTTTGCGCATGGCAGGCGCCGACAAAGCCTAAGAGCAAAGCCGTACAGACAAGGCAGCGCCGAAACAGGGATTTCATACTTGAGCCTTTGTAAGAATCAATCAACTTTGAAATTGGAAGACTTGATCAGTTTCCCGTATTTGGCATAGTCGCGTTGCAGGATCTGGCCAAACTGATCTGGCGACATGGGGAAAAAATCCAATCCGGTTTCCTGGTATTTTTGCTTCATGGTTTGCGACTGCAAAACCAAGCTGACTTCTTTGTTGATGCGCTCGGCGATTTCTTTGGGCGTCCCAGCAGGCAATACGATCCCTTGCCAAGGAATCATCTCAAAACCAGGCAATACCTCATTCAAGGTGGGCAGTTCTGCAAAGGGGGGGCTGCCTTTCGCCGCATTGAGTACGGCAATAGGTTTGACGTTGCCGCCCTTGATTTGAGGAACCGCGGTATTCATCACCTCGATCATCAGGTCGACGTGGCCGCCCATGAGGTCGTTCAGGGCGGGCGCAGATCCTTTGTAGGGCACGACGGTCAGATCCATCTTGCCTTCGACCTTGAAATTCTCACAACCCAAAGCCATCAAGACGGAGCCCCCCCAGGCGCATTTGACTTTTCCGGGATTGTTTTTGATGTGCTCGACAACCTCGCTCAGATTTTTAGGAGGGAAGCGACTGCTGGCCAGCAACATAATTTGCAACTGATTGAGTTGAACCACTGGCACAAAGTCTTTCAGGGGGTCCCAATTGAGCTTGTACAAATGCGGGTTGGTGACAAAGCCGGCCACAACTAACAACATGGTGTAGCCATCGGGGGCAGCTTTGTAGCCCGCTTCAAAACCAATGTTGCTGTTTCCGCCAGGCCGGTTGTCAATGACCACAGTTTGACCAAGACGTTCCGATAAAAGGGGGGCAATTTGTCGTGCGGTCAAGTCGGCAGGACCGCCTGCCGGAAAGGGAACAATCCACTTAATCACTTGCTTGCTAGGCCAGGATTGTGCAAAACTTATTGTGCTGAAAATGGCCAGGGCTGTGACGCTCAAGACTTTCAAAAACCAGATTATTTTTTGCATGTCTAACCTCATTTTCGATGGAGGGGATCAGGGAAAAAGCTGGGGTAAAGAAACGCGAGACGATGCGCGGGCCAAGCATCTTCGATATCATTCACGTCCCAATCCAGATCGAAGGGAATGGAGGCTTCCATCCACATCAACACCAAGTCAAACAACCTGCGGTGATCAGAATCCAACTGATCAGGGTCATTCAGCGGCTGGGTGTTGAGGTAATCGATCATGTCTTCAATGTGCGCTTGAAGGGCGGTCACGAATTTGTGCAGCGCTTCCATATCAGACGAGACGCGCTTGTTGAAGCGGCCTGCTTCATCTGCAATGGACCAATCGGGGACCCATTTTTCAAAATCCTTGAAGCTGAGTGGCAAGCTGAAATTTTTCACAGTTTTCCCTCCATCATCAAACGGTTTACTTTGTAGTGATGCCGCAGGGCCATTTCTTGTCTGGACAAAATCACCTCATCCATCACACCGCTGCTCAATGCAGCATGCTGTGCCTCGATGGTGTTGAGGTCTTCTCTGAAAACATCCCTCACCCTGGCTCTGAAATAAGATCGGCTGATTCTTTCACCTAAGTTTTTGGTTTTATAGGCCCAAGCTTGGTTGGTGATCAAAGTCTTGCCTTCATCAAGAGGCCAATAAGTGATTTCGTTGTGCCAACAATTGCCAATCAACATCACCATATTGGGGAAAAACTCAACCACATCGAATGCCCACTTGTCGTTTTGGGAAGGGTTAATTCCTGGGGGCAGACCTTCAGTATTGAAGTCAAAAGCAGGGATCATCAGCCGACCATATTTGGCAGCAATTTTCTCACCACGAACAAAAAATTTATCCGGATTTCCTGGGGCTGAATACCGATGGTGCCGATCAAATATTTCAATTTGTGGCCGATGCCTGTCGGGATTTGTTTTTCCACCTTGGTAATCTCTGGCCGTACTTTTGTGTAAATACAGGGTGTGGTAACCCTCGGTGAAGGCATTGACCGCCAGGTGCCAATTGCCATGAACGACGGCTTTGAACGAAGCCACTTTTTCTTGGTGTTCAAAGTAATCGTCGTACTGAGAAAACATCGGGCCCAACCACTCTTGCAGTGAACAGTGGGGTGTTTCAGCCAAGTTGATAAAGATGAATGAATTCCAAATTTCAGAATGAACTTCGATAAGGCCCAATTGATCCGTGTCGCAATTTTCAAATTCTTTGGCGTCTGTGATGTTGCGCAGTTTCCCGTCAATTCCGAAATTCCAGCCGTGGAAATTACAGGTGAAAACTGATTTTTTGCCGGATCCTTCGCGGATGATTTTGTTGCCTCTGTGGCGACAAATATTATGGAAAACTCGTACTTTCTCGTCTTGGCCCCGAACTATCAAAAGTGAAAGTTTGAAAGTGGGTATGTCATACACAAAATAGCTGCCCTTTTCAGGTGCATCCATGGTGTGCCCAATAGACATCCATGCTTTTCGCCAAATCGATTCCTTTTCTTTGGAGAAATGTTCTGCAGTCAGAAGGGGGCCTACTCGAATGCGGGAAGGCAGGTCTTCTACAGTGCCTTGAAAAACAGAATCTAAATGCGCTTGCATGGATTGGGTCTCCTGTTTTTTTCAAAAATTGATGGTGATGAAAACAGGAGATCTTGTCAATCCGGAGATGTCCCTCTTTTATTTGCCATTAATTTCATCAAGCGCAGTGGCCGGTAAATTAAGGTGGTTTCACCGCGAGAATTTTTCACGGTATTTTGGGTACGCACCAGTCCACGATCACCTTTGGAGGTCAATTTCGATTCAATGACCTCGCAATGCACGTAAATGGTGTCACCCACTTGGGTCGGGGCTTTCACATCGATCTCTACATTCAAAAAAGCCAGACCCGTGCCGTCAATCGATGGCAAGATCAGCCCCTCCGACAGGGCAAAAATCATGGCCAAAGGGACGGGTCGTCCCTGGATGGCCGCCGCGGACCGTTCACCATGGTTGGTGAACAAATCTTCGTGAAACCATGCAAAGTTCACAAAGGTGGCCAAATCTGATTCGAGGATGGTCCTGCCGGCACTGTGCCATTGCGTCCCCAGGGTGCAATCTTCGAAATACAAGGCACAACTGAGGCGGCCGAGGTTTTTCATGGTGGTCCTAAGGCAAAGGGGTCAGTAAGAACGAGGCAAGCCCAGGACTTTTTCTGCGATGTAGCACATGATCAATTGGATGCTGATCGGTGCAATGCGCAGCAGCATGGACTCCCGGAAGTAACGCTCGACGTGGTATTCCTTGGCATAACCAAAGCCCCCGTGGGTGAGCACCGCAGTTTCGCAAGCGTGGAAGCCTGATTCACCGGCAAGGTATTTCGCAGCATTGGATTCGGCACCGCATGGCAGGCCTTGGTCATAGCGCCAGGCGGCATTCATGACCATTAAATTGGCGGCTTCCAGTTCCATCCAGCATTTGGCCAGGGGATGTTGCACACCTTGGTTCATGCCGATGGGTCTGTTGAAAACGATGCGCTCACCTGCGTATTTGGCGGCACGCTGCAGCGCCACCCGTCCCAGTCCAATGGCCCCCGCGGCTGCAAGGGCGCGTTCGGGGTTGATGCTGTGCAAAATAGAGCGAAATCCATCGCCTTCCTTGCCGATCAAATCGCATTCGGGTACCGGCAAGTTGTCGATGAACAATTCGTTGGAGTCCACCGCTTTGCGCCCAAGCTTCTCGATTTCGACCACATCGATATAGCGGCGGTCCAAGTCGGTATAAAACAGGCTCAAACCGTCGGTGGGGTTTTTGCATTCTTCCAGGGGCGTGGTGCGGGCCAACAGCAGCATTTTTTCGGTCACTTGGGCGGTGCTGATCCAGACTTTGCGCCCGTTGACGATGTAGCGGTCGCCTTCTTTTTTAGCGAATGTTTTCAGCTGTGTCGTGTTCAGGCCGGTGTTGGGCTCTGTGACCGCAAAGCAAGCTTTTTCTTTGCCTGAAATCAGGGGCGGTAAAATGCGCATCTTTTGCGCTTCGGTGCCGTACACCACCACGGGGTTCAGACCAAAGATGTTCATGTGAATGGCCGAGACCCCACTCATGCCCGCACCCGACTCGCTGATGGCTTGCACCATGATGGCCGCATCCAGAATGCCCAAGCCAGAGCCGCCGTAGGCTTCAGGCATGCAAATGCCCAGATATCCGGCGTCGGCAATGGCTTTGTGAAAGTCCAAAGGAAAACCGCCATTGCGGTCGCGATCGAGCCAATAGGCTTCGTCAAAAGGTTTGCAAACCTCGAAAATACCGTTGCGAATGGCCTGTTGCTCAGGCGTCATATTGAAGTCCATGGGTGTTCCTTTAGTCCAGTTTCAGTCCGAAATCGTCAACCGTCTTTTTGAATCTTTCCAGTTCATCAGCGAAGAAGCTGGCGTATTGTTCGGGCGTGCTCGCGATCGAATAAGCCCCTTGCGCTGCCAATGTGGCTTTGAGCTCAGGGGAGTTCATGGCTTTGCTGATTTCGGCGGCCATGCGCTGCACAATCGACGCCGGGGTTCTGGCGGGCGCCATCACACCTTGCCACGCCGCCGCATCAATCGGTTTGGAGCCGCCTTCCACCAGGGTTTGCACATCGGGCAACACCGGCGAGCGTTGGGCCGAGGTGACAAACAAGGGCTTGAGCCGGCCACTTTTGATCAGCGTTAAAGGCGAGTTGACCGAGTCCAGTTGGAACTGCGTGGAACCGCCGAGCAAGCCCTGGATGGCTTCGCTGCTGCCTTTGTAGGGGGCATGCACGGCATTGAGTCCATTGGCTTTCAAAATGATGGCGGCAGCCACATGCGCCAGGTTGCCGATGCCGGGACTGCCGTAATTGAATTTGCCGGGGTTGGCTCTCAGGTGCGCAGCCCATTCGCGAAAGTTATTGGCCGGAAATGAGCTCTCCACAATGCACACCAAGGGCAGTGCGGCTGTGCCATTGACGGGCACCAAGTCCTTGAGCGGGTCCACGATGTTTTTGGAATACAAAGCGGGGCTCAAGGCCAACGAGGAGCTGTTGTACAAAAATACGCTGCCGTCTGGGGTGGCGCGTGCCACTGCACTGGCCGCGATGTTGCCGTTGGCGCCAGGGCGGTTCTCGACGATCACCTGGTGCTTCAATTGATCCGACAGGCGCAGGGCCAAAGCGCGTGAGACCAGGTCATTGGGCCCGCCAGCGGCGAAACCCAGCATCAGCACAATGGGTTTGTTAGGCCATTCGCTTTGGGTCCAACCCGGCAAGGCAATGGCGCCGGCGCCCAGGGTCAGCGCTTGACGTCGATGGATGTAGTTCATGAGTGTCTCCTAGTTGGGTGATTGAACAAGGCTTGCGTTGGCAATGAGTTGGGCTATCGTGGGTTCATCCATGCCGATTTCTTGCATGATTTCGCGACTGTGTTGCCCCAGCCGGGGCGGGAATTTGAGGGCAGCGCTCTCGCCCTCAAACCTCAGTGGGGCAGCTGTCGTGACCAGGGTGCCCAACTGCGGGTCTTGCATCTGCTGAAAAAACCCTGTTGCAACCAGTTGTGGGTCCTGCTCCAGATCGCTCAAGCGGTTGTAGGGCGCATTGGGGATGTCCAATGCATTGCAAATGGCCAACCAGTAAGCGGTAGTTTGCTGATGCACCTGCGCTGCCAATGCGGCATACAGTGCATCGATGTTTTTTGTGCGCGCCGCCAGACCCTGAAAGCGAGGGTCATTCAAAAACTCCGGCTGGCCCACGGCTTTGAAAAATTGCTGCCAATGCTGGTCTGTGTAGGGAATGATGCAGACAAATCCGTCCAAGGTTGGATACGGCCGTCTCCAAGCCGACAGCAGTCTTGGATAGCCCGGCTCGCTCAGGGGGGGGCGGAAATGCTGCCCGTAAAAGTGTTCAATCAGGGTGAAGTGCGTCATGGTCTCGAACATGGGTACTTCGACAAAACTGCCGTGACTGTCTCGGGTTCTGGCGACCAAGGCCATCAACACAGCCTGGGTTGCAAAAACCCCGCAGACCTTGTCCGCCACCACGGTGGGCAGGTAGGCCGGCGCCTGGCCTTTCATTTCAGACAGGGCTGCCAAGCCACACATGCCCTGGATGATGTCGTCATAGGCCGGGCGACCTTCGTAGGGCCCCCCGTTGGCGAAGCCATGAATGCCCACCACGATGAGCTGCGGGTTGCGTTCCCGCATGACCTCTGGCGCGAGACCCAGGGACTTCAATTTTTGGGGCCGCATGCTGTAGAGCAGGACATCGGCGGTGTCGATCAGTTGGAGCAAGGCCTCTCGTCCATCGGCTTGCTTCAAATCCAGTACGAGGCTGCGCTTGTTGCGGTTCGCCCCCAGAAAAGTCGCTGCCATGCCTGGTTCTGTCGTGGGGCCCGTGCGGCGTGTAGAGTCGCCCTCGGGGGCTTCTATCTTGATCACGTCCGCGCCATAGTCCCCCAGCATTTGTCCCGCAAAAGGTCCCAACATGACTGTGGTTAATTCCAAAATGCGAATACCTTCGAGAGGGGGTTTCATGTTGACACGCAAGGGCTGCATAACTGGGGGTGAAGGGGATTGAGATACTCAGGGGACAACGCAAAAAATTTTGACAGCATCTTCAAGCAAGTCTTTGAAGTGATTTTGTTTTTCGCGAATCAATTGACTGGGCCCGCCAATGCCGATCGCAAGTGGTAATTCGGGGGCTTTGCTGGGCAAATGAATAGCGACCACCCCCTCACCTGGACTGACTTGATCCATGGACACCGAGACGCCGTCCTTGCGGATGGAAAGAATGTCCCTGCGCAAGGTCTCAGGATTCAATTGGGCACCCTCTTTGGCTTGGTACTTGTTGTAAATCTGGACGATTTCGAGAATTTTTTCATCTTTCATTTGCGATAAAAAAAGCCGGCCCAAACCCGATGTGGGGTAAGGCCGAACAGCGCCAGGTGTGACATGCAACCGCATGCTGCTGGTCGCTGGCACCACCTTGATGTAGCGAACTTGCAGGGGCTCTGGCACACCCAGCACAATGGTTTGATTGCATTGCGCACCCACCCATTCCATCATTTTGAGAACAGAAGATTCGGGCGTAAACGCGCTGGAAACCCAAGATCCCAGCAACGCCACTCGCAAGCTGGGTCGGTAGAGTTTGTGGGTCTGTAAAAGATAACCGGCTTCGACCATGCTTTGCAAAAGCATGGAGGCGCTGGACAGGGGGTACCCCAAATGCAGCGCGATTTCACTCAAACTGGCGTTGCGCTGAATGTCGTCGAAGTACTCCAGTACTTCAAACACCCGAATGGCTGATTTGACTGTCATTGGCTTGGTATTTTTTCAATGACTTCAATGTATCTTTTTATTTCCTGTTTGTGAATATCATTTTCGCATATGTGAAAATATTGCACCAGGAAATGACGGGATGAGACAGGCCAGCGTTTCAAAGCGCTTCAGGACCGGCCCATTTCTGTTGAATTTGCGCGACCAGGGCCCGCAGCAGTGGTGCAAATTGTTGGCGCAGTGGGGTGTCGGCTTCTCCATCGCCAACAGGGAAACTGATGTTGACCGCATAGGTTCTGCCGCTGGGTGACTGGATGGGCGCTGCAGCCGCACCCATACCGGCTTGCCACTGCGCGTAACAATAGCCGTCGGCGCGGAAAGCGCGCAGTGCTTTTTGAATGCTCGTTTTCATATGGGGCCATTCCATCGGATGCGCTTGCTGCAAGGTCATGCACAATTTCGCGCGGGGGTTGGTATCCAAGCCTGCCAAATAAGCGCAACCCAATGAGGTGTTGGCAATCGGTATGCGGCTGCCAGACACCATTCGCCGGAAAATGCCCTTGCGACTGAAGCGCACAGATTCCAAATAGACCATCTCGTCGCGATCTGCGGTTGCAATACCCACATTGACTTGCCGACCTTGGGCGAGATCGCGCATCAAACCCAAGGCCACGTCCAGTTCGGGTTCAGTGGAGCGAAATGACAAAGCCAAGCTCAGGCTGGCAATGCTCAAGCGGTAAGCCCTGTGCTGCAAGTCGTATTCCAAAAAACCCGATTCCACGAGGGAGCGGCACAGCCGACTGACGGTGGGGCGCACGAGACCCGTGCGCTCGGCAATGTCGGCATTTGTCAACAGGTCCACCCCTTGTCTGAAAGCCCTCAGGATGTTCAAGCCCCGCTCCAGAGATTGGCTGCCGGGGGTGGTGCGCACATACAAGCCCGTTTGCTGGGTTTGCTGGCGGCTGGAGGCTGAGGGTGTCTGCATGGTCGGTAATGATTTCGAATAGCGAAATTATTGTATTGTGCTTTGGTTTGTGCAAACCCATACTGAAATTCGTCATAACTCTTTCTGTTGGGCTTGCAGTGGAATGCACAGAACTGATATACACCGTCCACGACGGCGTGGGCCTCATTACATTGAACCGTCCGGACAGGCTCAATGCATGGACACCGAATTTAGAAATCGAACTCCGATCGGTCATAGAAAGTGCGCAACTTGACCGTGCGGTTCGCTGTGTGGTGATCACCGGCGCGGGCAGGGCTTTTTGTGCCGGCATGGACATGGCTGTGTTAGGCGCTGGCGACCGCAAAGCCTGGATGACGGACGCCGAAGATGATGTCTTGCAGCGCTATGGCTATTTGTTTGGTTTTGACAAACCCCTCATCGCGGCCATCAACGGTGCTGCCGTGGGCGTGGGTCTTTGCTTGGCCTTGTATTGCGATGTCCGATTTATTGCCCGTGGCGCCAAAGTAGCCACTCCTTACACCCGAAGAGGCTTGGTCGCTGAACACGGTCTGGCTTGGCTGCTTCCGCGTCTGATAGGTCCATTGCACACGGCCGATCTGCTCTTGAGCGGTCGCACCATCGAAGCCCAAGAAGCAAGTCAGATGGGGATGGCCTTGCTCCGGCCATCCGAGGGTTTTCTGGAAGCGGTCCTGGTATATGCCCAAGATTTGGCTGCCTCATGCTCACCCCGCTCTGTGCGCATTGTCAAAAAGCAACTGCTGCAAGCGCGCTACCAGACCTTTGGGCAGGCCACGCATACAGCGGACAGAGAAATCGCCTTGTGCCGAGGGACCGAAGACTTCAAGGAAGGGGTGCAGCACTTCCTTGAAAAACGCCCACCGAATTTCACAGGTCAATGAACATGCAAGCAGCCAAATTGCCTTTAAGCGGTATTCGGGTCGTTGAGATGGGGCAGAACATTGCAGGCCCCTATGCCAGCGAAATCCTGTCCTCATTGGGGGCGGACGTGATCAAAATCGAGCGGCCTGAAACCGGCGACGATGCCCGGGGCTGGGGACCGCCATTTTGGCAAGGAACGGCAACGACTTTCCAGGCGATGAACCACGGCAAAAAAAGCATTGCCTTGGATGTGAAAAATCCAGCGCATATTTTGTGGCTGAAACACTATTTGTCAGAGGCGGACGTCTTTGTGCAGAACATGCGCCCCGGCTTGCTCGATGAACTGGGATTGGGGGCTGCGCCCATGTGTGCCTTGAACCCGCGTTTGGTCTATTGCTCACTCACCGCATTTGGTCACAAGGGGCCTAAAAAGCTGGACCCGGGGTACGAGCCCATGATTCAAGCCTTTGCAGGCTTGTTCAGTGTCAATGGCGATGCCCATGGACCGACCTCACGCGTGGGTATGCAAGTGCTGGACTTGGGCACCGGCATCTGGTCTGCCCTGGGATGCCTGGCTGCTTTGTTTCAACGCCAACAGTCTGGCAAAGGTTGTGTGGTGGACACGTCCTTATTTGAAACAGCAATGGGTTGGTTGCAGGTGATGATGGCCGGTTATCAGGTCACGAAAAAACAGCCCACCCGGCACCGCAGCGGCAATCCCAATGTGGTGGTGTTTCAAGCCCTGCCAACCTCGGATGGCGAGGTTGTTGTGGCGGCTGCGAATGACAGGCTCTTCACCAAATTGGTCACGGCCTTGGGCAGGGAGGATTGGGCGCGCGACCCGCTGTATGCCAGCAACGCACTTCGCGTGCAAAACAAGTTGATCATCATGCCGGAAATGGAAGCTATTTTCCGAACGCAGACGACTGATCATTGGAATGAATTGCTGGAAGGTCTAGGCATTCCTTGCGCACCGATTCACAATTTCGAGCAAGTTTTGGCGCAACCGCAAACCCACGAGATTGGTATTTTTCAGAGCATTCCGGACTTGGATCTCAAGGTCGTGGGGCTGCCAGTTTCATTTGATGGATTGCGCCCGCCTGTCGTGCACCGAGCGCCCCACATCGGCGAGCATACGCAAGAAATTTGCAAAGAGTTTTCAACACAAGCTGATGGAGATAGAAAATGAAAAGACGGCAATTTGCAGCATGGGTGGGCGCTGTACCTTTGGCGCTTGCGCCCAATGCTTGGGCGCAGCCCAAGTCCATTCAGATCATTGTTCCCTTTGGACCGGGTGGCTCGGGGGATATTTCTGCACGCATGCTCGCAGAATTCATCACTAAAAAAACAGGACAAGCCGTGGTCGTGGAGAACCGCGCGGGCGCCAATGGGGTCATTGGCGTTGAGTCCGTTCGCAAAGCACCTGCAGACGGTTCAGTTTTGCTCTTGGCAACCACGTCAACACACTTGGCAAATCCCAGTCTGTTCAAAAAATTACCCTACGATCCAGAAAAAGATTTCAGATTGGTCGGCTCTTTCGGCCCTGGATCAACTTACATGTTGGTTCGCCCTGATGCGCCTTGGGCTACCTTGCAGGATTTTGTCGCGGCCGCCAAGGCTGCGCCCGGCAAAATCAATTACGGTCATTTCAACGCCACATCGCAAGTCACGAGCGCCCTTTTTGCGCAAACGGCTGGCATCAACTTGACGCCCATACCTTACAAGCAAGTCAACCAAGCGATGTCAGAGTTGATCGGCGGCCAGATCCAGGTCATCTTTACCGATACCGTTCAAGGCGACTCTTTTGTGGCGTCTAAGGTCTTGCGTGCTTTGGCTGTTCACAGCACGACGCGTCTTAAAAAATATCCCACAATCCCCATGATCACGGAGCTCTATCCCAATTTCAATATTCAAGGCGGTTTCTTGGGTATCGCGGTACCCGCTTCGACCCCGGTAGACATCCAGCAGCGTTTGAATGATCTGGTCAATGAGGCCGTAACCACTGACCCTATCAAGTCGCGACTGGAGGGCTTTGCTTTTGCGCCACAAAAATTGAGCTTGGCTGAATTATGGGCTGGCGAACGTCAAGAACGTGAAAAGTGGCGAACTTATGTGCCGCTGGCAGGTATTGAAGTGCAGTGATTTTCCATTCGGCCTGGCGCGCCGATTGCCTGGGTGTTGTTGCCTGAAAGGTGTTTTAACTTGAACGCTCAGCCCGTGTTTTTTGCAAAGCAGCCCAAATTTTAGGACCCGTGAAAGGCATGTCCATTTGGTGAATGCCGTAAGGGCGCAAAGCGCTCATCACGGCATTGGCCAAGGCGGGCAAGGAGCCGGTGCAACCGGACTCGCCCACACCCTTGGAGCCCAACAGGTTCAGTTGGGTTCTCACCTCATAGGTTTCGTTGGTCAGATGGGGGACGCAGCCCGCACGCGGCATGGCATAGTCCATGAAGCTGCCGGTCAGCAACTGGCCTTGCTGGTCGTACACCACCTGCTCACAAAACGCTTGTCCCCAGCCTTGTACAACACCGCCGTGCACCTGGCCGCGAACAAGCAAAGGCGAGATGACTTGCCCCAAGTCGTCCACCGCATAGTAGTGAAGTAAATCAGTCACCCCGGTTGAAGGGTCGATTTCCACTTCAGCGATGTGACATCCATTGGGGTAGGTCGCGCCTGAACTGGCTTCTCCCAGAGCATTCAGCGCAGTTTTTTCTTCACTGGCCAAGGCATCCACCACTTGGGCTGTGGTGAGGGTACGGCCATCAGCGATCCAGACACCGTTTTCAAAACGGACTTGGTCGATCGCAACGCCCAAAGATTTTGAGGCATGCGGTTGGATGGATGCCAACATCTGATGGCTCATGGCCAGAATCGCACTGCCAGCCCCGTACAAAGAGCGTGAGCCCCCTGTGCCGTTGCCCAGCAATGGGTGATTGGCGTTGCCCGGTTCATACCGAACGCGGTCTGCAGGCCAGCCCAAGGCTTTTTCGATGATGCGGGCAAAAGAAGTGGCGTGGCCTTGGCCCGAAGGTCCTGTGACGCCATACACATACAAAAACCCATTGGCATTGAATTCCCCCCACGCCTGGTCCTTGGGTGCGTTGCCTGCACCCGAGGCTTCAAGGAATGTCGACAGACCGATGCCGCGGTATTTGCCTTGACGCAATGCGTGGGCGCGCCTTTTTTCAAATCCGGCGTAGTCCGATAGCTCCAAGGCGCGGTCAAGCAGTTTGCCGCTCAAACAAGTGTCAATCGTGCTGCCGTTGGCTGTTTGATAGGGAAATGCATCTTCAGGAATGAAATTTCGGCGTCGCAGCGCAACAGGGTCAAATCCATGTTCATGTGCGGCAAAGTCAACCAAACGCTCAATGGCGTAGGCAATGTCGGGGCGGCCGGCCCCGCGATAAGCTGAAACGGGCGTGGTGTTGGTGTAAACCACTTCCGACTCCATGTACAGCGCGGGAACTTGGTAGACCCCTCCCATCGTGATGGCAATGTTGCGCGTGCCGATGAAGGTGCTCATCATGCAGTTGTAAGCCCCTGCATCTACCCGGTCCTTGAACCGAATGGCCAAAATGCGTCCCTCGCGATCCAATGCGATCTGGCCATTCAAAATCAAGGCGCGACCATGCCAATCACTGAGAAAAATCTCGCTGCGCGAGCCCACCCAGCTCACCGGGCAGTCAAGGTGGCGTGCAGCCAAAACCAAAGCGGCGTGCTCGGTGTAGGCCCCGCCGCGCAGTCCAAAGGACCCGCCCACATCGTTGGCGTCAATCTGCAGTGATTCAGGTTTGGCGCCCGACGCCAAAGCTAAAAAATTGCGCATTCCCAAAATGCCCTGGTGGGGCGTATGCACTGTGGTGACACCTGCGGCGGCATCATGGATGGCCACCACGGCGCGCGGCTCCATGGGAACGCCCATCAGCCTTTGGCTCAAAACCCGAAGTTGGCTGGTGTGAGCGGCTTTGGCGAATGCGGCGTTCACGGTTTCTGCATCCCCCGAGGCGAAATGCACAGAGAGATTGCGCGGCGCATTGGCATGCAGTTGAACGGACGATGGCCGTGTTGTGCCTTCGGGGTCGACACTGGCTTCAAGCACTTCGTATTCGATGTCAGCAAGCTCGGCCGCATCTTGCGCGACCAAGGCTGAAACGGCAAACACCATGGCAATCGGTTGGCCCACAAAGCGAACGGTGCCTTCAGCCAACAAGGGCATGAGAGCCTGTATTTGATCTTCACCCGCTTTGCCTTTGGCGGTCACGGGGTTGGCAATCGTGCCCGCACCCAAGGCTTTCAAATCTGCTGAGGTCACCACCCAGCGCACGCCAGGGTGTGTGCGTACGGCATCCATGTCGAGATGCGTGATGCGCGCATGTGCATGCACGGATCGAATCACATAAGCGTGCAACATGCCCGGGTAGTTGTGGTCCGCAGTAAAGTGACCTTGGCCTGTGATCAGGGGCAGATCCTCTTGGCGAGAGGGGTTGAATCGGGCATTCATGCGGGGTTCTCCGCCAGGGCCTTGGCGGCTTGTTTGACCGACTCCACAATGTGAATGTAGCCCGTGCATCTGCATAAATTACCTGACAGGCCTTCATGGATTTGCGCATCGGTGGGCTGGGGTGTGTTCGACAGCAAACCCACTGTAGCCATGATCATGCCGGGGGTACAAAATCCGCATTGCAGGGCATGGCATTGCGAAAAAGCGACTTGAATCGGATGCAGCTCAGGCCCTTTGGCCAATCCCTCAATGGTCGTGATCTGGGCGCCGGTGGCTTGCACCGCCAACACGGTGCATGATTTCACCGCGTCCCCATTCATGAGCAGGGTGCAGCAACCGCATTGGCTGGTGTCGCAGCCAATGTGTGTGCCGGTCAGTTTCAGGTTATCGCGCAAGACATCTGCGAGCAAAGCGCGGTCTTCGACTTCGAGGGTATGGTCGATTCCATTGATGTTCAGGGATAGGGGGCTCATGGTGTTCCATTCATTTGAAAACTCAGGCCAAGCGGGAGATGGCTTGGGCATACAAAATGGACACCAAATGAGACCGATAGGCCGACGGGGCATGGATGTCGTCCAGCACGTTGTCGTTCACAAAACGCAAGTCGGATGGTGCTGTTCCTGCGGCGGCCTCTGCCTCGTGCCAGCGGCAAACGCCATGCGTTGCGCCTGTGACGGCGACGCGCCAGTGGTCTTTTGACAGTTGAGCCACAAAAACGCCTGCCATCGCATACCCTGTGGCCGCGTGGCGGAACTTGGCGTAAGCGCTTTTCAAGGGCTTGTGGAATCGAAGTCCTTGGATGATTTCGTCAGCTGCCAAAGCGGTTGAAAACATGCCCAAGAAAAACGCCTCGGCTGTTATCTCGCGTTTCTGCGTCACGAGGGTGGCGTTCAGTCCCAATACAGCGGCAGGGTAATCGGCGGCAGGGTCGTTGTTCGCCACAGAGCCACCTAAGGTGCCTCTGGCACGAACCTGTGGATCGCCGATCATGCCTGCCAGATCAGCCAATCCGGCGCTGCATTGACGCACCGCAGGATGGCGTGAAACGTGCTGGTGTGTCGCGCCCGCGCCAATCCACAAGTGCGTGTCTTCGTTGCGAATATCACCCATGCCCGGCAAACCCGAGATGTCAATCAGTTTGTCGACTTGAATCAGCCGGTGCTTGAGCGCTGGAATCAAGGTCATACCACCTGATAAAACACGCGACGCCTCGCTGAGGGACAAACTTGCAGCAGCCTGTTCTAAAGACTGCGCTTTTTCATAATGCAAGGAATACATGTGGCGCAGTCCATCAGTTAAAGGGTTGATCTTCGCAGTTTCCAACAAGGTGAGCAGAGCAAATCGATGAGGTCACTCCGCTTTGGCGCCAGAGTCTTTCACCGCTTTGGCCCAACGCGGCATTTCGCTGCGCAAGTAAGCCGCGTATTCAGCGGGCGTTCCTCCCAAAATATCAGCGCCTTGTGCGGCCAATCGGGAACGTAATTCAGGGTGAGCCAGCGCCTTGTTGACTTCGGCATTGAGTTTTTGAATGATTTCTGCAGGCGTTCCCGCAGGCACCACGATGCCTTGCCATGCCGCTGCCTCAAAACCTGCAATGCCTGCTTCGGCCATTGTCGGCAACTCAGGCAAGAGTGGCGAGCGTTTGCTGCTGGTGACCGCCAGGCCACGCAGGCGGTTGTCTCGGACATAGGGCAGCACGGTATTGATGGTGTCAATCATGAACTGGGTTTGGCCCGCGACCAAGTCAACCAAACCCGGCGCACTGCCTTTGTAGGGAATGTGTTGGGTCTGAATACCCGTTTGGGTGGACATCATGGCACTGGCCAAATGGGTGATGGTTCCAGTGCCTGATGAGCTGTAATTGAGCGCACCCGAGCGTGATTTGGCCAGATCCAGAAACTCCTTGAGCGATCGGGCGGGCAGCTGAGGATTGACAACCAACACCATGGGCACGCTGGCGGTTAGCGCAACAGGTGCAAAGTCTTTGAGGGTGTCGTAATTGACTTTGCCGTACAAAGCCGGGCCGATCACGATGGCCGATGTGTTGTAGAAAATCGTGTACCCGTCAGGCGCTGCTTTGGCTGACAATTCGGCGGCTATGTTGCCGCCCGCACCGGGTTTGTTGTCCACAATCACGGGCTGGCCAAGTTGTTCAGACAGGCGTTGCGCCAAAACTCTGGAGACCAGATCGGTCGGCCCGCCGGGCGGAAAAGCAATGACCATGCGCAGGGGCTTGCTGGGCCAGCTCTGCGCCCACAGTGAGGCGGACATCCCTGCCCATAACAAGGCCGCTACAACACGAAAAAGAAATGGCATAGAAATCCCTCAGGAATTGAAGTGATCGAGAACCGCGCCAGGCCCGTGGTCATGGGCCACATAGTCTTGTCCGTCATGGACTTTGACGCCGTTGACCCAAACGCCATGCACGCCCGTGGCTGTGCGAACCATCCGCGTGCCCCCACCCGGTAAATCATGAAGAGGCAAAGGTTTGGACAGGGCCACTGTTGCGGGGTCAAAGAGCAGCATGTCGGCAGGTAAACCCACGCGCAAACGACCTCGATCGGGGATCCTGAAGCGGTCGGCAGGTTCGCTGGTGATTCTGCGAATGCCTTCGCTGAGTGTGAAGTGCCCCGTGTCTCTGACCCAATGTGACAGAAAGTACAGGCCAAAACCTGCATCGCACATGTAGGTCAAATGCGCACCCGCATCAGACAAGGTGATCACACTGGCGGGGTGTTTCAGGGAGGGGGCAACGCCTTCATCGTGGTTGTTGAAAAACTTGCCCACAAAATGGGTGCCCAAATCTTCAGACAAAGCAAGGTCGAAGAAAACATCCACCGGGTCCAGGCCTTGTTGATCGGCCAGGGCTTGAATGCTCATGCCTTCCAGTCTGTTGTTTTCAGGCTTCACGGTGTGACCCACTTCGATGTGTCGCCAATTTCCTAAAAACAAAATGCCTGATTGGGGTTGCTGGAGATTGCGCCGGAACGCATCGCGAAATGCGGTCGAACGGTAAATATCCGCTGATGTGCCGGTGCTGGCTTTTTTGACAGCATCAAAAGCCGAATGACCGAACAACACATAGGGATCGGTCAGGCTGAAATCAAAAGACAGTGGCTGGCAACTGGTCAAAATATACAGCTCATGGCCTCGCGCCAAGGCTTGTGCGCAGCGCTCGTAATAGCTGGCGCCCAAGGCAGGATTGCCTTCGTTGTACATGGTCAACACGGTGGAGATGTAAGCGGGTCGGCCGGTGTCCTCCACGATGGATTCCATGATGTCAGGACTGCCCCGTGACCCCGTGGCCATCATGAAAATGCCTTTTTTTTGTTCGCCCAAGACCGAAGTCAAGGCCCGCAATTCCTCCTCTGAGGCAATGGTCGAGGGCATCGGAATGCCGCCATAGCCACTGTGGTTCGGCGAGAAAGAGGAGGCAAAACCGATGGCCCCATGGTCCATGGCGTCTCGCACCAAGGATGTCATGGCTTGCAATTGTTCGGGTGTGGGCTCGGCATTTTCAGAACCGGCCTGGCCCATCACAGCCGTGCGGATAACCGAGTGACCGGCAAAGACGGCCGTGTTGACATAGGGCCCGATGCGCCGCAACTGGTCCATGTACTGACCAAAGGATTCAAACTCCCAATTCACACCTGTGAGCAAGGCGTTCAAATCCATGCCCTCGACGACCGACAGATTTTTCAGCATGGTCTCTCGCAAAGGCGCAGGGCAGGGCGCTATACCAAAGCCACAATTGCCGATGACGGCCGTGGTGACCCCCAGCGCGGGCGATGGCGACATGGTGCGGTCCCAAGTGACTTGCGCGTCATAGTGGGTGTGCAAGTCCACAATGCCCGGCATCAGCGCCAAGCCCTGAGCGTCGATGATTTCGTGCGCAAGATCGTCGCTGTGTCCGATATGCGTGATGCGTCCATCAGACACAGACACATCAGTCAGCACGGGTGGCAGGCCTGTGCCGTCATAGACCTGCGCATTGCGAATGATCAAGTCATGCATAGTTCAAGACCCTCAAGAGTTGAAACGTCCCGCTGGGACCCTTTGTTTGACCGGGTTTACTGGGCTTGGAAGCGCGGCTCCCGCCGCTCTGTCATGGCTTTCACGCCTTCTTTGAAATCTTCCGTTTTGAATTGCCAGTTTTGTTCCGCACTCTCGTGGGCCACAGCCTGTTGCAACTGTTCGACCAGGCCTTGACGCAAGGTGGCGCGGGTGGACTGAACAGAAAGCGGCGCGGAGACAGCGATTTCTTGTGCCAGTTTCATGGCTTGTGCACGGACATCGGCTTGAGGAACCAACACATCGGCCAGTCCCATCTCAAGGGCTTCTTCTCCTGTGATGCGTCGACCTGTGAAAAAGAGCAGGTTGGCTTTTTGGATGCCGACCAAACGCGGCAGCGTCACGGACAAGCCAAACCCGGGGTGAAACCCCAAACGGTTGAAGTTGGCTGAGAATCTTCCTTGCGGACATGTGACTCGGAAATCAGCGACCAAAGCCAAACCCAAGCCACCGCCCACGGCGGCACCTTGAATCGCTGCGACGATGGGTTTTTTGCAGGAAAAAATCCGAATCGCTTCGAAATAAAGAGGGTTGGTGCCTGGGTTTTCAGGACGACTGATGGTGTCGTTCGGACTGTTGAAATTTGCACCGGCGCAAAAAGCGGTGCCTTCTGAGGCCAGCACAATGGCGCGGCAGTGGGGGTCTTTGTCCAAGGCCTCCAAGGTACTGGCAATTTGCTGAATCAAAGCAAAGTCGAAGAAATTGTGGGGCGGACGGCAAATTTCAACCAGGCACACATGGCCCTCGTGGGTGATGTTCAAATCGGATACGGTGCTCATGCAGAAGATTCCTGTGGGGTGGGGTTTTTGAAATGAATCATTATTTGCCGTTGACGATAGCGCGCTGATTGACCAGCGATTCGATTTGGGCGGGGCTGTAGCCCAGTTCGGTCAGGATCGACTCGGTATCTTGTCCTAAGCGCCTGGCTTGGTGGCGCACTTTGGCTGGCGTTTTGGAAAATTTCACGGGTGGGCGCACATACCTGATGGCCCCGACATCGGGGTGCTCATCATCGGCAAATAAGTGAACGGCTTGAAGTTGGGGGTGCAAGGGCAACTCTTCCATCGTGTAAAGAGGTGTTGCAGGAATGTCCAACCGGTCGCAGATGTCCAGCCATTCGGCTGTTGTTTTGGTGGCCGTGATGCTGTGCAAAGCGGCGTACAGGCCTTGGATGTTGGCGTTGCGTGTGACGCGGTTTGTCACGCCCAGTGCTTGACCCAGCGCTTCTTGACCCGCGTCTCGAAAAAAACTTTCCCAATGGTGGTTGGTGTAAGGCAGCATGGCAATGAAGCCGTCCAGCGTGGGGCTGGGCTGCCTGCCTCCCGGCAGCACGCGGCTGTAACCTGCTGGCTGTGTTGCGGGGTTGCGGGTCAAGCCGCCCATGTGCTCGACCAAGGTAAATGCCACCATGGTCTCCAGCATGGGCACTTCCACATACTGGCCTTGACCACTGCGTTCTTTGGCCAACAAAGCCGCCAGCACGGCGTTGACCAGAGCCATGCCGGTGGTTTTGTCGGCGACCAAACTCGAGATGTAATCCGGTCGTGTTTTGCCAAGGCTGTTCACGCTTGCCAAGCCGCATGCGGCTTGAATGATGTCATCAAATGCGGGACGGTCTTTGTCTGGGCCGTCCTGGTCAAAACCCGTGGCCGCGCAATAGACAATTTGCGGATTGAGTTGGACCACCTCGTCATAGCCAAAGCCGAGCTTGTCGATGGCAGACACCCGCATGTTGTGCACAACAGCATCTACGCGGGGAATCAAATCGCGCAAAATGGTCTTGCCGGCGTCGGTCTTGAGGTCAATGGCCAGCGACTGTTTATTGCGGTTGATTGATAAATAAATCGAACTCATGCTGGGCGACAGATTCACGCCATTGGCGCGCATCAAGTCACCCTCAAGACTTTCAACTTTGATGACGTTTGCGCCATAGTCCCCCAAAATTTGCGTGGCCAAGGGGCCTAAAACCACGGAAGTCAGATCCAAAATGCGGATGCCGGTCAGGGGTCCATTCGACAAGTCCATCGTTTTGCTCATGTTTTTGTTTTCTGAGGTCTCAGGCTTTCCCATGTGCTGTCGGGCCACTGCTGCATGCTGTAGGCCGAAGCCCCTGCTGCGCCTTGCAGCCAGCGACCCCCGTCAATCACGACCGCTTCACCGGTGATGAATGCCGCGCTGTCGGAAATCAAATACACGCACAGGTCGGCCAATTCATGGTGTTCACCCACGCGGCGCAAAGCCACGCCCTGTTCAATCGGTGCATCTCCAATGCGCTCTTGCGGCATCAATCTGGACCAAGCGCCTTCGGTCGGAAAGGGACCGGGCACAACCCCAACGGTGCGGATGCCATAGGGCCCCCACTCGACGGCCAAACTGCGGATCATGGCCAATGCGCCGGCTTTGGCCATGGCTGAGGGCACCGTGAAAGGCATGCCTGTCATGGCGGATTGCGTCAGTATCTGCACAACTGTGCCTTTGCGGCCGGCTTCAATCCAGCGGCGCCCTACTTCCATGGTGCAGTAGGCGGATCCTTTGAGCACGATGTCAACGACCGCATCCAATGCGCGTGTCGATAAGCGCTCGGTCCTGGCCAGGAAATTACCCGCCGCATTGTTGAGTAAGACGTCCAAAGGCCCCTTGGCCCAAATCGCATCCATCATGGCTTGGACAGCTTGGGCATCGCGCACATCACAAACATGCGTCTCAACACGGACCCCGAAGCTGTCTTTGAACGCTTTGGCGGTTTGGTCAAGCACTTCTTTTCTTCGGCCGCAAATGACCAAATCAGCGCCCAACTCGACGTAGCGTTTGCCGATGCTTTTGCCCAAGCCCGTCCCACCACCCGTGATCAGAATGCGTTTGCCCGAGAGCAAATCAGACCGGTACATGCTCATGCGGGTGTCAGTCATTCGGGTTGCATGCCTGCCAATTTGGCGATGCGTGCGAATCGCTCTAACTCGTCTTGCTGGAATTTCTGCATGCTGTCACCAAAAAAAGGCATGCTGTCTGCACCCGACGTGTGATTGAAGTCGGCCCCTTCTTTGGAGTCCCTGATCTTCACCAAGGCCTCAATGAGTTTTTTCTTGACCGCTTCAGGGGTGCCGGCCTTGACGTAGAAGGAGGTCCAAGAATAATTCACATACTCTGGAAAGCCACTGTCAATGAAAGTCGGGACATTGGGAAAGTCAGGATGGCGCTTTTCACCGGACACGGCAATGGCCTTGAGTTTGCCGGATTTGATCAAGGACGCCGCGCCGCCCAGATCGGCAATGCCCACATCAAGTTGGTCGCCCATCAGGTCCGTGAAAATTTGCGCCCCACCTTTGTAGGTGATGTGGTTGAACTTGACGTTGGCCATGTTGGAAAACCATTCTCCCGCCAACCGGTAACCCGCCGAGTAATTGGCCAAACTCAAGGGCTTGTTGGGGTTCTTTTTGGCATACTCGACCACGTCTTTCAAGCTGTTCAGTTTGGAGTTGCCGTTGACAACCCACACGTTCATGTTGCGCGACAGACCCGCCAAGGGTGTGAGATCGGTCATGGGGTTGTAGGGCAGGTTTTTGATGCTCACCGGATTCACGGATATGGGTGAATTGCTGGCCAACAAGATGGCATGTCCATCGGCAGGCAAGGCCAGCAAGGCTTGAACAGAAATGATGCCACTGGCGCCTGGCTTGTTCTCGACCAATGCCGTTTGACCGAATTGTTTGGCCAAGCGATCGCCGAAAAAACGGGCCGAGGTGTCCGAGCCGCTGCCCGCTGTGAAAGGCACAAAAATACGAAATGGTTTGGACGGGAAATCCTTGTCCTGCGCCAAGACGCTTGCACTCAAGGACATAGCCATCAAGGCGGCCGTGACAATGAAGTTTCGTTTGAGCATGTTCATTCTCCTGAATCGGTTGCAAATGACAAACTGGTGAGAAAAGGCCAGAGCTGGTCAGGCCCCTGCGCAAGGGCCATCTCCCCAATGCGGGTTTGCCAATAGGTTTCGTTGCCAAATTCATCACGCCACGCCCACAGCCGGCGCGTGAGATGGTGCAGGTTGTGCTCGCGTGTAAAGCCCATGGCGCCATGCACTTGGTGGGCAATTTCTGCGCCCTTGCCGGCGGCTTCGCCTGAGCGAGATTTGGCCACTGCAATGAAAAACGGCTCTGGCCTTTGTGCAGAAACTTCGATGGCGGCATCTACAGCCGCGGCCGTAGCAGCCACCTGGCCAGCCAAAACCGCCAGCATATGCTGTACGGCCTGGAACTTGCCAATGGGTCGCCCGAATTGAACCCGGTCGTTGGCATACTGAATCGAGTATGCCAAGGCGCGCTGTAATGCACCGGCCATTTGGACTGAGCGCATCAAAGCGCCCTCGGTCAGTAGCCGTTCTGGGGCATCCGCCAGGGGGGCTGATGCGACGACAGGGGCTTGGACAAAATCAAATTGAACCCTGGGCTCGCCGGCCAAATTTTTGACCGATTCTGAACGGCTATGGGACAACACCGCTCGAGAGAGCAGCGCCACATGGTGCTGCCCATCGCGCTGCGCCACCACCACCAAATGGTCACAAGACAGGCCCCAAGGTACCCTGTGGGCATGGCCCGACAGTGTGGCTGCCTGATGACTTCCCGTGAGCTCTAAAGTGTCTTTGGCATGGGACACGCTGACCGATAAAACACCCTCAGGCACTTTCAATCCCGCTGCGGACAACAAACGTCCCGCTATGAACGTCTCTGCCAAGGGCACAGGCGCTGCATGAAAAGCACTGCGCCGCAAAATGAACAGCGCATCTTCAAACGACAAGCCACTGCCGCCTTGCGCTTCCGTCAAGCAGGCTTGAGGCAGTCCGACTTCTTCAAGGGCTTGCCACAGTGCTTGAGGCCATACGCCCGCCTCGCTCGACATGAAGACCTCTTTGAGGCAATGCGCTTCACAGATGCGGTCAACTGTTTTTTCCAGATCGTCTCGAATATCACTCATCTCAGCCCCAATCCTTTGGCAATCATGCCACGCAAAATTTCACGGGTACCACCGCGGATGGTGAAACCGGGTGCCTTGAGCATGGACATGCCGAGCAAGGCTTCAAAGTCGCCGCTTTCGTCATCCATCAGGGGTTCTGAGGGAATCAGGTGGCGGAACATTTCGGGAATTTCCCGCTCAAATGCGGTACCAATGTCCTTGACGAGAGCTGCTTCCAAAATGGGCTTTTCTCCCTTTGTGAGCAAGCCCGCCACAGAAGTCGACATGCGTCGCAAGGTGGCCAAGTGCGCCACAAAGCGGCCAATTTCATTGACGGCGCGTGCCTCAGGCTTTTCACCCAATTGCGACATGGACGCCAGAAAAAGTTGGTAAGTGCTGAGAAATCGGTCGGGACCGGAGCGCTCGAAAGCCAATTCACCGGTCACCATGTTCCAGCCGCCGCCCACATCGCCAATGACCATGTCATCCGGTACAAAGCAGTCGTCAAAAACGACTTCATTCCAGTCGTGAGCGCCGTAAATATTCAGGATGGGGCTCAGCTTCAAGCCTGGAGATTTCAGGTCCACAATGAATTGGGTCATGCCCGCATGGCGGTCGTCTTCTTTGGGTGCAGTGCGCACCAAAGCGATCAAGTAATGTGCTCTGTGCGCACTGCTGGTCCAGACTTTGGTGCCGGAAAGGCTCCAACCCCCTTCGGCCTTGACGGCTTTGGTTCTGACCGCAGCCAGATCTGAGCCGGAGTCAGGTTCACTCATGCCAATGGCAAAAAAACATTCGCCCGCTGCAATTTGGGGCAGGATCAGTTGACGCGCCCGCTCGCTGCCGTGGCGCAAAATTTGGTTGCCACTTTGCCTGTCGGCCACCCAGTGCGCGCCGACAGGCGCGCCACCCGCAAGCATCTCTTCGGTCATGATGTAGCGCTCAAGCGCTGTTCTCTCGTGACCACCATATTGCTTTGGCCACACCATGCCTATGTAGCCAGCTTGCCCGCACTTGCGGCTGAACTGGGCATCGCCATCAGACCAAGAATTTTGGCGCGGTATGAAGGTGCCCGCATCGCGCTCTTTTTGAAGAAAGTCCCGCACTTGCTGTCTCAGCAATTTTGCACTGTCTGGCATGGTCGCTGCCGGAAAAACAAAGTCATGCATGTGTTTACTCTCGCTGCTGAAATGGATGGGGCTTATCTTGATACTTCCTTTTGGGATGTCAAGAAAGCAAGAGACAACTAGGTGACTCTGAATGGGTGTGTCTGCGCGATGATGATGAAAACCCTGATTGAATATTCACAAGGAGCTTTATGCGTTCAGGCATTTACAGTTATCCCAACACGCAAAGGATCATCTTCGGCACCTGCTTTGAACAGGCGATTGCGAAAGAGCTGGAAACGGTGAAAGCACAACGTGTCTACGTTCTGGCCAGCGGCAGTCTGTTCAGGCAAACCGATGTGATCCAGCAACTTCAAGCCGTTTTGGGTTCAAGGTGCGTCGGTTTGTTTCATGACATGCCGGCGCACACGCCGCGCACAGCGGTTGTGAAGGCTGCGCAGGAGGCCCAAGACGTCCAAGCCGATTTGATTCTGACGCTCGGCGGTGGTTCTCAAACAGATGCTGGAAAAATGGTGACACTTTGCATGAGCAACGGTATCGCGTCCGCACAAGACTTGGATCGATTGGCCACCAAAGTCCACGCGGATGGGCGCATTGAGCGCCCAGCGTTTCAAGCGCCCACTGTGCCTTGCTCTGTGATTTCGACCACCCTTTCGGCAGGTGAGTTCAGTGCCCTGGCAGGCTGCACGGACACGGTCAAAGGGATGAAAGAGAACTTTTTACATCCAAAAGCATCGCCTCGATCGGTGATTCTCGACCCGGCCCTGACTTTGCACACACCCGAATGGCTGTGGTTGTCGACAGGGATTCGCGCGGTTGACCATGCTGTGGAGGACCTGTGTTCGATCAACACGCAGCCTATTTCTGAAGCCACTTCATTTCAAGCCCTACGTTTGCTTGGCAGAGGCCTTCGCGCTGTGAAAAAAGACCCCTCCGATGTGCAGGCCCGACTGGACTGCCAATTGGGTGCTTGGATGTCCATCATCGGCTCCAGTGCAGGAGTTCACAAGGGTGCCAGCCATGGGATTGGCCATGTTTTGGGCGGTACAGCGGGCGTGCCGCATGGCTATACATCCTGCGTCATGTTGCCGCATGTCTTGCGATTTAACCAAAGCGTCAACGAAGCTCAGCAAAAGCTGGTCAGTGAAGCCTTGGGTGAACCGCATAGACCGGCGTGTGATGTGGTCGCGGAATTGGTGGCCCAACTGGGTTTGCCAAGCACCCTGAGAGAAGTGGGCGTCAAACCCGAAATGCTGGACTTGATTGCACACCATTCAATGCACGATCGTTTGATTCACAGCAACCCCCGCAAAATTCACGGCCCAGAAGATGTAAGGCGTATTTTGGCTGCGGCCTGGTAGGGGTTGAAAGTGAAACCCTTGCAAGGCAAGGTCCTGGTGTGGGCCATGTGCATCGGTCAAGTGGGTAATCTGCTGCCTCATGTGGTGGTGCCTGCTGTCATGGTGCAGTACCTGATGCCCATATGGGGCATGAGCAACTCGCAAGCGGGACTGCTTGCTGCGGCCTATGCGGCAGGCTATATGGTGGCTGTTCCCCTGTTGAGCGCCCTGACTGACCGTTACGATGCTAGGCGTATCCTGTTTGTGGGCTCCATGTGCAGCGCACTGAGCACTTTGGCCTTTGCCGTTTTCGCGTCCAGTTGGTTGACCGGGATGCTCTTTTGGGCCTTGGCGGGTGCCAGTTTTGCAGGCGCGTACATGCCTGGTTTACGGGCTTTGACTGACAGGTTACCCGCGCAAGGCACATCACGCAGCATCACTTTGTACACCTCCAGTTACACCCTGGGGGTCGGGTTTTCATTTTTGTTATCGCAGCTCATAGCCGATGCTTGGGGATGGCGCTGGTCGTTTGGTGTGACCGGTTTGGGCCCGCTGATCATGGGCTTTGTCGCCTTGAAAATGCTGCCCGCACCGCCCGTGTTGACCGGAGCAAGCCTGTTGGATGTGCGGCCTGTTTTGCGCAATCGTCCTGCGATGGCCTATATCTTGAGTTATGGCGCTCATTGTTTTGAGTTGTATGGATGGAGGACCTGGATTGTGGCGTTTTGGACATTTGTGGTGGCGCGCCATCCGGGCGCTTCATTGCCAGAGCCTGTGACGGTGAGCTTTGGGGTCTCCCTGCTGGCCATGCCGGCGAGCATCATGGGCAATGAGTTGTCGTTGCGCCTGGGCAGACAGCGCGCCATCAGCTGGATTCAGGTGACCTCAGCCGTGACGGCTTTGGCCATTGGATGCTGCGCAGGCAACGCGGCCTGGCTGTTGCTGGTGTTGATTTTTTTGTACGCCATCACGGTGACCGCAGACTCGGGTTCATTGACCGCCGGGATGATGTCGCATGCTCAGCCGCGATTCAAAGGTTTGACCTTGGCCATGCATTCGACTGTAGGGTTTGGACTCTCGGCCTTGTCCGGCTGGGCGGTGGGACTGGCCTTAGATGGGCAGGGCGGCGCACAAGAGCCACAAGCATGGCTGGCCGCCTTTGGTGTTCTGGCGGCGGGTATCTTGCTGGGGCCTTTGGCTTTGCGCATTTCACGGCCAAAGGCCCCAGACTGAACGATGCGCTGGTCAGATTTTGGCCACCACCCGTCCCAGCACCGTTCCGGCTTTCAGTCTGTCCAGGACAGACGAGATTTCATCCATCGAGCAGGTGGCGATCGGAATGGATTTGAGTTTGCCCGATTGCGCCAGAGCCACCACCTCACGCAATTCCTGGAGTGATCCCACATAAGAGCCTTGGATCGTGATGGCGCGTTGGGCCAGGGGCACAAGGGACAAAGGAATTTCACCACCGTACAAACCGACCACCACATAACGCCCGCCTTTGCGCAGACAGGCCATGCCCAGAGTGGCTGTATTTTGCGCACCGACCAAGTCGAGAACACCCCAGACGCCGCCTTGCAGGGCTTGAATGTTGGCCAAGCAATCTTGTGCAAGCGGATTGAAGACTTCTTTGGCGCCCATGTCGCGGGCGGTGGACCATTTGGACTCGTCAATTTCGCAAACCGCGATATGGTCATGTCCCATCGCTCTGAGCATGGCCACGGCCATCAAACCGAGTCCGCCTGCGCCCATGATGACAATCCAGTCATTGGGTTTGCATGGCATGAGCTTGCGCGCAGCGCTGTAAGTGGTCAGCCCGGAACACGCCAAAATGGGCGCGAAGCGGGGGTCAATGCCCGTGGAATCAATCAGATAGCGTGAGTGAGGTACCAGCAGATGATCGGCATAAGCCCCCGAGGTTTGGATCCCGATAAAGCGAGGGCTTGGGCACCAATTGTCGATGCCTTCTGCACAGCGATCGCACTGGCCGCAACCTGTCCAGGGGTAGACCAATCGATCTTCGCCGATCGGCAGTTCTCCGGCCTGGGGGCCACCCGAAAGAACCGTGCCAAAAGGTTCATGGCCCATGGTCACGGGCAACTTCATGCCCCTGTCCGCCATCTGGAATTTGCGGCCACCTCCAAGATCAAAGTAGCCATCGCGGATGTGCACATCCGAGTGGCAGACGCCGCAAAACTTGACCTTCACCAATACTTCAGTGCCTTGGGGCGAGGGTGTCTCGCGCAGGGCTTGCTGCAGTGGTTTACCCCATTCAACAATGTCTTGGCTGATCATCCGTAGTCCTTCAATGAAAGTTCAAGGATACACACTTACAGGCCAAAATAAAAGTCAACACCTCCAGGATTGCGCCTCAGGGCTTCATGCACCAAGTGAGTGCCGGTCTTGCTGATGCGCTCGATCCGACAGAAGTCAAAAATCAAATGCATTCCAAGGCCATGCCAACAGTGCGCGATGGATGCTGCGCATGAATGAAGACTTTCTTTTTGACTTTGGAGAATATTTGGCCTTGAGGGCCCGCCAAGCCTTGCCAGGTAAGGGTTTATCAGCATCTATTTTGTGAAAAAAAATGACTTGTTTGTCATACAGTTGCACAATGCGCGGATTTATCTGTGACAAAATCGGCGCAGTTCATTGACAAGGAGAACCACCATGAACAAGAGTGAATTGATTGAAGCGTTGGTTAAAGAAACCGACATGAGCAAAGCGGCTGCTGGCCGTGCATTGAACGCCTTGGTTGACATCATCACCAAGACGGTTGCCAAGAAGCAAGACGTTCAGTTGATCGGCTTTGGCACATTCAAAGCCGCTAAACGCGCTGCACGCAAGGGCAAGAACCCACGCACAGGCGAGCCATTGAAAATTGCTGCAGCCACAGTGCCTAAATTTTCTGCTGGCGCTGCCTTCAAGGCTGCGGTCAACAAGAAGAAGTAATTTTCTTCTCGAAAAAAAAGCGGCCAGGTTCACCCTGGCCGCTTTTTTTTCGACTGATTTCACCAGGTGTCAATGAACCCATGGGTGTGATCGCCTTTCAATGCAAGGCTCGCGTCCAGTCCTCTGACGATCCATGTTCGGGTTTCGCTGGGATCGATGACTGCATCAATTTCAAGTGTTTGCGCCATGTTGATCGCTTTGCCCACGGCATACCTTTCGGCCACCAGGGCATTGAAAAGGGCGTCGCGAAGAGGGCCCTCGGGCTGGGCCTCCAATTCCTTGCGAAACCCCAATCTCACAGACCCTTCCAGGCCCATCGGACCGAATTCTCCTGTCGGCCAAGCAATGGTGAAGACGGGTGCGTCAAATCCGCCTGCGGTCATGGCCTGGGCCCCCAGTCCGTAGCCTTTGCGCAAGACAACGGCAAAGAAGGGCACTTTCAATTTCGCCGCCACCACAAACATGCGGCTGGTATGGCGCACTTGGGCTTGCGCTTCGATCTCGGGGCCGACCATAAAGCCGGGTGTGTCTGTCAATGAAATCAAGGGCAGTCCATGCGACTGGCATAACTGCATGAAGCGACTCGCTTTGTCTGCCGCCTCGACATCGATAGCGCCCCCGAGGTGCATGGGGTTATTGGCCATGATGCCCACCGCACGCCCCTCGATGCGTGCCAAGGCTGTCATCATCCCCAGGCCAAACCCTTGGCGCAATTCCATCACAGAGTCTTTGTCGCACAGGGTCTGAACCACGGCGCGAATGTCGTAAATACGCAGCCGATTCTCCGGGACGGCAAACCGCAACTTGCGTTGGTCATCACATGTCCACGCCGTCACCTTGCCCTGAAAGTAAGAGAGGTACTGCTTTGCCTTGTCCACTGCTTCAATTTCGTCCTTGACCAGCAGGTCAATGACGCCGTTGCGCGATTGCACATCACTGGGGCCAATGTCTTCAGGCGCATAGGTCCCTAAGCCGCCCCCTTCAATCATGGCCGGGCCTCCCATGCCGATATGGCTGGACTCGGTGGCGATGATCACGTCGCTGCAACCGAGCAAGGCGGCATTGCCTGCAAAACAGCGGCCGTGCACAATGCCAACCACTGGGACCCAGCCCGACAGGGCTGCAAATTGGCTGAAGGTGTGGTTGTTCAAGCCGGCCACCACCGGACGATCCACGTCACCCGGTCTGCCACCGCCGCCTTCAGCAAAGAGCACCACAGGCAGCTTGAGCTGGAGGGCCAAGCCCAGCATCCTGTCGGTCTTTTGGTGATTGCCAGCGCCTTGGGTACCTGCCAAAACCATGTAGTCATAAGCCATCACCACGCAGCGAGACTTCTCAGGGCCATGTAATGACGCATTGACCGTGCCAATGCCTGTGACCATGCCGTCCGCGGGGGTGTTTGCCATCAAGTCTTCCAGGCTTCGGCGTCGCGTCTGTGCGGCAATCGCCAACGCCCCGTACTCCATGAAGCTGCCGTCGTCGCACAACTGGGCCACATTTTCTCGGGCGGTACGACCGCCTTGGCTGTGGCGTTTGCTCACCGCTGCCATGCGGTTCTCATCCCATAAAAATGCATGCCGCGCTTGTACATTTTTCAAATCATCTCTGATGGCGTCCAGGTCTTGCATGTGATTTTGCGCAGCGCCAGGGGCTTGCACCTCGGTCAGATCGAGGACCATCAAGACAGCTTGCGCAGCCAAGAAGTCCCCCGCCGAGGCCATGATGGCACTCACACGGCCTGCACTTGGAGCGAGCACAACGTGCTCCATCTTCATGGCCTCAATGATGGCCAGGGGTGCGCCTTGGGGAACGAGATCGCCAAGCTGGACTTCGATCTGGATTAACTTCGCGGCCATGGGCGAAGCAACGGCGGTTTGATGCGCCTGGAGTGCGACGCTGTTTGGCGCGGGTTCCTGCGGCGCGCCAGTGTTGATGCGCGGCGAATCAGGTTGGGCCAATGTGTTGGCTCTGGCGATCAGGGTGCTCAGGTTCTCTTCAATGAAGCGGGTGTGAACCGCTTGATCGACAAACTCAGGCAGCTCCAAGATCGCTTGCAACAGGTCAGCGTTCGTCTTGAGCCCACGCCAGTGGCATTCAGTCAAGGCCCGGATGGTTTTGCGGGTGACTTGCTCGAAAGAAGCCCATTTGCTGCTGACAATCAATTTGGCCAACAAGGTGTCGTAATGCGGGGAGGGCGAAGCGCCGGTATAGCCGTGGGTGTCCACCCGAATGCCTGGGCCCGAGGGCAGGTCAAAGCGGGTCAGTGTGCCACTGGTGGGTTGCGTTTGGCCCTGTGCATTCAAGGTTTCTGCACCAATGCGAACTTGTATCGCGTAGCCCTTTTGCAAGGGCGGATGTTGCGGGTCCAATCCCGCAGCCTTGAGGTGCATGCCAGCGGCCATCTGGATTTGCAATTGCACCAAGTCCAAGCCTGTGACTTCTTCTGTGACGGTATGTTCCACTTGGAGGCGCGGGTTGGCTTCCATGAATACCCATGAAAGATCGGTGGCTTGCGTATCGACCAAAAATTCAAATGTGCCCAGACTGCTGTAGTTGCAGCGGGCCGCCATGTGCAATGCGGCCTGTGTGATTTGTGTCCGAATGGCGGGGGTGATGCTCGGGCTGGGTGCAATCTCGATGAGTTTTTGAAATCGACGTTGCAGCGTGCATTCCCTGTCACCCAAGCTCACCACAGCCGTGCCGTCGCCCAGAACCTGAATTTCAATATGCCTGGCGCGTGCCATCAAGCGCTCGACGTAAACACCCTCCACACCAAAGGCTCGCGCTTCAGAGGCGCAGCGGGCATAGGCATCGGGCAGGTCTGAGGCTTGAAAGACGGCGCGCATCCCCCTCCCGCCCCCGCCGCCAATGGCCTTGATCATCACGCCCGCACCCTTTTGCAATTCAAAAAAAGCTTGCACCTGTTGCAAACTGACCGCTTCATTCAAGCCCGGCATGACGGGGACATTGCAATCGAGTGCCCATTGTCTGGCGCGGGATTTGTCGCCAAATAATTTCAAATGTTGAGGCTGCGGTCCAATGAAAACGAGGCCCGCTTGGGCGCAAGCTTCAGCAAATTCAGCGCGCTCACTCAAGAAGCCGTAACCCGGGTGGATCGCATCGCAATTTTCTGACCGGGCTATTTCGATGATGTTGGCGATGTTCAGGTAGGCGCCGGGGCCTGATGCTGGTAAGCCCACCGATCGCTGGGCCAATTGGACATGCAAGGCTTGCGCATCATCCTGTGCAAAGATGGCCACGGATTCGATGTCCATGTCATGCACCGCGCGAATCAGGCGAACCGCGATTTCGCCGCGGTTGGCGATGAGAATTTTCTTGAACATGGACGTTAACCTTGCACTGGCAGTTCGGTTTGCGGGTTGGGCATGATCTCAATATAGCGCAGC
>Ga0114964_10000018_pt1 | contig 109892 bp, 108 predicted proteins | sample C_131016_MF_Meta_FD_92638 | JGI IMG/M metagenome (GOLD analysis project Ga0114964, IMG submission 92638) | Freshwater microbial communities from Lake Croche, Canada to study carbon cycling - C_131016_MF_MetaG | ecosystem: Environmental > Aquatic > Freshwater > Lake | place: Lake Croche... | reverse complement strand
GTTTTATCTCTCTCTCTCTCTCTCTCTCTCTCTCTCTCTCTCTCTCTCTCTCTGTTAAAAAAACTGCCCCAAGGACCCGACAGAAGGTGCGACATGCGCACCTTGGTTATTTACCTATGTGGGGCTAGTTCCGCCCCCTTGTGTCGGAGCAGTTTGGGGTGAATACGCACAATTCGCTTTGGCCTTCCATTGGTTGGCTCCTCAACCACACGAACGAGCCCATGCTTGGCTAACAAATCGACAGCTGCTTCAATTTCACCGCTTGTGCGTAGGCACTCCCACTCTTTGCGCTGGACATCGTCCCTAAGGTTAAAGCGATCATTGACATGCCCTTTTTTGATTCGATCAAGCAGCTCGTGAGCCGATGCCAAGTTATAGCGAACCGCAACGCCGTAAATCCGTTTGGCATGCTCCCTATAAAACAATAGCAAATCCAGAGCTTTCTCGAGAGTAGCAGAGGAAATGCTTGTAGCTCGAGGGTTTTCGGCTAACGCAAGAATCAATGCAAGCTTTGGAAGTGTTCCTCTATATTTGCCTGCATGAGCAGCAACGACTGGGTTAGCAATACCACCGCCTCGAAGTTGGTTTTCAAGGTTCACCAAAAAACAATCGAATTCAACTTGCGCGTCTGAATCAAACTTCAGAACACGAGGTTTAACTCGACCATTTAGGGCGTGGCGCTCCAAAGGCAGCTCTTCAGCGGATACAAATACTCTTCGTGCCAAACGTTCCGCGTCCAGATCGGGCTTTGAATTAGACAACTCAAACTCTTTCGCGATCGTCGGCTGCACAGCCAATTGAAGCAGTCGTTGAAGGTATCCATCATCGCTCCCCCCACGGTGCATCTCCCGCAGATATTTTTCAATCTTCGCTGGCTGCAAATTGCCGTAAAGCGCCATACGCGGGCCTTGCGCAATATGGCTCCCCCGTTTGATCCGGTCATCGCTGTAGTCCTGATGACCATCAAAAAACTGTAACTCTTGCGCACGAGCGTTTTCAAACCCTTCCTTCTTTAACTGTGCAATATGACCGTCCAACTCGTCACGAAGAAGTAATACCCCGTTAGGGTTTTCACACAGGATTTCCAAGCGGGCTTCTGGTGTGGCATCCGAAATGATGAACCGCTTGCGCACTGGCGGCTTGACATCGTGTATCCGATCGAGAGCTTGCTTTGCACCAAACTTATCTCCAGCTCTGATGGACGCTTTGGCCTTAGACTCCAGAACCTTTATTTCCAGTTTCCTCACCCTTTCATCCGACTCCCACTCCATCATGGCCTTTGCGTATTCCAGCTGCGCATGGCTTTCAAGCTCGTTAATGAACTTCATTGCAGCATTCATACTTGGAGACTTCAACATAGCCGGAGGCAAAATACTCGCGCCCCAAAGGTTCGGGTATTCAAACCAAGTTATGTCTTTGCTTCTTGGCTGAACACATACTTTCTTACCGAGCACACTCCCCAGCGCGACCAACATCGGCGTGGCAATCATCTCGCAAGGAATTCGCATTCGCTTCGCACAGTCATTTACGTATGCTGCAATTGACGGAGGAAGTATGTCGGGATTCAGGGGTGGAGCAGGGCGGTATTTTGGTGGTAGCGGCTGTAGTTCACCCCAATCCCCCCAATCGCCCCCAGCGACCACAGCTTCTCCAGCACCACTATCAACATACCGCCTAGCGCGGTCTAGCACCACAGCCTCATCAAGTGGGTCAGCGTAATGTTCAACGTTGGCCGCCAAACACCTTCTCTCAATTTCATCTTGATTAAACGTGCCTTGCCCCCGCAAATGCCCTGCAAAACGGAGCATCGTTGACTCCCGCCCATCGCCATCCTTAAGGGGATCACTCGGCCATTCAAAACCGCCTCCGTCCAGCAAGTGCGCTAACAGCTTCGGATTGTCGCTTTTGATCGGTTTAATGCGAACTGTGCCAGAACCGATTACTGGTTTTTTCAAAGACCAACGTGCAGAAAGCGCCAGCGCCGCATCAGTAGCCTCCGGCAGTCCTCCAGCCTTGTACTGGTTACCTGTAACTGTCAGCCACCTACCCTTGCTCGAGCAAAAAAGCTCGTCCTTGCCACCTGCTGCGCGTGCTCGTGAAGCATCCTTTACCGGCATAGTAGATAGAACGAAGGCACGCAACCCCTTGCCTGAAGGCGACTTTTCCATGTAAGGCTTGCCCAGTGTCACACAGTCCTGCATGATCTCAGCCATACGCTCAGTGTCATTTAAGTCAACACCATCCCAGTCCAATGCGACAACATGCATTCCATCAATCATTGCTGGCTGAGCCAACCCGACACCTGAGTGCCCTCGTTGCTTAGCATGGAGGATTGCATCTTCAAAGTTATTAAACCACTGCTCTTGCTTTTGCCAGCTTTTTCCAGTCCCGTCTTTTCCTTTTGGGTATTTTTCAAACTTACCCGTTTCAGGATTAACTGGGCCAGCAACCCAAGTAAGGGCCTGTGGCAGCTCACGAAGCTGAACAGGAATATTTACTACCCCAGATTCGTTAAAGTAGTTTGGGTTGTTCATGATTGACGCCCCTTCCCAATGTTCAACGCTTCAAACCAGTTGACGTCTTGCACATCACCGTAAGGTACATCCAAAGCATCCGGCGCCAGCTTCTCAAGGCAGTTCATGCTTTCTGGTTTTGCCATGAGCACTGAAACAGTCTTGCCCCCACCACTGCCATACACCCCGACTCCCGGCAGCACAATAGCTGTAAGACCTTTATCAGCAATCTCTGATGTCAGATCACCACGGTAAGCGTAGGGCTCAGCAAGCACAAGTGGCTCACCATCCGGACCGCTCCAGTATGTAAGATGGTCTGGATATTCAATCAGCGTGATACCGGTATGGGATTGCGGACACCTGTCTTGGCCGATGGGCCTGCATCCAGTGACATCAACGAAGCGAATCAAACGTTGTGCACGTTCTAACTGCTCGATTGCCGAAGCTTCATTGCCACAGATGTGTCGGGAAATGGTATGGAGCTTTATTCCAACCCCGTTGAGGTGGGTGTACTTATAGTAATTGGACCATGGTAGGGCCGGAGCTACTTTGACAGTCTTCACACGAAGGGCGTGTTTCTGGCGATTTGGGCACCACGGTGCCATCAAAATTTTTTGGTCCATTACGGACTCCTCTACTTAAGAAAAATTAAGTTAAATACCTGCAAAAAATTGCAAGTGACAGGGAGTGAGTTGTGTGTCGCGCTGAGTTTTGTGCCGTCAACGGGGGCAGGTCGTGCATTGCGTTTTGGCACTGGTGGGTGCGCAGCCTGCAAAGTGGGCTAATGGGCTTTAATCTGTCTGATGGGTGAGTAACGGCTTTGGGAAAACCAATACAGACCTACCATCGAAAATGGAACCGGAGTTTTGAGTCAGAGCGTTGGCGTAATGCGCAACGTGGGGAAAACACATCAATGTCGTTGATGGGCGTCAGGTTAGTGCGTGCCTGCCACAGTGCAAAATAAAAGCGTTTTTGCTACCGTGTCTTTATTGTAGAAGCCAGCACAGTTATTGGTCAAGCGGTTGTTGCATTTATTTTTCCAGCCTGATAACTGGAAGTTGTGGAACACAACCCCCGTCAAAGTTTGACAGGGCGAATTGAATTGCACAATTGTCTATTCACCCCAATTTTTTGGCCAAATCCGAAGGATTTGGATGGTAATAACGTTGAAGCATTCTCAAGCTCTTGTGACCAGAAACTGCCGCCAACTCGATCACATTGGGAAGTTTTGTCGCCATACGGGTGATAGCTGCATGACGTAGGTCATGAAAATGAAAGTCTGTTATTCCAGCACGCTCTGTCGCTGTGCTCCATGCTCTGGATACAGCAAACCCATTCATTGGAAATATCTTGCCGCCAATACTTCTTGGCATTGTCAATAAGACCTGCACGGCTTTAGAGCTAAGGGGCACAACCCTCTTGTCACCATTTTTGGTTTCCCATAGTGTTGCCGTGCAGTCCGTAAAGTTAACATCCTCCCGGCGCAGGTCTAATAGTGCACCCCGTCGCATTGCAGTTTCCAGCGCCAGCAATACCAACGGTTTCATCCAGATGCTGCGCTTGCCAACTGGTTCAAGCACGGCAAGTAAAGACGCCAATTCTTTTTCATTGATTAGTCTCTCACGTCCCTTTGGCACGGCGGGTTTTCTGACCAATGGAACTGGGTTCACCATGCTGATCCCCCACTCTTTACGTGCATGGTTGATGATGGAACTGATGCAGGCAATTTCACGTATGACAGCCGCAGGAGAAATTTGTTTGAGCCTATCGTCACGAAATTTCGCCACGACGGTCGCACTAAAGACCGCCATGTTGGCCTTGCCAATCGGACTAAGCGCCATTGCTTTGAAGCGATAGGTGTGGACTCTTTCGTGCTTATGGCCCGGAAGAACCTCAGCGATGTACCGGTGAATTAGGTCAGCAAATGTGTACTTCTGAGCTTCTGAAGAGCTTGAAAACGCTCCCCGATCCATGTCTGTTTCTACAGACCTTGACCAACGCTCAGCATCTTGCCGAGTTATAAAACTACGCACCTCATCAGGGTGACCTTGCCGACGGACTCGGGCTTGCCAACGGTTGCCGCGTTGTCTGAACGATGCCATTTCCATTCCTCATTGGGACAGGAATGGGACAAACTGTCAGATACCAAGGTCGACCGCCGGTCGTTCCCCTCTGTAGAAAAGGCTTTTTAGCCCCCTCACTCGATCGCCTTGACCATGTCTTCGACGACCTTCTTGGCGTCGCCGAACACCATCATGGTTTTGTCCATGTAGAAAAGCTCGTTGTCCAAGCCGGCGTAGCCTGCGGCCATCGAGCGTTTGTTGACGATGATGGTTTTGGCTTTGTAGGCTTCCAAAATCGGCATGCCGTAGATCGCGCTGCCCTTGATGTGGGCGGCCGGGTTGACCACGTCGTTGGCGCCCAAAATGATGGCCACGTCGGCCTGGCCGAATTCGCCGTTGATGTCTTCCATCTCGAACACCTGGTCGTAGGGCACTTCGGCTTCGGCCAAGAGCACGTTCATGTGGCCGGGCATGCGGCCCGCCACCGGATGGATGGCGTATTTGACGGTGATGCCTTTTTCGGTGAGCTTGGCGGCCAGTTCTTTGACCGCATGCTGCGCGCGCGCCACGGCCAAGCCGTAGCCGGGCACGATGACCACGGTCTCGGCATTGCCCAGCACAAAGGCGGCATCGTCGGCGCTGCCGGTTTTAACGGGGCGCTGCTCGGCACTGCCCGCACTGGCGGTGGTGGCGTCGCCGCCAAAGCCGCCCAAAATCACATTGAAAAAGCTGCGGTTCATGGCCTTGCACATGATGTAGCTCAAAATCGCGCCCGAGCTGCCCACCAAGCTGCCGGCAATGATCAGCATGCTGTTGTTCAAGCTGAAGCCAATGCCTGCGGCGGCCCAGCCGGAATAGCTGTTCAGCATGGACACCACCACCGGCATATCGGCCCCGCCGATCGGGATGATGATCAACACGCCCATCACAAAGGCCAGTGCCAGCATGGCAAAGAAGGCGTCCCAGCGACCCGTGAACATGAACACCAAACCCAAGCCCAAAGTGGTCAAGCCCAAAATCAAATTGAGTTTGTGCTGACCGGCAAACTGAACCGGCGCGCCTTGGAACAACCTGAATTTGTACTGGCCCGACAGCTTGCCAAACGCAATCACCGAACCACTGAAGGTCACCGCGCCAATGGCGGCGCCCAAGAACAGCTCCAAGCGATTACCGGCCGGAATCGGCGGCACCGTACCGTCGGCGGCTTTTTGCACGATCTGGAAGGCGTAGGGCTCGGCCACTGCGGCAATGGCGATAAAGACCGCTGCCAAGCCGATCATGCTGTGCATGAAGGCGACCAGCTCGGGCATTTTGGTCATCTCAACCTTGTTGGCCATGTAGGCGCCCACGCCGCCGCCCAACACCAGACCACCCAACACCAAACCCATGCCCTGGGTTTTGCCGCCGGACAACTCCACGATCAAGGCGGCGGTGGTCAAGGCGGCAATGGCCATGCCGATCATGCCGAACAGGTTGCCACGGATGGAGGTGGTCGGGTGCGACAGGCCTTTGAGGGCCTGAATGAAACAGATGCTGGCAATCAAATACAGCAGCGTGACGATGTTCATGCTCATGCCTTGTCTCCCTCAACAGCCACGGTTTTTTTCTCTTTTTTCCTGAACATCTCCAGCATGCGGCGGGTGACCAAAAAACCACCGAACACGTTCACTGCGGCCAAAGCCACGGCCAGGGTGCCCATGGTTTGACCCAAGGTGGTTTCAGTCAACGCAGCAGCCAACATGGCGCCAACGATGACGATGGCCGATATCGCGTTGGTCACCGCCATCAGCGGTGTGTGCAAGGCGGGGGTCACAGTCCAGACCACATGGAAACCCACGTAGATGGCCAGGACAAAAATGATCAGGTTCAAAAGGGTCGGGGATACGGCTTCCATGAAGGCTCCTTGTTTTTTATACTTTATTTGCGTTTGATGTCGCCGGCCTGCGTCATCAGGCAGGCGGCCACAATGTCGTCTTCCATGTCGACTTTGAACTCACCTTCTTGGGTGAACACCAGCTTCAAAAAGTCGAGCACGTTGCGGGCATACAGGGCGGAAGCGTCGGCCGCCACCAGGGCGGGCAAGTTGGTCTCGCCAATGATGTTCACGCCATGCTTTTGCACGGTTTTGCCGGCCTCGGTCAACACGCAGTTACCTGCCACGCCGTCGGCGGCTTTGCCCGCAGCGATGTCCACAATCACCGAGCCGGGCTTCATGCTTTGCACCATCTCGGCGGTGACCAGCACGGGGGCGGCGCGGCCCGGAATCAAGGCGGTAGAAATGACCACATCCGCCAGCGCCACGCGTTTGGCGACTTCGGTCTTTTGGCGGTCCAGCCAGCTTTGCGGCATCGGGCGAGCGTAACCGCCCACGCCTTCGGCGGCTTCTTTTTCTTCGGCGGTTTCGTAAGGCACGTCAATGAACTTGCCGCCCAGAGATTCGACTTGTTCTTTCACACTCGGGCGCACGTCAGACGCTTCGATCACCGCGCCCAGGCGCTTGGCGGTCGCAATCGCCTGCAGGCCGGCCACGCCGACACCCAAAATGACCACCCGCGCCGCCTTGACGGTACCGGCTGCGGTCATGAGCATCGGGAAAAAGCGCTGGTATTGGTTGGCCGCCATCATCACCGCCTTGTAGCCCGCAATGTTGGCCTGCGATGACAACACGTCCATGCTTTGGGCACGGGTGGTGCGGGGCGCCGCCTCCAAGGCAAACGCGGTCAAGCCCGCTGTGGCCATGCTCTGCAGGCCCGCAGCATCGAAGGGGTTGAGCATCCCGACCAAGGCGGCACCGGACTTCATCAGGGCCAATTCTGCGTCGGTGGGCGCGCTGACTTTGAGCACCATGTCGCAGGCCAAAGCACTGGCCGCATCGGTCACTTCGGCGCCAGCGGCCAGGTAGGCCTCGTCGGTCACACTGGCCGCCAGGCCTGCGCCTGACTGCACATGCAAGCTGTGCCCTTGGGCTTTGAGTTTTTTGGCCGTCTCGGGCGTTAAGGCCACACGGGTTTCACCGGGCCGGGTTTCGGCGGGAACTCCAATACGCATCTGCGATCTCCATTTTTTTGAAAACTTGGCCGCGCGCTCAAGCACGCAAGCTTCGTCAAAATATAAACTTGCTGTATTCTGCTTGAAACTTAAGTCTTTTTGCAATGCAGAAACCGCGTTTTGTGTCGCCAAAGCTATAAACCTCACTTGACGGACTGAATGCTCTTGATGGACCTTCGCTGGAAACCCAATGTCACCGTGGCCGCCATCATGGCGCGAGGCGGCAAATACCTGTTGATTGAGGAGCACACGCCCGAGGGCTTGCGGCTGAACAACCCTGCCGGCCATCTGGAGCCGGGCGAGTCTTTGTCAGAAGGCTGCGCCAGAGAAGCGCTGGAGGAAACGGCCCACGCCTTCAAGCCCGAGGCTTTGGTGGGGGTGTACTTGTCGCGCTTTCAAAGGGCGGCAACGGGCGAGGACATCACCTACATTCGCTTTGCCTTTTGTGGCGAGGTGGGCCAGGCCGATCCGGCCCTGAAGCTCGACACCGGCATTGTGCGCACGCTGTGGATGACGCCCGAAGACATCCGCGCCAGCGCAGACCGCCACCGCAGCCCCCTGGTGCTGCGCTGCATCGAAGACCATTTGGCGGGACAGCGCTTCAGTCTGGACACGCTGTTCACCGACCCTTCGGTTAAGGCTTGAAGTCTGGCTTGAGGTCTGGCAGCAACTGCCGGGTCTCCCACCCCATGTCGTTGGCAAACTGCTGGGCCAATTGCTGGTAGCCGGGCACGGTGAAGTGAATCAGGTCTCGCGCCATCAGGGGCGGGTTTTGTCGCACCCACCGGTAGGCCCCGCCCTGCCCGCCCATGGCCTTGAGCATGCTCCAAACTCTGCAACCATGGTCTTGCCCGACGGCCTTTTGAATCTGGCCGATTTCTTCATGGACATGGGTGTACTGCAACAAATTGTGCGGCATGCTGCCCGGGCTTTCCTGACGGGGCTTGACGCTCGTTTGCTGGGTGCGGACTTTGCCAACAGGGGCCTTTTTCAGATTATTTTTAGCCTTGCCGCGCGCGGTGTTTTTACGCACCGGCACCGACGGGCTGTTGCGCAGCTTTTCTGAGCGCCGGATCAGCACCCCCCGGTCGCCCGGCGCAATCAGCACACAAGCCGCGTCCGGAAACACGGCCCGCATTTGCTTGACTGAGGCACGCAAGCCGAGCTCATAGCTCTTGGCGTCAAAGGGTTTGACATTGCCTTCGTTGGTGCCAAACTCCATCATCACCAAGTTGTACCGTGTCTGCGTAAACCATGCGGCCATGTAATCCGCTTGCGCATTTTTCCATCCTGCCACCGTGGCCCCCGGGTAGCCAAACACATCCATTTGAAGCGCCGCGAAAGGACCGAGCGGCAAGTCCAGTCCGTGCAGCCGCATTTCGCCAGCCAGCAAGCGCACACGCACCACAGACAGTGGCGCGTCGCCCGACAACTCCAAAACCGCCGGGCCCTGAGCTGCCGACAACGTCACCTCCATTTCGGGGCCAGCATCCACACTGACAGCCAGTTGCAAGGGCGCCGCCGTTTGCTGGTACAGCAGACGCACTTGGCGCGATTCCGCCACGCCGGCCGCATTGCGCAGATCCCACGCCAAGCTCGCCCCGGGCTGCGTTGTAAAGAGATTGACCAAACCCGGACCTGGTGCCGCCGCGCCTGCCGCATTGGCATGCGCAGGCTCGTAGCGCCACTGTGGGGATACGCAGCTTTTACGCAACGGCAGGCGCACGCCGGGGCGGTTCATGTTGGCAGGAATCAGGCTCGAGCGAACCTGGTCAGCCTCGAGTTTGAGGATTTTGACCAACTCTTGCGTGAAAAATCCCGCCGCCAAATGGCTGTCGCCCCACACCGCAAGGCGGTATGGTTCGCCGGACAAGGCTTGTCCCAAAAGCCCCACACTGCGCTGGTCTGCGCTGGCTGGCGCAGGCTCAGCGCGGGCTGCCTTCAATGCCGCTTGCACATCTTCATCGTCAGGTATTTCACGCGGATCCATGTCCACAGGGGCCGCGGCTGCAGCAACAGCGGGGACCGCTGCGCATTGCAGATCCGGCACCCCGGAACTCGCCAAGACGCGCAAAACGGTCAACGCAGGTGCGCTTGCGGCTTGGGCGGCCAAGACCACACTCCCCAAAGGGACCGTGGCCAGTGCCACACAGGCGCGAAGGAGCAAGGCAAGGTTCAACTTCATTGTGGCTGGGCTTTCTCTATGTGGGCCACCAAGGCTTGTTTGATTTGGTGCAGACCTGCGGGTGTGAAATGGGTGCCGTCTTCCCCGCGCAGGTTCAGGGGCCGACCCTGGGCATCGGGCATGGATTTTTTAAAAGGCAGCGAGACCAATCCGATCAAGGGTTCGGTCGACAAGTAATCGGTGCCAAAGGCTTGCGCCCTGTTGAAGAACACATGGTTGGACACGACGGCTCCGCGCTGCAAGGGCTCGTCGCGCATGGCCGGCAAACCCAACCAGATGACGCGCACCTGATTTTGCACCGCAAAGCCCAAAATTTCATCCACCCGTGCCGCGTAATTTTCAAGCCATAGCGGCTTGCCAAAGGACACGCGCTTGTCGGGCAGGTACATGTCCCTGGGGTCATTGGGGCCTAAAAAGACGATGACCAAGGTCAGGTGGCGGGTTTGAATTTCTTGTTGAATGGTGCGCGGCCAGTCAAAGTATTTTCTGGACGTCAAACCGGTGCTTTGCTTGCTCAGATCGGTCATTTGCCAATCCGGGTGCTTCAGGCTCAGCTCGCGAATGACCAAGGGCGCGACCCCTTGCATCATCGAGTCGCCCGCAAACAGGATTCTTTGGGGACCAGGGGTCAGTTGTTGAACCGCCAGGCTGGGCCAAAAAGCACCTGCAGGCAAAGCCTGAACCTTCAAGGCCATGGCCGCCGGTACAGGCTTGGCAGGTGGTGCTGGCTGTGTCTGTGCAGGCTCGGTCGCGTCAGGGTCGTGGCGACCGATGTGTGCCGTCAACTGGCTGACGGCTTTGGCCATGCGCCGCGAAGGCTCAAACCAGTCCCCAGGCACATGCGAGGACAAACTCCATTCAAATCGGGCCTCCAGGTAATTGTCCAAAGCATCCAGCCACAGCACAGCGTTGATCACGCCCACGACCCACAGCATCCCGCCGAGTTGGCGCACAGCAAAGGAAACCTTCATATCGTCAAAAACGGTAATAAATAAAGCCCGGCACGCCACTCGGGCCCAGAGCAATGACCAGGAAAATCAACAGCGTAAACACACCAGTCGCGGCCCAGAGCGACATCGATTGCAAGCCCGCAACAACCCGTGTTTGTAAGCTCACTGCATGTCTGCACAGGACCCCAAAGACCACCGAAAACACGCCCAGTTGCGCTACTTGCGCCGCATCGGCCTGCCAAAACCCATGCGCATGGGTCCACAGGCCTTGCAACAAATCCAAAGCCCCGCCGAGCGAGTCGGCTCTGAAAAAAACCCAAGCCAAGGTGACAAACGAGAACGTCAAAGTCTGGCCAGCCCAAACCGGCAGCGCAGGCCCGCGTGCCAGTTTGTAAAGATTAAGGGCCACCACGCCCAATCCGTGCAAAAGGCCCCAGACCACGAAGGTCCAACTGGGCCCGTGCCAAACCCCACTGATCAGCATGCCTACCACGACATGGCATTGGGTGCGGGCAAAGCCCAAGCGGTTGCCGCCCAAAGGGATGTAAATATAGTCACGAATGAAACTCGACAATGACACATGCCAACGGGTCCAAAAATCTTGCAGGTTACGGGCCAAATACGGCTGGCGGAAATTGACCGGCAATTCATAGCCAAGCAAGCGCGCCAAACCAGTGACGATCAGGGTGTAGCCGCCAAAGTCGAGCACGATCTGCAGGCTGTAGCCGACCATGCCGGCCAGCAGGCTCAGGCCGCCCTGCTGTTCAGGGTATTTGAAAACCGGGTCCACAAAGGTGTCGCCCAGCCAGGTGGCAAAGATCAATTTTTGCGCAGCCCCCAGCACGATCCAATACAAGGCCAGACTGACCTGCAGGGGTCGCCCTGTTGTGCCTGCGTCCAACTGGGCAAAGAACTTGTCGGCTCGCAAAATAGGGCCTGCAAACAAGGTGGGCCAAAAACACAAAAAAAGCAGCACATCGGGCAAGCCGCGCACTTGACTTGGCTGCTGTGCGGCCATCACCAAATACGTGACCGCCTGAAAGGTGAAAAAAGACACGCCCACCGGCGTGACCAAATCCAGAATCGGCAAAGACGACTGAAAGCCCAGAGACACCAGCCCACCCGACAGGCTGGCCCGTATGAATTCGTAGTATTTGAAAAAGACCAAAAAACTCACGCACAACATCAAGGCCAAGACCATCGGCAAGCGCTGTTTGTTTTGACGCGACAACCATCCCCCCAAGGCCCAAATACCCAGGCTGTAAGCCAACAAGACAGCCGCAAAAGTCAAGGACCAAGTGGCATACAGTCCATAGCCAGACAACAGCATCACCATGCGTTGCAACCGGGGGCGGTTGACCAACTGCCAATACAAAGGGAAAAACAGCAGGCACAGCAAGGCAAACTCGGGCGAGACAAAACTCATGTCAACCCTTTATGGCACGGGGACCCATTGGCCCGCAGCCACGGCATCCATGTGGTTTTGCTCTGCTTTGACGCGTGCAACATAGCTGTCGCCCCCAGCCGCTACCGCGTCACCTCCCAAATAAAAGCGCAGGCCATCGTCGACATTGCCGCCCTTGAGCTTGATGCAATCGACCAACACACTCACCCCCACCCGCAGGTTGGTGAGCGGGTCAAAGGCGGCCAGCTTGCCGCCAAATTCTTCGTAACGATTGGCATGCACTTTGGGCATCACCTGCATCAAACCTTGGGCACCCGCTTTGCTTTGGATGTAGGGGTGAAAGTTGGATTCAATCGCCATCACCGCCAAAATCAAATGCGCAGGCAATTTGGACGAGGCTGACAACACATGGGCCTCAGCCACCAGTGCGGCCAGAGGCTCAGGCGCGACCCGGTATTTGCGCGCCAACCAAATGGCCACATCGGCCTGCGACTTGGGCAAATCCTTCAGATCCGCAGCAGTGACCCTGTCCACCGCGTTCTCGGGCATCCACCACAGGCTGACATGGCGTTCGCGCAGCCAGTTGTAAACATAGGCCTCGCCTTGGGCCAAGTCGTCAGGCCGCAAGGCCAAGACCACCACGCAGACCGACACGGCCAGACCGACCATGGCCAAGCCGCTGTGCGTGACCACCACAATGCCGTAGCCGGTGTCGGCCAACAGCGTTGCAATGTTTTTGCGAAGTCGAGTGAGTGGTTCCATAGGTGTTGGTGAATTTTAAGTCTTTCGCTTAGGGCAAATGTATTCATTCGTCGGTTAGGGATAATTGGGCATATGACCCAACAACGTGTGGTCGTCGGACTCTCCGGCGGCGTGGACTCTGCAGTGACCGCTCATTTGCTCAAAGCGCAAGGCTATGAGGTGATCGGCATCTTCATGAAAAACTGGGAAGACGATGATGACAGCGCGTTCTGCACGTCCAACATCGACTTCGTGGATGCGGCGGCCGTGGCCGATGTGCTGGGCATTGAAATCGAGCATGTGAACTTTGCCGCCGACTACAAAGACCGCGTGTTTGCCGAGTTTGTGCGCGAGTACCAAGCGGGCCGCACACCCAACCCGGACATCTTGTGCAATGCAGAGATCAAATTCAAATCTTTTCTAGACCATGCCATGCGCCTGGGTGCAGAAAAAATTGCCACGGGTCATTACGCCCGCGTGCGGCTCAATGCCCAAACGGGCCGCCATGAACTGCTCAAAGGCTTGGACGCAAGCAAAGACCAAAGCTACTTTCTGCACCGGCTTGACCAAGCGCAACTCGCCAAAACTTTGTTTCCGGTGGGCGAGTTGCACAAAACCGAGGTGCGCCGCATAGCCCAGGAGATCGGTCTGCCCAATGCCAAAAAGAAAGATTCGACCGGCATTTGTTTCATTGGCGAGCGGCCTTTCCGTGAGTTTTTGAACCGCTACATCTCTAAAGAGCCGGGCCCGATCAAAGACCCGACGGGACGCACCATCGGCCAGCATGTGGGCTTGAGTTTCTACACCCTGGGCCAGCGCCAAGGCTTGGGCATTGGCGGCATCAAGGCCAAAGGGGCTGACATGAAAGCGCTGCAAGCGCGCGGCTTGCGCGGTGCGGGCGAGCACACACCTTGGTTTGTGGCCCGCAAAGACATGGCCCGCAATATTTTGTGGGTGGTGCAAGGCCATGACCATCCTTGGCTGCTGTCAGCGCAATTGACCGCTGATGCTGCGAGCTGGTGTTCAGGCGTCGCCCCCGCACCGGGCACTTACGCCGCCAAAACCCGTTACCGGCAGGCCGATGCGCCGTGCGCTCTGAGCATGTCAGACGCCCACAATTTCAAGCTCGACTTTGCCGATGCACAGTGGGCGGTGACGCCCGGTCAAAGCGCGGTGCTGTATGACGGCGAGGTGTGCTTGGGCGGCGGCGTGATTGCGTCCGCCAGCGCCACCACCGCATGAGCGCCCTCAGTCGCTGCCCAGCGCCAATCGACTGGGTTGGCGTTTTTCAACAGCAAAGCGCAGCAGCGCAGCAGTTCTGAAAATACCGTGCGCGAACTTGCCGTAGGGCAGAGTCAAGAACAGCGCCATCACCGCGCCCAAATGCAAGGCGAGCATCAGGGGCATGCCCACCGTCGCACCCATCCACCACAGCAACAAGCCGGTCAAGCTGATGAAGAACAGCAAGGCAATGAAGCCCAGGTCCATCGGGTTTTGGGCTGCGTCGCCGTGCAGCGGGTGGCGCTGCAGTTTCAAACGCCACAAACCTGCCGTGCCGATCAACAAACTGATGCCGCCCACCACGCCCAACAGCTTGGGCACGCTGGGCAAGGCATAAGGCGCAGACCATCCGAAAACATAGTGGTACAGGGTGGCCACGCTGGTGGCGGCAAAGCAAAGCATAAAGCCATAGAAAGTCAGGTGGTGGCAGCGCTGGCGTGATTGGGTCCAGGCATCGTCTTCGTTGTGACAACCTTCGCCGTGCCCGCCTTCCAAATACGTCAAGGCCAAGGCATTTTTTGCGGCTTCGGCGGCAGCAGGCGAAGTCAGCGGTGCGCCACTGGTCGCGGGCGTCACCTCACGCCAAAAGCGCCACACACCCAGCGAGAGTGCCATGACCGAAAACACAAAAATCGGGGCAAACAGACTGACCATCAGATTGTGTGGAAACAAGGCATAAAAACCACCGGCCACAGGACCACCGAACAAGGAGCCTTGGCGCAACATGACCAGCACCAGGAACAAGGCCAAGCCTGCCGCCAGCGCCAAAGACACGGTCAGGCCATTGCGCTTGTAAAGCGCGCCCAATGCGGGCGGCCAAGCGTAGTCGGCATAGGTCTGCCCCCGCACGACCGCCAGGGATTGCGGCACATTGACCGCAAACTCATGGGGCGGCGCATATTGACAGGCATGCAAACAAGCGCCGCAGTTGTGGCACAGATTGGCCAGGTAATGAATGTCGGCTTTGCCGAATTCCAAGCGCCGAGTCATGGCGGGAAAGACCGCGCAAAAACCTTCGCAATAACGACAAGCGTTGCAAATTTGCATTTGCCTTGAGACTTCGGATTCGGCTGCCGTCAAGGGCCATGCGCCGTTGGCCAAGGCCATGGCTTCGCGGGTCAGGGCGTCAAGCGATGTCATTTACATCTCCTTCAAAGGCGTCGGCCAAAGCCGCCTTGGCGGCATGGCGTCCGGCGATGCGGCCAAACGCGGTGCCAATGGTCATGCCCACGCCGGCGGTGTAACCTTTGCCCAGCACGTTGCCGGCCATCATTTCACCCGCCACAAAGAGGTTGTCGCTCGGCTGACCGCCAAAATGCACAGCAGTGGTTTCATTGGTTTTCATGCCCAGGTAGGTGAAGGTGATGCCCGGCTTGACCGCAAAGCCGTAAAAAGGAGCCGTATCAATCGGTCTGGCCCAATGGGTTTTGACCGGCTGGAGACCTTCGGTGTGGCAGTCGTCCAGCGTGGTGTGGTCAAACGTGCCCACGCGGCAAGCCTGGTTGAAGTCTTGCAAGGTTTGCATGAAAGTGGCCTCGTCAAGGCCCAGTTTCTGCGCCAGTTCCGCCAGGCTATCGGCTTTGACGCCGGGGAACACCGGCGGCATGAAACGACCGATCGCCTTGGCATCGATGATGGAGTAGCCGATTTGACCCGGCTGCAGGGCCACCAACCGGCCCCAGATCGCATAGCGCTTGGGCCAGAAGTCTTCGCCTTCGTCGTAAAAGCGTTTCGCCTCGCGGTTGACCACCACACCCAAGGACACGCAGTCGATGCGGGTGCAAATGCCCCCGTCGTACAAGGGTGCGCGGGCGTCAATGGCCACCATGTGCGCTTGGGTCGGGTCGCCAATCGAGTCGGCTCCCTGCTCCATCATGTGCTTGATGAGCGTGCCTTGGTTGTAGCGCGAGCCCCGAATCAGAAAATTATCCGCAGGCCATTCGCCCGCAGCGTTTTGCCCCCAAGCTTCGCGCAGCCACTGAATGTTCGACTCAAAGCCACCCGAGGCCAGCACACAGGCTTTGGCGGTGATGCGTTCGCGACGTACCGCGCCAGCAGCGTCGCTGGTGCCTTTGTACAGGACGTGGGCGGCGACAAAATGACCGTCGGTGATGTCGAGCGCCTCGACCTCGGCGTTGTACTGAATCTGCACCCCCAGGTGCTCGGCGCTGCGGTAATAGGCATTGACCAGGGCCTTGCCGCCGCCCATGAAAAACGCATTCGTGCGCGCGGTATGCAAAGCGCCGGACAAGGAGGGTTGAAAGCGCACGCCGTGCTTGAACATCCAGGGCCGGCAGGTGGCAGAGCGGCGAATGGCCAGGCGGGCCATGGGCTCATCGGTGATGCCGCCCGTGACTTTGAGCAGGTCCTGCCAGAACTCTTCTTCTGGATAGGCCTCGACCAACACATCTTGCGGGGCATCGTGCATGCAGCGCAAGTTGCGGGTATGCACCGAGTTGCCGCCGCGCCAATCGCGCGGGGCAGACTCCAGCAGCATGACCGAAGCGCCTGCCTCGCGGGCCATCAGCGCAGCACACAAGGCGGCATTGCCGCCACCAATGATCAACACGTCGACTGTCATAAGTTGTTCAATCCGGTTTGATCTGCGCACGTCTGACAATGTCACTCCAGATGCGCTGTTCGTTTTTGATGAAAATGGCAAAGTCACTCGAAGGCCCGCCGCCGCCCACCGCATTGTCGGTCGCGAAGCGCTCGGTCACCGCACTCGATCGCAGGGCTTTGTAAGACTCCTCTTGCAAGCGTTTGACGATCTCTGGCGGAGTGCCCGCAGGGGCCAAAATGCCGTACCACTGTGCGGTTTCAAAGTCCTTGAAGCCCAACTCGGCCACGGTCGGCACATCAGGCAAGGCCGCAATGCGCTGGGTGGTGCCGACCGCGATGGCCCGCAGTTTGCCCGCGCGAATCTGCGCGCCCAGCGCGGGCATGCCGGCAGACGACGCTTGCGTGCGACCGGCCAGCAAGTCGGTCAATTGGGGGCCAGTGCCCCGGTAAGGAATGTGCGTGATGTAGATGCCCGTGACCAGCTTGAGGTACTCCATCGCCAAATGACCCGCACTCGCATTGCCCGCCGAGCCGTAGTTCAGTTGGCCCGGGTTCTTTTTGGCGTAGTCCACAAATTCTTTGAAGTTTTTGGCGGGCACGTCAGGGTGAATCACAAACACGTTGGGGACTTTGGCCAACAAGGTCACCGGCATGAAGTCTTTGTTGACATCGTAAGGCTGGTTCTTGAGCATGTAGGGGTTGACCGCCAAAGTGCCCACATGACCCAAGATGATGGTGTGCCCGTCGGGTGCGGCCTTGGCCACGTCCTGCATGGCGCTCACGCCTGCGCCACCCGGCTTGTTTTCGACAAAAACGCTCACGCCCAGTTGCTTGGTCAGCTCGGCGGCCACGGACCGGGCGACGATCTCGCTGGTGCCGCCTGGCGCAAAGGGAACCACAAAACGAATCGCTTTGGAAGGCCAAGGTGCATCTGCATGGACCAGTCCGAAGAATGAACAGCCCCACAAGGCCATCCCCGCGATGACCGTGCTGCGACGGGATAACAATTTCATGCAATGTCTCCTTGGGATGAAGCCCAGAGTGTGACGCCTGGATGTGTTTTTTAAAATTGGTATTTACGCAAGCCACCATCGACCGGAATCACCGCACCGGTGATGTAACTGGCCAAGGGGGAGGCCAAAAAGGTCACCAGGTTGGCCATGTCTTCGGGTTCGCCATATCGGCCCATGGGGATTTCGTTTTCGCATTGCCACTGACGGTATTCCGGCGTGTAGTTGCGAAAAATCTGCTCGGAATGGATGCGGCCTGGTGGCACGCAATTGACTGTGATGCCGTGCGGCCCGACCATGCGTGACAGGCCCTTGGCCCAGCTGTGCAGGCCCGCTTTGGCGCAAAATGCGCCATTGGTGTGCTCGGGTTCGCTCTTGCCGGTGATGTTAATGATGCGGCCCCATTGGCTTGCGATCATCTGATCGATCAAGGCATCGGCCACTTGGCGTGGACGGTGAAAGTTCAGGGTGATGGCTTCTTGCCAAGCCTCTTCGCTCACATGCAATTCTTTGAAACTGCGCGAACCGCCCGCATTGTTGACCAGAATGTCCACCCGGCCCAAACCGGCCATGGCGGCGGCGGCCAGCTTGGCGGCGGCATCGGCGGGGTACAGGTCCGACTCGATGATGACGGGGCGGTGGCCGCCAGCGGCCACAATCTCTCCAGCGAGTTCCTCCAGCTTGTCCACCCGGCGGGCCGAGACGGCCAATCGCACACCTTCTGCAGCCAAGGCCTTGGCTATGCCCCGCCCAATGCCCACACTGGCGCCGGTCACGAGGGCTGTTTTGTCTTTGAGTTGCAGGTCCACACGGGTCTCCTTCAAGAGTGATGTCACAAATCATCTCATGCCTTAAAAGCCATTTATTACTAGAATCTGTGATCAAAAGTCATTTGGAGTTTCTATGCGGTGGGTAAAATTAATGGCAGGACTGGTGCTCTGCATCCACCTGCCTTGGGCTTGGGCTCAAAACAGTGGCAGTCAACGCACGGCGCTGATTGTCGGCATTGGCCAATATGGCTCGCCCAGCATCCCCTCACTGAGTGGTGTGGTTTTCGACATGGACAGCGCCCGCCAAATGGCCATGGCCATGGGCATTGAGGCCAAAAACATCAGGGTGCTGCGTGACGGCGCGGCCACCAAGGCCAATATCCTGAGTCAATTCAAAAAGCTGAGCGACAACACGCCCGAAGGGGCGCGCGCCTTCATTTACTTTTCAGGTCACGGCACCCGCTGGCAAGACCCGCAAGCCGGTGGTTGCGTGGAAGGACTTCTGACCTATGACGGTCAGACCCTGACGCACAAGGAAATCGCCCAAGCGACCGACAAGCTCAGCCAAAAAGCAGACAAAGTCATTGCCCTGTTTGACGCCTGCCATTCGGGCGGCGTGACCCAAGCGGGAACCCGGGGTCTGAACACCGCCTTGAGCACCCCTCTTTTTGCGCCCAAGTTCTTTCTCAAAGCGGGTGCCGGGCAGGACATCTGCAGCCAGCCGTCCAACATGGTCTCGCGCAGTCTGTTGGGGGAAGCGACCCGCCTGAATGCGCTGGCCGAAAACTTTGTACAAATCACTTCGTCACGGCCTGACGAAGTGAGTTTCGATGAACCCGGCAAAGGCGGTTTGGCCACGCAAGGCATTCGCGATTGCCTGCTCGGTCAGGCCAAAGACCTGGACGGCTCGGGGGCGGTGTCGTTGACCGAGATTCAAATATGTGCCCAAGAAAGCATCAATGCCAAGTTAGCCAACGTCCCGAACTTGAAGCCGCACCATGTGCATGTTTTAGGCACGCGCAATTTGATCCCGGTGGCCGTCGTCAAGCCCCCGCCTGCGCCTGAAAAACCCGTGACCATTGCCATGGCACCGGTTATGCCTACGCCAACGCCTGCCCCTGCACCTGCACCTGCGCCTGCGCCTGCCCCTGCCCCTGCACCTGCGCCTGCGCCCGTCAAGCCCGCACCCTTGACCGCATGGGTAGACGAGCCGCTGCAGGAGCCGCGCATCACTGAGACGCCGTCGACGCCTTGGTCGGTCTCGGCCGCCACCTTGCGCGATGTGGAGCAACAGAAAAACCCCCGCCGCAAAGTCAATGTGCAGCTGAACAAAAGCAGCCTTCAAATTGGCAAGGATGCGTTGGACCTGACGATCACATCCAGTCACGACGGCTATGTGTATTTGGTCTTGCTCGGCAGTGACGCGCAGAGTTTCTATGTGCTGTTCCCCAATGGTTTGGACGCCGCCAACCGGATCAAAGCCAACCAGCCTCTGCGCTTGCCCAAACCCGATTGGCAAGTCAAAGCCGCAGGCCCGGCGGGCACCGACCAATTGTTGGTCATCGTCTCCGACACGCCGCGGCAGTTGGACCGTTTGACCTTGGCCGAGCCCACCAACGCGGCGCCTTTTACCTACTCACTCAACACCTTGCAAGGCCGCAGCGCCTTGATACAGTATTTGACCGGGGGCAACAGCCACAACCGCTCTGAAAGCTTTGGCGCCCAACTCTTGAGCGTCCAGGAGGTCTTATGAACACCTACACCCCATGGGTCTTAGGCTTAGCGCTGGCTGGCCTGAACACCGCTTTGCTTGCGCAACCTGTGAGCAATGCATCAGTGGCTGACATTGAAAAACAATTGGCTCCCTCAGCGCCGATGACGCGCAGCCTGAATGGCACCCGTAACCTGGTGCCCGAGGTACGCAGCATCGACCTGGTGATTCAGTTCGACTCAGGCTCAGCCAGACTGCAAGACAAAAGCAAACCGCTGCTCGACAACCTGGCGCAGGCCATGAAAGGCGAACGCTTGAAGGACATGAAATTCAAAGTCGAAGGCCACTCTGACGCGCAAGGCAGCTCAACGATGAACGACAAGCTGTCACTGGATCGGGCGCAAGCTGTGGTGAAGTTCATGCTGCAAAACCAAATCAGCACAGACCGCTTGGTGGCCGAAGGCAAAGGCTTTCGCGAACTGCTGATGCCTGACAAACCTCAAGCGATGGAAAACCGCCGCGTGCGCATCACCACCCTGCCTTGAAAGACGTGCCATGACATTCGGATGGAAACCCTTTGGGGTATTGGCTTTGACGCTGAGCAGCGCCTTTGCCCAGACTGCCTACCTGGTCAGTCCTGCAGAGATGCAAGCCTCCATGACAGCGCCGCCGCGTTTGAGTGCCAAATCTGTGCCGGTGAAAGATGCCCCGGCCATTCAGGTCACGGTCCCACTGTTGCCAGGTCCGATCAAGTCCCCTACGCCGATCACAGTGAAGTTCTGGCCCACCGCACCCAGCAACATCAAACCGGACAGCTTTCGGGTGCTGTACGGCAGCTTTGAGATTGACATCACCAAACGCCTGCTCAACCTGGCCAAGGTCACCGAGCAAGGCGTGCAAGTGAGCGAAGCCGCTTTGCCCAACGGGAAACACAAACTGCTGCTTGAAGTCGAGGACACCGCCGGCCGCAAAGCGAGCCGGTCGGTGGAGTTTGAGGTGAATTAAAAAATCCGTTAAAACGGAATGTCGTCATCCATGTCGTCAAACCCACTCGAAGCGGCCGGCTTGCCAGCCGGGGCCGGGCGGGCCGGGGCTGCGGCAGGCCGCTGCGGCGCTGCGGCTGGGCGGCGAGGCGCATTGTCGTAGCCGCCATCGTCGCCACCAGCCGAGGGCGCACCACCGCCCTCGCGGCCGCCGAGCAATTGCATTTCAGTGGCAATGATGTCCACCGTGCTCTTTTCCACACCGGCCTGGTCGGTGTATTTGCCGTACTTCAAGCGGCCTTCCACGTAAATGGGGCGTCCTTTTTTGACGTACTCACCGGCGATTTCGGCCAAACGGTCATAAAACGTCACACGGTGCCATTGCGTATCTTCAACGGTCTCGCCCGAAGTGCGGTCTTTGCGTCGGCTGGTGGTGGCAATGCTCACATTGGCCACGGCCTGGCCGGAAGGCAGGTAACGGATTTCGGGGTCACGGCCGCAGTTGCCGATCAGGATGACTTTGTTGACGGATGCCATGGAACGTTTCCTCTGAGGTAAGACGCAATTATGGGGCTTTACAGGCCAGGTTTTCTGTCGTCGGCATGGGGCAAGCCGCGATTAGAATACCAAAATACTTAATCATTTCACCAAGCAGCGCTAAAGCAGTGCTTGGATTTTCCATTCACTCTGTTTCAACTATGGCCCACCGTTTAAGCAATGCCCTGATTCTTTTGTGCCTGTCCGCTTGTGGAGGCGGCAGCGCCGACCCTGTGACTGGGTTGACCGCCACCAACCTGAAGTTCGGTCAGACGGCCACATTGACCTTGAGAGGCAATGCGCTGGACAATGCCATCAAGCTGTCTTCGCCCGCTTGCAGCCAACTGATCCTGGCCCCCATCACCTCGGCCAGTGAACGGACCGCCTTGTGCGTGGTCAGCAAAACCGGGACCTCCACGCTGACCGTGAGCAGCGCCAGCGACTATGTGGTTTACACCGGCACACTCACCGTGCCAGAGCCGCAAGTCACGCTTAAAACCAGTCTGGGCACCCTGGTGTTGGAGCTCAACCCAACGGCAGCCCCTGTGACGGTGGGCAATTTGTTGGCTTATGTGTCGAAAGGCTTTTACAGCAACACGCTGTTCCACCGGGTTGTCCCCGGCTTTGTGGTGCAAGGCGGGGGCTTTACCGCCGGCCTGGTTCAAAAAACAGACACGGCTGCGGCCATCAAGCTGGAGTCTCAAAACGGGCTGCTCAATACCCGTGGCACTGTGGCAATGGCCCGCACCTCGGCGGCCGACTCGGCCACCTCGCAATTTTTTGTCAATGTGGTGGACAACGCATTTCTGAACTACGCCAGCAGCACCAGCCCTGGCTACGCGGTGTTTGGCAAAGTCGTGTCCGGCATGGACGTGGTGGACAGCATCGCGAAAGTGCCCACGACAACGGTGAGCGGCAATGCCAACGTTCCCGTGACCGATGTATTGATCTTGTCTGCCACGCAAAACCAATAGCGCCGATAATCGAGGGTTTTGTGTTCGGCCCTGATTTTGAACTCCATCCTTGATGCATCCTTGGCGCGTGACGCTGAACTGAGCGCGGCACTTGAGCGTGACGACGCCTCGTACTTGGCCAAAGCCTTGCGGCAGACCCACATCAGCGTGCGGGGTGCGCGCACGCACAACCTGAAAAACATCGACCTCGACATTCCGCGCAACCAACTGGTGGTGATCACCGGCTTGTCAGGCTCGGGCAAATCGAGCCTGGCCTTTGACACCTTGTATGCCGAAGGCCAGCGCCGCTATGTGGAGAGTCTGTCGACCTATGCGCGGCAGTTTTTGCAGTTGATGGACAAACCCGATGTGGATTTGATCGAGGGCCTGTCGCCCGCCATCAGCATCGAGCAAAAAGCCACCAGCCACAACCCGCGCTCCACCGTGGGCACGGTGACCGAGATTCACGACTATTTGCGCCTGCTGTTTGCCCGCGCCGGCACCCCTTACTGCCCTGACCACCACCTGGCCTTGCAGGCGCAGACCGTGAGCCAAATGGTCGACGCCGTGTTGGCTCTGCCTGAAGACACCCGCCTGATGATCTTGGCGCCCATTGCCCGCGAGCGCAAAGGGGAGTTTGAAAAAGTCTTTGAGCAGATGCAGGCGCTCGGTTATGTGCGCTTTCGCATCAACGGGCAAACAGTCGAAGTCGAAGACCTGCCGACGCTGAAGAAGACCGAAAAGCACGACATCGACGTGGTGGTGGACCGCCTCAAAGTGCGCACCGAAGACGACACGCCCGCGCGCGACGCCCTGCGCCAGCGTCTGGCCGAAAGCTTTGAAGCCGCTCTGGGTCTGGCCGAAGGCCGCGCCTTGGTGATCGAGATGGACAATGGGCACGAGCATTTGTTCAACGCCAAATTTGCCTGCCCGGTGTGCAATTACGCCATCAGCGAGTTGGAGCCGCGGCTGTTTTCGTTCAACTCGCCCATGGGCGCCTGCACGACCTGTGACGGCTTGGGCACGATGGAATTTTTTGATCCGGCACGGGTGGTTGCCTTCCCGACCTTGAGTCTGGCCAGTGGCGCCATCAAGGGCTGGGACCGGCGCAACGGCTTTTATTTCAGCCTGCTCGAGAGCCTGGCCAAGCATTACAAGTTCGATGTCGAAGCACCGTTTGAAAACCTGCCGCAAGACGTGCGCAAAGTCATCTTGTTTGGCTCGGGCGAAGAAAACATCAAGTTCAGCTACCTCATGGAGCCCCCTGGGGCTGCAAGCGACAGCAGCGCCGTGCCGGGCAAAAAGGTCAGCAAAAAGCACCCCTTTGAAGGCATCATTCCCAACATGACCAGGCGCTACCGCGAGACCGAATCCTCGGTGGTGCGCGAAGATCTGGCCCGCCTGCGCAACCACCAACCCTGCACCGACTGCCTGGGCTCGCGACTGCGCCGAGAAGCGCGCCATGTGCGTGTGGGCGAAGGCGATCAAGCCCGTGCCATCTTCCAGATCAGCCATGTGACCCTGGGCGAGGCGCAAAGCTATTTCCAAAACCTGCGCATCAAGGGCGCCAAAGGTGAAATTGCCAGCAAGGTGGTGCGCGAAATTGGCCTGCGCCTGAAGTTTTTGAACGACGTGGGGCTGAACTATTTGAGCCTCGACCGCAGCGCTGAAACCCTGTCAGGCGGTGAGTCCCAGCGCATCCGCTTGGCCAGCCAAATTGGCTCGGGCCTGACCGGGGTGATGTACGTGCTCGACGAGCCCAGCATCGGCCTGCACCAGCGCGACAACGACCGCTTGATCGGCACGCTGCAACACCTGCGCGACATTGGCAACAGCGTGTTGGTGGTCGAGCACGACGAAGACATGATCCGCGTGGCTGACCATGTGATCGACATGGGCCCCGGCGCGGGTGTGCACGGTGGGCGGGTGATGGCGCAAGGCACCTGCGCCGAGGTCATGGCCACCCCCGAATCGCTGACCGGGCAGTACATGTCGGGTCGCAAAAAAATTGCCGTGCCAACGCAGCGCCACCCCAAGGGCAAGGACTGCATTGAGATCGTCAAAGCCACTGGCCACAACCTGAAAGAAGTCTCCGCACAGTTCCCGGTCGGCTTGCTCACTTGCGTCACCGGCGTGTCGGGATCGGGCAAGTCCACCTTGGTCAACGACACCTTGTATTTGGCGGCCGCCCATCAAATTCACCGGGCGCATGAGGAGCCCGCGCCGCACGAAGACATTTTGGGTATGTACCACTTTGACAAAGTGATCAACGTCGACCAATCGCCCATTGGCCGCACACCCCGCAGCAACCCGGCCACCTACACCGGCCTGTTCACCCACATCCGCGACCTGCTGGCCGAAGTACCCGCCGCACGCGAGCGTGGCTACGGACCCGGGCGTTTTTCGTTCAACGTCACCGGAGGCCGCTGTGAAGCCTGCCAGGGCGATGGCATGGTCAAGGTCGAAATGCACTTTTTGCCCGATGTCTACGTGCCTTGCGATGTGTGCAAAGGCCAGCGCTACAACCGCGAGACCTTGGAGATTCATTACAAAGGCAAAAACATTGCCCATGTGCTGGACATGACGGTGGAAGTGGCTTTTGCCTTCTTCAACGCAGTGCCCAACATCGCTCGCAAACTGCAAACGCTGCTGGATGTGGGCTTGTCCTACGTCCGCTTGGGGCAAGCCGCCACCACCTTGTCGGGCGGCGAGGCGCAGCGCGTCAAACTGGCGCTCGAGCTGTCCAAACGCGACACGGGCCGCACGCTGTACATTCTGGACGAACCGACCACCGGCCTGCACTTTGCCGACATCGACCTGCTGCTCAAAGTGCTGCACCAACTGCGCGATGCGGGCAACACCATTGTCATCATCGAGCACAACCTGGATGTGATCAAAACCGCCGACTGGATCATCGACATGGGCCCCGAAGGCGGCTCCGGCGGCGGCATGGTGGTGGGCGTGGGCACGCCTGAGCAATTGGCGCAAAACCCCAACAGCTTCACCGGCAAGTATTTGGCCAAGTTGCTGTGACAAGGCTGTCGCATCCAGCGCCTTGTTCAAACCTTATATAACCCTTACCCACAACCCAAAGCGACCATGAAAACCGTTGTCCGTGCTTTTTTCAGAACCCTGCGCACTGTGCTGGGCCCGTTCATGTTGCTCAAAGAGCGCCTGACCCAGCCCAGCGGCATGCAGCGTGCACCTGCGGACCAAGCCACAGTCGATCTGCAGTGCCAAAGCCTGGCGCTGTACCAGTTCAGCACCTGCCCGTTTTGCATCAAGGTGCGCCAAGAAATGCGCCGCCTGTCGCTGCCCATCGAAAAGCGCGATGCGCAACACCACAGCGCCAACCGCGACGCGCTGCTGCAAGGCAGCGGCGCCAGCAAAGTGCCTTGTCTGAAGATCACCGACAGCCAAGGCCAGACGCAATGGCTGCAAGACTCGGCCGCCATCGTGGCTTACCTGCGCGCGCAGTTTGGCCGATAGTGGTGGGGCTCAGGACCCGCGCCAGAACCCGTAAAGCAAGGCCACAACCAGAGCGGCCATGCCCCACACCAACAGCCGTGTGCGCAACCGCAGCGCTTCAACCGCGCTGACCAATTGGGCGTTTTGTTCAGCCAATGCGGTCAAGGTCTCGCTCATCTGCGCTTGCGTTTGGGCCTGGTCGTCCAGCTGAACCCGGGCCGCTATCCAACGGTTTTGCAGCTCCCCCAAACTGGGCACAGACTGGCCAGCCAAGTCCACATCCGTGCTTGTGTCGGGCGCAGGCTCCGCTTTTTGGCGGTCCATCAATTTGCGCGCCGCTTTGAGCACATGGGGTGCGTGTTCAATCACGTCGCCCCATGGAACGACTTTGAGCGCCGTCAGCCAAGCCATCGCCATGGAATGCTCCTTTTGATTGTCCAAAAGACAAGAAGTTCGACCATACACAATTTGGCCGGGCATCAGAAGATTGCATCTAACGAATGCACCAAAATTCTGCAGGTCTTTCCTATTGCAAAGACCTTGACTTGCCTCAATAAAAAGGCTCGGATCCACACCAGTGGCCGCCAAGGCACCCCACAATCGGACCCTTTGCGGGGAGAACACCATGCACACAGCACGCACCCATTACGACGCACTGAGCAGAGCCTTTCATTGGCTCACCGCCCTGGCCGTGATCGGGGCCTTCGTACTCGGGCCAGAGCACTTTGGTCGCGAATTGCGCCAAGGCCTGGACCCCGCGACACGTTGGGACATTGTGACGCACGAATCGCTGGGCATGCTGGTGGCCGCGCTGACTGTGCTGCGCCTGCTGTGGCTAATGGTGCGCCCGGCCAAGCCTCGGTTTGACATGCCCCACTGGATGCAGCTGACCTCCAAAACCATACATGGCTTGCTGTGGGTGCTGCTGCTGGCCGTGCCGGTAACGGCCCTTTTGGCCCTGGGCAGCGAAGGGCATCCGTTGACCTTGTTGTTTGGCCTGCGTGTCAATGACATGCCGGTCATTGCCAATTCGCCATGGGCCGATCTGGCCGACTGGGGCGAAATTCACGGCTTGCTGGGCGACGTGATCATCTGGCTCTCAGGCCTTCACGCCGGGGCCGCCCTCGTCCATCATGTTTGGCTCAAAGACGGCGTTTTGCTGTCCATGCTGACGGATCGGGCGCGCTGATGTTTTAGAAGTGCGAGCCTCGATCCGGTTGCTCCAGGTGATAGCCCCTCATGCGGCCTTGGTGTAAAAAACCCCACAGGAGCACCTCATGACAAATCACCCCCCATTACCCCATGCCCAACCCGCCGACGTTGGCCTGTGTCCCGACCGCACCCGACGCCTGATGGAGGTTTTGCGCCGCGAAGTGGCCAGCGGCCGTCTGCCCGGTGCCGTGGCCATGATCGCGCGGCACGGCCAGATCGCCTTGTTCGAGAGCGTCGGCCAGCAAGACCCGGCAGCGGGCAGCGCCATGCTGCCGGACAGCATTTTCCGCATCTACTCCATGACCAAGCCGATCGTATCGGTCGCTGTGATGATGCTGATGGAGCGAGGCCAATTGCTGCTCAGCGACCCGGTCGGGCAGCACCTGCCCGAGTTTGCGAACCAACACGTGCACACGCCGCAAGGCCTGGTCGCGCCCAAGCAAGCGGCCACCGTGCAAGACCTGCTGCGCCACACCGCGGGTTTGACTTATGAGTTTTCAGGTGACTCGGCCGTTCAGCGCCAATATGAAGACGTCAAAATCGCTTCGCGCGAGCGCACCAACGAGGCGTATTGCAAAACCCTGGCAGCCCTGCCCCTGCAGCATGCGCCTGGCACGGTGTGGGAATACAGCCGCGCCACTGACGTGCTGGGCCGTTTGGTCGAAGTCATCAGCGGGCAAACGCTGGGGCAGTTTTTACAAGCTGAAATTTTCGGGCCGCTCGGCATGGTCGACACCGGCTTTGTGGTGCCGCCCGAACACCACCACCGGATTGCGGAGCCCTTTGCGCACGACCCCGATGGCGGCGAGTTGATGAAATTGATCGATCCGAAACACACCCCGCAACTCGAAGGCGGCGGGGGCGGCCTGATGTCCACCGCCATGGACTACGCCCGCTTTTTGCAGTTCATGCGCAACCGGGGTGAGTTGAACGGCGTTCGTCTGTTGGGCCCGCAGACCGTGGCCTACATGACCGCCGACCACCTGGATGGCCGCCCCATCGAAGGCACCCTGCTGCCCGCCGGTCACGGCTTTGGCCTGGGCTTTGCGGTGCGCACCGCGCAAGGCGTCTCGGCCGTACCCGGCTCGGCAGGACTGTACTACTGGGGCGGCATTGCCGGCACCACCTTCTTTGTCGACCCCGCGCTCGACCTGTACGCCCTGATGATGATCCAGGCCCGCAACCAGCGCGAATACTACCGGCCGCTGTTCAGGGATTTGGTGTATGCGGCGCTGCTGTAAACAGATTTCAGCGCAAAGCCTGACCCCGCGCTGCGCGTGACTCGGGGCTGGACGACGCCAGTGCGATCTGGTCGTGTGCCATGTACGAGGTGGCATGGTTCAGGGCGGTGGCGGCCGCGTTGACCGACTCTTTGCTCATGCGCACGGTGGCGGCCGGTTGGGCCAGGGTTTGCGCGGCCAGGGTTTGTGCGCGAACCAAGGCTTGGCCTGTGTCACTGACCTTAACAACTGAGTACGTGATCACTCAAACAACATGCCCAGCAGCAGTTCGCGTGACAAGGAATGCGCTTGGGCAACATCCGCAAGAATTGATGCCAGCGTGCCAATGCGCAAAGGGTCATGCAAAGGGATGGTGATGTGGTGTTCTTTGGGCTTGAGGCAAGTTAAGCGTATGTGACTGCCGCTTTGTCTCGTCGCCGAATAGCCCAACTTTTTCAGCACTTGGATCAGTTCAGCACCCGAAAGATCACGAGGCAACTTGGGCACTGTCCAACTCCCTTTCAGGCGAGCGCCAAAATTTCTTCTTCAACCCGATGCAAACGGATCACAGAAGGGGCTTTGCCTTCGTCAAAATGGCACAGCACCGCATCGCGAACAGCCGACCGTAAGCCTGGCAGATCATCCGCTTCAGTGAAAATGCTGTGCCCTAAAGCCCGCGCCATGAAGCCCCCCTCGGGTGCCGTTGTGACGGAGAAAATGATTTCATTCATGGTGTTTCCTTGGGTTGATCCAATGTTCGCTGCTTTCTTGAAACCTGGGGTGCTTCGTTCTTAAATTCTGAGGATAGTCCGTAAAGCCATTCCCTGCAAATGGAAGCTTGGCTGCTTCGGCCCGCAAGAGTCGAATTTGAAGATCACCCTGCAATTTCAGCGCAATGCCTGACCCCGCGCTGCGCGTGACTCGGGGCTGGACGAAGCCAGCGCGATCTGGTCGTGCGCCATGTACGAGGTGGCGTGGTTCAGGGTTGTGGCGGCCGCGTTGACCGACTCTTTGCTCATGCGCACGGTGGCGGCGGGTTGGGCCAGGGTTTGCGCGGCCAGGGCTTGTGCGCGGACCAAGGCTTGGCCTGTGTCACAGGTGTAGTCAACCAGACCGAGGCTCAGCGCTTCGGTGGCAGCGATGCGTTCGCACAAGATGGTCAAGCGTTTGGCTTTGGCGGGGCCCAGCAGGTTGACCAAACGGGGGATGGTGCCCCAGGTGAGTGGAATGCCCAAGGCGATTTCGGGCAAGGACACAAAGGCGTCTTGCGCCAGCACCCGCCAGTCGCAGGCCAATGACAGCGCCAGCCCGCCGCCCACGGCATAGCCTTCGATGGCGGCGATGGTGATCTGCGGCATTTCTTCCCATGCCTTGCACATCCGAAAACCCGTGCCCGCAATGTCGCGCCGCTGCACCGTGGACAGGCTGTCGTCGGCCCAGGCTTGCGCGTCGTTCAAATCGGCACCCGCAGAAAAACACCGCGCATCACCCGTGAGGATGACCACATCGATGTCCGTGCGGTCGCTCAGGGCGCGCGCCAAGGCAGTGATCTCGCGCATCAGGGCACGGGACAAAGCATGCCGAACTTGGGGCCGGTTCAAATGAACTTCCAGCATTCGGCCTTGTTCTTTGACGATCAAATGTTCATACATGCGGGTCTCCTTTATTGGGGTTTGGCCGCTTGCAACTGGTCGCGCGTTTGCAGCGCCACGCGCCGCGCTGCGGCTTCAAAGTCATCGCCGCTGGATGCGTACAACACGGCGCGCGATGAATTGACAATCACCGTGCCCGTGCTCTCACTGCCTTGCCCACGCCAGCCGGCCTGCACCGTGGCTGCGGCATCGCCGCCTTGTGCGCCCACGCCCGGAATCAGCAAGGGCAAGGTGGGCGCAATGGCGCGCACACGCTCGATCTCGGCCGGGTAGGTGGCACCCACCACCAGGCCGAGTTGGCCGTTCAGGTTCCAGGGGCCTTGGGCCAAGCGGGCCACATGCTCATACAGCAAGGGCTGGCCTTCAACCGAGGCCAAGCGCTGGTTTTGCAGGTCGTCACCGCCGGGGTTGGAGGTGCGGCACAGCAAAAACGCGCCTTTGCCGTGGTACTGCAAGTAGGGCGCCACCGAATCCCAGCCCATGAAGGGCGACAGGGTCACCGCGTCGGCGCCGTAGCGCTCAAAAGCCTCTTTGGCGTATTGCTCGGCGGTGCTGCCGATGTCGCCGCGCTTGGCATCCAAAATGATGGGCACTTGCGGGGCCACGCGGCGCATGTGTTCCATCAGGCGTTCGAGCTGGCCTTCGGCGCGGTGCGCGGCAAAGTAGGCAATTTGGGGTTTGAAGCTGCTGACCAGGTCGGCCGTGGCGTCGACGATTCGGGCACAAAAGTCGTAGATTTTGTTGGCATCGCCTTTGTAGGCGATGGGGAACTTGGTGGGTTCAGGGTCCAGGCCCACGCAAAGCATGGAGCCGTTTTGGCGCTCGGCGGCGCGCAGCATGTCGAGGAAGGTCATGCACCGATTTTACGGTTTGCGCCTAAGATGCCTGCCATGCACAAACTGTCCCCCCGTCAATGGCTCATTCTGATTCTGCTCACCGTGATCTGGGGTCTCAATTGGCCGGTCATGAAAATCGGCGTCACTGGTTTTCCTCCGCTCACATTCCGCATGATTTGTCTGGGTTTGGGCACGCCCGTCTTAGGGCTGGCCTTGCTGTGGATGAAGGTGCCTCTGCGCATTGAGCGAAAGTACTGGCCTGAATTGCTGGTGCTGGCGGTCTTCAACATGTTCATCTGGCATGGCTTGATCATCATTGCTGTGCAGTCGCTGTCCAGCGGACGGGCGGCAATTTTGGGTTACACCATGCCCATGTTTTCGGCGGTGATCGGCGCCGTATTCTTTGGCAACCGCTTGCAAGCGCGGGCTTGGGGCGGAGTTGCCGCAGCGGCCTTGGGCGTGGTTTTGCTGTTGTGGCATGAGCTGACGAATTTGACCGGCAAACCGGTGGGCGTGTTGCTGGCGCTGATGGCGGCCAGCACCTGGGCCTTGGGCACGCAGTTGCTCCGGCGCACCCGCATGCCCGTGCCCACCTTGGCCATTTCATTTTGGATGACCCTGATGACCAGCGTGGTGATGACCACATTGGCAGTCCTGTTTGAGCGCGATCAGTGGCAAGCGCCTTCGGAGGCGACCTGGATGTCGATTGCATTCAACGCGGTGTTGGTCTTTGGCTTTGCCCATGCCGCATGGTTTTACCTGGCCCGCAGTTTGCCCCCGGTGGCCTCCACTTTGAGCGTGATGCTGATTCCGGTGTTGGGCGTCTTCAGTGGCGCGCTTTGGCTGGGCGAGGTCCTGCACTGGCAGGACTGGGCTGCGGTGGTGTTGATGGTCCTGTCGATCTGCTCGGTGCTGTGGCCTGCTGCACCTGCGCCCGAAAGCGTTGCCGTTCAAACACAAGGCCCGAAAACCACTTAAGTGCTTTCTTGCACCACCTTCAGCGCCAGGCAGAGGTCTTCCCAAGCCTTGCCCTTGTCGGCCTGGTTGCGCAGCAAATAGGCCGGTGGGTAAGTGACCACCACCGGCACGCCTTGGTAGCGGTGCACCTGACCGCGCATTTTGCCCAAAGGCTCGGTGGATTGCAGCAGCGCCTGCATGGCAAAGCGCCCCATGGCCACAATCACGCGGGGCTTGGCAAGGGCCACTTTGCGCGACAGATAAGCGGAACAGGTGCTCAACTCTTCGGGCGATGGATTGCGTGCGTCGGGCGTTGGGCATTGGGTCGCATGCATCAGGTAAGCGCCTGCCGTGCCTTCGCCAGTGCGGCTCAATCCGACTGCTTTGAGCATGTTGTCGAGCAAGCGGCCAGCCTCGCCGGCGAAGGGCTGGCCCAAGGCACTTTCTTCACTGCCCGGCGCATCCCCCACGACCAACCACTGCGCTTGCGCAGCGCCCATGCCCACCACACTGTGTGTGCGCTGCGCGCACAGGCCACAGGCTTCGCACGTTGCGGCGGCGGCCTGCAGGCCGGCCCAATCCATGTCGGCCAAGCCCGGTGGCACAGGCGGATGCGCCGGGGATGTTGAGGCAGGTGCGGGCAAGGTGGGCGCGGACACAGCAGATCTGGACGCAGCAGACACAGGCAGAGCAGCCACGGGTTCGACTGCGGCTGAAGCTTGCGCTACGGAAGGCTCGGGCATCCACACACGCACGCCCATTTCGGCCAGCATGGCGCGCTGGCGTGCGTCCAGATCAAATCGGGTGGGGTCGTTCATTTTTTGCAGGGACTCACAGTTTTTCGCTCATGACCAGGGCCGCTTCGCGCAGGCCCCGGCCCACAGGATAGTAATCTTTGCGCAGGCCCACTTGTTTGAAGCCGTGGCTTTGGTAGACCTGGATGGCGCGCTGGTTGGACTCGCGCACCTCCAGCCACAGCCACCCACAGCCTTGCCCGCGAGACCAGATCGCCAAGGCATCCAACATCCATTTAGCCCAGCCTTGGCTGCGGTAGTCCAGTGACACGGTGATGTTGAGCAGATGCACTTCGTCGATGACCTGCATGGCGACAAAATAACCGATCAAGGTATCCCCCGCCAACAAGCGCTGGGCCTGGTATCCGCTGGCCAAGGCGTCTTTGAAGTTGCCCACCGTCCATGGGTGCCCGTACACGCTTTGCTCGACCGCGATCACGGCCTCAAGGTCATCGGCCGTCAGGTCGGCGAAATGCGCCTCCAAAGGCCTTGTTTTGGAAGACGCGGATGCGCGAGAGTCTGCAACCGGCATGGCTTCAATGGGTCGGATTCAGGGCGGCCGCATTCGCCATTTGAGCCGCTTTCATCGCAGTGCGTTCAGCGGTGGTGTAGGCCACTTTGTCACGCACATACAGCGGCATGGCTTGTTCAGCGGGGACCGCCAAACCGGCCCGCCACAAAGCAGGGGCCAAACGCAACAAGGCCTGTGCCGTGGGCATGGCCTGGGCGCGTGGCATCCGCGCTGGCAGCTGCTGCAGACGCTCGCCATAGTGTGTGAAGGCATCGCCCGCACACCAACACGGGACAGCCCGATTGGCATCCGCGATCTCGAAATCCACGGCCTCGGGTTGACCGACCCGCAAATCCTGCAGCATGCGCCAGCCCAAAGCCGCGCCTTGCCAAGCGTAAGCCGCCGAGTACACCTCGTCCATCCGGGCGTCCAGCAGCGCCAAAACATGCAGCGGCTGGTCTTGTATCCCACCCTGCAGATCGAACCGGGCCTGCTCTGCCACGGCGAGCAAGGTGTCCACCGGCAAGACCGGCACATAGGCACCGTAAGCCAGGCCCTGAGCCACCGCGCAGGCCGTTCTCAAGCCGGTGAAGGAGCCCGGTCCGCGGCCAAACACAATGGCGGTCAGCGCTGAAAGCTGCAGCCCCGCTTGGGCCAGCAAATCCAGCGCCACCGGAATCAAATGAGCGGATGCCTGCGCACCGCCCACGCCTTCATGCACCCAGCTGTTTTCACCTCGGCTGACAGCGACCGACAGCACATCGGTGCTGGTGTCAAAGGCCAAAAAGTGCATCTCCGAGCTCATGCCACACCTGGCTTGGCTGCGACGATGGTCGGCTGCGGTTTGGCCTGGCGCACACCCAACACAATGCCGCAGGTCACCAGCGCCAAGCCCAACAGCAAATTCCAGGGCATCGGTTCTTGCAAAAACACCGCCGCACCGAGCGCCGACAAACCAGGCACCACGGCGGTGATCATCGTCGATCGCACAGGGCCAAAATAGCGAATCATGTGGGTGAAGGTCATGCCCGAAATCACCACCGAACCCACCCCTTGAAACAGGGCTTGAAAGGCCACTTCTTGCCAAGGTGCAGACCACAAATGCGTGGGCCACCAGCCCAAGCCCACCGCCAAGCCAAAGAGGGGCAGGTACGTCACGCAAGCGAACACCGTGATGGCCATGGTGGCGCGTACCGCGTCCAGGCCATGGCGGCGCACCACAATGCTGTAAGACGACCAACTCAAAGCGGCGGCCATGAACAGCAAATCGCCCTTCCAGATCTCGCCGCCATCCAAGGCCTTGAGCAGACTGGCGCCGCCCACCAACAGATCGCCGAGCACGATGATCAACAGGCCCACCGCACGCGCGCTGGCTATGTGTTCACGCAAAACCCACCAGGCCAGCAGCGTGGTCCACAGCGGCAAGCTGCCCGGCATCAGCACCGAGGCATGTGCCGCAGGCGCATAGAAAAAACCGTTGTAAGAAAACAAGGCATACATCAAACCGCCCAACAGACCCGCCTGCACCGTGATCTTCAAGGGCAAAGGCGAGAGCCCCAACAAAGAGCCGACCGATGCACCCGCGCGCCGCGCCGGGCGCATCAGCCACCAAGCCCAAGGCAACACCACGCAACTGGCCCCGGCAATGCGGGCCCACATAATGTCCATCGGCAGCAATTGGAGCGCGGCAGACGCTCGGGTGATGACGATGAAGGCGGTCCAGATCAGCACCGTGACGGTCGCCGCAATCCAGCCAAGGGTTTGGGGAGAAAAATGCATGCGCCAATGATACGTCCCAGCGCTGGGCTGCTGGGCCAGCCGTTAAACTCGCCATCATGCATTTGTTCCCTGTTTGCGCACTTTGCCTGATGTTGACTACCTCAGGATTGAGCCCTGCGCAAGCCAAGCCGCCACAAGGCAGGGCGCCATCAGCAGCGGGTTTGCCGAGCGAAGTTGTCCAAGCCCTGCGACAAGCCCAAGTGCCGCTGCAGAACCTGAGCGTGGTGGTGGCACAGCTGCCGAATGCGGCGCAACCCCACGCTTTGCCCGCCCGCTTGTCGCACCGCGCCGATGCGCGGATGAATCCCGCCTCGGTGATGAAGTTGATCACCACCTATGCCGGCTTGTCGCTGCTGGGTCCTGATTTCACTTGGCGCAACCGGGTCTACGTCGATGGCCCGGTGTCCAACGGGGTGCTGCAAGGCAACTTGATCCTGCGTGGCAGCGGCGACCCCAAACTGGTGCTCGAGCGCGTCCAGGACCTGATGGCGCAAATCCAAGCCCAAGGCGTGCGGGAAGTGCGCGGCGACATTGTTTTGGACCGCAGCGTATTTGACATCCAGCCCCGCGCGCCGGGCAGTTTTGACGACGAAGCCCTCAGGCCCTACAACGCAGCGCCCGACGGCCTGCTGGTCAATTTCAAATCCTTGATTTACACCTTCACACCGGACGAGGCCGCCGGCATCGCTCGCATTGCGGCCCAGCCCCCCATGGCGGGCTGGACGGTCACGCCTGGGGTGCCGCTCACAGCAGGCGCCTGCAGCGATTGGCGCAGCGGTTTGCGCGGGCAGTTCGTGTCGGCTTCTCAGGTGCTGTTTACAGGCACTTACCCGCGCAGTTGCGGCGAGAAAAAATGGCCAGTGGCTTACGCTGCCCCCGAACAATTTGCCGCCAAGGTAATTCAAGCCATGTGGCTGGGTTCAGGCGGCGCACTGACCGGCTCGGTGCGTGAAGGCCCCACCCCGGCAGGCGCACGTTTGCTGGTTGAAGCGACCTCACTTGCGCTGTCGGACATCGTTGCCGACATCAATAAGTTTTCCAACAATGTGATGGCGCAGCAGTTGTTTTTGAGCCTGTCGAACCCGGGGCAATTTGAGGCCTCCCGCCAAAGGGTTTTGACGTGGTGGCGCGCCACCTTGCCTGGCCAAGCCGAGCCGGTCCTTGAAAACGGTTCGGGTTTGTCCCGCGAAGAACGCAGCAGCGCAGCCGCTTTGACGCGCCTTTTACAAGTGGCGGCTGCAGGCCCGCACGCCCAGGTGTTTCAAAACTCCTTGGGGCTGGCCGGTGTGGATGGGACGGTGGCCCGTTTGAAAGACCGCAATGCAAATGCCGCGGCCATTGGACAAGCCTGGCTGAAAACCGGCTCTCTGCGGGATGTCGCCGCCTTGGCCGGCTATGTGCAAGGCGCCAGCGGTCAACGCTACAGCTTGGTCGTCATCGTGAATCACAGCAACGCCAACGCCGCTCGGCCTGCCTTGGACAAATTACTTGAATGGACTGTGAATGACAAGCCACCCGTTGTCACGGCAAACAACCCCAGCCAAAGGCGTTGAATGATCGAATGGATTGACTGGATCGGCTCTGCAGCCGCTTGCCTGACCACCGCCAGCTTTGTACCGCAGGCTTGGCAGACCTTTCGCTCACGGGACGTCAGCGGTATCTCACTGACCATGTACAGCCTGTTCACGCTGGGCGTCGCCCTGTGGCTGGTCTACGGCATTTTGCTGCTGGCCTGGCCCATCATCATTGCCAACGTCATCACCACCAGCCTGGCCTTGATGATCTTGGTGATGAAATTAAAGTACCGCTGATACCCTCACACCGATGGCTTCAGGCCGACACCAAGGACGCGGTCGCGGCCAGCCACAAATTGTCGATGGCCTGCAGTTTGTTTTTATCAAAGGTATGCGCCGCTTCCCAATACCGCCCGGAAGGCACCATGTAGCCCAACTGCAGCTCCGCCTCCAGCGCGCACGCAACGGCTTGCGGATCGAGCGCCAAGTCATTCAAGGGCGCGCCGCCGCGCGTGATGGCCTCCAAGGCTTGCAAGCCGACCCGGGGGAAAAGCAAGCGTGATGTGGGCTTCGCAGACAAATTCACCACCGCACAGCCCTGCTGGCGCGCCAAGGCCATCAGCCTGACCGATTTGGCTTCCAGGCTTTGCAAGGTCACGTCTTGCCGCAAAGGATCGGCCACACCTTGACCATAAAAGTGCGTCGACTGCCCGGCAAGCTGCTCGTACACCATGTCACACCCCACAAAGGCAATCACATCGGGTTGCAAGGCCCCCAACGCCCAGTAGCCTGCGGTAAAGGCCATGGTGCCGCCCGCGAACACAAAACCACCGTAACGATTTTGTTGAGGCACGAACGCTTGCGCCGTGATCAATTGCTTGCCTAGGCATTGTGCCGGTGTGGGGTGTCGGTCTTCAGGAAAGTCTTCAGGGTAAATCAAACAATCCCAAGCGGTGCTGATTTGCCACGCATTGTTGATCACGACATGGTGCGCAAAAAATGACGTATCCCAATCAGCAACGCACAGCGCGTCAGGTGCGCTGCCCACAATCAGCACGGTTTTCAAGGAGAGGTTCACAGGGTCCTTCAAGGAATGGGTTGTACTCCATGGTTCACTGACTCTGTGACAAACCCATGAAATCAAATTCACCCGAGGGTATCAGCGTTTACCCCATTTCACGCAAATGTCACAGGATTTAGGATCCAAACAGAACGAGCGTTCTTTTTAATAACTCATCCAGGAGACTCCTTATGATTTCGATGCGCTTGCGCCTTTCAGCCGTTGGTGCGGCCGTGTTACTGGCCGCCTGCGGCGGCTCGGACACCAACCACAATGGGCAGTTGCTGGAGACGCCAGCCTCCATGTTCACCTTGACCAAAGCCCAGCTGGACGGCAGCGGCCTGATCGCTTTGAGCGGCGCCGCCAAATGCGATGTCCAGGTCGTGCCCTTGAACTATGTCACCCCTGGCGCCAAAGGCGAAGCCTCCAACGCCTCGGGCGTGTTGCTCTTGCCCACAGGAGCGGGCTGTACAGGCCCCGCCCCCTTGGTGGCCTATGCCAAAGGCACCGATGTGCAAAAAACCCACACGCTGGCCAGTCCCACGGACTCAGAAACCGGCTTGCTGGCCGCCATGTATGCCGGTCAGGGTTACGCTGTGGTCGCCACGGACTATCTGGGCTTTGCCAAATCGGCCTACAGTTACCACCCTTACTTGCATGCGGCCTCTGAAGCCACCAGCGTGATCGACTCGATCCGTGCGGCCCGCAATGCGGCCAAGGTGTTGAACGCCAGCCTGAGCGGCAAAGTGATGTTGACCGGTTACTCGCAAGGTGGTCACTCCTCCATGGCAGCGCACCGCGAAATTGAAAAAAACCTGTCGGGTGAAATCACTGTGGTCGCGGGCGCCCACTTGGCCGGCCCTTACAACATGTCGGGCTCCATGAAACTGCCCGATGCGATTGCGGGCTACCAGTTCTTCGTGCCTTACTTGGTCACGGCTTGGCAAAAGATCTACGGCAATTTGTACAGCGACGTCAAAGCCGCTTTCAAAGCGCCCTACTCGGACTACATCGAAACCCTGCTGCCCAATGCGACGCTGAATTACACGACGCTGGTGACTTCAGGCAAACTGCCCGGCATCAACGGCGAGACGCCCAATCAAGCCCGTGATGCGGTGTTTCAGGCGGCTTATATCAGCGACATCACCAACAACCCCAACAACCCTGTGGTCGCCGCTGCCAAGCTAAACGACTTGCTGGACTGGGCCCCGAAGGCACCGACCCTGCTGTGCGGGGGTAAAAATGACCCCACCGTGCCCCCGGCCGTTCACCAAGCGGTCGCCAAAGCGGGCTTTGACAAACAGGGTTTGACCAACGTCACTTCGGTGGACGTTGATCCTTACATTGTGGCCGCTTATGGCCCCATCACCGCGGCCAACATTGGCAACTACCACGGCGGTTATGAGCCACCGTTCTGCCATGCCCAGGCTGTGGGTTTGTTCAACAAAGTGAAGTAATCAGGCCGCAGCCCGCTGCAACCGGTCCCGCACGCCCTCCCACTCGGGCGTGTCGGGCGGTGTTTCGATCCAAATTTGACCCGCGCCACGGGCGTCAAAACCACGCAAGACGCCAAACAGCGCATGCGCCGCATCCACCGCCTTGTGCGGCATTTGACGCCACAGCACACCCGATCCCAAACCAGGCCCATCTTCAGACGCTCTAGCGGTTTCAATGGCTTGCGGATGCTGTTGCGACCATACCGCCAGATTGTTGGCATGAGGCCCAAGGGCCGCAAGCGCTGTGGTCATGGCCTGCAAGCTCATCAGCCTGACCTTGGCATGGGGCGCGTAATGCGACGCCAAGGTGCCAGAGGCGCGCGGGGCCGCCCCTGTCACAGTCGCCAACACATCGTCTTTGCCCTGCACCGCCAGACCACAGGCCGCTGCAATCTGCAAGCGGCTGATGTGCCCCGGCCTGAGCAAGACAGGCGCACCGCGAGTGCAGTCAATGATGGTGGATTCAATGCCCACCTCGCAGGCGCCGCCGTCGAGCACCAGCAGGTCTGGGCCCAGCTCGGACACGACATGCGCCGCCGTGGTGGGGCTGACCCGCCCAAACAAATTGGCGCTGGGTGCTGCCAGTCCCGCCATGCCTTGGGCTTCACAGGCCTGGAGCAGCGCCAAAGCCACCGGGTGCGCAGGGCAACGCAGGCCGATTGAATCTTGCCCCCCCGCCGCCACAGCCCCAACACCCGTTTGGCGCGGCAAGATCAAGGTCAACGGGCCAGGCCAAAAAGCAGCCATCAGTTTGCTTGCAAAATCAGGCACCTGCGCCGCAAAGCGCTGCGCGCCGGCCTGGCTGGCGACGTGCACGATCAAAGGGTGATCGGCCGGTCGGCCTTTGGTCTTGAAAATCAAGGCCACCGCGGCTGCATTGCAGGCATCGGCCGCCAAGCCATACACCGTCTCGGTGGGCAGGCCGACCAACTCGCCGCGTTGCAGTGCCGCCGTGGCCTGCAACATCGCCTCTGGCTGATGGCCATCCAGAATCATCCAAACGCCTCCATGCCCAAAAGCGCCGCCGCTTGCAAGGCGTTGGCGCGCACTTCAGTGGGCGTGGCTGCGATGATATTAAGGTGGCCCATCTTGCGGCCCTTGCGCGCCGACAATTTGCCGTACAAGTGCAAGTGCGCACCGGGCAAGGCGAGCACTTGGTCCCAGGCGGGCGTCGCCTCCTGCCCCCGGCTGAGCCACAGATCGCCCAACAAGTTCAGCATGATGGCGGGGCTGTGCTGGCGCGGCTGCACCAGCGGCAGTCCGGCCAGGGTGCGCACCTGCAAGTCGAACTGCGACTGGTCGCAAGCGTCCATGGTGTAGTGCCCGCTGTTGTGTGGGCGGGGCGCTATTTCGTTGACCACCCAACGGCCCTCTTGCAACACAAAAAACTCCACGCACAACACGCCCACATAGTCCACACCTTGCGCAATGGCGCGTGCAGCGCTCACCAGTTCAGCGGCCAGTTGAGGGTCCACCAGGCCTTCAAACACCTGCGTCACGGCCAAAATGCCATCGCGGTGCAAATTGTGTTGCACCGGAAAATGCACCATCGCGCCGTCCTGCCCCCGCGCCACAATGACCGAGCATTCGCTGGCCAGCGGCAGCATTTTTTCCAGCACGCAGGCCACGCCGCCCAAAGACTGCCAAGCTTCTTGCAGCGCTTGCCGGGTCGCCACACGCACCTGGCCTTTGCCGTCGTAGCCCATGCGGGCGGTTTTCAAAATACCCGGCAACAAGTCATCCGACGCGGCCGCCAATTGGGCTGCACTGTTGATGACGGCATACGGCGCACAGGGCACGCCGCATCGGTCGAAGTGGGCTTTTTCTTGCGCGCGGTCCTGTGCAATCGCCACAGCCGCAGCGCCAGGGGAGACGGTGCGTGTGCTTGCCAACACCGCCAATGCGGGCGCGGGCACGTTTTCAAACTCGGTGGTGATGGCCGCGCTGCAAGCGGCCAGTTGCGCCAAGCCTTGCGGGTCTTCGTAGGCGGTTTGGATGTGGTGGTGGCTGACCAAGCCCGCAGGGCTGCTGGCATCAGGGTCCAGCACCGCCGTGGCATAACCCATGGCCTGCGCCGCATGCACGAACATGCGGCCCAGCTGGCCGCCCCCCATGACGCCCAAAGTGACTTGGTGGCCGTTCATGACCGCGCCGGGTAACAGCACACGGCTCATGCCGCGCCCACAGGCGGCAAGACCATGGCCCGCGCCATCTCGGTTTGTTCAGCCCGGTAGTTTTGCAACTTGCCCCGCAAAACCGCATCGTGATTGGCCAACATGGCCACGGCAAACAAAGCGGCATTGGCCGCACCGGCCGCGCCGATGGCAAAAGTCGCCACCGGAATGCCCTTGGGCATTTGCACAATGCTGTGCAGGGAGTCCACGCCTTGCAGATGGCGGCTGGCCACCGGCACACCCAGCACCGGCACCACCGTTTTGGCCGCGAGCATGCCGGGCAAATGGGCCGCGCCACCTGCACCCGCGATAATGGCTTGCAGCCCCCGATCGGCAGCGCTTTGCGCATAAGCAAACATGTCGTCGGGCATTCTGTGCGCCGAAACCACCTTGGCATCGTGAGGGATGCCAAAGTGTTGGAGAATCTGGACTGCGTGTTGCATGGTGTCCCAGTCAGAACTGGAACCCATGACGACGCCAATAAGCGCTTGTGTCATTGGGTGCTTTGTGTAATCAAGCCCGAATTTTAAGGTTTCACCCGCCTCCACCGGAAATACTGCCCAACATGATTGATGTCACGACCGAAAATTTTGAAGCCGAGGTGATTGCCGCCTCCATGACCATCCCCGTCCTGGTGGACTTTTGGGCCCCTTGGTGCGGACCCTGTAAAACACTGGGTCCCTTGCTTGAAAAGATGGAAGAGGCCTATGGCGGGCGCTTCAAACTGGTCAAAATCGACTCCGACCAAGAGCAGCAACTGGCCGCCGCCTTTGGCATCAAAAGCCTGCCCACCTGCATCTTGCTCAAGAACGGTCAACCGGTAGATGGTTTCATGGGCGCAGTCACAGAAGGCAAATTACGCCAGTTCCTGGACAAACACATTCCAAGCGAAGAAGCTTTGCTGGCCGAAAGTGAAACCCAAGCCGCCGAAGAACTGATCGCCTCGGGCGATTTGGAAACCGCACAAGCCAAACTTGAAGACGCGCTGGCCGCCAATCCGGGCAACGACGATGCCCGCTTTGACCTGATCAAGATCCTGATCAGCACCGGCCAATTTGAACCGGCCGAGGCCCTGCTCGCGCCCCTGCTCAAGCAAATTCCTTTGCAGTTGCGTTTTGAAGCCCTCCACCAATGGTTGCAAAGCCTGGTGTTTGTCACCACCGATCCGCGTGGTCAATGGGAGATCGGTCAGTTCGATGCTTTGATTGCGCAAAACAAACGCGACTTTGAGGCCCGTTTTGCCAAAAGCCGCGTTTTGATTGCACTCGACGACTGGACCGGCGCAATGGACGAGTTGCTCGAAATCATCATGCGCGACAAAAAATGGGGCGACGATGCGCCCCGCAAAACCTTTGTCGCCCTGCTGGAGTTGCTGACCCCGCCCAAGCCCAAAGTGGCGCAAGACGCCCACGGCAAGTCAGCTGGCGGCATTGAATTGATGGGCAAAACCGCCATCGAACAAGACCCACAGGCGCAGTTGGTGTCCAGCTACCGCCGCAAGCTGAGCATGATGCTGAACTGAGCTTTAAGCCAGCGCCAACGCGGCATTCAGCGTTTTTTCCTCGGTGCCTTCTTGGCCTTTTCAAAGGCCTCTTTGCGCACCGCCCGCTCGGCGTCGGCTTGCTCGCCCAGCGCCAGCCAGCCGGCAAATTCTGCGGGGGTTTCCAGCGTCACGCGCCCGAGCGCGGCCGAGCGGAAGTCGTGGATCACGATGTCGGCCGCTTTGGTGGTGTTGACGCGGCCGCCGCTTTGGATCGCGCCGCGCTGGCGGCCTATGGCGTCGAGCATCTCTTCGTCCGTGTGGCCTGCCACATCGGTGATTTTGTAGCGCGCATGCAAGGCTTCGGGGTAGTTGGGAATCAGGTAGTTGAGCAACTCCAGCGCCACTTCTTCGTCGTCAAATGCGTTGATGCCAATCGCGCCGCTGGCGGCCAGGTTGTAGCCACTTTGCGCCACGATGATGCGCGGCCACAAGACCCCTGGCGTGTCGTACAGGTAAAAATCGTCGGCCAAGCTGATGCGCTGCTCCATCTTGGTGACACCGGCTTCGTCGCCGGTCTTGGCGGCGCGTTTGCCTTTGAGGGTGTTGATCAAGGTGGATTTGCCCACGTTGGGAATGCCGCAAATGAGCACCCGCATGGGTTTGACCATGCCACCCCGCAGCGGCGCGAGTGGCTGACAAGCCTCTATCAAGGCCTTGGCTGGCGAGGTCATGCTGGTGTCGAGCCCCAAAGCGCGCACACCGGGCATGGCGTTGTAATGGTCCAGCCACAGCGCGGTGCGCACCGGATCGGCCAGGTCCTGCTTGCTCAGCACCTTGAGTGCGGGCTTGGTCTTGATCAACTCGGCCAACATCGGGTTGGCGCTCGAGCCCGGCAAGCGGGCGTCGAGCATTTCTATGACCACGTCAATGTCTTTGATGCGCTCCCCGATCGCCTTGCGCGTCAGGTGCATGTGTCCAGGGAACCATTGGATCGCCATAAAAATCTCTACCAACCGAATCTGTCAAAGAGACCGATTGTCGGGCACTTCAACGCGGACGGTGCATATGGAACAACTGCTCGGGCCCGATGCTGAAGTAATCGGCAGGCCCGCCACCGCGCAAAATGTGCCCGGCCCCGGCGGTGTTGTAAACGCCGTTGACCAGCAAGTCTTCGCGGATGTGCACGCCAATCACTTCACCCAGGACCATCCAGGTCTGGACTTTGACGCCGTTGATGCCCTGCAACTGGAAAACATTCGTCACTTTGCATTCAAAGGACACCGGGCTTTCCAGCACCCTTGGCGGCTTGATCAGGCGCGAGGCCACCGGGGTCAAACCCGCCAACTCAAACTCACTGACTTCGGGCGGCACGGCCGCGCAAGTTTGGTTCATGGCTTCGGCCAGGGGCCGGGTGACCAGGTTCCAGGCGAACTCGCCGTTGGCCTCGATGTTGCGCACCGAGTCTTTGTAGCCGGCGCTCGAAAAACCAATGATCGGCGGGACGTAATTGAAGGCATTGAAAAAACTGTAGGGCGCCAAGTTGGTGATGCCGTCATCGCTGCAAGTGGAAACCCAGCCGATGGGCCGGGGGCCGACAATGGCGTTAAAAGGGTCATGCGGCAAGCGGTGCCCGTCTTTGGGCTCGTAAAAGTGAATCGACATTCGCAACCTTTCAAAAAAGTGCCCTCACGATACCGCAGATTGAATCGCTTTCAGTTTGTCATCCCGAACGCGATCCAGGATCCAGTGCGAAGAAATGGCTTTTGAAAGGGGCGCCGTTGGGGGCTGGACTAGTGGGTCGATCCGGCCAGTCGGTTGATGTCGTGGTGCATCCGGCGCAAGAAACCCAACGCCATCAAAACCTCACCGACCACAAACATGGGGCCCACCATCAGGCCCACCACATCGTCGACAAAAGCAGGTTTGCGGCCTTCAAACCAGTGGCCGATGAACTGAATCAACCAGCCGAGAAAAAACACACCCAAGCCCAATAGCCACAAGGGCTGATCTTCCAGCACCGGCCAGCCCCACCCCGCCACCCACAGCGGTGTGCGGTAGGCGGCCCACATCAAGGCGCCGTTGACCACCACGGTGGCCAGGCCCAACAACAAAGACCCCCGGGTCAGGTACCACAGGCTGGACAAGAACCAGACGATGGCCGCAGGCGTGAACCAAAAAGCACCCAAGCTCCACACGGGCTGCATCAGCAACATGCCCAGCGACATGACGATCAAAGGAATGCCCAGCACATGCGTGAGGATGTTGCGGCGATCGCGGTGGTAGTGCGCATATTGCACCATCAAGCTTGTGGCCGGGCGAAACAAATGGAGCATGTCAGCACTTTCAAACACCTGGGCCACCGGGACCCAGGCGAAAAAGGGGCAGCGCAAGGCTGCGGTATTCAGGTCGTCAAGCGTTGCAAGGCTTCCTGGTATTTGGCGGCTGTTTTTTCGATCACATCGCGCGGCAGATGCGGTGCGGGGGCGGTTTTATCCCACACCCTGCCGTTGTGCGGTGCCTCCAGCCAGTCACGCAAAAACTGCTTGTCGTAACTGGGTGGGTTGATGCCTTCCTGGTAGCTTTCGACGGGCCAGTAACGCGACGAATCGGGCGTCAACACCTCGTCCATCAGCACCAAGCTGCCTTGGTCGTCCAGGCCGAATTCAAACTTGGTGTCGGCAATGATGATGCCTTTGTCAAAAGCCATGGCGCTGGCCGCCTTGTAAATGGCGATGCTGATGTCCCGGATGCGGGTGGCCAAGTCCAGGCCAATCATCTCCACCGTCTGCTCGAAGGTGATGTTCTCGTCATGCTCGCCCACCGCCGCTTTGGCGGCCGGGGTGTAAATGGGCGCGGGCAACTTGCTGGCATTTTTCAGTCCGGCGGGTAACTGGACGCCGCAGACGGCTTGGTGGTCCTGGTATTCCTTCCAGCCACTGCCGGCCAGGTAGCCACGCACCACCGCTTCGACCGGGATCGGTTTCAGGCGTTTGACCAGCATCGAGCGGCCTTGGACTTGCGTTGCTTCGGCTGCGCTCACGGCGCTTTCAGGCACCTCACCCGTCAGGTGGATCGGGCACAGGTTCAGGCCTTGCGGGCCGAGCTTGTCAAACCAAAAAAGTGCCATTTGCGTGAGCAACGCGCCCTTGCCCGGAATCGGCTCGCCCATGATCACGTCAAAGGCGCTGACGCGGTCCGAAGCCACCATCAAGATGCGGTCGGTGCCCACCGCATAGTTGTCGCGTACCTTGCCCCGTGCGAGCAGGGTCAAGGATGTGAGGGCCGAAGTGTGCAAAGAGGTCATTGCGGATCAGTGAACTTGTTGTGCCAACGCGCCCTTGGCGTATTTGGCAGCCACCACCTGCAAGCTGTCGCCTTTGATCGCGCCAGCGTGCCCTTCGCAGCCGAACTGCAGGTAGCGCTGTTTGCAAATTTGCTTGGCCGCTTCGCGGGCGGGTTTGAGCCATTCGCGGGCATCGAACTTGTCGGGGTTTTCAGCCAGAAATTGGCGCACCGCAGCGGTCATGGCCAAACGGATGTCGGTGTCGATGTTGATCTTGCGCACGCCGTGCTTGATGGCTTCTTGAATTTCTTCCACCGGCACGCCGTAGGTTTCTTTCATATGGCCACCATACTGGTTGATCAGGGCCAGCAGGTCTTGCGGCACGCTCGATGAGCCGTGCATGACCAAATGGGTATTGGGAATGCGGGCGTGGATTTCTTTGACCCGGCTGATGGCCAAAATATCGCCCGTGGGTTTGCGGCTGAATTTGTAGGCACCATGGCTCGTGCCGATCGCAATCGCCAAGGCATCCAGGCCGGTGGCCTTGACAAATTGTGCGGCTTCTTCTGGATCGGTGAGCATCTGGCTGTGGTCCAGTTTGCCCACCGCGCCAATGCCGTCTTCTTCGCCGGCTTCACCGGTTTCCAGGTTGCCCAGGCAGCCCAATTCGCCCTCCACCGACACGCCCACAATGTGGGCCATGTCGACCACGCGGCGGGTCACCTCCACGTTGTAGCCAAAGTCTGCGGGCGTTTTGCCGTCTTCATGCAAAGAGCCGTCCATCATCACCGACGAAAAACCCAGGTTGATCGCGCCTTGGCACACCGAAGGGCTTTGGCCATGGTCCTGGTGCATCACCAGCGGAATGTGCGGCCATTGCTCGACGGCGGCCTGAATCAAATGTTTGATGAAGGGCTCACCCGCGTATTTGCGGGCGCCCGCACTGGCTTGCAAAATGACCGGTGCACCGACTTCGTCGGCGGCCATCATGACCGCCTGGACTTGCTCCAGATTGTTGACGTTGAACGCAGGGATGCCGTAGCCGTGGACGGCGGCATGGTCGAGCAATTCACGCATTGAAACGAGGGCCATGATGGATTTTCCAGAAGTTGAAATGAGAAAGGCGGGTGGGTGGGCGGTGCATGGCCACACCCTAGCGCTGCATGACTGTGGTCAATTTTAAAGGCATCGCAGTGTGCTTGTGCTGAATGCCACTTGGACTTCAGCTGACCCGACAGATCTTGAGCATGTTGGTGCCGCCCGGGGCTCCCATGGGCTCGCCGCAGGTGATGGCGTACACATCCCCTGTCTCCACAATGCCGCGCTTTTTCAGGTGGCGCTCGGCTTGCTCCAAAGCCGTGTCGCGGTCGGCGCTGGTGTCCATCAACAGCGGACGCACATTGCGGTACAAGGCCATTTTGCGCTGCGAGCTGACTTGGGTGGTCAGGGCGTAAATCGGAATCTGCACCCGGTGACGGCTCATCCACAGCACGGTCGAGCCCGATTCGGTCAAGGCCACAATGGCTTTGGCGCCCAAATGGTGCGCAGTGAACAAGGCCCCCATGGCAATCGACTGGTCAATGCGGCTGAAGGTTTGGCCGGAAAAGTCGGCATCCAGCTCGACATGTTCGGCGTTCTCTGCGGCGGCGCAAATTTTGGCCATTTCTTCGACCGTTTCGAGCGGGTATTTGCCCGCAGCTGTTTCGGCGCTGAGCATGACCGCGTCGGTGCCATCGAGCACCGCGTTGGCCACATCGCTCACCTCGGCACGGGTGGGCACCGGGTTGGTGATCATGCTCTCCATCATTTGGGTGGCCGTGATGACGACTTTGTCGTGCAAGCGGGCCAGCTTGATCATGCGTTTTTGCAAGGCGGGCACCACGGCGTTGCCGACTTCCACAGCCAGATCACCGCGAGCAACCATGATGCCGTCGCTGGCTTGGAGGATTTCTTCCAAGCGCGGAATCGCCTCGGCGCGTTCGATTTTGGCGATCATGCCTGGCTTGTGCCCAAACGCCGCACCGGCCACATTGCACAGCTGGCGGGCCATTTCCATGTCGGTGGCATTTTTCGGAAAACTGACCGCCACGTAATCGGCCTGAAAGCTCATGGCCGTCTTGATGTCGTCCATGTCCTTGCCGGTCAAGGCGGGGGCAGTCAAACCACCGCCTTGCTTGTTGATGCCCTTGTTGTTGGACAACTCGCCGCCGGTCTTGACGGTGGTGTGGACCTGCTCACCGTGGACGGACTCCACGGTCAAAACGATCAAACCATCGTTCAGGAGCAACAGGTCGCCGGACTTGACGTCACGCGGCAGCTCTTTGTAATCGAGCCCCACGCCCTGGAGATCGCCGGGTTCGGTGCGGGAAGCGTCGAGCACGAACCTGGCGCCGTTCTCCAGCATCACTTTGCCCTCGGCGAACTTGCCTACCCGGATTTTGGGGCCTTGCAAGTCGGCCATGATGGCCACTTCGCGACCGGCTCGGGCGGCGGCTTCGCGCACGAGGCGTGCGCGGTCAATGTGGTCTTGGGCTTTGCCGTGGCTGAAGTTCAACCGCACAACATTCACACCGGCCATGATCATGGCTTCGAGCAAAGCGGGATCGCTGGAGGCAGGGCCTAGGGTGGCAACAATTTTGGTGGCGCGGGCCATATGTGCGAATCTCCGTGTGATTGGGTGTCAATTTTCCCACGAATACGGTGACACACTGAAAACCAGTGCATGCCCCTCGGACCTCACAGCTCAGTCCGCCTTGATCCCAGCCTTGTCCACCACCCGCGCCCACCGCGTCAACTCGGCTTTGGTCAGCTCTTGCAAACGTTCGGGCTTGCCGCCAGCCACCGCCAAGCCTTGTTTGGTCATGGTGTCGCGCACCTCCGGCAATTGCAGCAGGCTGTTGAAATCGGCATTGAGTTTGGCGACCACCTCCGGGGGCGTGCCAGCGGGCACGAAGACGCCGTACCAGGTCTCGACCACCGCGCCGGGCAAGCCCAGCTCCTTCAAGGTGGGCACATTGGGGAATGCGGGTGAGCGCTCGGCGCTCATCAAGGCCAGCATCCGCAAGGCCCCGTTTTGCAGGTGGGGCGCTGCCGTTTGCAAAGCCACAATGCTGGCCTGTACATGGCCGCCGATCAAGTCGGTCAACGCGCCGGCTGTGCCTTTGTAGGGAACGTGCAGCAATTGGACGCCGCTTTCTTGCGCCAGCAGTTCCATGGCCAGATGCTGGGGCGAGCCATTGCCAGGCGATGAATAGTTCAACTCCCCCGGTTTGGCCTTGGCGGTCTGCTGAAAATCCTTGAAACTTTGCAGACTCGATTTGCCCGCTGTGGCCAGTCCCAAGGAACTGGTGCCCAACAACACCACTGGCGTGAACGCCTGCAAAGGGGCATAGGGCAACTTGGGGCTCAACGCGGGCACCGTGCCGTGGGCGGTCGCCGTCACCAAAACAGTCAAGCCTGTGGGTGCGGCTTTGGCCACGGCATTCGTGCCGATGGCACCACTGGCCCCGGCCTTGTTGTCGGTGACCACGGCCACCTTCCAGCGATCGGCCAATTTGGGGCCCAGCAAGCGGGCCAGCAAATCAGCGCCGGTGCCCGTGGTGAAGGGCACAACCAAAGTCACGGTGGATGCGGGATAAGCCGGGCCTTGCGCCCACGCAGGCAGCGCAAGGCAGCTCAGTGCGGCGCTGGCCAGTAACATTGTTCGACGAAACCACATGTTCAACTCGTTTCCAAAAAAGGGGGCGTCAGGGCAAAGCGTGCAATGGACCCCAAAGGCACAACAGGCACAACAGGCGCAACGGGCACAAAAGCCCGGATCGCGGTCAGCGCGGCGTGTGGGCCAGCTTGCGCTTCCACAACTCCCAAGGCCGCTCGATTTGGCCGGCATTGGTTTCTGCCGAGTTGCGCGCTTCGTCTTCGGACAAATACACCGGCTCGCCCATCAGCATCGACTGCGCTTGCAAACGCGCATTGCCTTCGGTGTAAATGGCCCGGAACACCGCCTGCTTGACCGAGTCTCCGACCACCACGTTACCGTGGCCACGCAACAAGGCCACCGCATTGCCGCCCAGGGTTTGGGCGAGCGACTCGCCCAAGGACTGGTTGCGAATCAGCATGTCAGACGATTCACCCACCGCATCGCGGATTTCAAACACCGGTGTGGTGCTGCCCAAAAAGCCGCTCATGTGGCAGATGGGCCGCAAACGTGCACCCGTCACGCCAAACGGGATGATGGCCGGCGAGTGGCTGTGGATCACCGACATCACATCAGGACGGGCTTTGAAAATCGCACTGTGAATGAAGCGCTCCAAATACGATTTGCGGCCTTGTGCATCATGCACTTGGCCTTCAAAGTCGCATTCAACAATGTCGTCTTCGGTGATCATGGACGGCGCCATGCTGCGGGCGATCAAAAATCGATCCGGGTTTTTGTCATGCCGCACGCTCACATGGCCAAAGCCATCGAAGACGCCTTCATTGGCCAAAATATGGTTGGCGCTGACCAGGTCGCTGATCAATTGTGCCGAGGCATTCAAACTCATTTCATTTCCTTTAAATTCATTTGACCAAAAACAATTTGGTCCATTCTTTGTTCCACTTTTCCGCTTCATCCACCACCAGACCGGGATCGGTGAGCACGTAGTTGAAGTTGTTCAAGCTCGACTTGATTTTGGTGTTCGCTGGCGGCCTGCCCATGCTGGCGAACAGGTTCTGCGCTTCCGGTGAAATCAAAAAATCGGCCAGCAACAAAGCGGCATGGGGGTGCGCTGCATTTCGGGCAACCCCCACCCCTTGCGGGCGGGCCAATGTGGGCTCGATGGGCACCCATTCGATCGGGGCGCCACGCTGCTTGAGGGATTGTGCGTTGGCGTTGTAAATCGTCAGGCCCACTTGCACCTCGCCAGCCGCCACCATTTGGGCCAGCAAAATGTGCCCTTTGCGCACATCGGGTTTTTGCTCGGCCAGTTTTTTGAAAAAGGCCATGCCCCGCGGTTCACCCAAGGCGTTGACCAAGCCGCCCATCCATTCGGCATCGGTCAACTCAATGCCCAAGCGGCCTTTCCATTTCGGGTCCAAGAAACCTTCGTAGTGTTTGGGCAAATCTTCGGGCTTGAGCTTTTGCGTGTTGTAGGCCACCACGAAAAAATTGACACGGTCCGGCATCCACATGCGGTGCTTGGGAATCATGGCCTGTGGCAAGTCGCTGATGTAGGGACTGTGGAACTCGCTGAGCATTTTTTCTCGGGCCAGCATTTCCATTTCGGGGCCGTTGGTTTCCACCAAGTCCATCACATGGCGTTTGGCGCGGCCTTCATTGACCACCCGCTGCACCACGCCATCGCTCAGGCCTCGCCAAACCTCGACCTTGATGCCGTATTTTTTTTCAAACTCCTGCAACAAGGGCTTGGACTCGGTGGGCGCCAGCGAGGTGTACAGCGTGACCGAGCCCTCTTTGCGGGCCCGCTCCAGCAGCCAGGCTTCACGGTCTGCGCCTTTGTACAGGTAAATCGCTTCATGCGGGTTGGTCAGAGGCTGCGCGACCGCAGCGCCTTGGGCCAAGGCCCAGAAAGCGGCCAAGCCCACGGCCCAGCGCACTGTCCAGTTCAGACCCGGCTTCATTGCAATGCGTGCAGGAAGGTTCATCATTTCACTTTGCAGGGTTTCATGATCAGGCCAGCACCGCCAACACCCGCTCGGGCGTCATCGGGGCTTGGCGCAAACGCACACCGGTGGCGTCGTAGAACGCATTCGCCACCGCTGCAGGCACCACGCGGCAGGTGGCTTCACCCGCGCCCGTGGACGGCGCTTGCGGGTGGTTGATCAGCACCACATCGACCACTTCAGGCGCGTCTTTCAAACTCAAAATGGGGTAAGTGTTCCAGTCCACACTGATCACTTTGTCGGGTGCAAACTGCACTTCTTCAAACAAGGTGCGAGACAGCGCTTGCACCAGCGCGCCTTCAATGGTGTAGCGAAGGCCCTGCGGATTGACAATCAAACCGCAGTCGTGCGCCACGGTGAACTTGCGGCCCCAAATGCGGCCGGTTTTGCGGTCCACTTCGATCTCGGCCACCACCGCCACGATGGTGCCTGCGCGGCGGGCATAAGCAATCCCGCGGCCCTTGAGCATCGCACCTGTGCGGTCACGCGGCGCGTTGCCACGGATCTGCCAGCCCGCCTTGTCGGCTGCGGCTTGAAGCACCGCTTGGTCACGCGGCTCTTTGGCGTTTTCGATGCGAAAGGCCACCGGATCGGTGCCCGTCGCGTACGCCAATTCGTCGATGAATTGCTCGCTGGCAAACTGGATTTGCAAGCCGACCGGATCGCGCATGTGCGAAGTGCGCATCGGCGATGCACTGGCGATCAAATCCGGAATCACCTCCCAAGCCAGGCGCTTGTTGGCAAAGCCATAGCTTTCTTCGGGGGTGCCAAAGGTGACGCCGCCTTTGGGCGGCAGCCCCATCTCCATGCCCACCAAGCTGTCACGCGGATCAGACTCGTTGCTCTCGATCGTTGCACGCGAAAACGCGCGTGAAGTGAAGTCGTATCCGGTGATCTTGCCGTTCGCATCGATGGCGGCGCGGGCGCGGTGCACCGACGCAGGCGCCTTGGGGTCCCAGGCGGTGCCGTCGTGGCGCATGCCTTGCACCCGCACCGGGCGACCGGTCAGTTTGGACAACATGGCCGCATCCATCGCAGCATCACCTGCATCATTGCGGCCATACGAGCCCGGCCCGAGCACCCAAATCGCATGCACGCTGTCGGCAGGCACCTTGAGCAAATTGGCCACGCCATCGCGGGCGTAATGCGGCTTTTGGGTGCCTGTCCACAGCGTCACGCCATCGGGCTTGACATGCGCCACCGCGCTGGCCGGCCCCATGCTGGCATGCGACTGAAAGGGCCAGAGGTATTGGGCTTGCACGGTGCGTGCCGCCGTTTTGAAGGCACCCGCCACATCGCCGCGCGATTCCGACTCGTCCAGCTTGACCGTGGGGGCTTGGCGAATGTGGTCGTGCAGTTTGGCAAACTCTGGCAGGGGGCGGGTCGAGGCCGACCAAGTCACCTTCAAATCCCTGGCTGCCTTGACCGCATCCCACTCTTTGTCGGCAACGACCGCCAAAAAGTTTTTCTCGTGCACCACACGGGCGCCTGGAATGTGGCTGATGGAGTTCAGGTCCACCTGCTCGGCCACACTGCCGGCCACGGGCGTGCGTATCACGCGGGCATGCAACATGCCGGGCACCCGCACATCGGCGATGTTGCCTTGGGTGCCAAACACTTTCCAAGCCACATCTTTGCGGGCTATCGACTGGCCCACCACCTTGTAGTCCTGGGGTGATTTGACTTTGGCCTGGACTTTGATTTCCAACGGGTTGCCGATTTTTTGGTTCCACTCGACTTTGCTGTTGAAGAACTTGCCGCCCATCAATTCGGCATAGCTGACGGTTTTGCTTGCATCGCCTGCAACCGACACCACACCGTCATTCACGCTCAAGCGGCCGACAGGCACATCGAGTTTGTGCGCCGCCAAGTCGAGCAGAATGCGGCGCGCTTCGGCCGCTGCATTGCGCAGCGGCTTGGCACCAGCCTGAATCCCCAGGGCGCTGGAAGCGCCGCCTTGGTTCATCGAGTTGGCGGTGTTGCCCATCACCACCCGCACTTTGGCATAGGCCACGTCAAGTTCTTCGGCCACGATCTGTCCGATGGCGACTTCCAGACTTTGGCCCAGATCCACTTTGCCGTAATAAGCCTCGACCCGACCGTCGGGCAAGATCGCCACCCAGGAGTCGAGTTCGTCGGCCGCCAAGGCCGGCTTGGTCGATCCCACGGCCATGGCCGCAAAGGTCGCCCTGGGCAAGCCCACGCCGGCCACTGAGACCACCAATCCGCCTGCGGCACCTAAAAAGTCGCGACGGTTCAAGCCAGACAGGGCTGCGGTCATTTGTTTGTTGTGCATCTCCACTCCTTCAGGCCATTTGGGTTTGCGCGCGTTTGATGGCGCGCAAAATCGACACATGGGTGCCGCATCGGCACTTGAGGCCTTGCAAAGCCTCTCTGATTTGTGCGTCGCTGGCTTGGGGGTTTTGCTTCAAGTAAGCGGCCGAGGTCATGATCCAGCCATTGATGCAATGCCCGCATTGCGGCACCTGTTCTTCCACAAAAGCCACCTGAATCGGATGCGGCTTCTCGGGCGTGCCCAGCCCCGCCAAGGTGGTGACCTTTTTGCCTTTGACCGCCGATACCGGCAGCACACAAGAGCGCACGGCTTGGCCATCCAAATGCACGGTGCAGGCACCGCACTGGGCCAGACCACAACCGAACTTGGGGTTGTTCATTTTCAAGTCGTCGCGCAAGGCGTAGAGCAGCGGCATTTGCGGATCGCTGTCGATCTTGACTTTCTTGCCGTCTACTGTGAATGGGGTCACGCTCATGGTTGTCTCCTGTCAGTCGAAAATGTCATTGGGCCAGGCTGGCCATGTCGTCCAAAGCCTTGACCAAAGCGGCTTGCAACGCGGGGTCGCTGCTGCTGTGGCCGGCCGTATGCACCATGCGCAATTGGCTGCCAGGCCAGGCTTGGTGCAGTTGCCAGGCCGTCACGGCCGGGGTGACCATGTCAAACTGACCTTGCACGATGATGCCCGCAATGCCCGCCAAGCAGGACAGGGATTTCCCATCCCCCAAGCCCCAACAGTGCGCTTGGTTCAAAGCCGGGTCGTGGGCAAACATGTGCGCGCTGATGCGCGCCATGGCCAGTGCGCGCATCGGATCGGGCGGGCTCGACTCGGATGCGTGCACACTGCACAAACTGTCTTCCCAACGGCACCATGCGGCAGCGGCTTGGGCTTGCGCTGTCGGGTCTGCGCTTTGCAACTGGGCGTCATACAAAGACAGCAAATCTGTTTGCAGTTGGTCACCTTGCGCTGTGCCTTGACCTGCACCCTCTTGTGTTTTAAGGGCCGATGCAAACCGCCGCCACTCTTGTGGAAACACCTGGCTGGCGCCGCCGGGTTGGTACAGCCAATGCATCTCGGAGGATCGCGCGGCAAACACACCGCGCATCACCACGCCGCGCACCTTGGCCGCATGCTGCTGTGCGTAGGCCAGTGCCAACGTGCAGCCCCATGAGCCCCCACACAGCACCCATCGGTCGATGGACAAGCAGTTGCGCAGCCGCTCCATGTCGGCCACCAGGTGGTGGGTGAAGTTGTCTTGGGTGCGGCCATGCGGCACAGACCGCCCGCAACCGCGCTGGTCGAACAAGACCACTCGGTACACGGCAGGGTTGAAAAAACGGCGCGAATAGTCCGAACACCCGCCGCCCGGGCCGCCATGCAAAAACACAACCGGCAAGCCCGCGGGGTTGCCGCATGCTTCCCAATACACCTGATGACCCTGGCCCACATCGAGCAGGCCTTGGGCATGAGGTTCAATCGGCGGGTACAGCATGGCTTCAGGCGTCCACAGCCTGGCTGGCTTGGCCCAGCGCGGCCGAGGTCGGAAACACCAGCGACTTGATCACCACCGGCACCGCCCCCGAGGTCTCGAGCAGGGCCCCAATGTCGATGAAGTCCAGCTCTTTCAAGTTGATGCCATCGATCGAGATCACTGGGCAGGTCATTTTGGCTTCTTCGTGGCAGTGGATGCCCATCAAGCCGCCGCAATCGGCCTCGCCCACCAGGAGCAAAGGGTGCCCCTGATCGGTGATGGCCTTCATGCCCTGCGCCACGGCGCGGCAAAAAGCGTCCAGCCGCGCAAAGGTGGCCGAGCCTTGCCAGCGGTAACACAGGCCCACCGGCTGATCGCCTTCGTGCAAATCAAGCCGCCGCAGCGCCCGTTGAATCGCCAGCGTGATGGCCGCAGCGTCCAAAACCTCGGCCTCCAAATCGAGCGCCGGGGCAATGATCGGCACATTGCGCACCGGCAACTGGCCCGAGGGCTCGACATAGATCGTGCTGCCACTGACCTGCACGGTGTACTGTGACGCGCCAATCACGGTGGCCCGAATGCCTTGGTCAGGCACCGCCAAGCGCGGCCCCCAACTGGCGGCTTGGGCTTGGACCGCCTCGGCCAAAAAAGGCCCCAAGTCGCCGAAGCCTTGTGGCTCACGGCCGTAAATGTATTCAGACACACCGCCCGAAAAGGTCAGCACATCGGGCAGCTTGGCCCCCAGCAGGGGCGGCAAACGCAACAAACTGGCGGTGTTGGCGTCCAATGCGGCTTTTGAAGCGCCACTCTGCGCCTCACCCTGCACGGATCCTGCTGCTTCAAATAGGCGCGCAGCCATCAACGCGGCCATGCGCTGCAAATCGGCGGGCTGCAAGGCCATGCCAAGCTGAATCTCCAAGCCCGCTTCTTGGGCAAAACGACGCCCGGCTTCTTCGATGCGCACCACGGTGCCATGTGCATCCAAGGCGATGATGCGGGCACCGATGTCGATGGCGGTCAGGTCGACCAGTTCGCCGGCCTCGCAGACCGCGATTTTGGTGGTGCCGCCACCGATGTCGATGTTCATCACCCGCGCCGTCTCGCGGATCGAGCGGGCCGCCGCACCCGAGCCGAAGGCGGCCAAGGTGGTTTCCAGGGCATCGCCCGCGCTGACCGACACGAACTTGCCCGCTTGCGCGGCAAACAAATCGGCAATCGCGCGGGCATTGCTGCGCCGCACCGCCACACCCGTCAGGATCAAGGCGCCCGAATCGATGGACTCGGGTGTCAAGCCCGCCTTGGCATATTGCGCATCGATGAAGGCCCCGAGGGCTTGGGCATCGATGCTCTGGTCCCCCGCATAAGGCGTGAGCAACACATCGGACTCGTGCAGCACCGTGCGCTCGCTGACGATGTAACGGTTGTCCAAACGCTCGAGCAGCAGGCGCGAGAAGACCAGGTGCGAGGTGGACGAACCGATGTCCACCCCCACGCTGGTCAACTCGATCTCGTCTTCCTGCTCCAGGCTGCGCCTGACATTGCTGAAAAAGACGCGCCCGCCTGCGGGGATGTCACTCATTTTTTGGGGCCAAACTTTTCCATGAACTGCGCCGGGATGTTGTACCAGTCGGGGTCCATGCGGTCCGGCACGCTGTTCTTTTTCAGCAACTCTTGGTACTCCTTGCGGATGTACGGGTCTTCCAACCAATACGGAATGGTGGTGCCGCCTTCGGTCACATCTTGTGCGGTGTAGTCGGTGTGCTTGGCGCCGGGTGCGCCGGGGTCGCGCCCGGGGTTGTGCGGACCGAACCAGGCCGTCAGGCGCAGCGCCTCATTGCCCGAGCTGAAATGCTGGTGGTACCACCGCGCGCCGCCCGGTGCGGCCGAGACCAAGCCCACCGGCTCGTAATCGATCCGGCGTACCAAATGTTCTTTGCCGTCTTTCCAAGGCGTTTCGCCCTCGTCTTCCGGCCAGGTGTAGGTGTAGCCCTTGCCGTTCAGGCAAATGAGCACAGCCGCCGAGGTGTGCGCATGGGCGCGGGAGTAGCGGCCGTTTTCATGCTGGCCAATCCAGAAATAAAAGCAGTTGTTCGTCATGAACGGCTCGATGCGGCGGTAGCCCGGCGAGCGGCGGTTATCGAGCGGCAATTCGCAGCTCATCACATCGGGAATGAAGTTGGTGCGGCGCATGGCCAAACCGCGCACCGGATCGGCCTCCACCTCGTCACTTGCCTTGTAAAAATCATCCGCGCCATTGAAACGGTCGCGGAACACAAAGGGGTTGTTGAACACCGCATCTTTGTTTTGCAACATGTTCAGCACGTTGGGTGCGGTGGTGCCCGCCAACAACAAAGCGCCGCTGGAGGTGGCGTTGACAATCCGGTGCCAAGCGTTGATCGGGATCGAAAACATCGAGCCCTTTTGCCATTCAAACACGTGCTTTTTGGTATCGCCCTCTTGCCAGACCTCGGTGGTGCCGCGTCCTTCGACCACCAGGTAGATCTCTTCATACATGTGCTTTTCAGGGTGCAGCGCGCCAGCGCCGGGGACCTCCACCACATAGCAGCCCCACTTGGTTTCGGTGCCATACAGCTGGATAAAGTGCCCCTTGCCGCCGGTGCGCTTCCAATCCACCAAGGGCAGGTTTTGCACCTTGTCGATGCCGACATCGCGGAACACCGGCAGCCCTTCTTGCTCCATCCAAGCGTCATAAGGCGTCGGTTGTTTTTTGAAGACACCGTAACCGGCTTTTTTGTGGCCCGCGGGTTCGTGCCAATGGGACGTGTCTTTATCGTGCGGCATTTCCAAGTCTTTCTTTGATGCGGGATTTTATTCGTTCTTTTATGCAGAACGGCGTTCTACTATGGTAAACCAAGCGCCTTTGAAACTCAACCGCACAAGCCCTTGAACAGCGTGCTTTTCGAGAAAGAAATACAAGAGAAATACTCACGCCTCATGTTGTTGTGCTGCAAATCATCGGCTTGTCAAGGGTAATTCCGGATATGGCATAAATTGTTTTTTTCGCTTAATAGAAGCACTGTCTTGTTTGAAAGAACCATGTTCGGCATAACGGAACATGAGACCGTCCTTTCGCCCTGGGTTCAGGGGCTGATCAGTTCGAACGATGTATTAACTTGGAGAAAACCATGAAATTGAAACAACACGCAGTGGCCTTGGGCTGCTTGGCTGCCTTGGGTTTGGCCGGCACGGCGCAAGCCTTTGAGGTCTCCGGCAACCTGCTGGAAGTCTATGGCACCTTGTACCCTGAGTACAACACCACCAGCTACACCGATTCTGCCGCGGGCAATGCGTTAAGCACCATGAACGCCGGCTTGGTAGCCCCTGGCCTGAGCAAAGCTGCCAACAAAATCAGCAAGGACCAAATCAACTGGTCGCAGTCCTACATTGGCGTCAAAGGCGTCAAGGCTTTTGGCGATGTGACCGTGGGTTACGACTTCCAAGGTGTGATGGCCCCCAACAAGACGCTGGACTCGTCCATTGCCGCCAATGCACAGCAGCCTCTGTTTGGCGACACCCGCGATGCCTTCGTCTCGATCGCCCACAAGAACGTCGGTACCTTCCAGTTCGGTCAGATGGACACCATCTACAAAGAATACGGTGACCGTGTGCGCATGTTGGGTGTGAGCTCCAGCAACTTCACCTCCACCAGCGGCGTGCTGTCAGGCGTGGGCTGGAAAGGCGCTGCCGGCGCGGGCACCACTTCTTTCAACACCCGCGTGGGCAGCCAAATTCGCTGGGAGAGCCCTGTTTTTGCAGGTTTCCAAGCAGGTCTGTCTTACCGTCCTGACCCCAACAAGACGACTGCGCAAAATCAGACATTGACCGCCATGGCCCTGCGTTGGTCCCAAGGCGCTTACTATGTTTCTGCTCAGCAAGAAGTGCACAACGATTACCACGCCTTCAGCGGCAATGCTGTGGCCACGTTGGCTGCTGCCAACGTGTACAACCTGGGCACCGCACGCTCCAAAGACACAGCCACACGCTTTACCTTGGGCTACAAGGATGGCCCCATTCAAGTGGCGGCTGACTTTGCCCAGTTGAAATACACCGAAGAGGCCTCCGCCACCGGCAAGTTCTCTGCTTACAAAACCGACACTTGGCAAGTCAGTGCCGATTACGCTGTGAATGCCGATTGGAACCTGGCCGCCAACTACGCCAGTGGCAATGCAGGCAGCTGCTCTCTCTTGGGTGGTGCGGCTTGCTCCACCACAGGCCAAGGCGGCACGCTGCTGAGCTTGGGTGCCAAGTACAACTACGACAAGAACATCGGTGTCTTCGCCATGTACGGTCTGAACAAGTCCAACGCCAGCGCCAGCTTTGCTTCAAGCAACGTGGGCGGCAATACCACCAACTTGGGCGTGGGTGTGTTGATCAAGTTCTAATCTCCAAGGTTTGAGCTTGAGCAGGTGCCCTTCGGGGCACCTGTTTTTTTTCGCCTTCAAACCGCTTTGTCGGCTTGCGCTGGAATCAACACGACCATGATGTTGGCCAAAATGATGGTCACGGCCAGCAAATAAAACGCGGCCAGCAAGCCAAACCGGTCGGCCACCATGCCACCCAAAATCGGGGCGATGGCTTGCGCGCCTGATTGCATGCCGAACATCAAACCGATGGCAGTGCCACCCATGTTTTTGGGTGTGGCTTCGAGCATCCAGGCCTGCATGATGGGCCTGGCCGCATACAAGAAGAAGCCCAAGACGGCAATCAAAAACACAAAGGCGGACGTTCCACCCGCAAAGGTCATGGCCAACAAGACCACGCCGCTCATGCCAAAACAGGACATCAAAATCGTACGTCGCCCCATGGTGTCCGACAAATGCCCGGCAATGGGTGCGGCAATGAATCCGGCCACCTGCAACAAGGCCATGCCTGCGCCCACCCAAAAGACTTCGTAATGCATCTCGTTGGCCAAATACAAAGGCAAGAAGGTCAACAAGGTGCCTTGCGTCATCGCCCGAAATGAGGAGCTCAAGGTCAGCATGAACAAACCGGGGGTGCGGATCAAGGCCCGCAAGCCCGCCATGTAACTGGAAAAACTTTGTCCGCCGACGTTGTCAGCCACGGGGGCCGATGCTGCTGCGGCCGTTGAGGCCTTGGCGCCCTGTTTGGGCGCAAAGGTCATGGCGCCCAAGAAATACAAAATCAAAATCGACATGGCGGCGCCGGGCAGCACATTGATGATCACGATCTCGCGCCAGGACAAGGTGGTGAGCAAAGCCCCTACCGCCAGGGGCGCCAGTGCGTCGCCCACATTCCCGCCCATGCCGTGCAGCGAAAGCGCCAGACCTTTTCGCGCCGGGAACATGCGGCCCAACAAAGGAATCGCTGTCGGGTGCCACAGGTTGTTGCCAATGCCCACCAGCATCACACACACCAACAGCATCCAATACGCGGTGGAAAAGCCCATCAGCAAATACGGAAAGCCCACCCAGAACAGCGACAAGGCCATCAACTGGCCCTTCTTGCCCCACATGTCCACCAGCATGCCGCCGGGCACGTTGGACAGGGCCCCTGCGGCGTACTGGCAAGTCATGATGAAGCCGATTTGGCTGTAGTTCAAACCGAGCTCATTGCCAATCAAGGGCAGCAGCATGTAGAAGGTCGCAGGGTACCAATGGGTCAACGAATGGCCCAACGTGATCAACCCCATGTTGCGTAAGTCCAGCCGTGAGATGGCGGCAGTGGCGGTGTTCATGTGCGGGCTCCTTTCAGGATGATGTCTTCATACAGCTTGCGCCATTTGTCTCGGCGGTCCAGGCTTTCTTGGGGGTCGACCAACATCAATTTGTACTTGCGAATGTCGGAGGGTACTTTGGTGTTGCTCGGCAAGTAATCGAGTTGCGCATAAATCGGCTGGGCTTCACTCAGGAGGTAGTCCATGAACAAGGCAGCGGCTGCAGGGTGTTGCGCTGTGCGCATCACGCCCACGGCGTTGGCGCGGGCCACTGCCGGCTGGATCACCGTCCAGTCGATGGGTGCGCCTTTTTTCTTCAACTGCTCGGGCATGTAGTTGTAAACCGTCAAGGCCATGGGCACTTCACCGGCCGCCACCAAGTTGGTCAAATTGGTATGGCCTTTGCGAACCGACACGCCATTGGTGGCCGCCAGGTCCTTGAAAAACTGCAGGCCTTTGGCCTCGCCCATGTGCTGCACCACCGTCACAAACCAATCGATGTTTTCCACCTCGTAACCCAAGCGCCCTTTCCAGCGCGGGTCGAGTAAATCGGCGTAGCTCGTGGGCAACTCGCTTTTTTTCACGGTGCTTGTGTTGTAGGCCTGCGCCCAGACCGAATACAAAGTGGACGCCCATTCCTTGTGCGCCGGCACGCTGCCTTCCATGAGCTCGCCAAAGTAGGGGGACGCCACCCCTTGCAGCATTTTTTCGCGGTGCAGCACTTCCAGTTCGACCGCACCGGCGTGCACCACATCCACGGTCAATCGCTTGGCGCGGGTTTCGTTCAGTGTCCTGTTCATCACACTGTCGCCACTGGCGCGCCAGGTCGACACCTTGACGCCGTATTTCTTTTCGAAGGGTTCGATCAGGGGCTTGAGGTCTCTCTCGGCGATCGAGGTGTACAGCGTTAAAGCGCCTTCCAGACGCGCCGCCGCCACCAATTTGGCGGTGCGGTCGGGCGCCGTGCTGCGCAACACGGCCGGATCAAAAGCTTGGGCATTTGCGAAAACGGGCAACACAAAAGAGAGTATTGCCAACCACAAGGTACGGCGATTCACGCCTGCAAACCTATTTAAATTCAACATGGCGTATCTCCTGTACCAACTGACGGGTGGCTTTCACTTCGTTGTGATCGCCTGTTCAACACGCGTGTGTCTTTTCAACCGCCTTTGCGGCTGAAAATCTCTTCGTAAAGGTGACTCCACTTTTGACCATCATCCAAAGTCACTTTGGGGTCAGCAAATACCAGTGGCATCTTGTTGAGTTTGGAAGGCACCTTGGTGCTTGTCGGGATGAAATCACGTTTACCCAGAATAACCTGACCTTCTGTCAATTCAAAGTCCTCCCATAGCACTGCTGCGTGCGGGTGCGGGGCATTGCGCGCAGCACCCACCCCATTGGGACGGGCCACGGTGGGCTCCAATGCAAACCAATCGACAGGTGCGCCGGCATTTTTCATTTGCTCGACTTTGTAGTTGTACAAAGTCAGGGCCAAAGGTACTTCACCCGAAGCCACCATGCTGGCCAGCAAGGTGTGTCCCTTGCGAACCGAGACACCATTTTTAGCCACAATCTCTTTGAACAAGGCAACGCCTTTGTCATAGCCCATGTGGGTCACTACACCAGCCAACCAATCATTGTCATCGGCCTCTACGGAAATTTTGCCTTTCCATTTGGGGTCAAGCAAATCGCGGTAGGTTTTGGGCAAGTCTTCTTTTTTAACAACCTTGGTGTTGTAAGCACAGGTGAAAATGTTCAAGCGAGTGGCTATCCACTCACGGTGCGGTGTGATGGCTTGCGGGATCAAATCACTCAAGAAAGGCGACTTGCATTCCTGCAAGATTTTCTCGCGCGACAAAGCCTCCATTTCGGGGCCATTGGTCTCGAAGATGTCAACTTCATGCCGATTAGCACGCGCCTCGACAATGCCGCGTTGCAGGATTTTTTCGGAGCCAGCACGCCAAACTTTGCACTTCACCCCATACTTCTGCTCAAATACGCTGGTCATCGCTTGCATATCGTCCACGGGTGCGGAGCAGTAGATGGTCAATGCACCTTCTTTGCGCGCGCCATCCATCAATTTTTTGAGTCGATCAGGACCAGACAAATTCGCCACCGCAGCCATGGCGGTAGCGGCGGGCGTTTGCGCAAGAGGTTGCGCTTGCGCAGACCACCATGCGCTGCCGCCAAGTGCCATAGCACCTGAGGACTGAATCAACTGTCGGCGTGATAAATGTGAACGGGTCATGACACAAAACCTTCAAGTTTTAGGCGGCAGTGTTGGCAATTCTGCCTCATAAGCCTCTTGCATGCGCGGCGCCATGCCATGCCGGGACAAGGCATCGGTAAAGCGTGTGCGCACGGCTTGGCTTTCGTCCGCGTAATCGATCTGGTCACCGCCCACACGGCGACTGATCCAGGCCTTGGGTACGCCTTGTGCATTGCGCACCGAGACCACTTCATGCTTGAAGGCCAGGTAGCGGGCCGGTGTGGTGCCGGTGTTGAAGTGCTGATGGAACCACATGTTCGGTGGCACGATCATGGAGCCGACTTCCCAGTCATATTGGCGTGGCTCTTCGCCCTCTGGCCACATCAGGCTGTAGCCTTCGCCACTCAAGATGATGACGTGCGCGCCTGGTCCGTGGCAATGGGCCTTTTTGTAGGTGCCGATCGGGAACTGGGAAATGTGGCTGTTCATCGAACCGCGCGCCATGTTGAAGCGGATGTGGCCGCCTCCTGCGCCACGCTCTTTGGCGCTGATCAAGGGCAGATTCACCGCATCGGCGACGAAGTTGGTTTCGAGCAACAAACCTTTTTGTTCGCCTTTGCCACTGAAGTAATCGGGCGAGCCGTTGAAGCGGTTGGCAAAGTCGTGCTGGGTGTTGAACACAAAGTCCAGGTCTTCGTAGAGGTTGATCACCGGTGGGCCGTTGGTCACTGCCACATAACGGGCTGCGTCTTTGCCAGAGCCGTTGAAGTGCTGGTGCGAGCAGTTCAAAGGAATGGCAAACAAGGCACCCGCTTGCCATTCAAAGGTGATGCGCTGGCCTTGGTCGTTCCAGACCGTGGTGGAGCCCCGGCCGGACAAGACGTAAATCATTTCTTCAAAGATCTGGCGCTGCGGCTCGAGCTGCTTGCCGGGGGCGATTTCAACCACATAACAATCGTTGGACGTGCGTGAGGCTTCGTGGTTGATGAACACCCCTTTGCCGCCGCGACGCGCCCAAGGTTTGAGATCCACCGTGTTCAGGTTGCGAACATAGTGGGCACTGATGATGTCGAGCCCTTCATCCTGCACCCAGCGGGTGTAGGGGGTTTCTTTTTCAGTGGCGAATTTCGAAGCTAAATCTTCGGAAACGAGAGCGTCTTTGGCCATGGGCGTATCTTTGGTATCGGTCAATGTCAAGCAAAAAAGCCTGTTTTATTTGCGCAGGTATTTCAGGATTTTTTCACCGTCGAGCACCACGGATGGGTCGAACTCGGGGGCGTTTTCAATCTGCTCCAGATCATTCAAGCCGCAGTATTTGAAGATGCGGTTGATGGACGAGATGATGCGAACCGGATGGTCGGGATCGGCGTTGAAATGCTGGTGAATGGTGTTGGGTGGAATGTAGATCACGTCACCCGCTTCCCACTCATAACGCTTGATTTCGTCCTGGGGCTTCCAGTGGTAGGTGTCGGTGATTTCCACATCGCAGTCCTGGTGCAGGTCGTAGCCACGGCCTTCGAGCACGTAGACGCACTCTTCGGCCAAGTGGCGGTGCTTGCCCGACTTGCTGCCCGGTGGAATGATTTGCATGTAGGCGTCAACGGTTTCGATGCGTGTGTTCATCGACTCGTTGAGCAAGTGCTTGAGCAGGCCTTGACGGGCCATTTCCCAAGGCATGTCCGCCGGGCGCACCACTTTGTGGCGCTTGGCATTGCGTGCAGGCATTTGCTCTGCATCGTCCAGCAAGCCTTGGTAATAAGCGCCTTGTTCGCTGCCTTGCAGCCAAGATTTGGATTCGTCCCATGCCATCTCAGTATCCTCCCTGTGGGTGATTGAAGTTGTCTTCGTCATTGCGGGCTTTGAAGCCTTCGCCGCCTGGTGCCGGTTCGCTCGGGCGGGGTTCCACCTGGTGCTGGAACAGCATGTTCATGAACATGTACATGGGTTTGGTTTTGATCACCAAGGCGCGTGCAGGGCGTTGATTGCTCGCATTGAAGTGCTGGTGCACGCAGTTGTTGTGCACGACAGCGATGTCGCCGGCTTTCCAGTCATAGCGAATGCCGTCGTGGATTTCGTAGCCAGTGCCATCCAAAATGTAGAACGCTGCTTCGTTCACGTGACCGTGCTTTTGGGAGTTACCGCCGGGGCCGTACTCTTCGAGGTGCATGTGGAAAGTCTGGGTGATGCCATCTTTCGGCTCCACATAGTGGCGGCTGAAGGCTTGTGGGCCGTCGTTGAACTTGATGTCCTTGCCTTTGCGCACACGTGGCATGGCGCGCAGACGCTTGAGTTCGTCGTTCAGGTTGTAAGGGCCAGCAATGGCGCGCACAAAAGTACGGTCCTTTTTGCTGTGGTAGTGCGATTCATTCGGAACGAATTCCGTTGAAGCGACTTGCGCTTTGTCATCACTCATCGTTTTTCCTTTGGAGATTAATGGTTGCCGCCGGCGGGTGCTTTGAGCACGATGCAATCGGACGGGTCGAGCACGATGTGGATGGGGGCATCCACGGGTGTTTTTTGGCTGGGGTGAACACGGGCCAGCATGACCTTGTCGTTGACCTTGACCTGAAAGTCCAGGACATCACCCAAAAATATTTTGGCAAACACGCTGCCCAAATAATGGTTGGAATGACTGACAGGCGGGGTTTCGTCGCTCAGGTGAACATCTTCAGGACGCACACAGACTTGGACTTTTTCACCGACAAAGAAGTCTTCATTCATCGGCACTTGAATCACGCCAATTTCGGAATCCACCACCATGCGGCTTTGCGCTGGGTCTGTGCTGCGCACTGTGGCTTGCACAAAATTGATGGTGCCGACAAAGTCAGCCACGAACTCGCTGTTGGGCCGCTCGTAAATATCCCGCGGTGTGCCCATCTGCATGATGCGGCCATGGCGCATGACCGCGATCTCGTGCGACAGCGCCAAAGCTTCGGATTGGTCGTGCGTCACGTAAATGGTGGTGATGCCCAATTCACGCTGGATTTTCTTCAACTCGAAACGCATTTTTTCGCGCAGCTTGGAGTCCAGGTTGGACAAAGGCTCGTCCAGCAACAAGAGTTGCGGCTCCATGACCAGTGCACGCGCCAAAGCCAAACGCTGCTGTTGTCCGCCCGACAAGCGTGTGGCGTCTCTGTCATGGAATGCGTCCAGCTCGACCGACTCCAGCACCCGCATGACGCGCTGACGGATCTCTGGCGTGGAGTATTTTTTGTTGCCTACTTCCAAGGGAAAGCTGGCATTTTGAAACACCGTCATGTGCGGCCAAATCGCATAGGACTGGAACACCATGCCAAAGCCGCGCTTGTTCGGCGGCACAAAGACTTTTTGCGCCGAACTGTAGACAGGCTTGCCATTGACTTCAATGGCACCGGAGACTGGTTTTTCGAGACCGGCAATCGAGCGCAAGGTGGTGGTTTTGCCGCAACCGCTGGGGCCGAGCAAAGTGAACAATTTGCCTTGCGGCACTTCGAATGTCACATCCTGCGCGGCCTTGACCACCACGCCTTTATCACTCACATATTCGGTGAACAAACCATGTACGTTTAACACATCACTTCCTTGTATTCGCTTGTGAAATCAGGCTTCTTTGACGCCAAAATGTTTGCCTGCGGCCTGGGCAATGCCCACCAAGGTCAACAACATGAACATGAACAGAACGCTCAGCGCGGAGAGCTCCACGTATTGACCGTTTTCCCACAACTCCCAAATGACAATCGAGATGACCTCATTGCCGGGGCTGTAGAGCAAAATCGAGCTGGACAGTTCGCGGATGGACACAATCATCACGTAAATCCAGCCGGCCAGCAGACCGGGTTTGAGCAAAGGCAACACCACGCGCCTGAAAACGGTGAGCCAACTGGCGCCACTCATGCCGGCCGACTCTTCGAGGTCTTTGTGGATTTGAATCATCGAAGTTGTGCTGTAGCGCAAACCGTAAGGCAAGAAACGCGTGACATAAGCCAACAAGATGATCCAGAAGGTGCCGTAAATGCCGATGTCAAAGGTGAGATAGAAAATCATGATCGACACACCCAGCACCAAGCCGGGAAAGACCATGGGCAAGGATGCCATGTTGTCCAGCAACCAGCGGCCAGGTATTTTGGTTTTCACCACGATCCAGCACACCACGGCGGCCAGCAACATCACAATGGTCGCGCAGGTCACCGACATCCACAAGCTGTTGAGCACCGCCGCACGGATGTTGTCAGAACCCAAGACATAACGGTAGCCATCCAAAGTCACGCGCGAAAGCGCTTCCATCGAAGGGGGGGCATAAAACTTTTGCAAAGAAGACCACAGCAGCACCAGGAAAGGCAAGGCCACGATCAGCAAAAAGTACACAACGAAAATGCCGGTTGTGAGATACCGCCAGTTGCCTAAATCGATGGTGCGCGGGCGAAAACCCTTGCCTGTGACCGTGGCGTACTTACTGGCCGAAGCCGAGATGCGTGCTTGCACATAAATGCCACCCGAGGTGAGTAGCAACAAAATCACAGAATAAGCTGCTGCCAAACCAATCTGACTGGGGAACTGGTGAATGGCCTGGTAAATGGCCGAGGTGAACACCTGAATGCCGGCAGGCAAACCCAACAGCGCAGGCACTTCAAAGGATTCGATGGCCCGCACAAACAGCGTCAGCAAGGTGGCCACAATGGCCGGCAAAGCCAAGCGCATGGTGATGCGCCGCAGGGTGCTGAGCACACTCGCACCGCTCATGACGGCCGACTCTTCCAAGGAAGGGTCCATCGCGCGAAATGCCGAGGACATCAACAAAAAGGCCATGGGCGAATAGTGCAAACCGTCCACCCAAATCATGCCCCACATGGAGTAAATGTTGAAGGGCGGCGACTCCAGGCCGAACCACGACTGAAAGACCATGTTGAGCAAGCCAATTTTCGGGCTGGCCAGCATGATCCAGGAGATGGTGAACAAAATACTCGGAATGATCAAAGGCACAATGGACAAGGCGTAAAACAAGCGCCGCATCGGCGTGTTGGTGCGCTCGTTCATCCAGGCCAGCGCCGTGCCGATGACAAAAGCGACCAAAGAGCCCCCCAAGGCAAACTGCACCGAGTTCCAAAATGTCACCACTGTGTCGGGATTGGTGTAAGCCGTGACGTAGTTACCCCAGGTAAAGACAGCCGGGTTGCCGTTGCTCTCCGGGGTCATGAAGCTTTGCCAGATCATGAAACAAAACGGCACCAGCGCCAAAATGGCCACGATCACCAAGCAAACGCCAATCACCAACCACTTGGCATCGAACGCAGCCGAGTCGGCATGACCTTGCGTTCTTGCGACTGTGCTTTCCACGGATTGATCTCCCAGGCTGCCCTGAACAGGACAGAAAATTGATGATTTTTTGGTTCCTTTATGCGGAACAATGATCCACATGCAGGCACAGCTAGCATTAGGCTTGAATCCCTGATTCATGTCAAGCCTTGGTTTCGCGGGTTTTCCCTCGTGTGACTTTAGCTCTGACAGGTGACGCTTTCAGCCCATTTGGATTTCTGGCAAAATCGGGCACCTTTCTTTTATGAGGAACGATGTTCTTTTAAGCGGGAATGAGTTAACATGATTTTTCAAGCCTGACTGATTGCTTTTCATGGACATCAAAACAACCAAAAGTTCCCGCCTTTCCTCGGTGGCTGCTGCCGTGCGGGTGCTCAAGTGCTTCTCGGAAGTAGAGACCGAAATCGGCATCAGCAGTCTGGCCAAGCGCTTGACCTTGGCCAAAAGTACCGTTCATCGCCTCGCGGTCACTTTGACCAGTGAGGGCTTGCTGGATCAAAATCCCGAGACGGGGAAATACCGTTTGGGCATCAATTTATTTGTGATGGGGGCCTTGGTGCGTCGCCGCCTGGATGTCTCCAACATGGCGCAGCCTTTTTTGAATGTGCTGCGCGAGCGCACGGGCGAGACGATCCACTTGGCCGTGATGACCGAAACCAACATCATGTACCTCTACAACCTGGAAAGCCGCCAAGCGATCCGGATGAAAAGCTACATCGGCACCATCAAGCCCGCATTTTGCACTTGCGAAGGGCGCGCCATTTTGGCTTTTGGTGGCAACGAGATGATCAACCGTGTGCTGTCCAGCCCCATGACACCGCGCACCCCGGCCTCACAAACCGACCCCGCCAAACTGACCAAAATGTTGGCCGACATTCGCCTGCACGGCTACGCGCTGGATGACGAAGAGTCCGAACAAGGTATGCGCGGCATTGGCGCGCCCCTGCGTGACATCACCGGGCAGGTGGTGGCGGCCATCGGCATTGGCGGCCCCAGCCAGCGTTTGACTTTGAAAAAGCTGCGCGGCTTGGCGCCCGTGTTGCTGAGCACGGCCGAAGCCATTTCCACTCAATTGGGCTACCGACCTTGATGCATACCATTCACATTGCGGGCTCAGACACCTCGTTTGCGTGCGAAGCCGACGACACCCTTTTGCGCGCGGCCTTGCGGCAAGGCATTGCTTTTCCATATGAATGCAATGTCGGCTCATGTGGCAATTGCAAATTCGAAGTGTTGCAAGGCCAAGCCACTTCATGCTGGCCCGAAGCGCCAGGCCTGAGCGAAAAAGACAAACTAAAAAACCGCATGTTGGGCTGTCAAACCCGGGCGCTCGGTGATTTGCAAATCAAACTGCGCACCAGTGACAAATACAAACCGGTGAACCCACCGGTCCGCACTTCAGCGACGCTCACGGCTTCGCGGGCCTTGACCCATGACCTGTCCGAATTCCGCTTTGAATGCGCAGAACCTGTGCAGTTTGCGTCTGGCCAGTATGCGCTGGTTCAAATGAAGGGGATTGCAGGCCCCAGGGCCTACTCGATGAGCAATGTCGGCGCCAACACGACCACTCTGGACATTCAGGTTCGCCGCGTTCCCAATGGCCTTGGCTCTGCCGCATTGTTTGATTTGCCCCTGGGCAGCCAAGTTGAAATCGACGGCGCTTACGGTATGGCTTATTTGCGTGAAGACGCGCCGCGTGACATTGTGTGCATCGGCGGTGGATCGGGCCTGGCCCCCATGGTGTCGATTGCACGCGGTGCCTTTGCCAGCAGCGCACTGGCCGCGCGCCAATTGCATTTTGTGTACGGCGCACGGATGCCACAGGATGTGTGCGGGCAAGACCTGTTGACACCACTGCCAGGCTGGCGTGAACGCGGCCACTACCAAGCGGTGATTTCTGGCTTGGACGCGTCAGAGGCTTTGCCAGAAGGCGCCTTGCGCGGCTTTGTTCATGAGGCTGTTGACCAAATGTTTGGCGACGCATTGGCCCAGAAGGAAATTTACTTTGCAGGACCCGCCTTGATGGCGCAGTCCCTGCTGAAACTGTTGATTGACCGCAAAGTGCCTATGGACCAAGTGCACTTCGATCAGTTTTATTGAAAGACACCATGTCAGCGCAAGACCCGAACGCCAAGACCCTGCACACCGTGCAAGATCACCAATATGGTGAGGATTACAGCCACACCCACGAAGGCGAAGCCGACCATGATCACGACCATGATTTCGCGGGGGATGATCCCTCTCAAGAATCGCTTTGGCGGCAAGACAATGTGATTTTGCACAGTGTAGGCATTGACGTGGGCTCGTCGGGCACGCAGGTGGTGTTCTCACGCATCCATTTGCGCCGCATTGCCGAGGACCTGTCCAGCCGCTACACCGTGGTCGAACGCACAGCGATTTACCAGTCCCCCATTTCATTGACGCCCTACCTGAGTGACACCCAGATGGATGCCAAAGCTTTGGGGGCCATCATTGACAAGGCCTACCAAGACTCCGGTTTGCATCCAGATGAAATCGATGCCGGCGCGGTCATTTTGACCGGCGAAGCCCTGCGCCGCGAAAACAGCGAGTCCATTGCCGCCGTGCTGGCCGAGCAGGGTGGCGAGTTTGTGTGCGCCACTGCCGGCCACCACATGGAGTCGATGCTGGCGGTCTTTGGCTCGGGCGCTGCCAAGCGCAGCTACGATGACAAGCAACGCATTCTGAATGTCGACATCGGCGGCGGCACCACCAAATTGGGTCTGGTGCAAAACGGTGAATTGGTGGCCACCGCCGCTGTGCATCTGGGCGGGCGCCTGATGGTGGTCGACGAGCGCGATGTGCTGACCCGACTGGATCCTGCGGGCCAATACCTCGCCCAACAAGCAGGATTCGACTGGTCGGTGGGCGACAAAGTCACACGCGCCGAACTGGCCCAAGTGGCCAGTTGGATGGCCGACGCCTTGGTGCGCGTGCTGACCCAACGCTTTACACATGAGGACTTAACCCATTTGTTCTTGACCGACCCTGTCGAGGATTGGGGATCCTTGGACGGCATCATGTTCTCGGGCGGTGTGGCCGAGTATGTGTACCACCGCGAAATGCGGGACTTCGGCGACTTGGGCAAACTGTTTGGCGAGTCGGTGCGTCAGCGCGTGGACCAGGGCCTGCTGTCCGCCGCCCTGTTGCCTGCGGGTGAATGCATTCGCGCTACCGTGCTCGGCGCCTCGGAGTACAGCGTTCAGCTGAGCGGCAACACCACTTACATTTCAGAGCCGGCCATCTTGCTGCCCCGCAAAAACCTGCAGGTCATCCCCTTGAGCCTCGCGCTGGGTCCCGAGATTTCGGCGTCTGAAGTCGCTCAGGCTTTGGGCCAATCTTTCCGCCGTCACGACTTGGTCGAGGGCGCCCAAGACGTTGCCGTGTCCCTGCGCTGGTTGGGCGCGCCTTCTTATGCACGCTTGTCAGCGCTGGCCCAAGGTTTGCTGCAAGGCCTGCCCGAGTCTCTGGCGCAAAAACGGCCCATTTATGTGGTGGCCGATGGGGACATTGCGCACAACCTGGGCAATTTGCTGCAAGAAGACGAGCGCATGCAAAGCGAAGTGCTGGTGATTGATGGCGTGACCCTGTGGGGCTTTGACTTCGTGGACTTGGGCCGCATCCGCATGCCGTCCTGGACGGTGCCTGTGACCGTCAAGTCACTGGTCTTCAACGAAGACCCCCGTGCGCATGGCAAGTCCGATCCGCAAGACTGGCATGCCCATGAAGACGGGCAGATGCACCGGCACGATAAACACACCCACGCTCACGGGCATGGACACTCGCATGGGCACACACATGGACACGCGCATGGGCACGTACATGATTGATTTGGACAGGCACTTTGAACCCGTGGCTGCTCGCGTTTTTTTCTCATCCGGTATGAACAAATCAGGCTTCTTCACACCATGAACACATCTTCTTCACTTTGGGTCACGATGGGCCTGCTGATTGCACTGGGTTTTCGCCATGGCATGGACCCCGATCACATTGCTGCTGTGGATGGCCTCACCCGCATGCGCTACAAAGCCAGCGCTTACGGCTCTGCACGTTTGGCAGGCTTTCAGTTTGCTTGCGGTCACAGCCTGACCATCTTGCTCGCCACGCTGATTTTTTACTGGCAAGGCATTCAGTTACCGCAATGGCTGGACGCCATCGGCTTGTGGGTGTCCACGGTTTTCTTGCTGTGGTTGGCCGCCGCCAATGTGCGCCAATGCTGGGCAGGGCATGCGCACCAGCATGTCCCAGGACCCCTTCAAGGCTTGATTTTGCGTGCCATGGGGCCTTTTGCCCACCCGATGGGGGTGGGTTTTGCATTTGCCATTTCATTCGATTCTCTGGCACAAGCCGGTTTGATGGCCGCCAAAGGCCACGAGTTTGGCGGCGTAGGCATGATCGTTTTACTCTCCTTTTGTTTCGGTTTGGGCATGATGCTGGCCGACACAGGCAATGGTTTGATCATGCATTGGCTGGTGCGCACAAGCGACAATCTGGCCCACCAAGCCGGCCGCTGGATGAGCGGCGTGATCGCCTGCATGGCGGTGCTGGTGGTGGTGTTCAGCCACGGCAGCCAACACCTGCCAGCGCTGGAAACGGTCTGGGACGCCTGGGGCGGCTGGATCGGCGCAGGTGTGACAGCGTCGATGCTGGGCATTTATGGAGTGAGCCGATGGCTGGCACGCCCTGCGCGCGCGCCGCGGCATGGGCATGCGGGTGAAAGGGCCGCCCACAGAGCGCATCACACCAGCCCTTCACTGGTGGCGCATTGAGCCCGCAGCTCGCTTTAGCTTGTGGGTTGCAGATGAACGTGGTGAACGCCGTCGCCGTGGTCATGGCCTTTGCCGCCTGACGCCAAATGCACAGGCACGATGTTCACCGAGCCGTGACGCACGCCTGTTTGCGCCACCACACGGTGTGCAAATTGCCGGACCTCTTTGGTGGGGCCTTTTAAAAATGCGACTTCCAGGCAATGGTCATGGTCCAAATGCAGATGCATGCTGGACACCGTCAGATCATGGTGGTCGTGCTGGATGTTGGCTATCCGCTCGGCCATGGTGCGGTCATGGTGGTTGTAGACGTAGCCGATGTGGGCGACGCAATGTGAACTCTCGTTTTGCCGCAAAGCGTCTTGCGAATGCCAGCCCCGGATCAGGTCACGCATCGCCTCAGAGCGCGAGGTGTAACCATGCTTCTCGGTCAATTGGTCCAGAATGGTGGCCAACTCGGGTTCGATAGAAATGGTGATGCGTTCCATGCAGTGGCTTTCAACAGGTAATGGGTATGCATCATACGCAGACGGATCATTTCAACAGGATGACAATTTCCAAATGAACACCTCTCCACAAGCCACCCAGCATGACAAGCGCATTCCGGTCTATTTGCTGACCGGCTATCTGGGCAGCGGCAAAACCAGTTTGCTCAAGTCCTGGCTGGGTCAGCCTGCGTTTCAGGATGCGGCGCTGATCATCAATGAGTTGGGGGAGGTCGGTTTGGACAATCAACTGCTGAGTGGTGCCAGCGAATCGACCTTGGTTGCCAATGCCTGCATCTGCTGCACTGGGTTGCCCGGCATGGCGCAGGCGATGGAAGACTTGTTCTGGGCGCGTCTGGAGCGCCGCATCCACAAATTTCCATCCCTGGTGATCGAAACCACCGGCTTGGCCGAACCCGGACCGGTGACCGAAGCCTTGACATCCAGCGATCTGCTGAAAGAGCGCTACCGCTTGGCCGGCGTGATCACCTGTCTGAGCGCCGCCACAGCCGATGCCGTGCTCACCCAGCATGCCGAAGCGCGCGCGCAATTGGCCGGTGCAGACTTGCTGGTGATCACCAAAACCGATTTGCTCAACCCCGCGCTGCTGGCGCCTTTGCAGCAGCGTATTGCACATCAATTGGCCCACACCGCTGCGCGCGGGCAAATGCGCACGTCATCCCATGCCAGTTTGACGGCCGCGCAGGTCTTGACGGCCTTGCACCATTGCACACCCTCAGAAGGGCTTGCTCCATCGCGAGCGAAAGGGCACGGTCATCATCATGACCACGCACACAGCCATTCGGCAGAGGCTTTTTTCTGGGCGATCCCGCAAGCCATTGAGCGCGACCTGCTGGGCCAACAGATCGCGCAACTCCAAACCGCATTGGGCACCCAGCTCTTGCGTTTGAAGGGCCGCATTTTGACGAAGCAAGACAATACCGTTGTGCCCTGCGTGGTGCAGATGGCGCCCTTTGAAGCCGCGCCAGCCTTTCAAGAGGACCTGCTTGACACCGCATCCCCTCTGGGTTTGACGGTCATCGTGGCACTGCCCCTGTCAGACCGGCAAACCACGGCTTTGAAGCTGCGCGTGGCTTGAAATCGCTGCGCGGCTCAGCCCTGTGGATTTACTTCCAAGGGTCGATCGTCATGTGAATGGCGTCTGGCGCGCCTTCGCCCACCAAAGTGCGGATCGCGTATTCGGTCTGGTCCAGACCGAAAGTGTGGGTGCTCATTTCCTTGACGTTGTGGCGGTTGCCGGCAATCACCTGCAAGGCCATCTCCACGGACTCGTAACTGTGGCCGCGCATGCCTTTGACGGTGAGGAATTTGGCAATGATCATGTCGCTGTCAAATTGCGGCACTTTTTGACGCTTGATGCCGCCCAAAATCACGCGGCCTTTTTTGCGTGCCAGCTGCATCGCGCTGACCACCGAGCCGGTTCCGCCCGAGGCGCAATCGATGACCAGATCGGCCATTTGGCCCCCTGTGATGTCGGCCACGCTTTCGAGTAGATCTTGCTCGCCGATCGCCACCGTGTGGCTGGCACCCAAGCGCTTGGCCAGGGCCAGTCGTTTTTGATCGGTGGGCGTATTCAGACCCGTGACGATGATGTTCGTGACACCCGCTTCACGCGCAGCAATCACGCAGGACAAGCCTTGCTGTCCGGGGCCTTGGATCAGCACCGTTTGGCCGGGGCCTGCGCCGCCTTGCAAATAGGTCCATTCAATGCCATTGGACATGGGCAAGGCCAAGGCGGCATATTTGGGGTCCACGCCTGGCGGCACTTTGTGGAACACCGTGTTCATGTGCAGCTCTTGGTACTGCGCAAAACCGCCCCATAAACCCGAGCCGATGCTCAAGCCAGTGGCGCCGTAGCGCGGCCCGCCCAGACGCCAGTCGGTGGCATTGCACAAACGGAAATCACCGCTGCGGCAAAAGTCGCAATGGCCGCAAGGCAAATACTCTTCCAAAGCGACCAGGTCGCCCTCCTTGACACCCCACTTCGGCCCGGCAATCGCACCGACTTCTTGCACATGACCGACGGTTTCATGGCCCAGAATGGTGGGGCCTTTCATCTTGGGCAGGTCTTGAAAGAACATCCAATCGCTGCCACACACACCGGTGATGGCAACTTTGAGCAAGCCCGCATCGGGCTTGGGCTCAGGCGTCTGGAAATTCTGCAGCGCAATGGTGCCGCCGGGCAGGGCAACGGCGGCTTTGAAGTGGATGGCCATGGGGAGTCCTGTGGGGGTTCAGATCAAACGCTGGAATGCGGCTTGCCGGGCTCGGCACGGAAGGCGTCTTTCGCAGCCTCTTTGAAGACCTGATCGCGCTTGAGCAAAATCGCCACCGAACGGATGCGCTGGTGCGCTGGGTCCAGGCCCGGCAATTTGAAGTCCGGGTCTGCCGCCAAAGCCCGCGCCGTTTTGATCAAACGCTGACGCGCCATGATGATGCCGTTGTCGGTGGAGACCAGGTTCTCTTTGGTTCGGTCTTGGATGGCGCCCATGCTTTCCTGCAGGGAGGCGTCTTGCATGCCAATGCCTTCAATGCCGCTGTACAAAATGCCTTCACGCTGGGCTTTGCGGTCCATCAGGTAATCGTTCTCGGCGCGCTGCAAGGGCACATAGTCTTTGTCGACTTTGACGTGGATGCTGGCGCCGCCGATCATGGCGGTGCGCTCAGCGTCGGTGAGTGGCCGCGTCGGATGGTAGTCAAAACTCCAGGTCCAGCAGCTGTGGTCGTTGACAGGCACCCAGAAGTGACCGTGCACCGGATGATCGCCTCGGGGAGGGACCATGGTGAACGAAGGCATGATCCAGGGGGTGATGCGCCAGTAGTACTGATCATCCTCGGCATTGCGCCGCGCACCGACCAGCAAACCGCCATCGGCTTCGACCACTTCAAACACGGGGCTCAAGTCGCTCAGGTTGTACTGATTGCCTTTGGCACCCTTGAACAAAGGGTCGCGGCTGAGAGAGGCACTGTGCAAGAAAGACACATGGCTGGAGTCAATGCCGCCTTCCAGGGCTTGCAACCAATTGCTGGCTTGCAAACGCTTGGACATATAAGAATGCGATACCGGCAAGGTGGCGAACTCCCACTCGGGCAAGGCCGGTTGGCGCTCTGGGGGGCCCATGTACACCCAGATCACGCCACCGCGCTCGACCATCGGGTAGGACTTGAGCTTGACCTTTTCGCAATAACCGCTGTTGGGCTCAGACGGCACCTCGGTGCACTGGCCGTTCACATCGTATTTCCAGCCGTGGTAAGGACAGCGGATGCCGTTTTCTTCGTTACGGCCAAACCACAAGGACACGCCGCGGTGGGCGCAAAATTCATCGACCAAACCCAACCGGCCTGAGGTGTCGCGAAAGGCCAGCATTTTTTCAGACAACAACTCCAGACGCACTGGATCGCAATCGGGCGCAGGCAACTGTTCTGACAACAGGGCGGGCAACCAATAGCGACGGAACATGTCGCCCATGGCTGTGCCGGGTCCGGTTTGCGTGACCAAGTCGTTTTGTTCTTTTTTCAGCATCTTTTCAACTCCTCAAATGGGTTCAGGGGATCACTTTTCTGGCGCTATCTCGTGTGAGAATTTGACGTTCTATATAAAGGAACAATGTTCTTTCATTAGAAACGAGGGTATCATTGTCGCCTTGTGATTGTCAACTGGAGATTAACTATGAGTGGTCCGTGCGAATATCTCTCTCTGTGCCAAGCGTCTGAAGTCGCGCCCGGCAAAGCCATCAAGGTAGAGAAAGATGGTTTGACGCTTGCCGTGTTCAATATCGATGGCGAGTACTTCGTCACCGACGATGTGTGTACCCATGGACCCGGTTCCCTGTCCGAGGGAGAAATCGATGGCGACGTGGTGGAATGCGACTTTCACAACGGTTCGTTCAACATCCGAACCGGCGAGGTGGTTGCGCCCCCGTGCATGATCCCCTTGAAAACCTACACAGCGCGCCACGAAGCCGGTGTGATCGCGATCTTGCCCGTTTGAAACACAGCGCGCGCAGAGAAACTTCAAGGGCTCCCTGGGGAGCCCTTTTGCATGGCTCAAAGCACGAACAGATCAGTCGCTTTTGACTTGCTTGACCATGGGCGCCCATTGCTTGAGCTCCGCTGCAATGAACTGATTGAAGCGAGGCACATCAAAGTCGTAGGTTTCCATGGAGCTCTTGGCCAATTGTTCTTGCGCATGGGGCGAATGCATGATTTTGCGCACAGCTGCATTCAAACGCGCGACCAACTCGGGGGGCATGCCTGCAGGACCCGACAAAGAAAACCAGGTGATCCCTGTCAGCGCCGGATAACCCAATTCGGTGAAGGTGGGAACCTGCGGGAACATCGGCAAACGCTTGACAGAAGACACCGCCAAAATCCGCACTTTGCCCGCCTGTACTTGCGTGGCCGCCGTACTCAGGGTGGTGAAAGACGCTGGAATGTGTCCCGCAACCAGATCGGCCACGGCCGGCGCGGCCCCCTTGTAGGCAATGTGCTGCATGGGCGTTTTGGTGAGCACTTCAAACGCCTCGCCAATCAAATAACCATGCGTGCCCTGTCCAGGCGAACCCCAGCTCACACCCTTGGGCTCGTTCTTGGCATATTGAATGAAGCTTTTGACATCGGTTGGGGCAATGCTGGCATGGACGGCCAACGCAATCGGCGGCCCCCCCAACATGGCGATGTGTGTGAAGTCTTTGATGGGGTCCAAGACTTTGGGGTTTTCCAGCGGCGCAATCACATGCGATGCCACACCGGATACAACCAAGCTGTAGCCATCGGGTGCTGACTTGGCCACCAGGTTGGAGCCCAACACGCCGCCCGCTCCGCCCCGGTTCTCAATCACAAAGGGCTGTTTGAAAATCTCGGTCAAACCTTGGGCCACGATGCGGCCCAAGGCGTCGGAGCTTCCGCCTGCAGCAAAAGGCACCACAATGCGCACTGGTTTTTGTGGCCAACTGGCCTCCTGCGCCATGGCCCCCACACAGGCCAGCGCAAGAGAAAAAAGTGCCGCTCGGGCAGATTGAAAAAATAAACGACTGAGCACAAAAAATCCTTTTCAACCGCGAGCGCCGTCAAAGCAGCCCGGCGGTAACCATGAATCGAAAGAGCCCGAACTATCAACGATGCCATGGTGCGTGTCAAGCATAGCGAACCGATGTTCGTGATAGAGGAACTTAAAAAACTCACACCCGGCGAACCGGCTTTTGCTTTGGCGCCGCACCCCAAGTCAATCAGCAGCCTCTTGTCGCACCCAGCCAGTTGAAAGCATCGAACGGGCCATGGGCTGCGTCAGAAAAATCGTGGCCAAAATCCGCAACATGTGGAAAGCCGTCACGATCGGCGCACCCAAACCAAAGGCTTTAGAGATCACCGACATTTCCGTCATACCGCCTGGGGCCATGGACAAGAATGCCGTCATCACCGGCATGTGTGCGCCCATGGAAATGACCCAGGCCATGCCCATGCATGCCCCCAAAATACCCAAAGTAACCATCGCAACGCAAGCCAGGGTGCGCGGCGCGCGGCTGAAAAAATCAGGTGTGATGTGTTGGCCCAGACCCCAACCGATGACCAGTTGCGCTGCCAACAAGCCCTCGTTGGGCAGTCGCCCTGCCGCCTCTTGGGAAGCACAAAGACCGCCGACCACCATAGCGCCCAACACCCACGGATTGGGCAATTTAAAGTGTTGAAAAACAAGACCCACGCCGGTCGCGGCCAGCAACAAAGCCGCACTCACCGTCAGAGACAACAACGCAAAGTCACCCAAGGGATTGGCCACAGGCGTTCCACTGACCCAGGCAATCATTGTCGCGGTGAAGGTGACCATCATGATGCGCACGGCATGCGCCGACGCCACCACTGCGCCATCGGCGCCTGCGCGTTGGGCCTGCACCGCCATTTCAGCCGCTGCGCCCAAGGCCACCGCATAAATGGCGGTCGGGCCGTCCACACCCGCCCAGCGCTGCAAGACCCGCGCTGAAATGGCCGACATCAGGATACCCGTGACCACGCCCACCACCATCCAAGGCACCAAGCCGCCAATCTGATGCAACACGATTGGGGTGAAAAACAAACCCAAGGTCGTGCCGATGTAAATCTGAGCCCCCTTGCGGGCCAGCGCAGGCTGTTTGTGGACTTGCCCGACCAAACTGATGCACGCCACACCGCCCATGGCCCCCAGCAACCAAGGCAAAGGCATGTGCACCCATGCCGCCAATTCACCGCCGCCTGTGGCACAGGCCAGTGTGGCCAACAAGCGCCACAGGCCAGGCAGGCTTTCGCGCCAAGCCATCATGAACCCAGATAAGTCCCGCCGTTGAGGTGCATCACCTGACCCGTGACAAATCGAGCTTTGTCACTGGCCAAGTAACACACCATCGAGGCCACCTCATCGGCCGTGCCCCGTCGCTCGAGCAAGGGGTGATGCACAGCATGGTGCTGCGGCGTGCCGCTGGTGGTGTTGCTGTTGCGGGCCGTGGAGATCATGCCGGGGGAAACGCAGTTGACGGTGACACCAGGCGCCAGGTCGTGTGCCAGGGCGCGCGTCAAACCCACCAGTCCGGCTTTGGCGGTGACCACATGCGGGCGATTCACCCCCCCCGTGTGCGCCGTCATGCCGCCGATGTTGATGACCGCGCCAGCAGGCGATTGGCGCAGCAAAGGCAAGGCCGCTTGCGCACAAAAGAACGCCCCATCCAGCACCACCGCCAGCGTGTCGCGCCAGGCCTCGAGGGTGATGTCGGCAATCGGCGCTTCACGGCGAATGGCGGCATTGTTGACCAACACATCCAAGCGCCCAAAATGCTGCGTCACCTGCGCCATCATGGCGTGCACAGCGGGCTGTTGGGTCACATCGGCCACACACAGCAGGGCGGGCGTGCCCAAAGCCTGCAGTTCGTCCACCACCGCCTGGCCTTCGGCCACCGACGCACGCACATTCACCACCACGGCAAAGCCGTCACGCGCCAAACCCAGCGCAATGGCGCGGCCAATGTTGCGGCCCGCGCCGGTTACCAGCGCAACTTTTTGATCGTTTTTCAAAGCCAACATGGGTTCTCCTTCAGGCCACAGCCAAGGTATTCAGATGGACGCTCGCCGCTTCAAACAAGGGCTGGAGCTGCGCCAAGATCGCTTGCACCTGCGCCTCGGGCACTTGGCCATAACGGCAATTGGCCAAAAACTTTTGCTGCAATTCGTCGTCGCTCATCGGGTGGTCCACACCGCCCTTGAAGAACCCCTGGCGATGCTCATGCACATCGCCGTTGGCAAGCGTGATGCGCATGTGCCCGGTGAACTGTTTGGGGTAAGGATTTTCTGGGTCCACGCGGTAACTGATCTTGGCGGCCAAGGCGCGCACATCGGCGCCTTGCACCACGTCTTCGGCGTATTCGCCCAGACCGGCGTTGTCGAACATCAAGCCTGCGGCAATCGCATAAGGAATACTGAACTTGGCGGCGTAGCCATTGGGCGGTGCGTGCTTGAGCGCCAAAGGCTCCCACAAGCGGTGCACGATGCCTTCTGCCGTGTCGCACACGATGTGCTTGATCTGGTCCAGAGCAATGCCCTTGCGGCGAAACTCGCGGGCGCAATCAATGAAGGGATGCGCCATGGTGCCGCATGCGTAGGGCTTGAAAGCGATCGTGGTCCACAGCCAGTGCTGGCCAAAGCCTTGGAACATGGCCTCAAAGTCACCGTCGCGGGTATTGGCAAAACCATGGAACAAACCATGCTTGCCTTCAAACACGGTGGCCGGACCTTTGAAATCTTGTTGCGCCATGCGCACTGCGCGGTAAGCCGATTGCGCGGCCCAACCGGGGTGCATGCGCTTGGTCCAAGAGCCGTCAGCCAGGTATTCGATGATGCCGCCGGCCATGCTGCCGGCGATACCCAGGGCGTTGACGATTTGCGCCTCGCTCAGTTTCATCGCTGCGCCCAAGCCTGCCACAGCGCCCATCACGCCAAAAATAGCCGTCGGGTGAAAGCCTGCTTTGTGCACTTGCATGGGCGCTACGCTGCACAAACGACAAGTCACCTCCACGCCCACCGCGACACCGCGCAGCAGCATCTCGCCCGACAGGCCGTGGCGCTGGGCTGCTGCCAAGAGCGCTGGCACCACCACCGCACCGGCATGTACCGGACCGCCTTCGTAGGTGTCGTCAAAGTCTTCACCATGTGCAGCGATGCCGTTCACAAAGGCCGCCGCCTCCACCCCATAGCCGCGCTCACAACCGATCACCGTGCAAGGCCCGTCTTGTTCCACCGAGGCCAAAGCGGCCTGCACATACTTTTCTTGGCGTGCGGCCAGACAAATGCCCACCACATCCAGCACCAAGCGGCTGCCCACCTGCCGCGCCAAGGGATCTTTTTCAGGGCTGGCACTCACAATCACTTGCGCCAAGCGCTGCGAAACAGTCACAGTCATAACTCTACTTTCTTGCGGCTGGCAAACTCTTTCCAGCCAGTGTAAACACCCAACACCAACGCCAAGGCCAGCAGCAACGCCGAGACCGGATCGGTCAGAAAAATGCTGTGCTCGCCGCCTGAGATCAACAGACTGCGGCGGTAATTGGACTCCACCAAATAGCCCAACACCAAACCCAGCACCAGCGGCAACACGGGCAAACGCAGCAAGCGCATGCCGTAACCCAACACACCAATGACCAAGACCAAACCACAATCAAAAATACTTTGGTGAATCGCAAACACCCCCGACATGACGAGCGCCAGAATGAAGGCAATCAAATACGGTTTGGGCCGGTTCACCAGCCACATGCAGGGGCCCAAAATGACCAAACCGATGAGCAGCATGGCGATGTTGGCAATGAACAAACCGCCGTACAAACCGTAGACCACTTCGGGGGCCTTTTGAAACAACATCGGGCCGGGCTGTAAGCCATGAATCAAAAAACCGCCGAGCAAAATTGCCGCCGAATTCGAACCTGGAATCCCCAAACTGAGCAAAGGCACCAAGGCGGTGGCCGTGACCACGTTGTTGGCCGACTCGGGTGCGGCCACGCCTTCAGGCGAGCCTTTGCCAAACTCTTCTGGGTGCTTGGACCATCGCTTGGCCTCCGAGTAAGCCATGAAAGCGGCGATGGTGCCACCCGCGCCCGGCGTCACGCCTTCAATGGTGCCGATCACCGCGCCAATCGCCTGTGGTTTGAACAAACGTTTGCTCATCGCCCAATCCGGAAGCTTCAGTTTGGTCGAAGCTTGCCCGCCTTGGGCCCAGGGGGGGTCGCCGATTTGCACCAGCATCTCGGTGACGGCAAACAAACCGACCATCACCAAAATCGGTTTAACGCCGTCCAGCAAGTCGGCCGACCCCCATGTAAAGCGCTGCACACCCGAGACCGGATCGCTGCCGATGAAGGCAATCATCAAGCCGATGGACGCAGCCATCAAGCCGCGCAGCATCGAGCCACCCGACAGGCCGGCAATCACCGACAAGCCCAGAATGCCCAGCGAAAAGTACGCAGCCGGGGTGAACGCCAAAGCCACCTTGGCGAGACTTTCGGTGGCCAGCACCAGCACCAGCAAGCCGAACAGGCCACCTATCAGACCGGACATGAGTGAGATACCCAAGGCTTCACCGGCGCGACCTTGCTTGGCCATTTCGTAGCCATCAATGACAGTGGCTGAGGCCGAATTGGTGCCCGGTGTGCGAATCAAAATCGCAGGTATGGAGCCCCCATATTCAGCGCCTACATACACACTGGCGAGCAACACCAATGCTGTCGTCGGGTCCATGCCCACCGTAAATGGAAGCAGCAAGGCCATCGCAATCGATGGCGAAATACCCGGCAAAGCACCTCCCAGAATGCCCCACAAGACACCTGCAAATGCGGCCACGATCACCCAGCCGGAGGCCAGATTAGAAAGAGAGAGAAGAAAACTGTCCATGCTCAACGCCCCAGCCACTGGGGCCACAGGCCCACAGGCAATCGGATTTCGAGTGCCCAATCAAACATCAGCCACAACAAGGGGCCGGTGACCACCATGCAAATGAACACACTCACCGGTTTTCGCGCGCCGGCGAACCCGGCCACAGCGCCAATCAGCAAGCCGATCGACACCACATAACCCAACACCGGCAACAAAGACACGTACAGCGCCAAAATGGCCAACAAACCTGCGGCCATGGCCCGCGGATTGGCTGATGCGCCCGCTTCCTGCGCTTCGTGCGCTGGTTCTGTCTGCGCATGTCCCCACGACTTGAGAAACAAGGCCAGCGAAGCCAGTCCCAACATCACCCCGACACCGATGGGCACACCCGCAGCACCCACGGCATCGGCCAGCATGCTGTCTTCTATGCTGCGCGCATGCAGCACATAGGCCACGGACACCAGCAGTCCCAATGCGCCAGAAATTCGATCCACCGTGCCGTCGTTCATTTGATCAAACCCATTTCTTTGAAATTGGCGGCGGTTTCAGCTGCGACGTCGGCGGTGAACTTGCGGGCCGCTTCACGGCCCAGAACCATGGGCACCAAGTTGTCTTTGGTGTATTCGACTTTGTAAGCGGGGGACGCTACGGCTTTGCGCACAGCGTCTTCCCAGGTTTTGGCAATCGCGTCGGGCATGCCCTTGGGCGAGGCCAGTCCACGGAACTTGCGCACCACCACATTCAAGCCTTGTTCTTTGGCGGTGGCCAAATTTGGCAAACCGGGCAAGCGCTGGTCTGACAAGGTGGCCAACAAACGAATTTTGCCCGCCTCCAATTGGCCTTGCAGTTCCTGGTACTCGCCCACGCCCATGTCGTAGGTGCCGTTGAGCACGCCGATCATCAAATCACCGCCACCTTCATGGCTGATGATGGGCGCTTTGACCCCTGCCGCACGCGCCATTTTTTCCATGGCAATGCGCTCGAGCGAGGCCGGGTTGGCAGCGCCCCAGCGCGATTTGCCGGGGTTGGCTTTGGCATGCACCATGACATCGGACAGGGTTTTGAAAGGCGACTCGGCGCGGGTGTAGATCAACTCAGGGTCGAGGAACACAATCACCATCGGGTCGAGCCCGTCATAGCCCACCGGCGGTTTGGACAGCAAAGTGGTTTGGATATAGGTGGGCGTGGTGCCGTAAAAAACAGAACCGTCAGGCGCGCTTTTGGCCACGTTCGACACGGCTGTGGCACCGCTGCCGCCGCGGATGTTTTCCACCGACATGCTGGTTTTCAAGACCCCGTTCATCTGCTTGATCAGGTCGCGCAAAAACACATCGGTGCCGCCACCCGGACTGGAGTGGGTGACCAAGGTGACGCGGTTGACCGGGTAAGCCGCCGCTTCTGCCCGCGCGGCAACAGAGGCAACACACCCTAGACCCAGTACCAACAGACTCAACCCAAATTGTGAGCTACATTTTTTCATGATGCGTCCAAGCAATCGACCCGTAAAAATGGCGGCCACAGCCGCCTTCAGTGCATCAAGCCTGACGCGTCAGGCTCTGCAACACGGCTTTCAAGTCCGGCTGCGCAGCCAAACGCATGCACAAATCCCAAGCAGTGTCTGACTGCGCCTGGCCAATGATGGGCGCACTTTGATCGACAAATTTGGCTTTGAGCAAAGCGTCGGTCATCGGCTTTTCCAGACTGCCGATCGCACGCTCAATATAGATGTGCAGACTGCGCCCATCGGTGGTCTCAATGGTCACGTCCACTGAGGCTTCGTGGATCTGGGTGTCCACCATCAATTCGACACGGTCGCGCAAGGCTATCGTGGCGGGCGACAAGACCATTTCATCCGAATACTCATGCTCACCGGCTTGGCCCTTCATGATCGCGACCGCGCAGGAGTGAAACACGCTGAACTTGCTTTCCAGCCCTGTTTGTGGTGTTTTCTTGCCCGTCAGCTCTTGCACCAAAGGATGGGCGCGCAAGGTGATGCGGGTGATCTGGTCAGCGGTCAAGTTGTGCTGGTTGCGCAACTGCACACAGGCATCGATGGCCGGGTGAATCACGATGCCGCAGGCAAAAGGCTTGTAAGTGTTGAGGGCGATCTCCCAGCTGGTGCCCAGGTTTTCGGTGATCTCGGCCCAATCGGTTTTGTCGGAAAAAACTTGCATCAATCCGCGCGGTGCTTCCAGCGCACGGCGTGATGAGGTGAAGCCATGGCGCGCCATCAGCGCAGACATCAAACCGGCCTTGGCCGCCGCGCCGGGATGGAAAGGCTTGGTCATGGTGCCAAACTGTTCGCGCAAGCCGACAGGTTGAGAGGCGGCAATGCCCAAAGCCATCTGCGTATGCGCTGCATCCAGCCCCAGCAAACGGGAACAAGCGGCAGCACTGCCCAACATGCCGGTGGAGCCAGTGATGTGCCAGCCGCGGTCGTAGTGATGCGGGTACACCGCATTGCCCACGCGGCAAGAGACCTCCACGCCCAGCACCAAAGCGTCAATCACTTGGCGACCTGATGCGCCCACATGCTCCCCCAAAGCCAGCACCGCCGAAGCCACAGGACCTGCAGGATGGATGATGGTTTTCAGGTGCGTGTCATCAAAGTCAAAAGTGTGCGAGCTGATGCCGTTGAGCATGGCCGCGTTGGCCATGTCGACGCGCTCACTGCGGCCGAGCAACGCGGCTTGGGGCGCAGGTTCAAGCTCTTGCACCGCAGCCAAAGCGGCTTGCACGGTTTCATGGGTGCTGGGGCCGACAGCACAACCGGCCCAGTTGGCAAAGGTGCGATGGGCTTGCTGCTCCACCTCGTCGCTCCAGCCTTTGGAGGGATGGGTGGCCACAAAATTGGCCAACAGGGCTGTCACTGCAGGCGCATTGGCGTCGGCTTTGACAGTGGTGTTGCGTGCGGTCATTTTGGTGATTCCCTTGGGTCAATTGAAAACAAGAGCGAATCATAAAACGGAACTGCCAACTGTCAACAGTTGATGAGCGCATTTCTCACTGCACTCACAACCGGCTGAACAGCCAGCGGCTGCGCTGGAGAGAGCGCTAAACTGTGAACCGAATCCCGTTTCGGTAGACCGTTTTCGATCATCCAGAGGACATCCCCATGAAAGCAGAACAAAACGAACTGTTGACCCGCATCGGGCCCGGCACACCGTGTGGCTCCTTGCTGCGGCAGTACTGGCAGCCTGTGGCCTTGCTGGATGAGTTTGACCCGCTGCTGGAGCCACGCATGGCGCAGCGCCCCATGAAGGCCGTTCGACTGATGGGGCAAGACTTGGTGCTGTTCAAAGACGAACAACATCGTTGGGGCTTGATCGATCGCGACTGCCCGCACCGCGGCGCCGATCTGGCATTTGGCCGGCATGAGGGCGATGGCGTGCGTTGCCCCTTTCATGGCTGGAAATTCGACGTTTCAGGCCAATGTCTGGAAACACCAGGCGAGCCCGTGGGCAGCAAACTGTGTGAACGCGTCAAACAACGCAGTTACCCGGTGATTGAACACAGCGGCGTGCTGTTTGCCTGGCTGGGTGAAGAAGGCCAAGCGCCAGCGTTTCCAAAGTTTGATTGTTTTGCCGCACCATCGAGTCATGTCTTTGCCTTCAAAGGCATGTGGCAATGCAATTGGCTGCAGGCCTTCGAGGTCGGCATCGATCCGTCGCACACCTCTTTTTTACACCGCTTTTTGAACGACGAATCTCTGGAAGGCATCGGCGAGAACCCGGGCGGCAAACAATTTCGCAGCGCCAGTGCAGGGGAATTCAACGGCGAGCGCTGGCCGATGACGCGCATCATGCGCGAGTTCTGCCAGCCCGAGATCAGTTTCGAGCAAAAACCATGGGGCTTGCAACTCACCACCTTGCGGCCCATGACCGACGACTTGACGCATGTGCGGGTGACGCATGAAATTTTTCCACAGACCTTTGTGATCCCGCTGTCAGAGACGCTCACCATCACCCAGATGCATGTGCCGATCGATGACACACACACTTACTGGTATTCGTTCTTCACCAGCTTTGCCGGCCCTGTCGACAAACAAGCCATGCGCAACCAACGCACACAGTACATACCGCCGCCGATGTACATCCCGAAATCGGGACGCCACAACGACTGGGGCTTTAACCCGCAAGAGCAACGCGAGTCCACCTACCTCGGCATGGGGGAGGACGATATCAATGTCCACGACCAATGGGCGGTCGAGAGCATGGGCGCCATCCAGGACCGCACCCGCGAACACCTGGGCACCACCGACAAAGTGATCATGGCCAATCGCCGCATTTTGCTGCAGGCCATCGCCACGGTGCAGGCAGGTGGGTCTGCGCCTTTCATGGCCAACCCTGCAGAGGCCGCGCATCAACAAGGACCCGACACGGTTGATGGCATTGCACCCGCAGGCACTTGGGGCACTTGGTGGAAAGCGCAAGCGCAGGCCAAGCGCGATGGGGCGCCTTGGCTACAGCACCACAAAGACAAAGTTCCGGCGTGACCACATTCGCAAGCTCTTGCGGCGTGCAGGACACGGCACGTGCACAGGCGGTAGAACGCTTGCTTGAACTCGTTCGGGCCAGCGGTTTGGAGTTGGTGCGCGTGGGCTGGTGCGATGTGCATGGCGTGGTCCGCGGCAAGACCCTGGTCGCCTCTGCACTGCAGCGCGCTTTGGAGGACGGCGTGGGCATGGTCAGCACGTTGATGCTCAAAGACAGCTCAGACCGCACGGCCTTCCATGTGTTCGAGCCCGGTGGCACCGCCACATTACCGGGCTTTGGGCAAGCCAATAATTTGATCTTGCTGCCCGAGCCCGACAGCTTTCAGTTGCTGCCCTGGACCGAGTCCACCGGCTGGTTGCGCGCCCAGCCCTGGTTCCCGGACGCACGCCCCGTCGAGCTCGATACCCGGCGGGTGTTGCAACGCGCGCTCGAGCGGCTGCACTCAGCGGGCTTGGCGATGCGCTGCGGTCTGGAGGTCGAGTTCCACATTTACAAGATCGACAACACCGACGCACAACTGAACCCCGAGCTGGCCGCCTGGCCCGGCGAGGCGCCGCAGGTGCGCATGCTCCACCCGGGCTACAACTTGCTGACCGAGTCCTGGTTCGACATGGCCGAGCCGGCCATGCGCATCGTGCAGCGCACCGCGCAGGCGCTGGGTCTGCCGCTCTTGTCACTGGAAGCCGAAATGGGTCCCAGCCAGGTCGAAGCCGTGTTCGATGTCTCCGACGCCTTGACCGCAGCCGACAACATGGTTCTGTTTCGCAATGCCGTCAAACAGGCCTTGCGACGCGCCGGCTTTCATGCCACCTTCATGTGCAGGCCACCGTTTCCCAACATCATGTCCAGTGGCTGGCACCTGCACCAATCGCTGGTCGACGCATCGACAGGCCGCAATGCATTTCAGCGCGAAACGCCCGCGCAAGACAGCACCCCGCTGGACGCGGGCTACAGCCTGTCCGACTTGGGTGAACATTACCTGGCCGGCCTGCTGGCCCATGCGCCCGGCATGACCGTTTTTTGTACACCGACAGCCAATGGGTTCGGGCGATTTAAACCGAACGCATTGGCACCGCAGTCGGTCCTGTGGGGCCGGGACAACCGCGGCGCGATGCTGCGTGTGATTGGCGCGTGTGGTGACCGCAGCACCCGGATTGAAAATCGGCTGGGCGAATCAGGGGCCAATCCCTATTTGTACATGGCCTCGCAAATCCATGCGGGGCTGGACGGCATCGAACGGCAACTGCGTGCACCGCAAGCCACCGACGACCCCTACAACAACCAAGCCCACAAGCTGCCCGCCAGCCTGGGTGAAGCGCTTGAAGCATTGGGCCAAGACAGCGCCTTGGTCAAGGCCTTTGGCGCCGACTTTGTCGCGTATTACACCCAAATCAAACGCGCAGAAGCCCTGCGTTTTGAGCAGGCCGAGGACAAAACCGAGTTCCACCGGCGTGAATATTTTGGCAGGATTTGAATGATCAACGTTCACTTTGTATCGATTGCAAGCGATGGGGCTCGCCATGAAACGGCTGTGCCAACCCGGCCAGGCCGCAGCCTGATGGATGCCGCCAGCGACGCGGGCATTGAAGGCATCGCCGCAGACTGCGGCGGCTTGTTGACCTGCGCCACCTGCCATGTGATGGTGAACGAAGATTGGTTAGAACGATTGCCACCTGCGAGCGCCGACGAGCAAGCCATGCTCGACTTCACTGCGGTACCGCACAACAAAAACAGCCGCCTGAGTTGCCAGATACAGCTGACCCCAGCCCTGGATGGTTTGACCGTCGAACTGCCGGTCACCCAGTACTGACGCCCCCTCAAGGCTTTTGAACAGTCGCCGCCAACCGGTCCCAGCCATGCGCCACGTGCTCTGCCAAGGCGTGTTCAGCCCGCTTGGCATCGCGACACACCAAGGCATCCAGAATGGCGCGGTGCTCCTGGTTGGACATTTTCAAGCGGCCCTCTTGCACCAAGCCCCGCTGGCGAAACAAATGCGCCTGATTCACCGTGGCCATGTACATGGTGGCCAGCATGGCATTGTCCGCAATCTGCATCAACTGGTCATGAAACGCCAAATTCACCTGGTAGTACTTGGGCATGTCTTGCCGCTCGGCGGCCTCTTCCATGGCCACCAACTGGGCTTCCAGGGCCTTGAGCTGCGGGTCCGTGATGCGTTGCGCGGCCAGCCGACCAATGAGACCTGACAATGCGCCTCGCACCTCGTACAACTGGCGGGCATCGTTGAGCGACATCTCCCGCACAAACACGCCCAGATTGACCACGCTGACCAGCAAACCCGCCTCTTCGAGGCTGCGACAAGCCTCGCGCACAGGGCCGCGGCTGACATCGAGTCGCAAGGCCAGCTCGCTTTCATTGATCCGCTCACCGGCTTTGAGTTGACCCGAGCCAATCAGGTGGGCAATCTCTTCGCGCACGATGGACGTCAGCGTGCGCTGGCGACGCTGGCGAATTTGCGCTACCGCAGACGATGTGCTGGCCGTTTTGGAAGTGGTTTTAGTAGAACGCATGGCATCCAATTTTAGGGTGCGCGTTATAGGCTTCGACCAATAAGTTCTTTCATGATTTCATTCGTGCCGCCGTAAATCCGCTGCACCCGCGCATCGGCCCAGGCGCGGGTGACAAAGGTCTCCCACATGTAACCATAGCCACCATGAATTTGCACGCAGGTGTCCAGCACCTTGCATTGCATGTCGGTGCACCAGGCCTTGGCCATGGAGGCGGTCACCGCGTCGAGTTCATCTTTGAGCAAAGCCTCGATGCAGCGGTCGACAAACACGCGGCCCACCTGGATGTCGGTCTTCATGTCGGCCAGTTGGAACTTGATGTTCTGGAACTTGGCAATTTCCTGGCCGAACGCCTGCCGGTCATGGGCATAGGTCACGGTGTGGGCCAGCGCGGCTTCCGCGCAGGCCAAGCCAGAAATGGCGATTTGCAAGCGCTCCCAAGGCAACTCTTGCATGAGGTAAATAAAGCCCTGGTTTTCGCCGCCCAACAAATTGCCCGAAGGCACCATCACATTGTCAAAAAACAACTCGCAAGTGTCCTGGGCTTTCAAGCCGGCCTTTTTCAAGGGCTTGCCTTTGGTAAAGCCGGCCAAATCGGCGTCTACCAGCAGCAAGCTCGTGCCTTTGGCCCCCGCATCGGGCTTGGTTTTGGCCACCACAATCACAAAGTCAGACAAATAACCGTTGGTGATGAAGGTCTTGGAGCCGTTCAAACGGTAATGGTCGCCTTCCAATACAGCCGTGGTGCGGATGCCTTGCAAGTCCGAGCCCGCCGCAGGTTCGGTCATGGCAATGGCGCCGATCATCTCGCCCCGGGCCATGGCAGGCAGGTACTTGGCCTTGATCGCCTCGGTGCCGTAATGCAGCACATAGGGCGCCACGATCTCGGAGTGCAAACTCCAGCCCAAGCCCGTGGCATTGATGCGGGCAATTTCCTCCATCAGGATCACCGAAAACAACTTGTCGCCGCCCGCGCCGCCATAGGCCTCGGGCATCGTGCCGCACAAAAAGCCCGCCTGCGCAGCCTTGAGCCAGACCGCGCGGTCCACATGCTGCTGATCTTCCCAACGTGCGTGATGCGGCGCAACCTCTTTGTCCAGAAACCGCCGCAAGGCGTCCCGGTACTGCTCATGGTCGTCGTTAAAAAGGCTGCGCGTCAAGGCCATTGCGTGTCTCCATTCTTGTCTTGAAGTCGCTATTGTGAGGTCTTTTGGGCTTAAAGTTGTGCAAAATCAAAGGGCTTGGGGTGCGACAGTGACTGATCTTGCCCGAGGTCCCTTAAAATCAGTCTCACTAACATTGTGGCCCGCCATGCCAATGGATGACTGTCATCCACGGATCCCCATGCCGTACATCCTCTGTGAAATCCTCAGGCTTGCTTTTGCGTTATGACAACACCTTTGACCAACTCTCCTCAGCCCATTCCTTTGGATCAGCCGGTGCCCCACCGCAAGGTGTTGCGCGAATGGTTGATTCCCTTGTCGGGCCGTACTTATTTCAGCGCCTTCTTTTTGTTGGTCATGGACTACCTGTTGTTTTTCGCGCTGATCACCGGTACGGTGATGTTGTCTGCTGTCTGGGCCAAGTTGGCCTGCGGCTTGGCCGCCGGCTTTGTGATCGGCCGCTTGTTCATCATCGGACATGACGCCTGCCACCAAAGCCTCACGCCCAACCGCGAATTGAACAAGGTCTTGGGCCGCATCGCCTTTTTGCCCTCGCTCACACCCTACAGCCTGTGGGATACCGGTCACAACGTGGTGCACCACGGCTACACCAACCTCAAAGGCGTGGACTTTGTCTGGACCCCCTTGACCACCGAGGAATTTGCCGCCCTCCCGCCCATGCAGCGACTGCTCGAACGGGCTTACCGCAGCGGCTGGGCACCGGGCCTGTATTACATGATTGAGATTTGGTGGAAGCGCGAGTTCTTCCCCAACAAAACCCATATGCCTACCCGCCGCCCGGTTTTCTTCAAAGACAGCATGCTGGTCACCACTTTTGGCGCACTGTGGGTGGCCGTCATCTCAGCTGCTGCACTCGCCACCGACCAATCCGTGGCCTTGAGCTTGCTGCTCGGCGTGGCGGTGCCGTTTTTCTTCTGGAACTCGATGATCGGCTTTGTGGTGTACGTTCACCACACCCATGTGAAGGTGTCTTGGCACAACGAAAAAAGCGCCTGGATGAAGGCCCAGCCCTTTGTGTCCACCACGGTGCACCTGACCTTCAACTTCAACATCGGCGCCATGATGCACCACATCATGGAGCACACGGCCCACCATGTGGACATGAGCATCCCGCTCTACAAACTCAAAAAAGCCCAAGCCAAACTTGAAGAAATGCTGCCCGGCCGCATCATCGTGCAGCCCTTTTCCTGGCGCTGGTATTTCCAGACTGCGCGTGACTGTAAGTTGTACGACTTCACCCGCGAGTGCTGGACCGACTTTGGCGGCAAAAAAACCAGCCCGGTGCGGGGCAATTTGCCGCAAGTCACGGCGGCCTGAAAATCCGACAGAAGAAAGCCCCGCAGTTCACCTTGCGGGGTTTTTTGCTATATTTGATAAATATATCAAGGGATTTTCATGCGCTTGTGTCTTCCATTTTGTTGCAACAGCTTCGCCAAAGCGCTGGCCAGCATGGCCTTGGGCTTTGGACTGGCTTTGGGCAGCGTTGCGTCACAGGCGCAACCCGCGGTGGGCGCGTTGTTCCAGAGCATTTTGCCCCTGGGGGGCGGTGTCAGTGTGCCTTTGCCCGAAGGCCAGTGGAAAGCCATCCACAAAACAGAAGTGCCCGAAGGCGGGGCCAAATGGCAGGTCTATGTCTTGAAGAATTTGGACCCTGCGCCCCTGGTGCCCCTGCTGGTGGTGAGAGATTACGATGGCAGGCACCCATGGGGTGCCAGTAATTGCAACAGGCAAGGCGCCATCGAATCTTCTTTTTTGGTCAATACCCACGGCACCAGCCCCAATCAACTGATCAACAAATGCTCTCGGTTTGTAACCAGGCTAAAACTTGAAGAGTGGAGAAATACCAGCACCGATAATTGGTGGAAATCTGTGGTGACCGGCTTCACAGACATTCCACTTTTGGAAAAAAGAAATTTTCTGATGGGTGAATTCAGTGTCTTGAATTACAACGGCAGATACATTCGCTACGAGGCTTTCCTGCTACCGCCTGCCGGGCTGGGGCCTGGTCAATTCAGGGACAACTACAAAGCCGGAAAAATCTCTGTCGAACACCAATTGCTCGAAGGATGGGCCAATGTGCTGATCGAAGCTTTGCAGCAGTCGTATTTTGAGAAAAAGCCCCAAACCCTGTTGGCGCTGAATTACAAAACCGACTTGAGCGGTGGGGCCATGGCCTCTGTCAAAACATCAACGCCCATGGATCAAGTCGCGCAAAAAGAATCCGACGGCGCCCGAGACAACCGCACCCAGGATATTTTGCGCGATCTCGAAAAAGCCGGCCCCACCATCGCCACCAATGCGCCCGCCAAACCTGCTCCGTCCGCACCGGTTCAAGTCGCAGCTGCACCGCCCCAACCTGTCAGCACAGCCACCCCCACGCAATCACCGGTCACCGTAGCCGCCGCTCCCGCACCTGCCGCCCCCAAACCGCAAACTGCTGCATCCCCTGCCACAGCGCCCATTGCCGCAGCGCCGAGCGGTCAGAGCACCCAAGAGCGGGAAGCCAAAGAACTCAAAGCCCAGCTTGACCAAATGCGCGAGATGCTGACCAAGCTGCAAGCGGCCAATGCCGCCGCCACAGCGGCCGCCAACAAACCGCCCGAAACAGCCGTGGCCCCTGCACCCAAACCCGCTGCCGCGCCCGTTTTTGCCAACCGCAAAGCACTCATCATTGGCAACGATTTGTACTCCGATGTGCCCAAGCTCCAAAACGCAGCCGCGGATGCCGATGCCATGGCCAAAGCCTTGGAAGGGGTGGGCTTCAAAGTCTTCAAGCACCTGAACCTGAACGAGAAGGCTTTCAAGCAAGCCTTGCGCGATTTCCGTTTGAACATCCAGGGCGGCGATGAAGTGCTGTTCTTCTTTGCCGGCCACGGCGTGCAACTGGGCGCAGCCAACTATTTGCTGCCGACCGACATCAAGGGCGATCACGAAGAACAGGTCAAGGACGAGGGCATTCAGTTGCAAAAAGTGCTGGACGATTTGCAAGAAAAGAAAACCAAGTTCGCTTTGGCGGTGATCGATGCTTGCCGGGACAATCCCTTCAAAGGTCAAGGCCGCGCCATCGGTGGCCGGGGCTTGGCGCCCACATCAGCGGCCACAGGTCAGATGATCATGTTCTCGGCGGGTTCAGGCCAGCAAGCTCTGGACAAACTGGGGGCGAATGACAAAGACAAGAACGGTTTGTTCACCCGCATCTTTTTGAAAGAAATGACCAAACCCGGGGTCTCAGTCGACCGTGTGCTGCGCAATGTGCGCAACGAAGTCGTGACACTGGCCAAAGGCGTGGGCCATGAACAAACCCCGGCCCTGTACGATCAAGCCGTTGGCGAGTTTTTCTTCGTGCCTTGAGGTTCAACCCGCCGCGCGGCGGGACAAAATTTCAAACGCAGGCAAAGTCTTGCCTTCGAGCACTTCCAGAAAAGCACCGCCGCCGGTTGAGATGTAGTCCACCTGTTTCTCGATGCCGTATTTGGCGATAGCGGCCAAGGTATCACCCCCGCCAGCAATGCTGAAGGCGGGCGATTGGGCAATCGCCTGCGCGATGCACTGGGTGCCGTTTTCAAAGGCGGCGAATTCAAACACCCCCACCGGGCCGTTCCACACAATCGTGCCGGCTTGCTTGAGCTGCGCAGCCAGCCTGGCCGCCGTCTCCGGGCCAATGTCCAAAATCAAATCGTCCTCGGCCACTTCGGTGGCTTTTTTGACCGTCGCCACAGCATCGGCCGCAAAGGTTTTGGCGGTGACCACGTCGGTCGGAATCGGCACCTCGGCGCCACGCGCTTTCATGATCTCGATCACCGCCCTGGCCTCGGCCAGCAAATCAGGCTCGGCCAAGCTCTTGCCAATCTTCAGGCCCGCCGCCAACATGAAGGTGTTGGCAATCCCCCCGCCCACAATCAACTGGTCCACCTTGCTGGCCAAGCTCTTCAAAATGGTGAGCTTGGTCGACACCTTGCTGCCCGCCACAATGGCGGCCAGTGGTCGCTGCGGCGAGGCCAAGGCCTTGCTGATCGCGTCCATTTCGGCCGCCAGCAAGGGCCCCGCGCAGGCCACCGGCGCGTACTGCGCAATGCCGTAGGTCGTGCCCTCGGCGCGGTGGGCAGTGCCAAAGGCGTCGTGCACAAAAATATCGCACAAAGCACCGAGTTTGTGGGCCAACTCAGGCGCGTTCTTTTTCTCGCCTTTGTTCAAGCGGCAGTTTTCGAGCACCACCAATTGGCCCGGTGCCACAGTGACGCCATCGACCCAGTTGGCGATCAATGGCACATCGCGGCCCAGCAACTCGCCCAGGCGTTTGGCCACCGGGGCTAAAGAGTCTTCGGGTTTGAATTCGCCTTCGGTGGGCCGGCCCAGGTGGCTGGTCACCATCACGGCAGCGCCCGCGTCCAATGCCATTTGAATGCAAGGCACCGAGGCGCGAATGCGGGTGTCTTCGGTGATGGCGCCCTGCGCGTCTTGCGGCACGTTCAGGTCGGCGCGAATGAAAACACGTTGGCCTTTGGCGGCGCCATTGGCGCACAAATCAGAAAAACGAATCACGTTCATGGTGGACTGCAATGGTAATTTGGAGGTCATTTTAAGAGCCACAAGGCACGAGAACTGACTTGGACTGACGGGCACGGTCATGGCGGTTGCTTTACCAGCCCCAGCCCAAATGCAGGGGCAAATACACCGCCATGCCCAGCACGATGGTCTGCAAGACGTCGCGTCGCCAAAAGTAAACCGCCGCACCCACAGCCGCCGCATACAGCCTGGCATCTTGCAAGGAGCTGATCAACTCGCCTTGCTGCATCACGATTTCAGGAATGACCACAGCAGACAGCGCGGCAATCGGAGCGTACTGCAAACCACGTTGTGCCCAAAGGGGCAAATGCCACTCCGCGCTGGAAAAGAAAAAGAAGCAGCGTGTCACCACCGTCACCGCGGCCAAGCCCACAATCACCGCAAGCGTCCACAAGTCGGTGCCGTTCCACCCGTCGGTCATCTCTCACCTCGCACACGCTCAACCGTCAGGCACAACATCACAGCGGCCGCAATCGCCACCAGGATGTTCAGTTTGAGCGGTAAAGCATAAGCCGCAACCGCTGCAGCGCCGGCCACCACACCCGACAAGATCCGCATGCGCGAACTTGCCAGCGAACACAGGATGCCCAGCAAGCACAAGATACCCGCAAAACCCAAGCCCCAAGCCGGGGGAATCCCATTGGCCAGGGTGATGCCCACCAAACTGCTTGTCACCCAACTGAGCCAATTGAGGCCATCGTTCCCCGCCAAATAGGCCTCCTGCGCCAGCTTGCCCTGCCGCGTTGGGGCCACTTGGTTGAACCGCTTGGTGAACAACACATAGCTCACGTCGGCTGTCAAATAGCCATGGCCCAAGCGACGCCACAGCGGCAAGTGAATCAAGTAGGGCCGAAGGTGCAAGCTGAACACCACGAAACGCAAATTCACGCACAAGCCGGTGGCCAAAATCACCCAGGCTGGCGCACCCGCAATGATCAACGGAATGGCCGCCAGCTGCGAACTGCCGGCAAACACCAGCAAGCTCATGACGATGCACTCGAACATACTCATGCCGGACTTGACCATGGCCACACCCGTCATCAGGCCCCATGCGGCAATGCCCAAGGCTTGCGGCGCCAAATCCCGAGCGCCTTTTGCAAACTCGGGATGTCTGTAAAGTGAAGGCAGGAAGAACATGAACCGGACTTACAGCGTCGTGCCCAGCAACTGCCCGTGCTGCATAGGAAAGGCCCGCAGAAAATCTGCCGCACTCTGGCGTTTACCCCCTGCCCGTTGCAATTGGGTGATTCGCAATGCATCTTCGCCACAGGCCACACACACCCCCCGCGCGTCAGCGCTGACCACGGTGCCTGCTGGGCTTTGGCTGGTGTTCGCGACCACTTGCGCTTGCCAGAGTTTGACCGTCTCTGTCACAGTCGCGCTGGCCATTGCGCTGGTCATTGCGCTGGCCATTGCGCAGGTCACGCCAGGAAAAGGGTCGAACGCCCGCATGCGTCTTTCAATGACCTGTGCGGGCTGGTGCCAGTCCACACCCGACTCGGACTTTTCAATTTTGTGTGCGTAGGTCACGCCGTCGGCGGGCTGCGCTTGCGGCTTGAACTGCCCCACGCTGGCCAGCGCCTGCACGATCAAGCGCCCGCCCAAGTCGGCCAATTTGTCATGCAACACTGAAGTGGTGTCGGCCGGCTCGATCGGTACTGTTTGCGACAACAGCATGTCGCCGGTGTCCAGCCCCGCATCCATCTGCATGATCGTCACACCGGTCACGTTGTCCCCGGCTTCAATGGCGCGGTGAATGGGCGCGGCCCCGCGCCAACGTGGCAACAAGGAGGCGTGGATATTCAAGCAGCCATGCCGGGGCGCATCCAGCACCCATTGCGGCAAGATCAAACCATAGGCCGCCACCACCATCACATCGGCATCGGCCGCCTTGATGGCCATTTGGGCCGCTTGGGCATCCTCAGGAAATTTGCCATCGAGCCGCAAACTGCGCGGCTGTGACACCGCCAAGCCCTGTGTCAGCGCCCACTGTTTGACGGCCGAGGCTTGCAGCTTCATGCCCCGCCCGGCGGGTCGGTCGGGTTGCGTCATGACCAACACAAGCGCATGCCCGGCGGCGTGCAACTGCGCCAGCGCAAGGCTGGCAAATTCGGGCGTACCCGCAAAGATCACACGCATCAAATAGGGCTTTCAGTCGTCTTCGTCACGCAAGGCTTTGAGCAGTTTGGTTTTGATGCGGTTTCGTTTGAGGGGCGACAGATACTCGACAAACACCTTGCCCATCAAATGGTCGAGCTCGTGTTGAATGCACACGGCAAGCAATTCGTCTGCCTCGATGGTGCGAACTTGGCCTTGCGCATCCATGGCCTTGACTTTGACTTGGGCCGCGCGCTCGACGCCATCGTAAATGCCGGGCACGGACAGACAACCCTCTTCACCTTTGATGCGCGCGTCGCTCATCCAGGTGATTTCGGGGTTGATCAAGACCAGCGGTTGATCACGCTTTTCAGAAGTGTCGATCACCACCACACGCTCATGCACATCGACCTGGGTCGCAGCCAAGCCAATGCCGCTGGCGTCGTACATGGTCTCCAGCATATCGGCGACCAAAGCGCGAATGCGTTCGTCCACGGCCACCACGGGCTTGGCCACGGTGTGCAGTTGAGGGGCAGGGTAACGAAGAATAGGGAGCAATGCCATGGCGCAGAAAAAGGTCTGTTTAACCCCGTATTTTCGTCAATTTATCGGCGCTTGGCTGGCTGATGCCGTAAAACGCACAGTTTCTTGACACGAAGACCCCTCACCTTGGCCTTGGAGCCCACGGACAGACCTGCATTTTTGACATTACCCGCCCCCTGCCCCCACAATGAACCACAAATAAGTCAGGGAGGAAACATGATCACTTCGAAAGAAGAGTTGGGTGCTTGGCTGCGCCTGAGTTTGACACCGGGCGTAGGCAACGAAACGATGCGCCGCTTGATGACCGCTTTTGGCTTGCCTCAAACCGTCTTCACCCAAAGCAGCGCGGCCTTGCGGCAAGTCGTCTCTGCGGCGCAAGCGCTGGCGCTGCAGCAAGAGCCCGACGGCTGGCAAACCCTGCTGGACGACACATGGGCTTGGCTGCAAACCCCTGCAAGCAACAAGGTGCAGCGCGCCATCGTGACGCTGGGCGACAACGACTATCCCAGCGCCTTGCTGGAAATGCCCGATCCGCCCGTGCTGCTGTACGTCCTCGGGCAAACAGCCTGGTTGTCCACGCTCGAAGCCAACGCCTGCATCGCGGTGGTGGGCAGTCGCAACCCCACGCCCCAGGGGGAACTCAATGCCAAAGCGTTCGCACAGGCCTTGAGCAGCGCCGGCTTGACCGTGGTCTCCGGTTTGGCTTTGGGCGTGGACGGCGCGGCGCACCAAGGGGCCTTGGAAGGTGCAGCCCCAGACGCCTTGGCCACCATCGCAGTGGTCGGCACGGGGCTGGACAGGGTCTACCCCAAACACCATCTGCCCCTGGCGCACCAGATCGCGCAGCAGGGATTGATCTTGAGTGAATACCCCTTGGGTACGCCCCCCTTGAATGCGAATTTTCCCAAACGCAACCGGATCATCTCGGGTTTGTCGCAGGCCACCCTGGTGGTGGAGGCCGCCTTGAAGTCCGGCTCCTTGATCACCGCCAAACAAGCGCTCGAGCAGGGCAAAGAGGTTCTGGCCATTCCGGGCTCGATTCACTCCACCCAGGCCAAAGGCTGCCATGCACTGATCAAACAAGGTGCCAAATTGGTGGAGTCAGCGCAAGACGTGCTGGAAGAGCTGCGCGTGCCCGACCCCTTTAAAACCACCGACAAGCCTTCAAGCGACGAGGAGGATTCAGCAGCAACGCCCGAAGCACGGTTGTTGACCCACATGGGATACGACCCGGTGGGCCTTGACGCTTTGCAAGCGCGTTGCGGCCTGGAGACGGCCGCGCTGCAAACGCAGTTGTTGACCTTGGAGTTGGCCGGGCGGATCGGCCGCTTGCCGGGCGGCCTGTTTCAGCGAATCGTGACCGCTTGAAGCGTTGAGGAAAAACCTGCGCTTACACCACAGCGCCCGCGTTTTCGCCGTCTTGGTCACCGTCTTTTTTGGCCACTGGTTTGATCAAGTCTTCACGCTGGATGCCCAGCCACATGGCAATGGCCGCAGCCACAAAAACAGACGAGTAAATGCCAAAGCAAATACCAATCGTCAGCGCCATCGCGAAGTAATGCAAAGTCTCGCCACCGAACAACAACATCGACAAAACCATGATTTGGGTGCAACCGTGGGTAATGATGGTGCGGCTGATGGTCGAGGTGATCGCATTGTCAATGATCTGTACCGTGTTCAACTTGCGAAAGCGGCGAAAGTTCTCGCGAATCCGGTCAAAGATCACCACCGACTCGTTCACCGAATACCCCAGCACCGCCAGCACCGCAGCCAAAACGGCCAGTGAAAACTCCCACTGAAAGAAGGCAAAGAAGCCCAAAATGATGATGACGTCATGCAAGTTGGCGACAATCGCCGCCACCGCAAACTTCCACTCAAAACGAACGGCCAAATACAACATGATGCCGATCACCACAAAGGCCAAGGCCTTGAGTCCGTCGGTGGCCAGCTCTTCACCCACTTGCGGACCGACAAACTCGGTGCGGCGCATGGTGGCATCTGCGGTATCGGCCTTCAGGGCGGTCATCACGCTTTCGCTTTGCTGTGCGGAGCTCACGCCCTTTTGGGCGGGCAGGCGGATCATGACGTCCCGCGCAGTGCCAAAGTTTTGCACCTGCACGTCACTGAAGCCCAAGCCCGCCACCATGGCGCGCACCTTGTTGACATCAGCCGGCTGGGTGTAGCTCACTTCCATGACCGTGCCGCCCGTGAACTCCACCGACAAGTGCAACCCGCGCGAAAACAGGAAGAACACGGCCAAGACGAAAGTCGCAAACGAAATAGCGTTGAACACCAACGCGTTCTTCATGAACGGGATGTCTTTTTTGATCTTGAAAAATTCCATGGTGAAAGCTCCCGCTTATTGGTCCGTGGTGGCCACAGCCGAAGACTCAGGGCGCCAGACGGTGCCGATGCGCACCGACTGCAATTTCTTTTGGCGGCCATACCAAAGGTTGACCAAACCCCGAGAGAAAAACACGGCCGAGAACATGCTGGTCAAAATCCCGATGCAATGCACCACCGCAAAACCACGCACCGGGCCGGAGCCAAAAGCCAGCAAGGCGACACCGGCAATCAAGGTGGTGATGTTGGAGTCCAAAATGGTCGCCCATGCACGCTCGTAACCCGCGTTGATGGCCGCTTGCGGATGGGCACCGCTGCGCAACTCTTCGCGAACGCGTTCGTTGATCAGCACGTTCGAGTCAATCGCCATGCCCAGCGCCAGCGCCATCGCGGCCATGCCGGGCAGGGTCAAGGTGGCTTGCAGCATGGACAGCACGGCCACCAGCAACAGCAAGTTCACACCCAATGCAATACCCGAGACCAATCCGAAGACCATGTAGTAAATGCACATGAAGGCCACGATCACCAGGAAACCCCAGGTCACGCTGTTGAAACCCTTGGCAATGTTTTCGGCCCCCAAACTCGGGCCGATGGTGCGCTCTTCAATGATCTCCATCGGCGCGGCCAAGGAGCCTGCGCGCAGCAGCAGCGCCGTGTCGTTGGCTTCAACCGAGGTCATTCGGCCAGAAATTTGCACCCGACCGCCACCAATTTCAGCGCGGATCACCGGCGCGGTCACGACCTCGCCCTTGCCTTTTTCAAACAAAATGATGGCCATGCGCTTGCCGATGTTTTCACGGGTCACGTCTTTGAAAATGCGGGCCCCTTTGGCGTCCAGCGACAAGTTCACCACAGGCTCTTGGGTCTGGCTGTCAAAGCCGGGCTGGGCGTCGGTCAGGTTGTCACCGGTCAAGACGACTTGTTTTTTAACCACCACCGGCTGGCCCGAACGCTCCAGATACCGCTCTGCGCCAAACGGCACAGGACCGGTGCCCAGCTCAGCGGTGCGGGCATCGGTACTCTCGTCGACCATGCGCACTTCCAGCGTGGCGGTGCGGCCCAAAATGTCTTTGGCTTTGGCCGTGTCTTGCACACCCGGCAACTGCACCACGATGCGGTCAAGGCCTTGCTGTTGAATGATCGGTTCGGCCACGCCGAGTTCGTTGATCCGGTTATGCAGCGTCGTGATGTTTTGCTTCAAAGCCTGCTCTTGCACCCTGCGCGCCGCTTCGGGCTTGATGGTGGCGGACAGTTTGAACTCCGCGCCATCCGGACTTTGGGTTACCTGCAAATCGGGGAATTGCGCCGACAAGACGCTCATGGCGCCTTCTATTTGCGCCGCATCGCGCATGCGAATTTCAATCCACAAACCATTGCGGCTGATGCCGCCATGGCGCACGTCTTTTTCACGCAAGGTCGTGCGGATATCGCCCGCCAGCGAATCCGTTTTTTGGGTCAAGGCCGCCTTCATGTCCACTTGCAGCATGAAGTGCACGCCACCGCGCAAATCAAGCCCCAAATACATGGGCGCCGAATGCAAGGCCGTCAACCAGTTGGGTGAGCGGGAAATCAAATTCAGGGCCACCACATAGGCCGGTTCGGCCGCATCGGGCACCAAGGCCTTTTGAATGATGTCTTTGGCTTTAAGCTGGGCATCGGTGGTCTCAAAGCGGGCGCGAATCGAGGCCCCCTCCAAAGAGATCAAGGTGGCTTGAAGACCCGCGGCCTTGAGCGCATCTTCGATCCTGCCCAGCGTCGCGGTATCGACCTTGATCGACACCTTGCTCGAGGACACTTGCACTGCAGGCGCTTCACCAAAGAAGTTGGGCAGGGTGTAGATCACCCCCAACAAGAGCGCGATCACGATGATCGCGTATTTCCATACCGGGTAACGGTTCATGATGGGTCGCGTCTAAAACGTTGAGGGTGGGCGTTGGTTTATTTGACAGTGCCTTTAGGCAACACCTGCACCACGGCCGAGCGTTGCATTTGCACTTCGACACCGGTGGCCAATTCGACGCTCAAATAACCCTCACCCATTTTGGAGACTTTGCCCAAAAAACCACCGGCGGTGATGATTTCGTCGCCCTTGGCCAAAGCATCGATCATGGTTTTGTGCTCTTTTTGCTTTTTCATTTGAGGGCGAATCATCACGAAATACAGCACCCCGAACATCAAAAGCAAGGGCAGCATGCTCATCAATGAGGACTGAATGTCACTGCCACCAGAGGCGGCCACGGCGGGTGCGGTTTGTGCAAAAGCAGATGCAAACATCATCAATCTCCAATAAATTCGGTAAAAGCTTGTCCTGCACGACCCACGCCGCGCAGACAAGTCAGCCTCGGATTGTATGCGGGGCTATGATGTGCACTAAAGTCCTTGCCCATCCAAGTCAATGCCTTACCGGGGAGACCCCTTTTGAGCGACCACCACACCCACGGCCCCGAAGAGTCCAGCCATTTGAGCGAAATGGACATCCGGGTGCGCGCCCTGGAAACCCTGCTCACCCGCAAAGGCTATGTGAACCCGGCCGCGCTGGACCGGATCATTGAAACCTACGAGACCGACATCGGCCCCCACAATGGCGCCCGGGTGGTGGCCAAGGCCTGGGTGGATTGTGACTTCAAAGCATGGCTTTTGAGCGATGCCACAGCGGCCATTGCCTCGCTGGGCTACACCGGTCGCCAAGGCGAACACATGGTGGCAGTGGCCAATACGCCCGAAGTGCACAACATGGTGGTTTGTACGCTTTGCAGTTGCTACCCTTGGCCCGTTCTGGGGCTGCCCCCGGTTTGGTACAAAAGCGCCGCCTACCGCGCCAAAGCCGTCATGGACCCGCGTGGCGTGCTGGCCGACTTTGGTGTGACCCTGCCCGAAAAAACCACCTTCCGCGTTTGGGACTCCACGGCAGAGGTGCGCTATCTGGTGTTGCCCATGCGGCCGGATGGCACCGACCATCTTGACGAAGCCCAATTGGCCCAACGGGTCACACGCAACGCGATGATCGGCACCGGCTTGGCCTTGACGGAGGCTGTATGAACGGCGTGCACGACATGGGTGGGATGCAGGGATTCGGGCCGGTCCTGCCTGCGGCCCACGAAACGCTGTTTCATGCCGACTGGGAAAGCCGGGCCATGGCCATGACGGTGGCCATGGGCGCGGCGGGCCAATGGAACATCGACCTGGCCCGCGCCGCCCGAGAGTCCTTGCCCCCGGCGGTCTATCTGTCGAGCAGCTATTACGAAATCTGGATTCGCGCGCTGGAAAAACTGATGCTTGAGCGCGGCATGGTGACCGCCACCGAATTGCAATCCGGGCAGATGTCCACGCCGCCGGTGCCTGTCGCCCGCGTGCTCAATGTCCAAACCGTGGACGCTGCTTTGGCTGCGGGCAGCCCGACCCTGAGGCCGTCTGTGCGCCCGGCCCTTTTTGCGGTGGGGCAGCGGGTGCGGGCCTGCAACATGCATCCTCAGGGCCACACACGCTTGCCCCGTTATGTGCGCGGCCACACCGGCACCGTCGCGCTGGTCCACGGCAGCCATGTCTTGGCTGACCGCCATGTCAGTCGGCCCTTGCCGCCTTTCGAGAGCCATGCCGAATGGCTGTACACCGTGGTGTTTGAAGGCCCTGCGTTGTGGGGCGACGCAGCCGACCCGCAGACGCAGGTGAGCGTGGATGCTTGGGAGTCGTATCTGGAAGCCGCGCTGTGAACGCCAACGCCACCCCATTGACGCTGCAAGACATCGCCAGACAATGTGGCGATGGCATGCCGCTGCCTGCCCCATCCGACGGCGCATCGACAGGCGCCGTGGTGTTTGCTGAACCCTGGCAAGCCCACGCCTTTGCCATGACGGTGCAACTGCATGAAAAAGGCCTGTTCACCTGGCCGCAGTGGGCCGCCGCCTTGACGCAAGCCATCCGCGAAGCCCAAGCGCGTGGCGACAAAGACGACGGCCACCATTACTACACCCACTGGCTCAATGCATTGGAGCACTTGGTGATCCAGCACCAGCTGGGCACGCCCGATCAGATCCACGAGCTTGAACATGCCTGGGAGGACGCCGCAGCCCGCACCCCGCATGGTCAGGCCATTGTCTTGGACGCTGTGCTTTGAGCTTTCCGGTGTGGCCCGTGGCTGCTTTGATGGGCAGCCTGGTCGCCTTGTGCGCAGGCACTTCTTTTGCAAAAAGCCTTTTTCCCTTCATTGGCGCCGAGGGCACCACCACCTTGCGTCTGGTGTTCTCCACCGCGTTGCTGATGCTTTTTTTGCGACCGTGGCGCCGAACCTGGGTCTGGGCCGACCTGCTGCCTTTGGCCCTGTATGGCGTGCCCATGGGCTTGATGAACCTGCTGTTTTACTGCGCGCTCAAAACCGTGCCCTTCGGTTTGGCGGTGGCCATTGAATTCACCGGCCCCTTGGCTGTGGCCTTGTGGTCTTCGCGCAAACCCCTCGACTATCTGTGGGTGGTTTTGGCGATTTCGGGCCTGGGTTTGATCCTGCCTTGGCAAGGCAGCACCGACGCCCTGGACCCCATCGGCATGGGCTTTGCACTGGGCGCGGGCTGTTGCTGGGCTTTGTACATCGTGTTCGGCCAGCGGGTCGCTGCCCGCTATGGCGCGATGGCCACGCCCATGGGCATGCTGATCGCGGCCATGATGGTGGCTCCGGTCGGTTTGACGGTCGCAGGCGGGGCCTTGTTCGACAGCCACTTGCTGCTCACCGGCTTGGTCGTTGCGCTGGTGTCCAGCGCCGTGCCCTACAGCCTGGAGATGTACGCCCTGCAACATTTACCCCAGCACACCTTCAGCGTGCTCTTGAGTTTGGAGCCCGCCGTGGGCGCATTGGCGGGCTGGCTGGTTTTGTCAGAACAACTGAGTGGCCAGCAACTGTTGGCCATGGGTTTGATCATGGCCGCCTCCATGGGCTGCGCCTCCAACGCAAAAAGGCGCCCGTAGGCGCCTTTTTGCGTTGGAGGCTGAAGCGAATTAGGCTTTGGCTTTCACTTTGGTCATGGCCGACTTCACAGCGGCTTGGGCTTGGCTGGTCGCCGCTTTGAAGTTGGTTTCGGCAACTTGTGTCGCTTGCTTAACGGCTTTCTGCGCGCTTTCCATGGCGGTGTTGCCGACTTCGATGGCGTTTTTGATGGCGGCCACTGCTGCGTCCGAACCGGCGGGTGCGTTCTTCAGGCTGGTTTCCAGCACGGTGGTGAAAGCTTTTTGGGCTTCGGCGACTTTGCCTTCGGTGGCTTGGGTCAATTGAGCGCCGGTTGTTGTGGCGATGTCCACCAAATGACGGCTGTAAGCCACCGACTTTTCAAACACGGGCTGGCCCATGCTGGCTTGAACAGCCAACAAGTCTTGAGGCGTTTTCACAGCCATGAGCGTTTCCAGGCCGGTGAAAGACTCGCTGAAAGCCGCTTTGGAAGCCGCCATGTTCAGCTCGACCAAACGCTCAAAACCGCTCATCATGGTTTTGGACATCTCCGTGGCTGCGGCCAGGTTGGCTTGTTGGGTGGCGGCGAATTGTTCAGTATTGAAAGACATGGTGATTTCCTTGTGGGAAGTTGTTGAAGTGAACGGATTGTTGCACTGCAGCAAAATCAAAGCAAGGGAAAACCCGAGTTTTCGCCCACATTAGAGGACAGACTCCATAAAGCCTCGACACCTCGGGCCCTGCGCGCCGGGGTGCGGCCAGTGTCTTTTTGAACAAGGCAAAATCCATCCTTTACCAGCCAAGACTCCGCAGGAATTCCACACATGACCGACAGCCAAGCACTTTTGTTTCAGCCCACCCGCATCGGTGACATCGAGGTCGCCAACCGCGTCGTAATGGCACCCCTGACCCGCTGCCGCGCGGACGAAGCGGCCGGCGACGTGCCCGGCAGCGATATGAACGTGACCTATTACCGCCAGCGCAGCACTGCGGGCCTGATCATCAGCGAGGCGACGCAGGTGTCCCTGGGCGGCAAAGGCTACCGGGCCACGCCCGGCATTTACTCAGACGCCCAAGTTGAAGGCTGGAAACACATCACCCAAGCCGTTCATGCAGCCGGCGCCAAAATTGTGGCGCAAATATGGCATGTGGGCCGCATTTCGCACCCCGAGATCACAGGGGGCTTGCAGCCCGTTGCCCCTTCGGCCGTCGCGCCCAACATCATGACCACCACCCGCAGCGGCAAATTGCCTGCGCCCGTGCCGCACGCCTTGACGGCGTCGGAAATCCAAGACGTCGTGAACCAATACCGGCAAGGCGCGGCCAACGCGATGCGGGCCGGTTTTGATGGCGTCGAAATTCACGGCGCCAATGGGTATTTGATCGACCAGTTCTTGCGCGAAAGCACCAACCTGCGCACCGACGCCTACGGCGGCTCGCCGGACAACCGCATCCGCTTTGCCCTTGAAGTGGTGGACGCCGTGGCCGCAGAAATCGGCGCAGGCCGCACCGGCATCCGCCTGTCGCCCGTCTCCCCCGCCAACGACTCGGCCGAAAGCCAGCCGCAAGCCGTGTTTGGCCCCTTGGTCGAAGCCCTCAACCAACGCGGCATCGCCTTCATCCACTTTGTGGAAGGCGCGACCGGCGGCCCCCGCGATCTGCCGGGCTTTGACTTCGCCTGGGCCCGCAAAACCTTCAAGGGCGCCTACATTGCCAACAACGGCTACACCCGCGAGATGGCCCTGGACGCCGTTGAATCGGGCCGCGCAGACGCCGTGGCCTTTGGCCGGCCCTACATCGCCAACCCCGACCTGGTGCAGCGCCTCAAAGTCAACGCCCCCTTGGCCGCGGTCAACCCCAAAACCATTTATGTGCCCGGGCCTGAGGGGTACATCGATTACCCTGTGATGTAAGGTCGTCCATCTTCAAAGATGGGGTAGGTCGGCAGCTCCAGCTCCGACATGCGAACTTTGCAACTCGCGAACTCAGGATTGATATCAAAATAAATAAAGTGATATCATTCAAGCCAATTCAAGGAGACTTGGCCATGTCATCCATCACCATCCGCAACTTGCCCGAAGAAACCCACAGAGCCCTGCGACTGCGCGCCTCATTGGCGGGGCGCAGCACAGAGGCCGAAGTACGCGCCATTCTGGAACAAGCCGCACGCCCAGCGGGGCGCATCCTACTGGGATCGCTGCTGGCCGAAATTGGTCAACAAGCTGGTGGCTTTGACTTGAATCTTGAGCGCGACAAAACACCCGCAGAACCCATGAGTTTTGAATGATCTTGCTCGACACCAACGTCATCTCTGAGCCACTGAAGCTGGCAGCGGACGCAGGCGTTTTGGCGTGGATCGACGCACAATCCATCGACACCCTTTACCTGTCAGCCATCAGCCTGGCCGAATTGCGCTTTGGCATCGCGGCCCTGCCTGCGGGCAAACGCAAAGACACCCTGCACCACGGTTTGGAACAACGCATCCTGCCCTTGTTTGCAGAGCGCATCCTGCCTTTTGACGCCGCCGCATCGCAAACCTATGCCGACATCCTTTCGGCAGCACGCGCACAAGGCAAAGCCATTTCGAATGCTGACGGCTACATCGCTGCCACCGCCAAGCGCCATGGCTTCATGGTGGCCACGCGCGACGCCAGCCCATTTGAAGCGGCGGGCCTCACCGTGATCAACCCCTGGACATTTCAGCACTGACTGACAGCGGCGCACCCATGAACGGCCCCATCCTCTTTTGCGGCGACCCGCACGGCCAATGGCAGCACATCATCGATGCCGCCCTGCAAAGTCACGCCCGCGCCGTCATCTTGCTCGGCGACCTGGAACCTGTCCGTCCGCTGCACATGGCGCTTGAGGCTATTTGGGAGCGCGTCTGGTTCGTCCATGGCAACCACGACACCGACCATGCCGACAACTTTGCCAACGTCTGGCACAGCGAAGTGGCAGGCCGCAACCTGCATGGCCGTGTGGTCACGCTGCCCTGCGGCACACGCGTTGCCGGGCTGGGGGGCGTGTTCCGTGGTGCAGTGTGGTACCCCAAAGACGGCCAAGCCCCCAAGTTTCGCAACCGTGAAGAACACGCCAGCCAAACCCCGCGCCAAGACCGCTGGCAGGGCAGCGTGCCCCTGAAACACTGGTCCAGCATCTACCCCGACGAAGTGGCGCAATTGGCCGCGATGCAAGCCGACATCCTGATCACGCACGAAGCCCCCGGCTACCACGAACACGGCTTTAAAGAGCTGGAC